>Ga0105045_10000354_pt1 | contig 32035 bp, 33 predicted proteins | sample MAT02_FD_78089 | JGI IMG/M metagenome (GOLD analysis project Ga0105045, IMG submission 78089) | Freshwater microbial communities from Lake Fryxell liftoff mats and glacier meltwater in Antarctica - MAT-02 (megahit assembly) | ecosystem: Environmental > Aquatic > Freshwater > Ice > Liftoff... | reverse complement strand
TCTCGCCCGCTGTTTGAGTGTGCTACCGCGGCGCTTATTGGTCCATCCGTTCTTCGCCTTTAACATGGCATTGGTCGAAGAATGGGGCGGGCAGATGGATTTGGACTGGTAATTTTTTGCTTTATTGCCACTTGTCCTGCGTCCTGCGTCCTGCGTCGCGAATTTCATTGCCACTGGTCCGAGGTCCGAGGTCCTAGGTCGAATAGGCTGAGATGACCGAGAAGCTTCCAGACGTGTGAGGAGGGAAATCTGAGTCTTGATTTCGGCGCGGATAGTTCGCGTCCTTTCGCGCATTCGATCTGCAAAGGCCCCGACCTAGGACTTCGGACCTAGGACAAAAGTACCTATGGGAACGAACGAAATCCGAGTTGATCCCTAAACAAAAGGAACCCAGTTAAAACACATCTTCATCCGCCCCGGGCTGGCCTTGGAGGCGGTCGTTGCGGGACATTTGTGCTTCGGCTTCTTCTGGGTCGTATATCGCTTCGGCGGCGGGCTCGAAACGCATGGTGGCGGGGAAGAAGTGCATCGGGCAGCCGCCGATGGGGCCGAAGCGGTTTTTGGCGATGATGATTTTCATCTCGCGGCGGGCGCCGTCGCCCTGATCGACGCGATGAATGAAGATGACCGAGTCGGCGTCCTGCTCGATGGTGCCGGAACCGCGTAGATCGGACAGGCGGGGTTCGCGCGGCGTGCCGCCGGTGCCTTTTTCGCTGTCACGCGACATCTGCGACAGGGCGACGACGGGGATTCGCAGTTCGCGGGCAAGGATCTTCAATACTCGGGAAATTTCCGAGACTTTTTCATATTCATTCATATCCGGTCGCGAACCGCTGAGTAGCTGTAAATAATCGATCACCACCAGCTTGAGGCCACCTTTGCTTTCCAGCATGCGGCGTTTGACGATCGAACGCAGGGCATTGACGGTTAGGTCGCTGACGTCCATTAGCTCGGCCTTCCAGTTTTTCAGGCGCTGACTGGCTTCGATCAATTGCTCCTGTTGGTGCGGTTCCAGCATGCCGGTCTCAACACTACGGAAATCCAAGCGTGATTCGGCTGACAAGAGCTTTTTGACCAAATCGACGCGGTCCACTTCCAGGGAGAAAAACAACACGCCCTGCGGATTCCCCCCGCCCGCGATGTTAGACACCACCGCCAAGGCAAACGAGGTCTTGCCCGCACCGGGTCGGGCCGCGAGCACATACAAGCCACCGGGGCGCAGGGCGACTAACTTTTTATCGAGTTCGGGAATGCCGGTCTTGACGCCTTGCTCTGGATTCTGGCGATCATATTCGATGCGATCCAGGGTATCATCAACGGTCTGGGCGATGCCGTAGACGGTGGTGGTTGTGGTCAGGCGTCCAAGGTCGAGGACGATCTGGCTGCTGTCCTCGATCAGACGATCAAAAGAATCCGGGGTGCGATAAGCCTTATCGGCCAAGCTGCTCAAACGGCTAATAAAGCGGCGCTTGTGATAATAATCCTTCAACAGCGCGAGATTGCGTTCCAGGCTTGCCGAGGGGGCAAAGGTCTGCGCCAATTCGCCCAAGGCAACGTGGCCGCCGATGGCGGCCAGGGCGCTGTCCTCGTAGCCGGCGGCCTCGCGTTCGGCTTCGCGGCGGACCAGACCTTTTAAGGCCTGGGCAGACAGACGATCAAGTTCATCGCGGTCCAGCAACACTTCCCAGTGTTTGATCTTTTCGATCGCGAGCTGGAAATCATAGCGCGACAATAATTCCGAGACACCCAAGGCATCGACGCGGTGACCCTGATCGTCCAATTCCAGGCAGGCGAGATAAATGATACGATGATCGCGTTGGAAGAACGGCAACGGATGCGGCAGGGCCTCACGGGCTAGGTGCATCGCCGTCGCGTGGCGGCCGTCCAACAGCACCGCGAGCAATGATCGTTCGACCTCGCCGTTGTGCGGCAGTTCCCGGCCCAGGGGGTCAGAGCTGTCAGGGGGGGCAGAACGCTGGCGAGGTGGCATGGTTGCAGTGTCAGGCAGACCGTGCCGCTTACTGCGACGACTTGTGCTCAGGGTTTTCCACAATGGCGATCACTGCATCGACCAGGGCGCTGACCCCCTGGCTGGCGTCGACCACGGAATTGGCGCAGGCGCGGTACCGCGGCTCGCGCTCCGCCAGCACGTGGGTGACCTCGCTGGCGATGCTGGCGCCGGTCAGACTCGGGCGCCCACCCGGATGGCGGGCCAGGCGGCGGCTCAAGACCTCGGCCGGGGCGTGCAGATAGATCACCGGGCCGCCCCAGGCAGCGAGGGCAGCGTGGTTTTCGGCGCGCAGAACCACCCCGCCGCCGGTAGCGATGACCCAGGGGCCGGGCGTGGCCAGGGCTTCGCCGAGGATCGTGGTCTCGCGATCGCGGAAAGCACCTTCGCCAGCGCTGGCGAAATAATCAGCGATGGGCAGGCCATAGCGCTGTTCCCACATGACATCGAGATCGATGAACGGCCATTTCAAGCGTTCGGCGCAACGGCGGCCGGCTGTGGTCTTGCCGCTCGCACGATACCCGATGAGGACCACGCCGCGCATGGGTCCAGGTGTGGGTCCTTTTGCGGGCTTGGCAAGGGTCACCCAGCGCATTTGCCCCGGCCCAGGCGACCTGTCGGGGCCTTGCTCCGCGGCGTCACCCAGCCACCCTAAGCCGCTGCATGGCTTCCTTGTTCCAACCCGGCAGCCGCCTCGCCGGCTATGAGATTCTTGAGCAGGTCGGTAAGGGCGGCATGGGTGAGGTCTACCGTGCGCGTCAGGTCAGCATGGACCGTATCGTCGCGCTCAAGATCCTGTCGCCGAAACTGGTCGCTAAGGATCCCGCCTTCATCGAACGCTTCGTCGCCGAAGCGCGCGCCGCTGGGCGCTTAAATCATTCCAACATCATCGGCGTGCATGATGTCGGCAGCACCACCGTCACCCTGCCCGATGGCAGCGACCAGCCGATCCAATATTTCTCGATGGAATTCGTCCAGGGCGAAACCCTGAAAGACGTCACCGAACGCAGAGGTCCTTTGCCCCCGGGAGAGGTCGGGCCGATTGCCCTGGCCATGGCCGAAGCCCTGGTTTACGCCGAAGCGCAACGGGTCGTGCACCGCGATATCAAGCCCGAAAACATCATGATCACTGAGGGCGGGGTGGTGAAATTGGCCGACCTGGGCTTGGCCGAGCAGGTCAGCGACGACGTGGTCGATGATCCCGATCCCAAAGCGCGCAAGGTCATGGGCACGCCCATGTACATGTCGCCAGAACAGGCGCGTGGCCTGACCGTCGGCCATGCCAGCGATCAATACAGTCTGGGTGCGACCTTATTCCATCTGCTCACCGGCCGCGCCCCGTATGTCGGTAAGGACGGCAAGGGCATGATGCGGGCGCATGTTTTAGAGCCGGTGCCGGATCCCTACGATCTGCTCGCGGATATGCCCTCTGCCTGGCGCAACCTCTGTATGCGCCTGATGGCCAAAGAACCGGCGCAGCGCTATGCCACCGCAGTGGATCTGAAAGGTGCAGTGATCGCGGCCATCGCCGGGGAAAACGGACCGAGCCGGCGGACCCGCACCGTCCGCACCGGACCAAACGCCACCGTCGGGGCCCTTCGCAAACCAGCCGGTTCTTCCGTCATGGGATTGGCGATCGCCGCGGTGGTGGTGGCAGTCGCGGTTGGTGGTTGGTTGGTGTTTGGTCGCGGTGGTACAGCGACGGAGACTCCGATCGTCGCGCCGGAAGTAGCCGTCTCCCCGGCGGTCGATCAAAGTCTGGTCGCTGCCAAACGTCTGGTTGCTGGCCTGGGCGGCGATCACGCCGCGGCTCTTGCCGCCTTGGATCAGGCCCTGGCGGACAGCACCTTGTCGGTGCCCGCCCGCGAAGTGCTCAGTGCTGAACGCGTGCGTCGCGACGAAAGTCTGCAAGCTGCGCGCACCCAGGCGAAAAAGGAACATATTGCTCGCCTGGATGCAATTGCTGAACTGATCAAGAAAGGCCAACTGACCGAGGCGGGCGACCGGTTGGGCAAGACCCAGCCAGGGCCTGCTCCTGAACAGCACGCCGAAGTGCTCGCCGCGCAGCAGGCGGCCGTCACCGCAGCGGGCCAGCGCGTGTTGAGCGCGATTCCCAGTGCCGACGCTGCCGCATTAACGGTATTGCGCGGTGAGGCAGGCACTCTGCCCCTGAAAGACGAGGTGCGTGAGCAGATCGAGGCCGCCGCCCGGGCCCGTAGTGAACAATTGGATGCCGAAGCCCAGGCCGCCGCCGCCAAAGCCGCCGAAGAGCCGCGTTGGCGCGAATTGGCTCAGGTATTGGAAAAGTATCGTTTTACCACGGATTACCCCGCTGCCCGCGCCGCGCTCAAGGCTACCGCGCAAAAATTTCCGACTCCCGAACTGCGTGAACAGGCCGGTCATGCCGAACAATTGGCGGAGTGGGCCCAGCAGGGTGAGAATTACCTGCGCAGCCTCTGCCGGGCACGTTCGCCTACCGTCGACCTGCGGGTCGACGGTACCATCCGTCGCGTCGCCATTACGAGTCTCGATGATTCCACCGCGCTGGTCCGCCCCGCCTCGGCGGCAGCGGTCAAGTGGGAACGCACGCAACTACCGCTCGATTGGCGCAGCCTAGTCGAACAAGGGATGGCCACGTTGCCCGCGGACATCCGCCGCGAAAGCCCGCATTATCAACTGGGATATTGTGCTTTTTGGGCCCCGGATCAGGCGCTGGTGGTCGCCACCAGTCTGGGCGATGACCCGGTCGCTAAGCTGTACTTGGAATTGGACCGTCGCCGTCCGCAGCCGCGGCTGGTCGTGCCGGTCGCGCGCTCGGCAGACGGGGTGCGGATCTTCTACGATTTCCTGCCCAACGATCAGCGTTTCCGCGCTGACTTTCACGGCGAAGGTTTCGAAGCGGGTGAATTCGGCCTGCGCTGGAAGGCCCCCGCCGCCACCCCCGTCGGAGATATGCAGGAAAAAGCAGTCCCCAGCATTTACTGGCATGCGCGGTTGAAAGCGCCGTGCACGATCACCGCGCGCCTGCGCCTGAACACCAATACCCAGGTCGTGCTGGTTGGCGTCGATGTCGAAGGGCAAAAGACCCGCGCCTTCGTCAATATCCGTGGCAGCAAAATGTTCGGCGGAACATTTTCGACCGGTGCCAATGATACCTTAAATCCGGGGACTCAGATCGCCTTGGATCTGGATTTGTCACGGGCAGTCGAATTCGGCTTGACGGTCGATGCCGATAACCGCCTGACCACCAGAATCGGCAAAGATACCCTGGAACGGAATAAGGAACTGGGGCCTGGGCCGATCGGTTTGGTGATGCAGATCTATCAGGGTGCGCTCGGCGGTTCTTTCGAAATCGAGAGCATTGATATACAGGGTGCGGACCTGCTGCGCTTCAAGACCCGCTGAACGGCGACGTTTTTTCCGTCGGCGCAATGTTGCCGGGCGCATGGCTGCCGGGCGCAATGTTGCCGGGCGCATGGCTGCCGGGCGCATGGCTGCCGGGCGCATGGCTGCCGGGCGCATGGCTGCCGGGCGCATGGCTGCCGGGCGCATCGCTGCTGCGGGTATCACTTTCAGGCACCGGATCATACCCATGGCCACCCCACGGATGACAGCGGCAGATCCGCTTGGTCGCCAGCCAGCCGCCGCGCACCGTTCCATACCGGGTGATGGCTTCGCGGGCATAACTGGAACACGTTGGCAGATAGCGGCACATCGGGGGCTTGAGCGGCGATAGATACTTTTGGTAGCCCCGGATCACCGCCAGCACGCCAGCGCGAATCATCGGCGTTGCCGCGGACGTGGGGCCGAGGTCGCCGCCACGGCGCGGGTTAACAGCGCGGCTATTTCCGCATCGAGCCCGGCATGGAAATCGGCGGGCGGATCGCGGCGGAATAAGATCACCACATCGTTGGTGCCCGCCTGCGCATGCAGGCCGCGGCGGAATTGTTCGCGCACCCAACGTTTTAATTGATGGCGACGCACCGCGGTATCGGCGACTTTGGTCGACACCATGATGCCCAAACGCGGAGTCGTGGCTGGCCCCTGCGCAGTTCCGCGGCGCGGTGCCACCAGCACCACCACATGCTTCCCGGCAGCTTTTTGCTGCCGGTGCATGACGCGTCCATAGTCGCGACCGTGGTGAAAGCGCATGGCAGGGGGAAATGATTCGGCGCCCATGCTGGAATCCTTGTGGAAAATCAGCAATTGCCAGGGCCGGCCCCGCTGCCGTTCTGGACCGGATCAGGAGACCGGAATCCGCCGCGGATTGGCCGCGGCCCGCTTGGGCAAGGTCAGGCGCAGGATGCCATCGCGGACAGGGGCGGTGATGTGCTCGGCGTCGATGACGTCGGGCAGGGAGAATCGCCGTTCGGCGATCGAGTCGGCAAGACCTTCGTGCAGGGTGCGGTGCCCCGCCGTGCGCGGACTGCGCGGGGTCGCACGGAGGGTCAATACGCCATCGTCGACCTGAATGGTCACGTCGTCCCGGCTGCATCCGGGCACATTCGCCACCAGGGTCAGGCCTTAGGGTCTTCGGGTGAGCGGGATGGGAAAAACGTGGTTGGGTGGAATGACCAGATCTGACGGTTCAGGTGCAGGCGCTGTGCCAAAACCGGGTGATTTCGGGCCCAACCGTATAACCTCTTATAAAATAATACCTGAGGGAGGACCCCGTGAGTGAAGGGCGCCAATATATACCCCATCAAATGAAATATCGGGCCATAATGACCTACCTTCTATTTTGGCGACCGTATTGGAACGAATTGCACCTTTATGGCCTGCTTTTCTGCCGATACTCCTGCTATGTCCGAGGGCCCCTATCCGAACGTGCCGGCCTTGACCGGTCCCGTGAGCGGGATCCCGGCTCTGGGCGCCATTGGCGCCCAACCTCGTCGGCCCGACGGCAAACGGCGGGTGCCAGATAAGGACCGTCCGGCTGATGAAGCCGCCGCAGAAAGCCCGCTAGCCACGCAACACCTCCCGGCGATGCCCCCGCCGCGCGATCCGCTCATTGAGGCCCTGGATCGCTTGCGGGCGACTCACCCGGAGCGCGATGAACGCGCCGCGGATACCGCAGTCCTGCGCCTGTTGCGGGCCAAGCAGCTGTACCGTGAGGTGCATCCCGCTGAGCCGCCGCCGATGCCGCCCACCGTTGACTGACGGTAGGGGTTCTCTAGCATCCCGCTCCCTTCGTGGCTCCCTGCCATGAATCGTCCTGAGTCGCGACTACGATGGCATCCCGCCATCCGGAAGCGGACCCGCTCCCGGGACGATATATCAACGCGGTCCGTTTCCATCCGCTTGTCCGTGCAGAGGGCAGGCAGAGGACAGTTTTCATGGCCATTGTCGCCCTTAAAGACCTGCTCGACGCAGGCGTGCATTTCGGAACCGCAGCCAAGCTGTGGCATCCGCGCATGAAGCCTTTCATCTTCGGTAAGAAGAACGGCGTCCACATCCTCGATATCCGCGAAACGGTGAAGGGCCTGATCTTGGCCCATCATTACGCCGCGCAGCTGACCCGCGCTGGCAAGACCGTGCTCTTTGTCGGTACCAAGCGTCAGGCCCGCGACGTGGTTCGCGACGCCGCCCGCTCGGTTGGCATGCCCTTCGTGGTCGAGCGCTGGCTCGGCGGCACCCTGACCAACTTCGAGACCATTCGCCTCAGCATCCGTCGTCTCGACGCGATCGAGCAAGAAGTCAATTCGCCGGAATATTTCCGTCAGCCCAAAAAGGTTCAGGCCCGTCACGCGCGTGAGCGTCGTCGCATCCTGCGTAACCTCGAAGGTGTGCGCAATATGACCCGTCTGCCTGACGCGCTGTTCGTCATCGATCCGCGCAAAGAGTTGTCGGCAGTCCGTGAAGCGCAGCGCCTCGGCTTGCCGATCATTGGTTTGGTCGACACCGATACCGACCCCGATCTCGTCAACCTGCCCATCCCGGGCAATGACGACGGCATTCGCGCGATTCAGGCCGTCATCAAGGTCTTTATCGACGGTCTCGCCAAGGGTCGCGGCGAACAGAATAGCGGTTCCGCCGCCCCCGTCGCCAGCGCCAGCGCTTAAGCCGACGTGTCGCTCTGCGGGCACGCCGGGATCCCGGCGTGCCCGTTTTGTCTTTCTACCTTTTTATCCCTCTCAATTTCTCGTTACGAGCCAAGGATTCCCCATGCCTGAGATCACCGCCAAGTTGGTGATGGACCTCCGCGACCAGACCGGTCTGCCGATGATGAAGTGCAAAAAAGCCCTGGGTGAAACCAATGGCGATCTGCAAGCCGCCATCGAATGGCTGCGCAAGCAGGGTCTGTCCGCGACCAGCAAGTTCGAAGGCCGCGAAACCCCGAATGGCGGCATCGGCATGGCCCTCGCCGATGGCAAGGGCGCCCTGGTCCTCCTCGGTTGCCAGACCGACTTCGTGTCGAGCAATGATGTCTTCAAGGCCTTCGTCAAGGACCTCGCCGACCTCGCCCTGGCGACCGGCGCTGATTCCGCTGACGCCCTCAAGCAGCAGTCGCTCAAAGGCACCCCGGTGACCGAGGCGATCGCCCTGGCGATCCAGAAAATCGGTGAAAACCTGGTTCTGGTCAATGTCGCCATCGTTAAAGGCGAAAATGTTGTCGGTTACAATCACGGTGGGCGCATCGCCACGATCGTGGCAGGCACTCTCACCGGCCAAGGCGACGCCCTGAAAATCCGTCAGGTTGCCCTGCACGTTGCCTCGTCGGATCCGGCCCCCGTCGCCCTGAACCGCGATGAAGTGCCCGCCGCCTTGGTCGAAAAAGAACGCGAAATCATCGCCGCGACCCCGGATGTTTTGGCCAAGCCCGAAGCCATCCGTCCCAAGATCGTCGACGGCAAGCTCGGTCGCTTCTATAAAGAACGCGTGCTGTTGGAGCAGGAAATGCTGCTCGACGCCGAAAAGAACGAATCAGTCGAAGCCTACGCCAAGCGCAACGGTTTCACCCTGACCAGCTTCGTCCGCTTCAGCGTCTAACGCAGAGACGGTCGCAAAGACAGTTCCCGGCCCGACGCATCCCTAGGATGCGTCGGGTTTTTCTTTTTGGGGCGCCGTGGCGCGCGCAAGGATCACATCGCCGAACCAGGTCAGCGGCACCATGGCCGCGAGCAAGACGACCACGACCGGTGCCGGCGGCCAGTCTTGCTGGTGCGCAATCACAAATCCAACGACCGTCGTCAGCAGCGCGGCGAATGGGGCAACCCATAATTGCTGACGAATTTCGCGGCAAATATTGCGCGCGATCATCGCGGGCAAAATCAGGCAGCCAAACACGAACAAAAATCCACTGACCGGGATTGCCAAACCGCAGACGATGCCCACCCACACCACCAGTCCGAATTCCCAGGATGAGCGGCGCATGCCTGCCAGAACCGCCCATGTCGGATCGATGGCAAGCAGCACCAGACGCTCGCGGGCCCAAAATGCCCCTATCAGCGTCAGCAGTGTGCCGAGCGCGAATATGCCCGCGTCTATTCCTGTCGCCCCCAACACGCTGGAAGCGACCAAGCGCGCGATTTCATGGGCGCCATGTGGGCTATTGACCAGCAAAAGGACGCTCAGGGCAGCGCTCACCAAAAAGACCCAGCCGGTTCGACTTTCGGGACTGCCTTGACGCTGGCGTCGCCCGGGGGCGGTCAGCGTCGCGGCCAGCACTGCGGCAAGGATGGCACAGACCGCGGTGATGGCTTTTTGTCGCGCGCCATGCACATGTGCGTGCGACGCCGTGCCGGCGAGAAACGGCAACAGAGCCAAGCCCACCGCCACGCCAGCTGTTGAAGCCTGCGCCACGGCAGCGCCGATGAAGATCTGCTCACGGGCAAGACAGACCACTCCGGGCACCGCCAAGCATATTGCGACCAGGGTACCCGCGCACCAAGAGCTGCCGAAGAGTGCCCAGCCCGGGATTAGATTCTCTAACTGGCTGGTCAGCCAATCCATCACGGTGTTCCCGGCAGTAGGTGGTTAGGTTCAGCGTGCACTCTGCTCTGGGCAAAGACCGCACGATGGGTGCAAAATCGCTGGGCGAGCTGGTGATCATGAGTGACCAGAAGAAGGGTCATGGGCTGAAGGTTGTTTTGGGCCTGAATGACAGCGAAAAATTGTTCCTCTCCCACCCCATCCAAGGCGGCGGTGGGCTCGTCGAGAATCAATAAACGCGGCTGGCGTACCAGCGCCCGTGCGAGAAATACGCGTTGGCGTTGTCCACCGGACAAGGTGCGCATGTCGCGTCGCGCCAGATCGCCCAGTCCCAGGTCCTGCATGGTCGCAGCCATGCGCGGACGTCGGGCAGAACTAGGCAGATCGCCACCGATCAGGCCCATTCCAACGAACTCCCGTACCGTGGTGCGCAAGTACGGCGGCAGATCGACGCGCTGCGGCACCAGCCCGATCCCGTCGGTAAAAACCAGATCCCGATTGATACCAAGAACGCCGGCTGCAGGCGCGATTTCCCCCATCAGAGCGTTGATGAAAGTCGACTTTCCACTGCCATTGCGTCCCAGCAGCGCCCACCGTTCGCCGCTGTGCACCGTCAGCGTGACATCATCGAGAATGGTGTGGGCGCCATAAGCCAAGCGCACCGCGCGTGCGATGATGATCACGCCATGGGTGGTCGACAGATCTGGATGCACGAGGGTGCGGGTGGACAAGGTCACGGCGTAGCCGGAGCCTCCTGAGCGGCATACGCGGCCGCCACCGCGCTGACATTATAAGCGATAGCGCGCACATAATCCCCAGTGTTTGGCAACGATCCGACCTGATTGGCAACGGTGACGATGGACGCGCCGGTCGCCTTGGCAACCTTCTGCGCCGGCCGGGGATCGAAATAGGGCGAGAGCAGAATGACCCGTACTCCGTGTACACGCATATTCTCAGCCAATTCTGCCAAATGCCGACTGGTCGGCGGCAACCCAGGCAGCGGTTCCAAAAAGCCGACCATGCGGAGATCAAAGCGCCGGGCAAAATAGGGCCATTGATCGTGGTCGCATACCACGGCATGGGGAAGATGCGGCGGGCTGACTGCGAGCGCTCCCAACCAGCCGCCCGCGCTGCGGTCATGCTCAGCCAGAAACTCCATCAGGGTCCCGGCCTTGGCGTGATCGACGATCAGAGCTGGGTCGAGACCGTCCGCCGCCTCCGCCCCGATCAATCGCCGCACCATATCGCTCTCAAGAAGGGCGTAATTGGCAGCGAAAAGCGTGGCCGAATCTGGGCGCAGCCGGCTCAATTGATCGCGGATGAGCCGGGCGACGAGCATTCCGCAGATCGGGTCCGTGAGGAAATGCGGATTTCCCGCCGCGTGTACATCGCCCTGGCTTCTATCGACCGGCCCCGTGGGCACGCCAAGCGGGGTGATGGCCGTAGCCGCCACGATCCGCCCGGGCTTGCCGGGCAACAGGCGGGAATTTCCCGCCTGTTGCACGATCGAAGGCAGCCAGCCGATTTCCAATTCCATGCCGACTTCCACCAACGCATCAGCTTTCGCCAGGGCGCTGATGAAACTCGGTCGGGGCTCGATGAAATGCGGATCGTCGCTGCCGCGGGCAAATACCGTCACCGTCACCGCATCGCCCCCGACACTTTGCACCAAGCTGCCGAGATCGGTGACAGTGGCGCAGATGCGCAGCGGCTCAGCGCTGGAAAGAGCAGCCACTACCGTAAAAAGAATGCTTGCAGAAAAAAGAGACGTGATGGTCATGTCTCGCATCCTTTACAGGGAATGCGACGGATGCGCGCCGATAAGGACTTCGAGTCCAAGCCACACGCTATGGGCAGTGGTATCGCCGTCGCTGGTGGGGTGGTCAAAGCGATCGTAATCATATTCCAGACGCAGCCGCGAGAAATGGCTGGGATTCCAGGATACCATCGGTGCGACACGCACCCGATCGTCACGTTGAGCGTCGTCGCTGCGACCATCTCCGCCGCTGCCGGTCAAGATCTCTCCGCGCAGGCCGATGGCCCAGCCTGGGCGAAAGCCCCATTCTGCCTGCATATACGCGCCGGAATCCTGCAAGGTCGTGGCCGGCAAGACCAGATCGGCATCTGCTTCCGCATCAAAATTCCGCCACAAGGCTTCGCCCTCGATTTTGATATAGGGAAAGCCCTGTTGCGCACCGGCGCCGGTCCATTTCGCCACGGCATCGACCCCGACGATGGTCGTCCGGGCGTCCGTGCTGGTGGCATTGGGCCCGACCAAGGCAGAGACGCCTCCGAGCAGAGTCCACGCATCAATGTCGATGCCGCTCTGCCAGCGCACCATCCACAATAAATCAGCGACCGAACGGGTATCCGTACTCACCCGTGAACGTCCACCGATGGTGATGCTGTCGTCGTCCTCGTCGACCACTCCGCGGAAGCTGGCTGCGGTTTCATCGTTGGCATTCTGCACCGACACCAGAAAGCGATTATACCAGGGCGTGTTGGGCAGCCAGGCGAGTCGAACTCCACCAGCGCGCGTCCCGTCAGCCCCGAAAAATCGAGTCGCGACCACCGGTTTGGTCAACCATGCACTGGTATGCGGATGGCTGGGATTAGTTCGCCCGAATTCAGTGAGAAAATATCCGCCTTTGATCTGCAAGCCGGCAGGGAGACTCGTGGTTTCGGCAAAGGCGCCTTCGATTTCGAATCCTTCCAAAGTGCCGACGATGTAGGCTTGGGCCTGGAAATAGGGATCGACGGCACCCGAGAGTGCGAGTTCAAGATTTTGCAAATTGAATCCGCGCTGGTGCGGATCGTGGTGACCGCTGAAGAGCGGCTCAATGTCCTCATCGCGCGCGGTCGATCCGCCTACTGCGGTCATCATGTCGAGAGAGATATTAATGAGCCGAAAACCAGCGGGATTGGGTGGTGGAACCATCGTTGCTTCGACGGCGGCCAGGGTGGGGAGGGTGGTGCAGAGCGCCCACACCGAGGAGAAAACCAGGGTGCGGATAGAGATATTTTCGGGCATGACGAGATCCTGAATGAAGTGAGAACGGCGTTCCGCTACTGCCAGCAACGTGCTGGAATGCGAACGGTTCGTGACGGTGGTTTATTCAGGAACGCAGCGGTGGTGCCCGGGCCGGCACGGCGTCGCGGCCTCCGGGGAGGATGAGATGATAACAATGGCGAGCATCCAAGGTCTGCAACGGACACAAAATCGTCCAGGGTGCAGTGGGAGGGTCAGCAATCGTGGCACTGTTGAGCAGGGCCAAAGTTTGGCAGGTGCCACAATCGGGATGGTCGTTCGCCGGGAGAGGGAGTCGGGGTACTTCCGGTTTGGCGCGATGTGTATCGGTGACCGGGTGGTGATGATCAGAATCATCATGCTCGCCGTGGTCGTGTTCATGAGGACATGCTTGCGCAGCAGCACACCCAGAGCCTGCGTGCAGGTGATCGGCGCCGAGGTGGGCGAAGCGGTGGATTCCCGGCAGGAGCGCCGCCAGCAACATGCAGACCAGCGCTATCCAAGGACCGGTTTTTTGCGGAAAATTCACCGATGCATGCACGCGGCCATCCTTGGTCGCGTGCCCATCCAAGGCAAGCGAATAGTCATTCATGCCTGCGCTCGGGCCGCATCTTGACTCAATTCCCTGCGCGGCGACGAGGTGTCAACGCATGGACGAGGATGGCTCCGGCGATAAAGCCGCCAATATGCGCCATATACGCGACGCCGCTCACCGCGCTGGGGTCCATACCGCGCAGCGCCAACAACTGCAGAGCGAACCACCCGCCCAGCACCAGCCACGCCGGTACCGTGATCACCCAGATGAATATGAGGAGCCGCACGGGATTGCGCGGCGTGGTCACGAGGTACGCCCCGAGTACACCCGCGATGGCACCGGAAGCGCCGAGAATGGGAATAATGGAATCCGGTCGGGAAAGGATCTGGGCCATTGCCGCAGCCAGTCCACAGACGACATAAAAAATCAAAAAACGGAAACGGCGCAGGCGCGCCTCGATCTGGTCGGCGAAGACCAGCATATAGATCATGTTGCCGATCAGATGCATCCAACTACCGTGCATGAACATCGACGACAGCAGGGTCACATAAATCGGCTGCGGTCCGCGAGCGTGCTGGATTTTCTCCGCCGAGCCTTCGATGACGATCTCTTGGGTGTGGATCAGATCGACACCGTGGGTGATCTCATACGGAATGGCCGACCAACCCATGGTATAGGCCTCGCCGCCGGTGAGCTGGCGATACCACACATAACAACAGGCCGCGACGATGGCCCAGGTCAACCACGGGGTTATCCGGACGCGGGAATTATCGTCACCGATGGGGATGAACATGGCTGTCGGGAAAACTTCAGGCGGGGTGGGGAATTGCGGAAAGGAAAGCCATATTAGGCTGGGTCACGTCAAGGCGCGAATGCTGGGCGACGCTGGCAACGCTGGCAACGCTGCTTTCCACACGCAGACCGTCCGGCACTTCGCGGGGGACGATGAAGCCGCCCAATTGGGCCGGGTCATCAAAGCGGATATGGCGACAGCGTCCGGCTGCGACGGTGATCACCGCGGTCGTCTCCGGCTCGCGATCGGCAAAATAGAAACCGATCCGCAGCTGAGCAAGACGTGACGATGTATTCAATACGCACAGAGATTCATGACCGACATACCCTGTCTTTCCTGGTTTGCCTGCAGCCGGCAGGTATGCATCTGGAATGGTCCAGGTGCGAGCGCCAAGCGCGCGGGGACGCAGGGCAACGGCGGCTTGACGATGCGTGGCACGGGTCATTGGCGCACGATGTCAGCAACAACCCGTCCGGCAATGCCGGACGGGTTGTTGGAGTTCATATCAATGGGATCCGCGTGGATGCGCAGATCCCACATGCTGCGGCGGCTCAGGCCTTGGCAGCGGCACCGACGCTGTCAAAACGGACTTCACGCCCGCTCTCGGCGCTGGCGTAAATACCGTCAAGCATCTGCTGCACCATCAGCCCAGCGCTGCCGTCGCTGAGGTTTTCTTTGCCTTCGCGGCAGACGTCGACGAAATGACGCATCTTCAATTCAAAGACGTCACCCTTGGGGGTGAAGGCCGGGGTGGAGTTGAACATGTAGCCATTTTGGTCGTGGAAGACTTGGGCATTTTCCCAATTGGCGCCGCCCTTTTCACCCATCATTGTGAAATTCCACACGTCTTTTTCGATGTGCGCCGCGAAGCTGGCTTCGATCGACAGCGTCGCGCCGTTATCGAAACGAATCATGCCGACGGCAAGATCTTCGACGGTGTAGGTCTTGTAATCCCAATTCGGCCAACTACAGACGGCTTCCATCGGTTTATTGCCGAGGTAGGTCCAGGTATTGCCGCTGGCGGAAACCGGTTTCGGGCTGCCCATGGCGTAGTGCGCCATTTCGATGACGTGCACGCCGATGTCGATCATCGGGCCGCCGCCTTGCAGATCCTTGCGGCCGAACACACCCCAGTTGGGAATACCGCGGCGGCGCAGGGCCTGGCAGCGCACATGCAACACTTTGCCGAAAGCGCCGCTTTCGACGTGCTTGCGGATGAGTTGGGTGCGGGGGTCGAAGCGCCACTGAAAGCCGACGACCAAGTGTTTCTTTGCCTTGGTCGCGGCAGCGATCATTGCTTGGCATTCATACGCATTCATAGCCATCGGTTTTTCGACAATGACATGTTTGCCGGATTCCAGGGCGGCGATGGCATTGGCAGCGTGCAGCCCGTTGGGGGTGCAGATGCTGACTGCGTCGACCTCGGTCTCTTTGGCCAGCATTTCCTTGAAGTCGGTATAGACACGTTGAACGCCTTGGCCTTCCTTGAATTTCGCCAGGCCGGCGACGTTGAGGTCGGCAGCGGCGATCAATTCGACGCCGTCGATCTTCTTGAGGTTATTGGCATGGGCTCCGGCGATGCCGCCGGCGCCGATGAAAGCGACCTTGAACGATGTGCTCACGAAGAGCTCCTGTACCCAGAGATGGGCGGATGGGGACCGGCGCGGGGCTGGTAAGCGGGTAAACCGCGGCGTTCCCGAACGAGACGACTTGCGGCGCGTCTGGTGCCGGGTGGCCAGATGGCCACCAGAGAGGGCGCATCCTAGTCCGGGTAGGAGGTCCGCAATCGCAGAAGGATGCGCGACCCGGCACCCCGGATGTCGGCGACGGCAAGGTCTTGTGCGCGGACCTCAGCCCGGCACAGCGAGGCGATGCCGTGATGGCGGCGATCCGGTCACCCGTTTGATAAAGCGCGAAAAAGTAAAGATATCGGTAAAGCCAGCCTGCTCGGCGATGGCTCCCATATCCGCATCGGCAAAGCGCAGGGGTTGTACGCAACTCTCCGCACGCTGCTGATCGAGCCACGTCTTCAAGGCCACTCCGGTCACTGTCCGAAAACGGGTGGTGCAGTGGCCGGGACTGAGCCCCGCGGCGGCAGCCAACGCATCAACTCGCCACACTGCCAGGGGATCCGTGCGCACCTGCGTGATGATCCGCGCTACCGGATCGGCGCTGGGTTGGCAGAAGCGCTGACACAGGGCCAGCAGCCCGCTCAATAATGGCGCTAGCGCAGGCGAGAAGCCCCCGCCCGGACCGATACAGGCAGCGATCGCGGCGCCCAGCGGCCGTCTTCGCAGGTCCGAAGTCCGAAGTCCTATGTCCTCGAATTCGTCCTGAAACAATCTTCGCCATGCCCAGTGGCGCTCGTTGATGAAATTGTTTGGAATGAATTATACCGGCCAGGCCATTCCCGTAGCGATCCCCGCCTTATTCGCAGCTTCGAGACCTCGGACATAGGACATAGGACAGAGGACTTCAGGCCTCGGACTTCGAGAATTCGAAGACGCAGGACGCAGGACGCAGGACGCCGGACGCAGGACGCAGGACGATCTGCATGCTAAACGTCAAATAAGGTAGAAGTTAACTCCGATAATCGGCGTTTTCACTGATGTATTCATGCGTTCGATCAGCACCCAGAACGGTGGATTCGGCGCTGCCTTGACTCAGATCCACGTCAACTTCGACGCTGCGTTCGTGCGGGGGAAAATCGATGGGGGGGGTGTAAACGCCGCTTTCGTTGGGTGAACGGGTTTCGTAAAGCTCGGCGGCCTTGAAGTGGGCGACCAGCTTTTTTTCTTTGTCGGGATCCAGGCGGAAAGCCTGGTCAGCGAAGACCTCAATGCCGCCCACGTTGATCCGGGTCCGGCTGAGATCGAGATCGCTGCGCACGACGCCGACATGTTTGCCGATGGCGGCGACCAAGCGACCGACATTCGGATCATTGCCGCACACCGCGCACTGAAATAAGGGACTGTTGACGATAGATTTGCCGATCGAGCGGGCGAGGCCCTCATCAGGCGCCCCGTGCACGCGGCAGCGGATGACGTGATGCACGCCTTCGCCGTTACGGACGATGTCCTCGGTCAGATCCGCGCAGACCTGGGCCAGACCCGCACGGAAATCGGCGCGGGCGCAGGGAACTTTGCCAGAGGACAACAGTGCAACGGTATCCGAGGTCGAGGTATCGCTGTCGATCGACATGCGATTAAAAGTCTGGTCCACCACCATCGCCAATTCTGCGCGGAGCGCAGCGCGGTCGAGATCGGCATCGGTGAGCAGATACACCAGCATGGTGGCCAGATTCGGTTCAATCATCCCTGCGCCCTTGGCAATGCCGACAATACTGGCGCCGCCGGGCAGGTCGAAACGCCGGATTTTGGGGTACAAGTCGGTGGTGACAATGCCCTCGGCGGCTGGCAGAATCGACTGCTCTTGGAGATCACTGACCGCCTCACCGACATGACTGAGCATGGCGTCGACCGGTAATTGCCAGCCGATGACGCCGGTCGAACACGGCAGGATCTGCGTACTGGTGAGCCCCAGGTGCGGCGCAACCGCTGCACACAAACGTTCGCTGGCGGCAACCCCGTTTGGTGCACAGACGTTGGAGATCTTGTTATTGATCAGGATCGCCGCCAAGGTCGGCTCGGCCAAGCGTTGCCGCCCAATAATCACCGGCGCACCGGGAAATGCGTTCTTGGTAAAGCACGCGGCGAAGCGGCTGGTCGGTTCGAGGCAGCGCAGCAGCGTCAGCGTCATCCGCGCCGGCTTCGGCACTTCGACCGGGGTAAATGCAAAGCGCGCTGTCCCGACCGCAAAGCCCTGTGGCAAAGCCGCCTGGGTAGCCAACCAGGCCCGGTGGGTGGTGCGCGAGGTGAATTCCAATTGGGTCGAGGTCATAGTTGGAATGCTGACACGTTTACCATGGGGGGGAAGGAAACTGTTATTGTGAAGTCCTTGTGCGTGCGGAACGCTCCGTCCTGCGTCCTGCGTCCTGCGTCCTGCGTCTTCGAATGTCCGAAGTCCGAGGTCCGAAGTCCGAAGTCCGAGGTCCGAGGTCCGAGGTCCGAGGTCTTGAGCCATTGCGTCAGCGTAGATTTCACATGAGAGAATCGTCACTCGGCACATGCTGCTGTCGAATATTCCTCAAATCTATCTGCAAAAGGGACTTGCGGACCTCCGGACTCCCGGACCTCCGGACCAAGAGGCAATGAAATTCGACCTGCGAAGACGCAGGACGCAGGACGACGTGTACGGTGATTAAGCCGAACGAGATCGTAATAGGATGAATACGAATGATCACTGGAACCTGGAAGAAAATGAAGATCCTACCCGTCATGTCGATGACCATTGCTCTCATGACCGGAATTGGCCTGGCGGCAGACGCGAGTGCGGTGGCGGCAGCGCGGGCTTTGGGGGCGGGGCGACCGGATTGGCGGCAGTCATTGCGGTTGGGCGTCGTTTTTGGCGTATTCCAAGGGGTGATGCCGCTGCTCGGGGCGGGCTTGGCCTTGGTTTTCCTTCATGCCTTCGTGGCCGTGGATCACTGGATCGCGTTTGCGCTGTTAGCCGGGATCGGGGTGAAGCTGGGCTGGGATGCGTGGCGTGCCGATGGCGTAACCGTGCAGGGCTGGCCGAATTGGCCGACGCTGATGGTGCTGGGCGTTGCGACCTCCATCGATGCTGCGGCGGCCGGCGCAGGCTTGGCCACGCTGGGCGGCAGCCTGTGGATGAATGCCGGCATCATTGCCGTGGTGACCTTTGTCCTGGCGACTCTGGCCGCCGGTTTTGCGCCGCGTCTGGGCCCCTGGTTTGGGCGTCAGGCTGGATTTGCCGGGGCGGTTATTCTCATCGGACTCGGCGGGTGGATTCTGATCAGTCATCTGCGCGATCATGGCTGAGCCGACGTCGCAGCGCATGTATCGGCGTGATATCAGGGACCACAAAGGCAGGCGTTACGAGCTAATTTTGTGAGAGGTCACTATCGTTCCTGACGCGCACGTGAAATGCTGATAACGAGTGGCGACCATCTCCAGTCGTCATCATCTTACACGCCGCGAAGACGCAGGACGCAGGACGCAGGACCGAAGTGGCAATGAGATGTGAACTCCAAAAGCCCAGGACCCACAATAAAAATATCATCCATCCGCGGGCTCAATAATCGCGGTCATCGCACCCTGGCAGCGGGGAATGCGCCAGTCGGGCCCGAAGGCGTGGATCTGCTCCTGTTTGAGTTCAGCGCGTTCCTTGGAGGTGGTGTCGACGATGACGCGGTCCTGGGTGTCGACTTCGACGGCCATCTGAAAAGCGGTTTCAACCGGATGGCCGAAGACGGTCTGCAACAAGTCGATCACATAATCATAGCTGTGATCATCGTCGTTGAGCAAAATGACGTGCCATTGCGGCAGGGTGCGGACGGTGGTCGCAGATTCCGGCGTAATGACAGGTGCAGAAGGAGCCGACACGTGCGGCAGATTACGGTGCGCCTTGCGGAGGTGAAGCCGGGTTTGCCGTTGTGGGCGCTGGTCCAGCGCTCACGTCTGCGCGAGCGGCGGCAGCCGCGAGATCGAGGACCGGAACGTAGCCATGGGTGCCGTCCGCAAGCGCCACCAAGCGGCGTTCCTGCCAGGCTTCCTGATCAAGGAACGTCACGATCATGCCGGGCGGCAGCGACCGTTGCGGATGGCCGCTAGCGTCCAGCAATTGCGATGGTTGCAGGATCACTGCGAGCGGTTGGCGCCCATCGTGCAGACTGGCGACGATTCCCGGCGCCACCAAAAGCGTGGACAGCACACCACCCACCAGCCACCACGTGCGTTTCGTGCGGGCAACACAAACCCCGGCGAAACCCAATCCGGCCAAAGCGGCGAGCGACAGCGCAATCCAGCCCGTGCCCGGCCACGCGACCGGGCCTAGCCAGGTCAGCCAACCAGCGGGTGGCGGTGAACCCAGAACTCTCAAAGCGTGGCGCGGCTCGGCGCGCCAGGGCGCGCGCGTATGTGCTTTCAGCAACCACGCCGCCGCAGGGCCCGGCTGGTTGGCAGCTGCGGCGGCAAGACCGAGGTCATACCAAGCCTGCCACGTATTGCTGCGTTCCGCTTGCGCCTGCAAGCCGGACAAGGCCTCGTGCGGGCGACCATGTTGCCACAAGGCGTAGGGATCTTCGCTCGCAACAAGCCCCAGCAAACCCATTCCCAGGGCGACCAGTATCAACAATGCGCGGATCATGGCTGGCGCTCCAGGCGGCGCAGATCCTCGGCATCGATCTGCACCGGACTGTGGCTGAAGCGGGCGAAATCCAGGGCATTCAGCACCCGTTCCGCAACGACCGTCAGCTCCGGGGCGAGGTCGCCGCGTAGATTCTGCAGCAATGCCGCGGCGCGATCCCATTCGCTAGCCTGAACAGCGCGGGAAAATTCACGCCCGCGATGCGGACCGCGGCGGCCGCGGCTTGGCAAGCGTCCGATCAACCCGAAACCCAGGCCCGCGATGAAAAGCGCGGCAAAGACGATGAGCGCATGCATGGGTGCGGGCATCCAGGCCTGCGAACGCAGCGGCGGTGGCAATATCGTGCTGCTGGCGTTGCTCTCATCGCCAAGAGTATCATCTGTGCTGGGCGTGGGCACGTTACCGACAATGGTCAGGTCACGCGCACGTCCGGGCAGGACGGCGAGGGAAAGCGGCGCACTGCTGAGCTGACGGAAAGTGGACGTTTCCGGATCAAAAGTACTTAACGTGATCGGCGGGATCAGATATTGTCCGGTGCGACTGGGTACCAGATCCCAGGCAAAAGCGCGGCCTTGGGTCGGCGCGGGAATTTCACGCGGATAGGCGCGGATACCATCGATGGGTGGCAATTCGGGGGGACGCGCCCGTTCAATCTGCGGGCCCTGCAACTGTACCGTCAGGCGGGCGCCCTCCCCGGTGCTAATCTGAGCTCGATCCAAGGTAGCGCTGACGGTGGCATCACCGATCAGTCCACTCCAAGTGGCGGGGCGCCCCGCAGTCGGGACATCGATAATGACCAGTTTCGCTGGCCTGACCGCGCCCCGGCGCGCCGGTCCGGTGGCGACCCAGCGGGTATCGAAAATGGTCTGCTGTTGCCGGCACGGATAATAAGTCTGCTGGCCCCGCACGTCCAAGGTGGTGGATTGATCGACGGTTATCACCCACTCCTTGATCAGCTTTCGCCACGCCGACCCGTCAGCAGCGTAGACCGTTTCTTCGCGCAGTGGTTCGTCGCTGACCATGTGCGCCTGCGGCGGCGGTGAAATGCCGGGCTCTTGGATTTGTAGCGTGGGCTCAGAAAAGGCCATTTCATAGCGCAGGGTGACGCGTTGGCCGATGACCGCGTGCTCGGGAATGAAGCGGGCGGTGAACACGGCCTCGCCGACCAGTTGTGCATCGCCGGTGGTGACATGGACCTGTACGGGTGCGGTCATCAATTCGCCGCCGTCCGCAAGACGTACGGTCAAAGCCGGAATGGTGTAGGTTCCCACCGCGTGCGCCTGAATGATGACAGTCCTGATTTCTGCCGTCGTCTTCACGCCGTTGATGTTACTGCGGCGAATCTGATTCATCCCAGCATCCTGGAGGTCCAGGCCGTCAACCGGCGGAAGCAGGACCACCGTGCTCATGCTGGGCGCATCGGTGATGGTCAAGGTGGCTTCGATAACCGCTCCCGGCGTCAATTCGCCTGGCACGCTCAGCGTCGCTTCTGCCCCGCTGAGCAGAAATGCGGTGGACATCAGCACCAATACCATCAGGCGTCTCACCACGGATTGGCCCCCGGATCGACGGGGGTGGTGCGGTCATACAACAATTGCAGGCGAAGCACGTTGCGATCTTCGGGCGGAAGCTGTTCGAGCCAACGGTCCGCCGCCTCCCGCGGCATGTTGAGGCCCGGAGTGTCTGCTGACGGTGCGGCAGCCTGATCCGTAGGAGAATTGGCCTCATCTTGGTCAGCGGCGCTTTGTTCCTGCTGATCTTGCTCCTGCTTTTCCTGTCCCTGCTTGGCTGGGTCTTCTTTGCTAGGCTGGCCCTGATCCTGATCTGCCTGTTGATCCTCTTGGCCTTGCTGATCCTGGTCCGGTTTGCCTTGCTGATCCTGCTTGTCCTGATCCTGATCCTGCTGCTGATCTTTTTCTTCTTCTTTATTATCCGCCTGATCCTGCTTGTCCTGATCCTGGTCCTGGTCCTGCGATTCCTGCGCTTCCTGCGCTTCGTTGACCTCGACGGTGATCGAAAGCTGCGAATGCGCCTGCCAACGATCGCTGACCGAGACCAACAGCGTGCTGCTGCCGGTCACCGTGGCGGCGCCGCGCAGATAGCCGTCCGCATCGACGCGAATACCTTCCGGACCGCCGCTGCCGCTCCACGCATACGGTGGCGTACCCCCTTCGACCTTCAGGGCTTGGTTGAGCAGTTTCCCTTGCTGCAGGCTGAGCGTTTCTTTTTCGGCAATCACCGGCGGGGGATTCACCGGCAGAATCAACGTGAGCGAGCGTCTGCGCCCATCTGCCGCCGATAATTGCACCGGCAGAGGGAGATCGCCGGCCTTATCAGGCGCGCCATCAACCACGCCATCGGCACGGATGATGATGCCGTCAGCCGCTGCGGATTGCTGCCACGTATATTTTTGCGCGGGACCCTGCACGCCTAATTGATGGGTGTAGGGGGCCCACGCGGTTGCGGCAGGTAAACGAGCTTCGCGGGGGGCGAAACTGTCGACGACCACCAGATTCACCGTGCTTTCAGCTGTATGGGTGGCATCGGCGGCGCGAATGGCCAGCGCATAGGTCCCTGCCGCAGTGGCGGTGCCGCGCAGATGCCCCTGTGCATCGGCCTCAATACCAGGCGGCAGGCCCGAAATGGTCCACTGCGGTTGGCGCAGCCCTTCGGCAGTCAATTGTGCCGCATAGGGGACATCGACCAGGGCCTCGGGCAGGGCGACCGTGGTGATTGCTGGGGGCGGCAAGATGGTCAGGGTGATGTTGCCCTGGGTGCTATTGGCGCTGCCTTCGGCGGCATCGGTCACGGTTATTTTCAGCCGATGGTCGCCGCGGGTCTTTGGCCCTGGAATGCCCTGGAGCACGCCTTCGGCGGACAGGCTCAACCCTGCCGGAAGATCCGCACCGGTGAATTGATACGGCGGTGTACCGCCTTGGGCGAGTATCGTGGCCGACCACGCCTCGCCTTCATGGGCGTCGGGCAAGGTTACTGCGGGCAGACGCAATCGTCGGGCCTCCGCCTCCTTTTTCAGGCGCAGGGCGTCTTGCTGCGCCAACCATGCGCGGCGCAATTCATCGCGGGTAATAATGAAAGCGGGTTCTTCGGCGCGCAATTGCACGGCTTGATCTGCTGCCGCCAACGCATCTTCCAAGCGACCCTGGTGCCAGCGCGCCAGGGCCAGATTATGCCACGCATCGGCGGCCAGGGCGACGCCGGGGGCACGGGTCGCGGCGGTGAGATGTTCGCCAGCTTTTTCCGCATCGCTGCTCAATAACAGCGTGCCGAGATTAAAGCGGGCGGCAGCGAAATCGGGATGGGCCAAGACCAGGGCTTCCAGGGCGGCACGGGCAGCTGCCGGGTCGCTCGCCGCTTGTCGCGATGCCTGCGCCAATTCCGTCCACGGCGCCTGTTCGGCGGCCAACGTTGCTGCACACAGAAGAAGCAGTGCATAGCGCATTACAGCGTTCTCCGACGGCGCGCGGTGGGCAGCAGGAAACCGAGGGTCAATAAGCCAATCGCCGGCAGCAGAGCCCAGCGATAGCGTTCGCTCTGCACGATCTGCCGTTCCTCTTCCCACGGTGCCTGCACCAAATGATTCAGCAGATGATCGGCAAGCGCGCGCACGTCTTCGGAACCGGTAGTGGCGCTGACTGTGATCCCGCCGGTGGTGCGCGCCAGGGTTTCCAGGGATGAGCTGTCCGCCGCGACTTCGACGGTGCGGCCTTCGACCAGAATCGTGGCTTTGCGTTCCCGGTCGCCAATGAATAAACCATAGACCGGAATATCGGCGGCTGCTGCATGCTTGGCGGCCTTGGCCACCGCATCGGCTTCCGGATCGGCGCCATCACTGATCACCAACACGGCTTGGCCGCGGCCACCTTCGCGGCCAAGCAGATCCACCCCGGTGGTCACCGCGCGGCCAATCGCCGTGCCTTGCAGGCCCGTCATGGCCGGGAACAGCTCCGGGGTGCAATCTTCTAGCATTTTGGCCAGTGCGAGATGATCGCCGGTCAGTGGGGAGCGGACGGTGGCAATCCCGGCGAAGGGCAGCAACGCCAGGCGCGCATCGCCCAATTCACCCAGCAGATCCAGCGCCTTGTCGCGCGCAGCGCGACTGCGGTCGGGGAACATGTCTTCTGCCAGCATCGAACGGCTGCAATCGATGGCGACAACGAGGTCGATGCCGTTGACCTGGCGTTTTTCATTTTCCCCACCCCAGCGTGGGCCAGCGACGGCGACAGCCAAGGCAAGTAATCCCGCCCACAGAAAAACCTGTCGCAGAGCGATCAGGAAATGGGAATGGGTCGCGAAGCGCACTAGGCCAACCCCGGCGCTGCGCTGGCGGCGGCGGATGCGATACCGCCACAAAAGCTGGCCCAACCCCGCCAAGGCGAGGATCGCCAACGTGATCAGCAGCCACCACGGATGGGCCCAGCTCATACGCCCCTCCACCGGGGTTCGAAAATAATCGCGCAGCCCGCCAGGCCCAGGGCCGCCAGCAGCCACGGCAAAAATCGGTCACTATAATCATCACGCTGGCGGACGGTATGTTCGCTGGGTTCCAATTCGTCGATGCGCGTAAATACATCGCGCAGGCCCTGGTCATCATTGGCCATCAGGGCGACGCCGCCGCTGGCGCGGGCGACTTCTTCCAGGCGAGCCTGATCCGGCAAGAGATTCTGTTGCAGGGGGATTCGGGTGATGCGATTGAACCGCCCTGGCACCGACATGGTGCCGCGGGGATTGCCCACCCCGATACAATGGACGCGCACCTGCTTGGCTAACGCATGTTTGGCGGCTTGTACCGGATCCTCCCAGTTCGGCAGACTGGTGGTGTCCTTGCCGTCGGTGATCATCACGATCGCTTTGCCCTGACTATTTTCATCTTCCAGCCAGCGTAGTGCGTAACCGATGCCTAGGCCAAAATTGGTGCCGTCGCCGAGCAGGCCGACCTCGCCCTGGACGCGATTGCCCTGGCTCCACAATTGGCGTTGCAGGGTTTCGGTGCGACTGAGGAATTCACGCACACTCGCATGATCAAAGGTCAGCGGACACGAGGTAATCGCGCGGTTGCCGAAAAAAACCAGGCCAATGCGGTCGGATTCGCGCCCGGCGATGAATTGATCTGCTGCTTGCATCACCGCGGCGAGACGATCACGGGCATTGCCATCGGCATCGACCATGTCGTCGACCTTCATGCTTAAGCTGAGATCGATGACCAGCATCAGATCGCGCCCAGCCTGGGTGCGTTCGGTGATCGTGCGCCCATATTGCGGCCGCGCTGCGGCAACCACGCAGCAGAGAATGGCGAGTACAGCCAGTAGCCGTTGCACGCTCGGCCCGCGACTGGGGCGCAGGGCGAAGCGCGCGAGACTGAAAGCGCCAAAGGTCGCTCCGCCACGCTGCGAACGCCACACCAAAATCAGCGCTGCCAACAGTGCGAGGGCCAGGAGCCAGGGATTTTCCCAACGGAAGGTCATCGGCTTCCTTTTTTCGGCTCTGAGCCTGCCGGCTCGACGGTTGCCGACGTGGCAGCTGCCGCCGCCGCTTCAGCTTCACGGTCAACGCGCTGTTGTACCTGTTCCGCCCAGACCAAGGCGCGCGAACGCAGTGGTTCTACCGCTGCGGCGGCGAGATCGTCGGCAGCCCAGCGCAAGGCATCGAGTTCGTCCAGCAGGCGGGCTATATCGCGATGCTCTTCGTCGGGTAACGGCGTGCGCAGGCGTGCAGAACATTCGCGAGCGGTGGTGGCGCTGCCATCGAAGCCAAAGAGCTCCCCGGCATAGCGACGCAAAGCCGCACTGATGCGCGCGCCGGCTTCTTTGCCATCTCCGGAAAAAGCTAAGCCCAGACTGTGACGGAGCGTCGTGATCGGCGGAATGTCCGCCGCCGCCTGTCGGCGTGGCCACCACCACGCCAGCGCGCCCAAAACAAGCGTCGCGGTTGCCGCGACCACCGCGGCAATCCACCACGGCGTAACTGGAGTGGGTTCTGGATCACTCAACCATAAATCACGTGGAGGCGCGGGCTGAGCCGGTTCGGCGATGGCGCCGACCTGGACCACGACGATCGGTGCCTGGGCCTCCATGCTGGCCGAGGTTTGGTCAGACCCTTTTGGGAGCGGCGGCGTGCCACGCAAAACCGGACGCGGTAATTCCCACGGTCCGCTGCGTTGGGCGAGCACGCGTAAACGCCAGCGCTCGCCGATTTCTTCGCCGGTCTGCCAGCGTTCCGGCGGAGGGCTCGCAATGACATATGCATCCGCGAACGTTCGCCCTGGATCGGGCTGATTGACCTGCCACGTCGGTGGCCAGCGGTAAGTAATGGTGATCTCAATCGGCGAGCCCACGGCGACCGTGGCCGGACTGACAGCTAATTCGACCGTGGGCTGTTCCACAGCCCTGGCCGGAGTCAGAACCAGCGCGGCGAACAAGAATCCGGCGACAGACGTCAATTTAACGGACACGCTGCCTCCGTTCGCGGAAGAAGCGGGTGATCGCGGTGACCGCCGATTGATCGGTGCGTAGATCGACCAGATCGCAACTGGCTCCGCGAAAGGCGGCGCTGACGCGTTCGCGCTGGGCGGCGTAGGCTGCCGCATACGCGGCGCGGGCACTGTTATTTAAAGCAAAAAGCACTTCACCACTGCCTTCGGGATTGGCCAAGGCCAGCGGCACCGAACCTGCGGGTAGGGTGGCCTCGGCAGGGTCAGCGACCCGTAGGCCGATCAGATCATGAGTCCGCCCGGCCTGGGCCAAGGCGCGGCTGAAGCGATCATCGACATCGAGAAAATCGCTAATCAGAAAACACACCGCCCGCCGTTTGGCGACGCGGCGTAATTCGTCCAAAGCATGATCGAGATCCGCGGTACGTTCACCGCCGCCACTGGCCATAACTTCGCGTACCAGGCGCAGACTATGGCTGCGGCCGCGACGTACCGGCAGGTGAACCTCGGTACGGTCGCTAAAAGCGACCAGCCCGATACGGTCGCGATTGCGCATCGCATTGATTGCGATTACCGCCGTGGCCTCGGCCGCCAAGGCTTGTTTTGCTCGTTCAGAAATTCCAGGAATCGCGCCAAAGCGCATCGATCCGGAACAGTCAACCAAAGTGACAATGCTGAGTTCGCGTTCTTCACGGAACACCTTCACGAACGCCTTCCCCGCCCGCGCCGTCACATTCCAGTCGATATGGCGCACGTCGTCGCCTTCGCTGTACTCGCGCACCTCGTCGAATTCGAGACCAGTGCCCTTGAACGCCGAGCGATAACTGCCGGCGGCAAGATTCGACATCATTTTTCGTGTGCGCAATTCAATCCGGCGAACTTGTTTTAATATCTGTGCAAGATCATCCTTATCCTGAGAAGGTCCGAGGTCCGAAGTCCGAGGTCCTAGGTCCCGCAGCTGCGTGCGATCAGAGGGCATGATAAGCCTCCAGATTGTCCTCGCGCACGCGGCCAGGAGTGAGGTAGCCTTGGAGTCGGCTAACCTGTTGTAGGCACAGCGTTGCCAACTGGTGGAGGGGTGCGGCTTCCTCAGCGGTAAACAAGCCAATGCGGACAAGGACATGCAGACATGAGATAACTTCCATGGCTGAACCCCGGGAATAACTCAAGAAGCGCGCAAATTCAGCATCTGATCCGCGGCCAAACCCTTCGGCAATATTGTTTGAGATAGAAAGCGCAGCCCGCAACACTTGATCACGGATCCAGTAGGACCCTTTGACCCTGCCCTCGTCGAAACGGGCATGCAGGTCGGCGACTAAATCAATCGCGACCACCCAAGCCTGAATGTCCTCGACTCGTTGAAACCCTGCCACCGCGAAATCTCCGACTGAAAGGGGAAATGTCCGTCCCACTTGCGGGACCTAGGACCTCGGACTTCGGACGTAGGACGGTGTCAAGGAACTGGTACGTGTTCGAGCAAACGCCCAACCAAATCATCAGCCGTCAAATCTTCGGCTTCTGCTTCGTACGACGGTTGGATGCGATGGCGCAACACATCGGCGGCGATGGTCTTCACATCCTGGGGCGTGACGAAGCCACGGCCTTCTAAGAAGGCGTTGGCGCGTCCGGCCTGGGCTAGGGCGATGACGGCGCGCGGGCTGCCGCCGAGTTGGATGAGATTATCCAAGCTGCGGATATTGGCGGCCTTGGGATCGCGGCTGGCCCGGACCAGGGCGACGCAATAATCCTTGAGGCGGTCATCCATGTGCACGCCCTGCACGGCGGCCTTGGCCGCGTTCAGACCGGCCACGTCGATAACGGGCTGCAATTGGGGGACCTCGGTGCCCAGAGCGCGATCCAGGATTTTGCGTTCCTCCTGGGCGCTGGGGTAATCAACCCGGATCTTCATCAGGAAGCGATCGGTTTGGGCCTCGGGCAGCGGATACGTGCCTTCCTGTTCAATCGGATTCTGGGTGGCAAGAACGAGAAAGGGCGAGGGTAGCGGAAAGGTCTCGCCGCCGATGGTGACCTGCCGTTCCTGCATCGCTTCGAGTAAGGCTGACTGGACCTTGGCCGGGGCGCGGTTGATTTCGTCGGCGAGGACGATCTGGGCAAAGATCGGGCCTTTGCGGGTGGTGAAATGGCCCGCTTCATAAATGCGGGTGCCAATGATGTCAGCGGGGAGCAGGTCCGGCGTGAACTGCACCCGGCTGAAACTGGCGGAGAGGCTTTGCGCCAAGGCGCGTACCACGGTGGTCTTGGCCAGTCCGGGCAGGCCCTCTAGCAATAGATGCCCATCGCAGAGCAGGCCGACCAGCAGGCGGCGCACCAACTGATGCTGGCCGACCAAAACCTTGCCGATTACGGCTTCGACCCGGCGCAGGGGGGCAGCGGCTTCGGCGAATTGGGCAGGGGCAGCAGTCATGAGGTATCTCCGGGCAGGCAGAGACGTTAGCAGGGGCTCGGCCTTTCCCAATCCTCCACTGGTTCAGCGGTGTTGGTGTGCAAGGTGCGCCATTTCCCTGCTCGTCTCCGTCCTCTTGCCAACGTTCGCGGCTTCGGCGCTCAGCGGGGGCAGCGAGCGGATGGTATATGCTCCCATGCGGTACTTCTGGGTCTTCTTGGTCGCGCACGGTGCCCTGGGGGTTCCGCTGCTGGCGGCGGAACCCGCAGTCGAGCTCGCGCCTGCCATTGCACCCAAGCTGCTCTTCGCCAGCCGCCTCGGCGGACCCGGCGATCAATGGCTGCCCCAGGTCCGGGTCAAAGGCCGCGTCATCCAAGCCGCCACCAAGGAGGGCTTGGGTCTGCAAGTCATCGTTGCCGACGACGACAGCGTCAGCGCCAAAGCCTTTGGCAATCGCGCAGTTGCCTGCCGGATCGATAATAACCTCCCCAACGGTGGCAAAGAGGGCCCCTATCAGTGGGGCTATAATCAGGTTCATCCCCTCTTGCAGCAGCCATTTCTCAAGGGGCCCGGTTGGCAATGGTGGGGCTGGAATAATGACCAGGCGCGCAGTGCCACGGCGACCTACGCGCCGTTCATGGCGGACTCCCGCATTCGCACTGTGACCATCCTGGCCGATCGCAGCTTGGTCGCGGTGGGCACCGCTGATGGCGGCAATACCTCGCTGCGTGCAGACCCTCGCGACATCAATCGCAATTTTCCATTTCCGATCGGCAACGATCAGACCGGCGGCGGCGGCGGTGGGCTTAGCTCCTGGGTATTTCATATCTCGCCCCAGGGCGAACCCCTGGGCCAAGCAGTTTTCCGTGGCCTGATCGCAGGGATTACCAGCGATCGTTGGGGCCGTCCGTATTTTGTGGGCCAAGCGGTCATTAAAGGTGACGACCGCAGTGGCTTCGGCTATGGCGATGGTGCCGGCTTGGTCATCGCCGATGCCGACTGGCAGAAGATCCTCTTCAAAACGCATTTCGGCTGCGAAGACGGCGGCGCGTTCTTTTTGTGGGGCATCGATGTCGACAGCAGCAGCGGCTTGGCTGCCGTTAGCGGTTATTGCAGCGGAAAAACCTTCACAGGCGTCAACGCTATTCAGGAAGAACCTGGTGGCGATGCCGACGGATTTGTGGCAGTTATTCGCCTGTGGCAGCCCACGCCCTGAACGCGCAGATATCAGGGCCAAATCGCCGCCAGCCAGTGCAGATAGGTTGTCCAATCTTGGGGCAGGACATCATGCCCACCGGGGCGGAGATGAAACGCCAAGCGCTGACCGACCACGTGATTGAGGTCGGGAAGCTGGTCAGACAGCGCTGGGTCAAAACCGGATATCGCCCAGGCGGGGGCGGCGAGTCGGGCCGCGTGAAATGCACCTGGCGGGTCGCCCCAATGATCATCCACCGCATACGCGAGTAGCAGTGGCCGCGGGGCGATGGCGGCCAGCAAGTGGTGCTGATCGTACGGTAATCTCTGGGGATTGGCGGCGTAGTCCTGAAAGGCAGGACAGAACCAATGCTGGAATCGGGCCACCTGCGCCAGGGTTTCAGCACCGTCCGTATCGGCTGATTTGCGAGAGAGTGCTCCACCGGCAGTACCGCTTTGATTATCAATACACCAAGCGATGCGAGGATCACTGGCGCACGCCAGTAATGCTGCTTTGCCGAGCCGGGAATGGCCCATCACCCCGATACGTTGAGCATTGACCCACGGCAACGTGGTGAGTCCATCCACCAGCCGCTGCAGTCCCCAGGCCCAGGCCGCAATCGCGCCAAAGCTATGGGCCTCGCGCTGGTCCTGCCGCAGGCGGCCCCACAGTCGATTGATTCCTGATGCCGCATCGATGCGGGCGGAATCAGTGCTATCGACGTGAATTTCCGCACAGCACAGGGTGGCAACGGCATAGCCGGCCTGAATCGCTTGGGCAAAATCCCACCGCCGGGCCTGTTCGCCACGTGGCGTGGTTCCCTCTATGTAGGCCGTATGGAGCGGAATATCCGGATCCAGACAGGTCGTATGATTACCACGGAAATTTAACCCGGTGATGACGGGCACGGGTACAGGTCCCTCGGTCTGCCGCGGCCGCACGATCAGCACGTCGGCCTGCCAGGCCTGATCCCCGAGTCCGCAACGCAGACGCAGCACGCTGCGTACACCGTGCCCATCCAGCACGACTGCTTCTGGTACTACCACCTCGAATCCAGTCACCGCCACTGGCGGCGGCAACCACCCGTATTGATAATGCTGCAGCCCGTGCAACGCCTGCGGAGCACCATATTGCTGCCACGCCGCCGCAGTCACCGGGCCGTCGTGAAACAAGGGGGGCGGCGCTATCGCGGGGCTTGGGGAATCGTTCATCGGCAATCAGCAGTCAAATAGCCCTCGCCCCAGTCGGGGCGAGGGAAACGTGCGAACGACGGCAGTTGGATCAGCCCGCCTGCGCTGCCAGCCTCGCCTTGCGTTCCACCTGGCGTTCGCGGATCGCCTGTTCGGTGATCGCGGCGGAGTCGATGTTGCGGCCTTGGATTTTTTCTTCTTCGACGTATTTGTCCCAGGCGGCAGCGACGTCTTGGCTGTTCTTGTAGGAACAGAATTTGGGGCCGCACATCGA
>Ga0105045_10000353_pt1 | contig 32049 bp, 27 predicted proteins | sample MAT02_FD_78089 | JGI IMG/M metagenome (GOLD analysis project Ga0105045, IMG submission 78089) | Freshwater microbial communities from Lake Fryxell liftoff mats and glacier meltwater in Antarctica - MAT-02 (megahit assembly) | ecosystem: Environmental > Aquatic > Freshwater > Ice > Liftoff... | reverse complement strand
TGAAGAAGACCATTTTTACCTGTGAGGTCATCGGTAGTTTTGCACTTTTTTAATTCTGCTTTAAGATCAAAATCTTGAGAAATTACCGTGTTACGTTTTCCTTACGTAAATTTTTCTAGCCGCTTCACCTCCGCTATCGCTTCGGATTCCGCTTCATTTTTTCTGTCGAAGGATAAATTATCCTATCCTCCAAAATTAATTTACACAAAATTCTGTACACTCCCACCACAGTTGTTATGCTGATTGTCTAGCATAGACAATCAGCATAACAACTGTAGTAAAAAATCAACCCACAACTTTCATATCCTGTTTTTTTGTTTCCTTATTAGCAACTTTCCCTTGACTGGTGGGATCGTGTTCCGATACTATCCTCGTTATTTACTGTTAAAAATTAGAGTATCTCATGTTAAAGAAAAATGTACTTCGTGTAAAAAAAGGCATCAAGCTTTTAAGAAATGAAGGATTCTCCGTTTTTGCCAAAAAACTCTCCTGGTGGGTGCAAGTACGCTTGAAAATGGTCGATCCTCTCGAGCGCGAACTCACCGCTAGCGATCTTTTTTACACCTTTGAACCGTCGCTTGAACCCATTAGCTACTATAAAGTTAACCGCCAGCAACCTCGTGTCAATATTGTCACCGATAGATTAAATCAAAGTTGTTTTTTTGGAGGTGTTGCGACATCCCTGATTGTCGCCACTCTTTTTGCCAATAAAGAAGGAATCCCCTTGCGCATTATTACGCGCGACATCTCTACCCCTTCCAACTATTCCTTTTTTTTGAATCTTATGAAAATCCCTCGACCTGCACACGTTGAGTTCTTTTCCGATTACGATCGCAGTCTCGCCTCCTACTCCAGGAAGTTAGATGTCTCCGAGAAAGACATTTTTATTGCTACCTCTTGGTGGTCTGCAAAAGTCATTAAGGCAATGAACTTGCGTGATTCGTTTTTTTACCTTTTCCAAGAAATGGAAAAGTTTTTTTATCCCCATGGCGATGCCCAGTTTTTGTGCGATAACGTTTTAAATGACCCTCAAATTCATTACATTTTGAATTCAAAATTGCTTTCTGACTATTACATCAACAATAATCCGCCCCAGCTTTTGAATAAAAGATCGGTCTTTGAACCAGCATTCCCTAAGCATCTCTACTTTGCTAAAACTTCACCGCTTGAAAAAAAGAAACACAAACTCTTTTTTATTCGAGGCCATCAAATCCCCGCAATTTATTTTCTGTTGGTCTCCAATTACTTGACGAAGCTATCAAGAGAAATATTTTAAAACCAGAAGAATGGGAAATTCATCTTGCCGGATCAGATGAGATTCCTGAGTTCACATTTTCAACCGGAATTAAACCCAAAAATTTGGGCGTCATGCCTTGGTCAAAGTACCTTGAATTTATTAAAGATGTGGACCTTGGATTATCTCTTATGTACAGCCCTCATCCAAGCTATCCTCCGCTTGATATTGCCGCTTGTGGGGGAGTTGTGCTAACGAATAAATATGCCAATAAACAAGAACTTTCTTATTCAAAAAACATTATTTGCGTCGATTTAGATCTGGATTCCTTGATCCAAGGATTTGAACGAGCAGTGGCCTTGGCAAAAAACAAAAATCTCAGGCATCAAAATTATTTAGAAAACACGCTTCATATCGATTGGAATACAGCTTTAGAGCACACATTGAATTTCATGGCCCAACAGACACCAAACACATAATTGCTAAAATATATGAAATACAATCAGCCGCACGTATACCCCTGGGATAGCCATCTTGGTGATAGGATCACTCGTCTTACGTCAGATGACTCCACTAAAAAAGTAATCTATATTTACACGCGACCTGATAATAGTACCTTTAGGTACCGTGTATACAATATGTGCCAGGCATTAGCGACTGGTTCTAGCTGGAAAGGAATTTTCTTTTACGATAATGAGTTGGAGTACGTTCAAAAATATCTTCGCCATGCAAGTGTAGTTGTCCTTGTCCGCACTTTTTGGTCTTTTAGCCTTGAGCATTTTGTTTCCCATGCAAAAAAATTAGGAATCCCAACTTTATTTGATGTCGATGATTTGGTATTTGATGTGACCAAAATTCCTGTAGTTTTGAATTCCCTAGATCAAAATGCAAGCCGACATCATATCGATTGGTTTGGAAATGTTTCCCGCATATGGTTTGCTGGTACTCTTTGTGATGCAACGATTGGAACCAATGATTTCTTGTGTAAACGCTTACAGAACTGTTTTCAAACGCCTAGCTTTGCCCTTAATAACTTTTTAAATCATGAGCAACTTTCGATTTCCCAAAGTCTATTCAATGAAAAACAAATGGTAACGACTGAAAAAAAAGGGTTTACCATTGGTTATTTTAGTGGAACCCCCTCACATATTCACGATTTTAGGGTAGTGGCGTTTGAGCTCGATGAACTCCTAAAGGCTTATCCAGAGTTGACTTTAGAAGTGGCTGGCTACATGCAATTCCCTAAGTTTTTTAAAGATCACTTGAAGAAAAAACGCGTTGTCCACACTCCTTTTGTCGATTTTGTTACTCTTCAGAAAAATATTGCCCAGGTGGATCTCAACATTGTCCCTTTGCAAGACAATGAATTTACCAACTGTAAATCGGAACTAAAGTTTTTTGAGGCCGCTATTGTGGGCACAACCACCTGTGCGACACCGACTTTCACATTTCAAACAAGTATTGATCACGGGAAAACAGGTTATTTATGCCATGAAGGCGAATGGTTTTCTTCTCTTGAGAACATTTATAAAAACCCTGTAGATTTCTCCATGCGGACCGAGGCGCAAAAATATTGTGTCGAACGCTATTCCCCTGAGAATCAACGCCATCAAATAGAAAAAGTGTTGGAAAGCGTTTTAAGTTAAAACCATTTGCATATTTAACGCCAAAACGATTATGGATGGATATAACTACCGGAGGGTTTTATGAATCATATTTATTCAAAAGGAATACTTGTCTCTTCGACATTTGCTTTTTTATTGAGTGGTGCTTTGCTTTTTGCTGCAAATGAACGTCAAGGGCAAGAAAGAGGACAAGGACAAGTTAATCGCAGCAACCGAGGGAGTCGCAACAATGCTTATAGCGATAACCACAACAACAACAATCACAACAATAATCGCAATAACATGAATGAGTTAAATCCTAATAAGTGGGATAATAACAACCAAAACTACTATAATAATAGCGGTTCTTACGGTAATGGCGGCGGAATGATTCCGACGGGCGACACCAATGATCCGCATGATCAAGAAAATGATGACATGTACTACTACAATCTTAAGAGCATGGAAAAAAACCAATAGAAAAAGCACTGATCTGGCGGAGTCTTTGGATTGTGGCACTTTTAGTGCCGCTTTCCGTCCTCACTAACAACGCTTAAATTCAAACCTCACTCATACACGGACCGAGCGAAGTCTTGGAGTGCGGCAATTATTTTACCGCGATCAGTTGGACGAGGCTGTCGTCTTTGATAAATAAATTTTGTCCTACCAAAAAAAATTCGTGTTGCTTTCTGACTTAAGGGACGAAGTTACTGGGGAGCTCCAAAGACTTCGTCCTGTCTTTGCGCGATTGAGGTTTGAATTTAATTGTCTACTCGCGCGTGATCAGCTGCAATTTCTGCTCAAACAACTCATCAACATCCATGCCTACACAATCTCCTTCTTCTGTCTTTTTACCCGAAAGATATTCATAACGCGGCAGTTGGCATCCACTATTTTGATGCCGAATAATCTCCAATAAATTTCGGAGATTTTCAACATCATCCTCTATCGGACGAGCTGCCCAAACAGGCATCTTAAGGATTTCAACGCGCATCTCTGCTACCATCTTGTCACTATCTATTTTATTCTTTAAAACACGAATAATACTCCCATTTCTCGTTTGCTTCTCAATGACTTGAATAATGTTCTCGTAAGGCAATACTCGTCCTTTTATCGGAGGTAAGCCTGTGACCACACGACTCGTCTCCATCTCTTTATAACAATTTCCCAATTGAGAAAGTGCCTCTAGAAATTCCTTCAGCCACTCTTTTTCCTCACGGCCTCCCTCTCTCAACCCGTGTTCTAATGCGTGAATTTGAGTTTCCAATTGAAAAATGCGCTGAAGGTGTTCTAATTCTGCTTGTGCTGCATATTCACTTTTCTGAAAAAAATCTTTCAATTCTTCCACAAATATTCCTAAAGCCTCGAAGGGCTTTAACTTTCCTTGGGCAGTTTGATTGATCAGATCAACGGCATATTCTCTAAAAAAACTCTCAATGACATCGTCATATTTATTAACAGCATTAGGAAGCTCCACAGTCGAATTCATCACACGATAAAAATGTGTATTTGTACTGATTAAAGTGGGAATGCCATCCGGAAACAGGCTCAAGGCGAGACTATGAATATCGCATTCTAAAACGAAATGCTTTTTGACTTCGGATAACACTTCGTCAGGTACCCCAAGAGCTTTCAATTTGCGTTGCGCTTTTTTTGTGAATCCTTCTTGTAATATAGTTGTCATGAGCGTGTGCACGAAATTGTCATCTAAATTGGCCAGTACAGAGGAATGGGCAGAACTAAAGCGTATATCGGTTGAATACCCGTACTGATCATTTGTATGTCCCTGGTAAACAACGCATTTCTCATTGTGATAAGCGGCTAAAATGTAGTAGAGAATCTGGATGCGTCGACTAGAATGATCTTCAATGGCATCACTCACATCTTTCACTTCGTCAATTGCGTTCTCACCTATTCGAGCAAGTGTGTGATTATCTGAAAACGGACGTTTCCATCTGTGAGATCTGCTTACAGCAGATTTCATGGATTCTTCAGGGTTGAAAGGTAATGGATAATGCTTTTGCAGAGAGGGTTGGATACGTTTTCGAGAAGAATCACGGATAGTTTTGAGGATCTTTTGTCTACTTACTAAAAAAATGGCACTCAAATCAATGTCTTTCTTGATTTGTCGTTTTCCGGCAATGCTTGCTTTTTGAAAAGCTTTAGGCATTCCCAGCCTTCTTATCACTACGCTTGGCAATGTGTTTGTGATCAAAACACCCCCCCTGATGGATAAAACTTCTTTTATCATAAATCAGGGAAAGTAAATTTTGTGTCAATAAATTTTATTATAAAACTTTAAATAATCAGCATCGCATCTCCGTACGAGAAAAATCTGTAACGTTCTTTTACAGCTTTATCATAGGCTTCCATCACCAGCTCATAACCTGCAAAAGCGGAAACCAGCATGATTAAGCTGGATCCAGGCAGATGAAAGTTTGTTAAAAGGTGCTGGACGTAACGAAATTGGCAGCCAGGGTAGATAAAGATCTGGGTATCGGACTCTCCGGATCGAATCGACCCATCGAGCGTCACCATGGATTCGAGCGAGCGGCAACATGTCGTGCCGACACATATTTGACGTCCATTTTTTGGACGTGAATTCAATTTCTCGGCGGCTTGTGGCGTAATGATCACGTGTTCAGAGTGCATTGCGTGCTGGCGAATATCCTCGACTTGAACGGGCCTAAAGGTGCCCAAGCCAATATGTAGAGTAATATGTGTTTGCTCCACCTGTTTCGTTTGCAATTGATGCAGCATCTCGGAAGTAAAATGCAATCCTGCTGTTGGTGCAGCGACAGCGCCTGGATTGCTTGCGAAAACAGTTTGATAACGTTCTTTGTCCCCTTCATCGACTGCTTCGCGGCGAATATAATGGGGAAGTGGAATTTGTCCATATTTTTCGAGAAGAGTATCGAAATCCCCTTCGCACAAGAACTTCGCAAGACGGTTTCCATTGTCGAGGATCTCGATAATTTCGCAGGAAAAATCGAGACCAAATGAAACGGTGGCTCCGATTCCCAGTTTTTTGCCGGGTCTTGCAAGGACTTCCCATGTATCTGAGGAGCGTTTAGCAACAAGAAAGATCTCGGAGTCTCCACCGCCCTTGCGTTTTCCCAAGAGTCTAGCAGGAATGACTCTTGTATCGTTAAAGACGAGGCTGTCGCCCTTGTGGAGGAAATCGACAAGATCGCGAAAGACCATTTCGTGGATATTGCCTGATTGACGATCGATCACCATGAGGCGCGAGCTGTCACGTGGATTGCAAGGAGTCTGGGCGATGAGCTCTTGTGGCAAATCGAACTGGTAGGAAGAAAGGAGATAAGGATCTTTGTTCATGATTAATTATTGGGTAAAAGGAGAAGAAAAAATCCGGCATGGGCACGGCATATGCCCATCATGCCCGATTTTTTCCTTCTTTCTTTTTCCTTTTCTCCTTGTTAGTTATGGGTTAATTGGATAATGACACCAGGATAAGCTTTCATCAAGATATCCGCCGCGTGAGCGCCTTTCTTCGCAAGTTCTACAGCATCATTCAATGTGATTCGAGAACTCATTCCGTTGACTTGTGCTTTAGCACCTGCTGTCGACCACACCGAAGGAACAGGCGCGATCACATTGTTGTCATTCGCTTGACTCATCACCATGTGGAACGTTCGATTAATCGCACTTTCCACAGGACTTGCCGGGTGAATAACTGCAGCTCCCTGATATCCTTCAGCACCAGCTTCTACAGCCCAAAATTGGCTTTGTGGATTTTCCGCTTGGTAAAGCGCCAGTGTACGACCAGCAATTGCTAGTGCAGCCAATGCTTCTCCCGGTAACTGCTCATCAATCTGATTAGCTAGAACAGAACTGACGTAGTCTTCGATATCTACTTCATTCACCACACTGATCATCCCTTCAACGCTATAAACATAGATTGTTCCGCGGTATTCAATTCCATCAATCATTGTTGTTGTGGCGTGTTTTTCAGGAACGATTTGAATCTGGTAAAGATCAGGAAACTGTTCTCCCCAACGCAATCCTTCTCTCGTGGCTTGCATATATTTTCGTTTGCCAATAAAGCGTGTGCTCAAATATTCATTTTTATTAGGATCAAACAACTGATATTTGCCTTTAACTTCAAGCAAAACACCTTGTTTGTCTTTAGCAACCAGCACTTTAATCGTTTTAGGATCTGCAGGCTTTTGTTTTGGATATAATATCCGCTCAATCACCCCAGCATTGACTTCTCCCACAAGCGGTAAGCATGCGAGCATGAGTAAAAATATTCTTCTGACCATAGTAAATCTCCGTCTTTATCTATTTTTTCTTTCTATATGTTGATAAGCTAATTCTGTAACTTCACGTCCTCGCGGGGTGCGCTTCAAAAGCCCTTGCATAATCAAATAGGGTTCATGCACCTCTTCCAGCGTATGTCCTTCTTCTCCTACGGCAACGGCCACTGTATTCAATCCCACCGGACCCCCTTTATAGTGATCAATCATCACTTCCAGGATTTTAATATCCATTTCATCGAGGCCTCTTTCATCTATGCAGAGCATATCTAGAGCTTTCCCGACGACCTCTTTATTGACTTGACTGCCTGTCCGCATTTGCGCGTAATCACGCACCCACCGCACCAGATTGTTCGCGACGCGCGGCGTACCACGTGACCTGTGAGCGATTTCTAAGGCTGTTTCTTCATCAATTTCTAAATTCAAAATGCGTCCTGTGCGCTGGACAATCTGCTTCAAAACCAAAGGGTGGTAATAATCCAAACGACTTGTAAAAGCAAAACGCGATCGCAAGGGAGCACTGAGAAGGCCTACGCGTGTTGTCGCGCCTATTAGCGTGAATTTATTGAGTTTCACTTGGACACTTCTTGCTCCGGGGCCACTGTCGATCATAATGTCGAGCACATAATCTTCCATCGCGGGATACAAATACTCTTCAATATTGCGGCTTAAACGATGAATTTCATCGATAAATAAAATATCGCCTTCTTTAAGGTGCGTTAAAACACCTGCAAGGTCTCCCGCTTTCTCAATAACAGGCCCTGATGTGACCACAAGATTGGTTCCCATTGATTTCGCGAGGATATTCGCAAGCGTGGTCTTGCCAAGTCCTGGTGGACCGCTAAACAGGCAATGGCCGACAGGCTCCCCGCGCTGCTTTGCTGCTCCCATTAACACCTCCAGACGCTCACGTACCTGGTCTTGTCCAACAAAATCGGTGAGAGACTGCGGTCTCAAAGGGACTTCAAATGTAATATCTTCGCTATTTAAGGAAGACTCTACAAAACTTTGGGTCATATGTTTTTTTCTTTGTAAGATTAAATTCTGGATTCTACGAGAAAACACCTAATGCATTCAAGAAAACAAATAAAATAAGTATCGGTGCACTAAATTTAAAGCAAAAATTGAAGTAAAAAGCAAGCCATGGGTATTTATTAAATAAATCTGTTGACCCTTCCTTTAAACGATCAATTGCTTTGCCGGATCCCCATACCCAACCGACGAGGATCACCGCTAAAAAGCCGCCGGCAGGAATCAGAATAGCGCTTGCTGCAAAATCCACAAGGTCGAGGAATGTAGCGCCAAAAAACGTGTAATCTTTTAATACGCTATAGGAAAGCGCGCTTGGGATTCCTAGAGCAAAAGAGCCTAATCCACAAACCATAACAGCCCATTTACGTGTCCACTTCTTCTCGTCTATTAAATAGGCAATCGTTGGTTCCAGCGCCGAAATCTCCGATGTCAATGCGGCGATGACAACGAGCAAGAAAAAGAGGATAGCGAGCATGTAGCCTCCGGGAATCTGACTGAACGCCCACGGCAACGTGTGAAAAATCAGTCCCGGGCCCGAATTCGGTTCCATTCCAACAGAAAACACAATGGTAAAAACGGCAATCGCAGCAAAGAGAGAAACAAAAGTATCCATAAGAACAATAGGAAGACTACTTTTCACGAGGTTTTCTTTTCCACCCATGTAGCTTCCGTAAGTGACAATAGTTCCTTGTCCAATGCTTAAAGTGAAGAACGACTGACCCAAAGCAACGAGAATAGCAGTGGGAGTAATCAGGCTCCAATCGGGTGAAAAGAGAAAACGAAGGCCATCCATGGCGTGTGGCATTAAAAGTCCGTTGACAACCAAGACGGTTAGGACGATAAAGAGCAGAGGCATCATAATTTTACTTGCGCGTTCGATCCCGTTTCGCACGCCGAAGAAAAGGACGCCGACGCAAAGAAGAAGGAAGCAGAAATGGAAGGTTAATCCCCAGTAAGGATTGCTCATTAAACTTTCGTAGTGGGCAACAGCATGTTGTGTGCTTGAAAAGGCGGAAATATCGCCTTTAATCGCTTCGATAAAATAGCCGAGGATCCACCCTGCGACCGCGCTATAGAAGGAGCTAACAAGGAACCCTGTAAAAATGGTGAGTTTTCCTGCCCAAGACCAGGCTTTACTGCCCCCCAGTAATGCGAACGCGCCGCTTGGACTTGTTTGGGCGGTTCTGCCGATGAGAAGTTCGCTTATAAAGACAGGAAGACCGATTAGGATCAGGCAAAAGAGATAGAGGAGGATAAAGGCAGCGCCGCCATTTTGTCCAACCAGAAAAGGGAAGCGCCAAATATTGGCAAGACCAACCGCGGAGCCGGCAACGGCAAAAATAAATCCTAAACGTGATCCCCATGAGTCTCTTTTCATATGCACCTTACTAGTACTTCCAAGTTCAAAGAGAGTAACCAATTTGTGCGATAAAATAAAGCAAATGTGGAGTGAAAACTAAAAATGTGACAAATGCACTGAATCTTTAGTGTTTCTACCTATCTTGCCCATCTTGTTCCTTTTTTTTTATTTTTGCCTACAGTGTTTAACCTAGATGAGCACGATAGGAGAAACATCTTGTCCCAAAGTTTTTTGATTTTTACCCCCTTAAGCTTTTGATAATTTATTCTTTACATAAAATAAGCTTTCACGGTAGAATATAGTTATTGTTATTGAGATTTTATCAATTTTTCATTGTTTCTTTACACGTATTTAATATATACGTGATTAAATAGAACTTTGAATGCACACAAACATAGGAGAATCACATGGTAGACCACATAGAATCAATCAGTGTAAAAGCACCTTGCCCAGCTCCACGAATCCACCATCCGGCTCTAGCGCCGGCAATCCTTCGAATGAAGACAGCTTTTTTATTAAAAATCGAAAAAAACATTGGAAGTGAAGCGAATGAGCTTCAAGATCGCCAAAATAAAGTGGCGCTTCTGCATAAAATCATGAAGAAAATTAATGAAAAACTCGATCCTAGCGGCCAATTAACTGCAGCTGACTTCCAGCAAATCATGACAGATTTACGCACAACATTAACAGCTAAACGTGACGCTAAACTCGAAGGTGTCGAGGTCAATCCTGAAAATCAAGCTAGAATCGACAAAATCAACCAAAGCTATGAAGATTTGATGGCTGAAGTGGCGGATGTCGAGAAAGCAGGAAACGGTATGCTTGGCAAAGGGAAACTGCTCACAAAAGATCAGTGCGGACGCCTTGTTGAAAACATTCGCATGACTGTCGAAGATCTTAACACGGAAAACGAGATGCAAATGACTAAAGTTAGTCGCTTGCACAGCGAACGCCTTGAAATGTTTCAATTTATCAAATCGATTTTAAAGAGCGAGCACGATGCTAAAACAAATCATGCTAGAAAAATGGATGGTCGATAATGCTGATTAAACCTGTCTCCAGCGATTTGTTAGCTTCATCCTCTTCTCTGGCTAGTAGCAGTGAGGGATCTTTGAGCAGCCAATCTTCGCACAGTTTTTCGACCCAAGACAGCATTGCGCCTGCAAAACAAAGCGCGTTCTTGACGTCTGTCAATGAGCACAGCACTGCTGTCGAACCTGCTAGCAACACCGGCGTCTGGAAGTGGTTAAAGAGCTGGTTTACTAGCGGCAATTCTTCTCCGATTGATGATAAACTGGTGGCTGCTAGCAATGAGAATGCACGTAAGAAAATGGCTGCTGAACTGCTCGAAATGCAATCTGATCTTGAAAAATATAATGACGCGTATGCGCAAGCGATGAAAGAGGATAATTCTACTAAAGCGGGAATGATCCTGGAGAAGATTTTGGTGCTTCTTTTGAAAGCTCAATTGAAAAATAAAGAAGAGTATGGTGTATTGAATGTAAGTCGTGCGAAAGCATTTCAAGATAACAAAAAAATATTTGCCGCGGAACAGCAGAAAATCAACGAAGAGTCGGAAGGCGCAAGAAAAACAAGTACTCGTGTAGGTTATGCCAATACAGCAGCTTCCGTTGTTGCGGGTGTCGTGACTGTCAGTGCCGCCGTTCTCGCAGCGACAAATCCTTTGACTGCCGGACTAATACCTTTCATTTTAACGACAAGCGCTGGTTTGGCCAAAGGGTTGACAATGCTTCTCGATGGATATTATCAAGGGAAGGGTAATGCGCTCCAGAAAAGGTCTTACTTGAATCAAGCGCAGAAAGATTTGGCATCTCAAGGGGTGCATGCAACCTTAAAAGATATTGAAAGATCCTCGCAGGAAATCTCTGTGATGTGGTCGCATTTAAAAGATACTATTGATAGAGAGCGCGAAGCAAGCGGCTCGATGTTCAGCTAAACTTAATAATGGATAAAGAGGTATAAAATGGCTCAAGTGGCTCAACTAAAAAATAATAATGATGATGCTCGCATCGATGCCCTATCGAACAAGCTTGATGATGCGATTCAGTCCGGTGATTTTGAAAAAATCATGGATCAGTTTAATTACTACTGCTCTGCCTTAAGTCGATCGATGATTAAACAGTTAAAAATGGAAAACCTCGAACTTAAAGACAAACAAGCGCAAGCGGTCGTGAAAACAGCAAATACTTACCAGACATGGGGTTTGAATATGGCGACAACTTTAGTTGTGCTTGGTGCTGTCGGTTCTGTGTTTAAACCTGTTTTCGGAAGCATTTTTGAAGGCTGTAGAAGTCTTAATGATGGCAGATTCCAAGCAGAGCGTGTGATTTGTCAATATACTGAGAGTGTATTGAAACAGAATTACGATGATTTCAGCCGTGAGCAGCAAAGAATTATTGATAAGCTTTCAGCAATCATGAATACGTTGAAACAGACAAACAACGAATTGCATGATGCGAAAATTAAAGTGGGTACTGTTTAATAGTAGTAGCGCGTAGGTCTGAATTCAACGCAAAGACACGGAGACACAAAGAAGGAGAAGAAAAAGAAAAAACAAGGTGGGTAAGATAGGCAAGATAGGTTTAACCACTTATTTTGCTTATCTTACCTACCTTGTTTTTTTCTTTTTCTTCTCCTTCTTTGTGTCTCCGTGTCTTTGCGTTGAATTCAGACCTACGAGCTTTCTATGTCATGACTTCACAAGGCACTGTCTCAACATAAACGGCAATATCCCGCCATTCTTGTAGTACTCCACTTCAATCGGTGTATCCAAACGCACCTTGACTTTCACGCTCTTTACTTGACCTTTACTCTTAATCTCTAGAGCAAGCTCTTGATGTGGCTTTAGTCCATTTTCTAGACCTTGAATACCAAATGTCTCTTCTCCTGTCAGCCCAAGCGTGTCACTACTCTCCCCTTCCTGGAATTCAAGAGGCAAAATCCCCATCCCAATCAAATTACTACGGTGTATCCGCTCAAAACTCACAGCCACCACAACCTTCACTCCAAGCAGCGCCGGACCTTTTGCAGCCCAGTCACGGGAACTTCCCATTCCATAATCTTTTCCGGCAAAAATAATCAGGGGAATTTTTTTCTCTGCATACGCTTTGCCTGCATCAAAAATCGATTCTAAACGACCTTCGGGCATCACTTTAGTGTAACCACCTTCTTTTTCGTCTGCCATCTTGTTCCGAATGCGTACGTTCGCAAATGTTCCACGCATCATAACGTGGTGATTGCCCCGTCGACTTCCATAACTGTTGAAATCCTGGACTTTTACTCCGTGCTCTAACAAATACTTGCCTGCAGATGTCTCTGGACGGAAAGCTCCGGCCGGAGAAATATGGTCGGTAGTCACGGAATCCCCGAAAATAGCCAGCGGTCTCATCTCTGGAAAGCTGGTAATTGGAGGCACATTTAATTCAAATCCCTTAAAATAAGGAGGTTTTTGTATGTATGTACTTTTCGGGTCCCAACCATAATGAGAACCTTGCGTGGTTTGCACTTCATCCCAAAGCGGATTATCTGCTGCAAGATTTTCATAGCGTTTTTTAAACATTTCAGGTTTTAGATGTTCTGAGATAGCATTTTGTATCTCTTCAGAGGAGGGCCAGATATCTTTCAAAAAGACAGGATACCCTTGTTTGTCAAGTCCTAATGGCTCTTTTTCCATGTCGATATCCACTCTACCTGCAATGGCAAAAGCGACGACTAGTGGCGGGGACATCAAGAAATTGGCTTTCACTGCTCCATGAATACGCGCTTCAAAATTGCGGTTACCACTTAACACGCTTGCGGTGATTATATCGTAATCTATAATCGCCCCTTCAATGCGTTCATCCAAAGGACCGCTATTTCCGATACAGGTTGTGCATCCATAAGCAACAAGATTGAATCCTAGCTTGTTTAAATAAGGCTGTAATCCTGTTTTTTCGAGATAGTCCGTCACAACGCGCGAACCGGGGGCCAAGCTTGTCTTGATCATATGATTGACCTTCAACCCCTTCTCAACCGCTTTTTTAGCCAGTATTCCTGCCCCGATCATCACATTAGGATTGCTCGTATTTGTACAGCTTGTAATCGCAGCGATGACAATAGACCCGTGCGTCAATACGGTCTCGCACTCAGAGGCATTACCAGGTTTTTCATCCGAATACCCCGGATCGGTAATGACATCGGTGATTGGTCTATTCGTCACCATTTCGTCTTCACTCCAGGATAAAGGAGTTTCCCCATCGCCTAAGGATTCGGTGCCCCCGGTTTGTTGGGGCTCTATCAAAGAGAAACGGCCACCGGAATGGATGCAAATCTGCGGTTTATCTTCTTTAACTTTATCGTAGCCACCTTCTGAAACAGGTGCTGCAAGGAGTTTTATAAATTTTTGCTTTAAGTCTGTCAGTTCAATACGGTCCTGGGGACGCTTCGGACCAGCCACACTCGGTTTGATGATGCTCAAATCAAGCTCGAGCACTTTCGTGTAATCCACCTCTCCTTTTTTCGGCATGCCGAATAATTCTTGAGCGGTGAGATAATCTTTGATAAGAGCAATATCTGCTTCACTTCTGCCTGTCATTCGCAAATAATCGAGCGTTTTTTCATCAACAGGGAAAAAGCCCATTGTAGCTCCATATTCAGGGGCCATATTTCCTATTGTTGCTCTGTCGACAACATTTAAACTTGCAGCACCTTCTCCAAAGAACTCGATAAATTTATCAACCACTTTCTCTTTACGCAGCATTTCGGTGATCATTAAGGTCAAATCAGTGGCTGTGACGCCCTCTTTTAAAGCTCCTTTCATTAAAACACCAACAACCTCGGGGGATTGTAGAGAAACAGGTTGATCGAGCATGGCAGCCTCCGCTTCAATACCTCCTACACCCCACCCTACGATGCCAAGCCCGTTAATCATTGTGGTGTGAGAATCGGTTCCGACAACTGTGTCGGGGTAAAGAAGGGTTCCCTCTGTAATTTTTTTACTAGTGACAACGGTGGCGATGTACTCTAGATTCACTTGATGCACAATTCCAATGCCTGGTGGAACAACTTTAAACTTTTTAAAGGCTTCTTGGCCCCATTTTAGAAAAGAATAACGCTCATTATTTCGTTCGAATTCTGTTTTAAGGTTAAAAAGAAAGGCGTCTGTTGTGCCTGCGCGGTCAACCTGAACAGAGTGGTCAACCACGAGGTCCACCGGAACTTGCGGCTCGATGATGCTGGCGTCAAACCCTTTTTCTGTAACGGCATCGCGCATAGCAGCCAGATCCACCAGGAGGGGGACCCCGGTAAAGTCTTGCAGGATAACGCGTGAGACAATAAAAGGCACTTCTGCGGTCGACTTTTTCTCATTCCATTTGGCTAGTGATTTCACATCTTCTTCTTTAACGCGATGGCCGTCACAATTGCGCAGAAGGGACTCCAACATGATTCGGATGGATACAGGTAAGCGGCGTATTTGCCCTAGCCCTTGTGCTTCTAAAGCCGGCAAGGAATAATAGAAATGCCGGTTGTTATTCTTGAGAGATTTTAACGTCTTAAATGCATTTTGTAGGCTTGTCATACGTTTCCTTTTTTCATACATGTTCAAAGAGTCTATACGCTATATATCAAATCGTTGCCTGACACATATTTTAAAGAACGTATAAACATACCTCTTTTTTCGATATTTTTCTGCTATTATATATATAATCGTTTTTTAGAAAATTGACAAAACCTTTTGACAAAATTTTATCTAACGAGTTATCACTTGTGGATTACTCATTTTTTTGCAGGATAATATGCCTAGATTACTACAACAATTTCTTTTCCTCTTCTTGGCAATTCTCTCTTTTGCCACTACCGCTTGTGCTGATGAATTCGCTATGTGTGGATCAGATGCTCCTGATGAGTATTCCTCTTGCGAAAAGCCTAAGATCTCTCACCCTCACAATCAGTTTTACATTGCTCCGGAATTGTACCATGTTAAGCGAACAAAAGTTGGTGGCTCCGAGCAAACCGGGGTTCTATATGGTGGTCAAATTGGTTATGATCGTTTTAAGCGCTATGGCTGGTATGTCGGTTTTGAAGGTCTTTATGCAACGGGCCATCTAAAAGGATATAGTGGGAAAAAAGAACGCATTAAATCTGATCTTAGCGATGCTTATGCCGAAGGCCGTTTTGGCTATACGTTTCAGCAGAAATGCGGGTACCATGCGCGATTTACGCCTTACTTAGGTGGGGGTTATTTCCGTGAACGCAATAATTTCAAAAACCCCTCGCCTGTTCCTGCCCATTTTAATACCCATTACTGGTATGCTGCGGTAGGGTTTCTCTCTCAAGCGTCACTTACTCCACGCTATGACTTAGGCTTAAATTTTAAAGCAAAATTCATCTATGACCCTCGCTGTAAAGTTACCCATGATCCAAAATCAGATAATTTTACGCAGCTCATTAATGAGAAAGTGCATTATCGCGTGGAAGTTCCTCTTACGTACCATTATTGGGAGGGCTCGGATAAGTTAATGTTCAGCCTTGTGCCCTTTTATGAATACCGCCGGTATGGGTTCCGTGTGAATTTCCCTGCTGACTTCATCGATACGCGCTTCAATCTTTACGGTGCTTTCCTTAAAGTGATTTACTCTATTTAAGGAAGTTCTTTATTTATTTCCGGTAATAATTTAAAAGAAAGATTAGATGAACAGGAGGTAAACATGGACCCAAAAAACACAGGAGAAGACCCAAACCTTTTTCCAGAGCTTAAAGAAGAACAAAAGTATCTTCTTAATTTTATTAAAGAGAATCGTGGATTTATGATCTTTGAATCGATTCTCTTGATCATTCTGGGCTCTTTGGCGGTGATGCTTCCTGTATTTTCGACATTTGCTTTAGAAATTCTCATTGGATCTTTGCTAGCTCTAGCGGGTATCGTCCAGTTGATTCGCGCATTTACTGCAAAGGATTCTCCGGCGTTCCTTGCGACGCTGATCAGTGGATTGATTTATGCTGCAGTCGGTGCTTTGTTGCTTGCTTATCCATTGACAGGTGTTATAACCTTAACAATTTTATTGTTAACGTTGTACCTGGTTCAAGGTGGCGCTCAAATTGCGATGGCTTTTCAAATGCGTCATGCCAAAGGTTGGGGCTGGTTGCTGCTTAGCGGACTTGTGACGCTAGGCTTGGCGGTCATCATTGGGACTGGTTTTCCTTCAACGGCTATGTGGGTGATGGGATTATTGACTGGGATCAACTTGATCTTCTTCGGATTTGCGTTGCTGGCGGTAGTGCTAGCTTCAAACAAGCCGCAGCCACCAATTAGCAATTAGGTACTCTTGGGGCTGGATTCAACACAAAGATACAAAGAGATGACGTAGACTGTGGGTTGAATCCAACCCACAGTCTACGTCATCTCTTTGTATCTCTGTGGTGGAAATCGGCCCTAAGACTTCACTCGCACAACCCCACCAAGTAACTCTTTCGACATCCACATCGAAAATCCTTCACCCACCACCTTGCTAAACTCCACAGACCCCAGCTCCTCTTTCGTGCGCTCGATAAGCCTGATCACATTGGTCATCGCATGGAATCGGTCAGGAAGCATTAAACGCTCCCGCACAATAATGGGGGAACTATAGATAATCGAATTGAGTAACTCCCAGTCACTTTCGGACAAGCTTTCTCCATTGAGGATCTTCAAAAATGCATAGAACTGCGCATTAGCAGCCCCGCCCACATCAATGGCGTCTTTACATGTAAAACTAAATGCATTAGGTTTGACAATATCCAGAATCTTCATTTGCATGAAGAGATAAAAGATCTCAATAAACTGGATGCGCTGCTCGCGTGTTAACACATTTTTGCCACTAAAGAAGATGCGGTGAATACTTGCCATGGTTTGATCTACAAATTTCGGAAATAGCTCTTTGCGGATCACTTCAGGAAAGCTGAAGCCTGATCCTTCTCCTGACAAATGCACTTTAAATTGCTCCATAAAGACGTCAGCGTGATTTTCAGTGTGATAGGGAGCAATTTGCAAATAGAATTCAGTATCTTTTGCAAAGGTGACGACTGCTAAATGCTCTTTGAAATCGTCCTGGGACTGTAAGTCTTCAAGAGCAACGCAGCGGGCATGTTCTTTCCAAGAAGTCCTGTCTTGCAAATTGAAGATTAACAGGCGATTGTAAACGGGATTGGTTTTTAAAGAGCGTAGAAAGGCCGTAAACTGATCGGTGACAAAGGCCTTTTGTATGTTCTCTTGATGGACGGGAGATGGAATTCTTAAATTAACAATTCTCTCATCTGCCATGTAGAGACTATACATTTCCATAGGCATATTCCCTTGACGCATCGGGTCATAGTGGTGATAATTTCCATTCTCCAGAATGTCCAACGTTTTTCTCATTGGACCATTGGGATGACGTTTGATCAATTTACTCATTGCGGAGTAATCGCTAACAAGTGCACTCCAGATCGATTTTGCAGATTTTGCTGCTTCCACATGCTCTAAAAATTGTTCTTGATTGGCTTCCTTCAATAGTTGGTGGATGACATGGGTAATTTCCTGATAGCCTTGCATGGAAGTATATAAACTAAAGCAAATCGCATACACGGTTTCTAATAGCATATGAGCGAGGTCATTGGATGCTTCAGGTGGATACACAAGCATTTTTTGATATTCCCGGTTGCTTAATGCTTCTTTCATAAATTGCTGAAAGTCATAAAAATATTCAGAACAGCTTTTCAAAGGATTGTTTCGAAGCAAATTGGCTTTATTACCGGCGAGCATTAAAGCCATTAAGGCTTTGTTCAGCGCATTAACAAGTTCATGGTTTCGATGTTTTTTAAGGTTAAAAAAGAACATGTCAATCTTGGCACCGCACGTGCGCAAGATGTTTTCTGCGTAGGAATGGATCGAGCGGTCGATCCACATATTCACATCTACAAGGGGATCATCTGCCTTATTACCATGGAAATAATTACCAAAATCGCAGACGAGCTTGCTATTCCTAATGAGCTGTGGGCTGAAAAACCTAGAACCATCCTCTTTGCGTATAAAAAAGAGCTCGTATTCGGTATCTTTTCGGATACCGTCAAGATCAATGAAAACGTGGTTGGCTTTAATCGATTTCCGGCCATCTCCCTCAGCAGCGGGTGCTTTTTCCTTAAATACTTGTTGAGAGAGGGCTAGAATCCATTTTCCCAAAACGCCCTCATCAATGCGTCTTGAAAAACGTCTAAAATAAAACTCTTGGAGTTGTTTGTATTCTTTTAATTCTGTGACGCTTGATTTCTGGTTCATCTTAAAAAAGGTGGTCAATTTGTCCATTTTTTTGGCGGCTTCGCCTACCAAAACCATGATGGTTTTGATGCTTTCAACGCTCTTAACATCGGAAACAAAGGTGTACTCGTCGCGATAAAAAGTCTTTAGATGATGCAAGATCATTTTGAACACGTGCTTGACAGCATCAAGATTAAATTGACCCTCCTTAATCCAATAAGTGGCTTTATAAGGAACAAGCCCGTTTTTTATTGCGGCATCGACATTGGGCAAGCGTATCGCATTGCGGGTGATCTCCATTTCGGCGATACTTGTCAAAGCCTCAACCGCGTCAAGTAGTGAAATGTTGTTTCCTTCGTTTCTGTCAGGTGTATTCATAGCATCTCTCCTTTAAACTAAAACAAGATAAGATAATTACCTAATAATTAGTATAACAATTAAAGTTATTATTACACTAACTTTTAATTTATCACTTCTTCTCCTTTGTCTTTTGTTCTTTTTTTGTACCCGTGTGCGTGCCTGTGCCCATGTGCGTGCCCGATTTTAAACTTTGCAGTAAATAAATACAGGAAGAAAAAAAGGGAAAAGATCGGGCACGGGCACGCACACACGGGCACTGATAGGACAAAGGACAAGGGATAAGAAAAAGGTGCAGGAAAAAAAGAAAGATCGTGCTTGCTAAAATAATGATGGTGAATTAGAATGTGGCTTCTTTATACGGAAGAGTGGCAGAGTGGCCGATTGCGTCTGTCTTGAAAACAGAAGTCCCGAAAGGGTCCGTGGGTTCAAATCCTACCTCTTCCGTATCCTTTTTAAATCACATACAATAACGCTGAGAGACCAAACGCCGCAAAAACAGGTGCTTTTCCTGGTTTGACTTCATATAAGCAATGAATAATGTTCAAAATACTCAGAACAATCAGTCCTGGACAAAGGACATGAAGCAGTGGAGCTAACATATCTGCAATTCCCATAAATCCTAAAGTCGCCACGCTAATCGATAGAATTAGAGTGATCGCCAGGGGAAGAATATCGCCCCCTTTATTGTTCAGAATATCTTTCTTGATGTACTCTCCACAGATAGCTGTTAGTGGGATAGCTGTTGTCAAACAGGCCATCGCAACAGCAATACAGGCAACAAAAGCTCCGTATGGTCCTAAGAGGTAAAGCGAAATCTCAGACAAACGTTCAACCGGCAGATGATCGGGTCTTAGCAGAGGTGTGTAAAATGAAGAAACGTAAGTTAACCCGACGTACATCGAGGAAAGAAGAAACGCTGCGAGTAAACACGCTTTTAGCATCTTTTTGAGCATGGTTTTGCGTGCAGCCACAGGACTTTCTTCGCTGTTTTCGTCTTTGAAATGTGACAAAACAAGGGGAACAAAGATAAAAGAAGCGATCAAATCTAAAGTGTTGTATCCGGTGTTTAATCCCTCTTTAAAAGCTGCGCCTTGAGTCAGTGTATTTACTACAGCCTCGTGCGGACTAGTGAATCCAATAAATAAGATGAATCCCAGTGTCAGCAAAAGAACGGGTGTGAGGACAAGTCCTAGCAATTCAATAACTCTGCGCTTTTTAATGGTAAAGGCTAAAACGCCAATACTGGCAATCACACTAAAGGCAAGAAGAGTAGTATCTTCCGGAAGATAAGGCTTCAATGTAGCAAAAGATAGCGTGAAGAGGCGTGGAATCGATCCAATAGGTCCTAAAACCGCTTGAATAATGAAAATAATGATCACAGCTGGCACTTTGCCCAAACGTCCAAAAAAGGCACGATAATTGCCGTCAAAAAGCATCATAGAAAGAAGCCCTAAGAGGGGTAAGCTGACCCCCGTGATTAAAAGGCCTAACATTGCATAGAGATTGTTGTCACCCATTGATCCACCGAGAATGAGTGGCCAAATAAGGTCTCCGGCACCGAAAAACATCGAGAAAAGCGCTAGTCCAGCAGCAATGACTCCTGATTGTTTAGCTTTTGGCATTTTGATTACTCCGAATATTAAATGAAACACTAGCGTACCATTTAAAGGGATTCCTTGACAATAAGGAATTTACGTTTTTAACAGTTGCGTTGTGGGCTGCTCTGAATTCAACACAAAAGCACGAAGATACAACAAAAAAAGAACAGGGCATGAGCATCGGGAAGGTTAATTCTTAAATGCTCAATCTTAATAACGCATAGCTTAGAAACCAATAGCGCAGAAACCAAATTTTAGCACAAGGCCCAAAGATGTCAAGTTGCAAAGAAAAAACAAGATAGGCAAGATATGCAAGATAAGTTTAACCACTTGTCTTTCAAAAACTTACCGAAATTTTTTACGGATAAGTGATTCAACTTATCTTGCGTACCCTGCCCATCTTGTTTTTTTTTCTTTGCACTCGGTCTTTGTGTTGAATCCCGCCCAACAGTTTTAACACAATCTTTGCAGAATCTACATTGACAATTAATGCGTCTTTCGTATAATAAACATTATTAAAACTAAAAAAGGATGTAACACATGATACTAAAAACATTATCCACATTAGCGCTGATCTTAGCAATTAGCTTTTCAGCATTTGCTGCACAGCCAGCCACTCCTCAGGGAAAATCGGATAAAAAAGTTCATCACACTGTACGCACAAAAAATGGGCAAGCTATCCGCACAAAAAATGGTCAAGCGGTTGCCCTGAAAAGCGACCAAGCGAAAAAGAAAAAGAACAACAAAAAACGTACTTAATTAATCCACTAACAGGTTAAGCTTTGTCGCAAGATAGGGCTTAATCGCTAATGCTTTCTCAAACTGCTTGTATTCTTCAAGCAGTTGCTCCTTCTGAATCATTTTTAACGCCACTTTCCTACGCACAGCACGGATCAATAGATTTTTTGGCGTGTGCTCGAGATCTATAAATTCCAGTACCTGCGTCTGATACCCCATGATTTCCAAAATCTGGGCCCTCGCTGCATCCGTGGCGAGCGCAGAGAACCGTTCTTTCAAAATTCCATGTTTTAACAGAGGATTCAAGGCTACACTGCTGATTTGTTTAAAGAGCTCATGTTGGCAGCAAGGCACAGAAAGAATGACTTCAGCATTCCACTGAAGCGCTTTTTCAATAGCGGCATCGGTAGCGGTATCACAAGCGTGAAGTGTGACAACCATATCCACGTTACCTGCTGTGGCAGGATTGTAGTCTTTAATGTCGCCCACAGAAAACTTAAGTGTGGTGTAATGGAGATCATTAGCAACCTGCTGACAATATTCTACAACGTCTTTTTTGAGATCGAGTCCGATAATGGTGATAAAGTATCCCTTAAGGATATGTAAGTAGTGGTAGAGAGCAAAGGTCAGATAAGCTTTTCCACAGCCGAAATCGATAATTTTGAGCGTTTTGGTTTTGTCCAGAGAAGGAATAACATCTTCGATCATTTCTAAAAAGCGATTGAGCTGCTTAAATTTGTCCCGTTTGGCTGGAAAGACCTTCCCTTCCGCGTTCATAATGCCAAGTTTAATTAAAAACGGAATAACGACACCGTCTTCTAAAATGTACTGCTTTTCACGATTATGTGTGGGAGGTATTGGAGACTCTAATCGTGTTGGTGCTTTTTTGAGGGTGGTTGCTTCATAACTTTTGTTCACAAGAACGTGGTAATCGCACTCTCGCGTGCATAACAAAACTTGTTTAAATTCAACGGATAGCTTATCCTGGATAAGTTGTAGGCACTCTTGAGAGTTGATATTGCGGTGAAAGGTTTTTTGCCCTTTGTATTCGGTGACTTGGTAGCACATTTTTTGCTGAATAACTAAGGGCCTAATGACAATCTTTTGGCACCCCGATTTTTCTCGAGGAGAGCTAAAAACAGAGTGAAGCACTCCCTGTTTGCCTATTATGTCTGAAACAAGTTCTTTGTAGTTGATCATGCTTTTACCGCGGGTAAAAGAGCACGAGCACCATTAGGAGCCAATCTAAAAAAAAATTCTATTCGATGACTGGGTTGATTGGCAGAATTCCAGCAATTTAAGAGTTGCTCGCGATCTGCAATACAGAAAACGGCCGAAATGTCTTCTAAGAACTTCTGCTGCTCATCTCTATTCATCCCGCGTAGCTCGCACGGATGAGGAATTGTTTCAGCGCCACGTCGCATGGCACTTTTTAATGTGGATGCAAGAGCATTCTCGACTGATAAAAGATATTTTCCAATGGACAAGATTTTGGGTGATTGAATATCTTCCCCCGGTATCGAGTCTAGTGAAATTGGGTCTTGAACTAAGTCATTCTCTTTATTATTCGTAATATTAGCCAAATCCACTTTTGCCGCAGAGGAATCCTTTTTTACTAATAGGCGTGGTTTTGTTATGGACCATTCTTTTTTAATCTCTTCAGCAGCAATTAAAAGTGGATTTTTTCTCCGCGTAAAGTCTGTCGCTGAGTATACAATATTGACTGCCGCAAATAAACCTCCAGCTATAAAAGTGGTAGCGAATGTTCCATATGCAAAAGCAGCTAGGTTAAAATCCCGTTTAGTGTATTCAACATTATAACTTGTATGCGAGTAGATCCTTTAGATGCGTGGCTGACCATTTATATCGGTTGTGATATAATCATGGTAGTGGCGTACATCATAAAACTTACCTATCTTTGCGCGACTCATCGCACATCCAGCACGATAACAAAATATGGCAAAAGCAGTTAAACCTGCCACAACAGCAATCCCAAGCATAATTATTCCAATACCCTGCGCAACTAGAGCAGCGGTTTTCCACCCCTTCTTTTCTGCATGGACTTTTGCTAATGCGAGTTTCAATACCTTCCAGCTAGAAAGCTTTGGCAATTCTAAACTATAGACAAAATTTTCTTGAGACTTCAGATGAAATTTCATGATATTTGTGCGTGTAATGCCTTCCAGGTCTAAAAGAGCATGTGTGTAATCTCCATTTAGTTCACCAGAAGTAGGCCCGTAAAGTGTATTGGGAGCTACTGGACATATAGAATTTAAAGACATTCTTCCACCTAGTTAGCGGCTTAAACAGTTCAATATTAAAAACTTCATGTAGAATACCAAATTACAGAAATAATTAGAAGAGAAAAGGCAGCACGCGCTAAAGCGTTTTCAGCCAGGAGGATTTTGCCGAGGTCGGAAGGGCCGAAACTACACAGCCCAGGTCGAGGCCACACCTTTCCACACAAAATGTAAATATTAATTTCAGCTAGTAAAATACAACTAGCAGACATTCCACTACATGCTCTATAAGCTCACAGACCGGACGAAGTCTTTGGAGCCCCAAGTAACTTCGTCCCTCATGTCTGGAAGTAACGCAGCAAATATGGTATCCTAACAATCTAGACGGCATCTTGTCCTAATAGCGGTAGCCATGTCGGCAATTGGCCCCGCTTGTAGCAAAGCGGAACGTGGGGTTTCGTCGTTTAAAAGTCCTGCTTGTCTATTCTAATGCTCTTACAAATTAATGACGACTTGTGGCAAGATGACCTTTTTAATCTCAGCACCACAAGGACATTCTATGCGTGAATCCATTTTTTCCTCGTCAATACGCTCTTTTTTCATTGCCTTTTTTGCCATCATGGGTCTAGTTTTAGGCATTATTCCTGCCATGCTCCTAATCGGAGCTATCGCTGGAACCTCTTCTGCCGAAGCGGAAACAATCTACACAGCAGAAATCGTTCCTAATGCCGATGGCTCCAGAAAAACGCTGAGTAAAGAATCCCCTGTCATCCTCAAACTCAATATCATCGGCCCCATCGGTGTCGAAGGGCTAACTATGCACTCTGTCCGTACTCAACTGACAGAGTCACGTGAGGGTGCTTTTAAAGACAATCGCGTGAAAGCGATACTCCTCCACATCGAATCTCCAGGCGGCACTGTTGTCGATGCCGACGGTATCTACAGAGCCCTCAAATCGTACAAAGAACAGTACAAAGTACCAGTCTACGCTTATGTCGATGGCATGTGTGCTTCCGGCGGCATGTACATCGCCGCTGCCGCAGACAAAATCTACGCCAGTGATATCAGCTTAGTCGGCAGCATCGGTGTCATTTCCCCTCCCTTCTTTAACGTGGCAAACATCTTAACAAAGTATGGTGTTTCGTCACTGACCTTGTCAGCCGGTAAAGGGAAAGACGAAATGAATCCTTTCCGCGAATGGAAACCCGATGAACAAGAAACCTATCAAGGGATCCTCGACTACTATTACAATCATTTCATCCATGTCATGACATCTAACCGCACTGAACTGGACAAAACAAAACTGATCAACGATTTTGGCGCGAAAGTGTTTCCTGCAGAGATCGCAAAAGAACATGGTTACATCGATGGCAGCGGTTACAGCCTTGACGCTACGATCAAGCTGCTAGCACACACGATCGGGATCGAGGACAACTACTATCAAGTGGTTCAGCTCGAAAAGAAAATATGGTACAATGAACTGTTTGGATCAAACTTTAAGGTCTTTAACGGCACTGTCAAGCATCAAATTGATTTAACACCTGATCTCGATGCAAAACTCATGAATCAATTTCTTTATCTTTACCGGCCTGGGATGTAAAAAACATGGAAAAACTCTTTATTATTGATGCTTCAGGATATATCTATCGCTCCTATTTTGCGATACGCAACATGACCAACCCTAAGGGAGAATCCACAAATGCTCTCTTCGGATTTATCCGGTCCATCCTAAAGCTCTGTAAAGACTTTCATCCGGAACATCTCGTCTGTGTGTTTGACGGTCCCAACAACGCCAAATCAAGAATACTTCTTTACCCCGCTTATAAGGCACATCGTGAAAAGATGCCGCCGGATTTGCTTTACCAAATAGCTTGGGCGCAAGAATTTTGCGAACTAATGAATATACCTTTCCTAAAAGTTCCTGAGGTTGAAGCTGACGATACGATGGGCAGCGTCGCTCTGTGGGCAGCACAAGAGGCCCAAGAGGTTTACCTCTGCACGAGCGATAAAGATATGGCTCAATTGGTCACAGATAAAATCAAGATCCTCAACACTTTTAAAGAAAACCTGGTTCTTGGTCCGAAAGAGATTGATGCCGCTTACGGAGTACCCCCCCATCAGATCCTCGATTGGCTCTCCATGACAGGTGATAGCTCAGATAACATTCCAGGCGTCCCAGGATTTGGTCCTAAAACAGCTTCTCTTCTTCTCAAGGAGCACGGCTCCCTCAACTATATTCTCGAACATCCAGAAGTTGTAAGTGGAAAGAAAAGAGAAACGCTAATTTCTCATATGGGTGATGCGCGAATTAGTCAGCAACTGGTGGCTCTAAATACATCTGTTGAATTCCCTAAAGAACAGGACTTTTTCAAGCTGAAGCAACCTGATCATATTAAGCTCAAAGAATTTTATGCGTACATGAATTTCCATACGCTGACAAAAGAATTAGAGCAAAATAACCTTGCTTCCGATAAGCGTCATGATCATGTTGAGCCGCTTCCTGTAGCTTACCGTTTAGTGGATGATGAAAAGTCCTTGCACGATCTTTTGGCGCTGCTATCTCAGCAAAAAGAAGTGTGTTTTGACACGGAGACAACAGATGTTTCGCCTTTAAAAGCAGAACTTGTCGGAATTGGCCTAGGGTATAAGTCGGGGGAAGCCTGGTATGTCCCTGCAAATGGTCAATTGGGTTTAGACTATGTCCTCAAAATGATCAAGCCGTTTTTTGAAAATCCAAAAATTGGATTTTACGGTCACAATGTCAAATACGACTACCATGTGCTCCGCAACTACAACATCAAACTCGCCACAATCAGTTTTGACACGATCCTTGCTTCCTATATTTTAAATTCTCACATCCGCCAGCACAATTTGGATTACCTGGCTTTAGAGCTCTTTAATAAAGTGAAAATCCCTATCAGTGACCTCATTGGCAAAGGCAAAACAGCAATTACAATGCGCGAAGTGTCTATTGACCAGGTGCGTGTCTATTGCTGCGAAGATGTCGATTACACATGCCGTCTCAAAGAACGTCTTGAGCCTTTATTGGAAGAGCGTAAATTGATGCCTCTGTTGAAAACGCTGGAACTTCCTCTATTAATGGTCTTAGCGCAAATGGAGCGTCGCGGCATTTACCTTGAACCTCCTGTGCTGAACACGACCGGAGAAAAGGTCCTAGAACATATCAAACGCTTGGAAGAGGAAATTTATGCTTTAGCAGGTGAAGAGTTCAACCTTAATTCCCCTAAACAATTAAGCGATATTTTATTTAATAAGCTTCAGATTAAACCCCCTAAGAAAACTGCTACAGGACATTCGACTAATGCCGACGTTTTAGAATTTTTAAAAAATGACTACCCGATTGCGGGCAAGTTAATCGAATACCGAACTCACGAAAAACTGCGCTCGACTTATATTGACACGCTTCCAACCATGATTAACGCTAAAACCAATCGTATCCACTGCACATTCAATCAGTTTGTAGCTGCAACAGGGAGATTGTCCTCGCAGGACCCCAATTTGCAAAACATTCCGACACGTTCGGAGATTGGAAAAGAGATTCGTCAGGCATTTCGTCCAGAACGAGATGGCTGGAGCTATCTAGCAGCCGACTATTCGCAGATCGAACTGCGTTTACTGGCGCATCTGAGTGAAGATCCCACGTTGCTAAGTGCTTTTGAGAACAACGAAGATATTCACGCCCACACAGCATCTGTGATCTTCAACGTCCCTCTTACGGAAGTCACTAAAGAATTGCGTTATAGCGCCAAAGCAGTGAATTTTGGGGTGATTTATGGACAACAAGCCTATGGACTTTCGCAGGAGCTAGGGATCGATTTCAAGGTGGCTGCTTCGTTCATCGAGATGTATTTTACCAAGTATTACCGTGTCAAAGAATATTTGGAATCCTGCAAGGAAAAAGCGCGTAAAGCAGGAAAAGCTGTGACGATTATTGGCAGAGAACGGGCCATCCCTGAAATCAATAGTGCCAACGTGCAAATTCGCCATGCCGCTGAGCGCCTAGCAACCAATACCCCTTTACAAGGCACTGCAGCGGACTTAATCAAGATGGCTATGCTAAAAATAGATTCCCTCTTGAAAAAAGAGGGCAAACTCGGGTATATGATCTTACAAATTCATGATGAATTAATTTTCGAGATTCCCGATTTTGAGATCGTTTCTTTTGAACCCCTTGTGCGAGATGCCATGCAAAACGTGTTAAAACTAAAAGTTCCTTTAATAGTCGATATCTCTATTGGCAAAAATTGGAAAGAATGTTAATATTTAGAAAAGGCGCTGTAACGGGCGGGCTTTCTTGTGGCAAATCAACTGTTTGCCGTATTCTCAAGGAACTTGGAGCCTACGTTATGAGTGCAGATGAGATCGTCCACAAGTTATTGTCCCCCAAAACAGATATTGGTCAAAAAGTTGTTAACTTGATTGGCGCAGAGATTCTCATCGACGGGCAAATTGATCGTTCGGTAATCGCAAAAAAGGTATTTAATCAGCCACACCTACTACAATCCCTGGAAAATCTTTTACATCCAGCTGTTCAAGAGGAAATCGAGACAGAGAGCGCATATGTGGAGTCCAATCAATTGGCCTCAGTTTTTATCGCAGAAATCCCTCTTCTTTTTGAAACAGGCGGAGAACGTTTTTTCGATTTTACGATTGCGGTCGTGGCGGACGTCAAGCAGTGTCAAGAAAGGTTTATCAAGGCAACACATAAAAGCATCGCAGAATTCGAAAAGCGTTCTGCAAGACAACTTTCGATGGAAGAAAAAGCACAAAAAGCAACTTACACTATCGTGAATAACAATTCATTAGCAGATCTAAAACTTACAGTTGCAAAGCTGTATACAAACTTAACAACATAAAATGAGGAGTCTATTTTTTAAATGGATCCAGAAAATTACTACCCTGACACCGCTCCATTAGATGAAGAGAGCGTAATTGAATTAAGCCCTCCACAACATTCGAATCGCGAACATCACACGCGAAATCAAGAAAAAGCGGAAAAATTAGATCCAGAAGAGAGTCAAATCGTTCCGGAAGAGATCATTAGAATTGCGGAAATCCAACGCATGAATATTGATCAACTCAATCTTTACGCCAAAAAAATTGGCTTAAAGCATTTGGGATCGCTAACAAAATCTCAGATGGTGTTTGAAATCGTTAAGGCGGTTTCAGAGAATCCTAATAAACTTCTTTATGGGGAAGGCGTTCTTGAGGTATTGCCGGATGGTTTTGGCTTCCTTCGATCCCCTAACTATAACTACCTATCGTCTCCGGAAGATATTTATGTTTCTCCAGCACAAATTCGCCGTTTTGATCTCAAAAAGGGTGATACTGTTTGCGGAACGATTCGTCCACCGAAAGAGAAAGAAAAATACTTTGCTTTATTGAAAGTCGATAAGATCAACAATAAGTCTCCGGAAAAAGCGAAAGAGCGTATTTTATTTGAAAACTTGACGCCCCTTTATCCTAATAAGCGTCTTGTGATGGAAACGACTAAAGATCGTTTATCAATGCGCGTGCTCGATTTAACGGCTCCGATTGGTAAAGGTCAGCGTGGACTGATTGTGGCGCCTCCTCGTACTGGTAAAACGATTCTTCTGCAGAATATTGCTGAGTCGATTGCGGTGAATAATCCTGAAGTGATTTTGATTGTTCTGCTGATTGATGAGCGTCCTGAGGAAGTAACGGATATGCAGCGTATTGTTAAGGGTGAGGTTATTTCCTCAACTTTTGACGAACCGCCTGAACGTCATGTTCAGATCGCTGAGATGGCGATTGAAAAAGCACGCCGTCTTGTTGAGTATGGCAACGATGTCGTCATTTTATTAGACTCGATTACGCGTTTAGCTCGTGCTTATAACACTGTTCAACCCCACTCAGGTAAGATTCTTACTGGTGGTGTGGATGCCAATGCGTTGCATAAACCGAAGCGTTTCTTTGGTGCTGCGCGTAATATTGAGCAGGGTGGTTCCTTAACGATCATTGCAACTGCATTGATTGATACAGGATCGCGTATGGACGAGGTGATCTTTGAGGAATTCAAAGGCACTGGTAACATGGAATTAGTGCTCGACCGCCGCTTGGCAGAACGCCGTATTTTCCCATCTGTTGATATGGTGAAGAGTGGAACTCGTAAAGAAGAGCTTCTCTATCATCCACAAGAGCTGGAAAAAATCTATAGCTGGCGCAATAATTCATCCGACTTAGCACCTGGCGATGCGATGAACATCATGCTAACGCGTTTGAAAAAGACGAATAGCAATGCTGAGTTCTTGTTGTCGATGAAGGACTAGCACCAAAAAACAGGATATGAAGGATCAGGCATGATACGCAAGATAAGTGTAAGTACTTATCTTGCGTATCATGCCTGATCCTTCATATCCTGTTCTTTTTTATTTTAGGGATAGAAACTTCATTAAAATCTCATCATCACTTAGCAGAAGTTCATGCACTAAACCATCATCTATAAGATCCACCAGTGACACATCGCGTTCCTGACACAGTTGATTAATCATCTCCCCGTTTTTCTGAAAAAGTTCATTTAGTAACTCTCTATTTTGAGCAAAAGCCGTACCTAACGCCTTTTCATTTCTTTTCAAAATATCAAAGATAAGACCATTTAAAAGCGGTATCAATGTACTTGCCTCGACACACTTCCTTTGAAACAGGCTTAAGGTTTTTCCTAGAACCTCAAAATATTCGCTGTAGACGGAAACCATTTCCTTAAATTGTGCGCTGGTTTCTATTCTTACTGGGGGAGTTCCCGTTTCTTTCATTAAATTGGGCATATAGAATGGGTATTTATCTGGAAGCGCGGCATTCATGTTTTTATTTACTGTTTCTAGAATTGAGTACGCCTCATCGTTTTTGTGTACTGATTTAGACTCAAATTTTTGGTCAGCTTTATAGTTATATCTCATGAAAAACAAACCCTGCTTTAGCGATTTGTCGGCATTAACCAACATCGTACGATGATGCATAAGACAGGCCATTTCTGCGATCCTATCGTTGAGAAACAAAACTTCTTCTTTCACGGCTTTCAATATGTGTTCAAAACAACCCGTTTTCTCTCGCAAAGCGAGGTAATCTTCTGCCAAATTATCAAGCTCGGTGTTCCCCTTTATCGTCATTAAAGCTTCTGCCAACTCATTAACCTTCTTATTCCATTTCAACTGCTCAAGAATCTCTGCTTGGCTAGTTAATTTCTCATTGAAATCTGTAAAAAAATACCTGAAAGGTAGATAAGGGCGTGGTCTCCCACACGGGCTAGCAGCCAATTGTTTTAGGCTAGCTATAACCTCTTGGTTGGCTTTTAATCTTTGCTGGAATTCGGGTATTACTTGTTGCGGGCAAGACTCTAGAGACCTGTAAAGCAGTACCGAATTAACATGCTTACGACAATCCTCAAGCGCATGATTCAGAGGACTTCTGTAAAAAATGTACTTTGAAAAAAAATTAATATTTTTCGCCAACTGCTGAATATATTCTAGCTTATAAAGGCCTAGATCATTCATCTGAGCACCAATCCAACTCAATAAAAAAGCACGCTTTTTTTCTGTTCTTGCTCGGTAACCTTCACTTCGTTGCTCCTGAGGGAGTCTATCCAGCACAAGATCATCGATTGTCGATTCCTTTTGCCTTGGCAGAAGGTTGTACAGATTAAATTTCTCACTAAAACAAAATTCACAATTTTCTGCTAAATAAGTAGGATTAACATTCATAAAAAACCCATATAGTTAGAATACTAAAAACAGATAATATAGAATAATTAATAAAAAATCAACTAAAAAACCAAAAAATAAGCATGAGCCTAACTTTTTAGATAAGTGGGCACTTATCTCTTTGTGTTTTGGACAGAGCGGTTTTACAAGAAAATCTTCGTAAATAAGGGGTCGCTCGGCCCAGTCGGTTTGGGACGTGGAGCCTCGTTGCGCAGTATATCAGCTATTATTTAGCTGGACTCTATAGAATCGCATTATTAGGCTAAAACTACAGGGATTGAAGGGGGAAAATGCTTGTTTTGATCGGGTTTCTGCGTATGGCGTTTTGATTAAAAATACTTGTCAAAAAAAACTCATTTTTTTCTTTTGTTTTAAAATAATTTATTGGTAAGTATAACTTTTTGTTATATCCTATGCCCTTAAATACAAAGGGTATGTATATGTCAGAAAAGAAAAAATCCATACAATCTGCATTCACAAATATGGAGAACGATATCGAAATGTAGACATTTCAAGAAACGGTAATATTATTTTTTAAAAACGTTCCTGATCCAAGATCCAAGGATAATTGTGATTATTCTCTTCCGGAGTTG
>Ga0105045_10000352_pt1 | contig 32071 bp, 24 predicted proteins | sample MAT02_FD_78089 | JGI IMG/M metagenome (GOLD analysis project Ga0105045, IMG submission 78089) | Freshwater microbial communities from Lake Fryxell liftoff mats and glacier meltwater in Antarctica - MAT-02 (megahit assembly) | ecosystem: Environmental > Aquatic > Freshwater > Ice > Liftoff... | reverse complement strand
TGGCTCCTCCACTCATTAGCGTGAAGGTGGCCACAAGAGCTGTATTTTTAAGGACTTTATTGCGATGTGCTTTTTTTGTTTCTGCGGGGATTGCGGCAAATGACAGGTGAATGCGCTTTTTAAGTTTATGGAATTTTTCTTTGAATATCCCCGGATTTTTATAAACCTGAATGCCAGTGCGAATGATCAATATCGCAGCTGGGATGACTAAAACGGTGGTAGGTAAGGTATAATCTCGATATTCATAAAAAAAACTTCGCGCAAAATCTCCGATAAGACCCATAAAAAAATTCCAGTTTTGAATGTTTAGACAATCTTTCTAGCTCTCGTTTTTTGAAGTCAGCAACCGTATATTTAGGTTTACGTTTGTCAAATGTCATTCCCGGAGGGCATAGCGATCCTTTTCCTTGTATTCTTGAAGTTTTATTTTGTCAAAGATTTCTTGAAAGAATGATTTGAGCAAGCTGTTTTGCATATAAGGCATGGTAAAGCAACCCTTTTGATCCTAGGCCAGAAAACACCCAGCATTTTTCGTTAATCTTTTGGATAATAGGGAGGTGATCTTTTGCTGATACACGGAACCCTGCTTTGCAGCCGACAAGTTTTAAATCGGCAATCAGTGGAAGAACCCGGACTGCTTTAGGTAAAATATTTTCCTTTGTCAGCTCTAAATCAGGCTCAGAATGGGTGTATTCCCGTTCGTAGGTGGCTCCCACCAAACACGTTTTTTTGTCGCGACTCATGACTGTGTAAACTTGAGAGTTTACTGGAACTGTTAACGGCTCAAGATTGTCTGGCCACTCGAATTCCAAAATTTGCCCTTTAACATAGGTTGCTTTGATATTCGCAGATTCGCTAAAAGATGTGGAACCAGCTCCTGCTGCAATGACGATATAATCATGACCGCTTAAATCTTCGAGATGTTCAATTTTACGCTTTTCAAGAATTGCTCCTTTTTTTTCGCAAAGCCTCCAAAGGCCTTCAAGGTACAAATCCGGAAAGACGGTCAAAGCAGAATCAATGAAAATACCAGGATAACTTTCCATTAAAGGAACGTATTCTTGGCATTCTGCGGCATTAAGCCAACGGATTTCACCGGGATAGGACTTTGCAGTATTTTGGTAGTCGTCAATCTGGGCGGCCGTCAATGCGGGGCGAAGCAACCCTGATTTGATGTAGGCACGTTCTGTCAGCTCTTTTGAAGCGAGGTCGAGAAGCTGTTGGGTTTCAGCAAAACCTTCAATGCCGTGCCTACTCAATTTGGCAAAAGGGCCGCTATATTTGTGTAATAAGCCCGCGGCGATGCCGGAGGCTTGTCCTCCTAGACCGTGAGGATCGTATACGATGACATGCACAAGAGGGTCTTTTGCTTGATCGAGGATGTTCCATGCTGTAGCAATTCCTGCAAAACCAGCGCCTATAATGGCTATTTTCATTTCTCACCACAGTTTTATGTATTAATCCTCAATCATGCACAGACCGGACGAGGTCTTTGGAGTGCGGCGATCATTTGTTGCTTTCCACCCGCAGTTTTGAGCGCTTACAATGCTCCCATTCAATTTAAAAACTGTAAGTGCATAAAAATGGGGGCGGAAAACGGCAAGTAATTGCCGCACCCCAAAGACTTCGTCCGGTCTGTGAATGATTGAGGTCTGAATTTAAACACTTGCTAGGAAAGCGGCACTAGACTTCGCCAGTTTTGCTCGTTAATTACTTAGTAGTTATATATTGCATCTAAAGCCAATTTTTGGCACCTTATAATTTCAACTCTTTATCGTGGAATTTCAATATGGATATTTCAAAAAAACGACAGGTTCGCAATCTGCTCAGCATTTTTGCCGGCGCTGCCGGACTCGCTTTAATCGTCTCACTTTTCATGATTTATAACTACGGGCCCAACGGGCGCTATTTTCTCAAGAATGTACTCTTAGAGCCCTCTACGACAATATCTCTCTCTTTTGATGATCTCAACCCCAAAACAAAAGCCTCTTCTCGCTACATCTTCGATGGCATCAACTTCACCTACTACGACGCTGCAAAAAAATTGGTCGCCATTAAAGTCTCACCAGGACAGTACGCGCAATTCTTCCAGGCGACTAACGGCGATGAAAGCTTAGCCCAGGTTCCCGGCGACATCCTCTCCTTATTTACAATCGGTACGAGCGCCAAACTTGTTCTTTCCACCAAAACAGAAAGCGATGCCAGTTGGCAATTCAATAGCAAACCTTTGCAAGAGGTGCAGTTTGCAAAAAATGGTGACTACTTCAGAATCCAGCTGAGAGAATCCACTGCCAGCGTCAACGCAGGGTGGGTTTATTTTCACCATCCCCATGTGTATCAAACAGCCTCAAGCATTTTTTCGCCAGCGAGTGGCTTATGATTATCCATGCAGACCTGACATTTCTTGGCTCAGGAGCCTCCTTAGGAGTCCCAGTGATTGGTTGCGACTGCCCCGTTTGCCGATCTGGCGATATTCACAATAAGCGTACCCGTCCTTCAGTAATCTTGAAAGTTGGGAATAAGCAAATTTTAATTGATTGCGGGCCTGATTTTCGCCAGCAAGCTCTTCGTGAGAATATAACGACGCTTGATGCCATTATTGCCACACACACTCATTACGACCACATAGGCGGATACGATGACTTGCGCCCTTTTTTCGGACATAAAGTCGGCAGACGAAAAGAATCGCTACCTTGTCTACTCTCGCATGAAACAGCGGAAGATATTGTCAAACGTTTCGATTACATGTTTAAACCGAGAGAACCAGGACAGGTCCTGTTGCCACTCATTCAATTTAATTATTTGGACGGGGATAGGGGAGTCATCATTTACGAAGGATTGAAACTGCGCTATCTAAGTTACTCACAAGCAGGAATGAAAGTTAACGGATTTGTGTGCGGTAATTTGGCCTATACTTCGGACATTAAGGACTATCCTGAAACAATTTTTGAAGATTTAAAAGGTGTCGAAGTATTAATTATTAGCGCACTCCGTTTTACCCCTTCAAACGTTCATTTGACAGTTGACGAGGCGGTGGATTTTGCTAATCGTGTAGGAGCAAAAAGCACGTGGCTGACCCATCTTTCGCACGAATTGGACCACGAAAAAACAAATGCCTATTTGCCGTCGAATGTTCGGATGGCATACGATGGATTGCAAATTAAATTTTATGCAGAGGTTGAAACAGATGCTTGAAGACCAAGAAGAAAAAAAAGGGAAAAGCGATTTTTATCACGGAGCCCCGCCAAAAAGCAAAGCGCTTCTCGTCTCTGTTTACAAAGGCAATGTGGAAAAAGGATTGTGCGAAGAGCATTTGCGAGAATTAGAACTGCTGTCTGAGACCTTTGGCGTTGAAGTGGCTGCCAAGGTTCCCTGTGCCATTCGAAAATATGACGCAGCACATTTTGTGACCGAAGGAAAGCTGCGGGAATTAAAAGACCTCGCGACAGAAATTAAAGCGGATATGATCATTTTCGATGATGAGATTTCCCCTGCCCAGCAGCGTAACCTGGAAACTTCGTTTGGAATTCCAGTCGTCGATCGTACCGGCGTTATTTTGGAAGTGTTTGCTCAACGCGCGCAAACAAAAGAAGCACGTTTACAAATTGAACTCGCTCGAGTGAAGTACCAGGCGCCTCGCTTGAAAAAATTATGGTCCCATCTGTCAAGGCAGGCAGGGTCCGGTGGAGGCAGCGGTGGCGGGGCTTATTTGAAGGGTGAGGGCGAGAAGCAGATTGAAATCGATAGACGCTTGCTTAAGGATCAGATTGATCTCCTTCAAAAAGAAATTAAAGAAGTGCGCGCCTATCGTGAAACGCAGCGTAGCGCAAGAGTCCGAGCGGAAATTCCGGTCTTTGCTATTATTGGGTATACCAATGCAGGTAAATCGACACTGCTTAATGCCCTGACGGATTCCGATGTTTTTGTTGAAGATAAACTTTTTGCCACTTTGGATACAACAACACGCAAGTTTGCTCTCAGCAACAATCAGGAAATCCTGCTGATCGACACCGTAGGATTTATTAGAAAGCTTCCGCACTTACTGGTTGCAGCCTTCAAAAGTACTTTGGAAGAAGCGTTGCAGGCGGACATCTTGCTGCACCTTGTCGATGTAAGCCATCACATGGTCGAGGAGCAATCTAAAACGACCTACGAAGTCTTAAAAGAGCTTAGTGCAGGTGAAAAACCGATTATCACCGTCTTGAATAAAGTTGATCAGTGCCCGGATAAAAGCGTGATCACGAGAATGCGCCTTCAATATCCGAAAACAGTAGAGATATCTGCCTTAAATAAAACCGGATTTGATGTTCTTCAAGACATGATGATTGAGGAGCTCATGCGCAGGCGCACCGTTGTGACGCTTTATATTCCTCAAAGTGATTACGCCCTTGTTAGTGAAGTCATGCGTGTAGGGAATATCATTCATCAAGATTACGAAGATAACGATGTCATTCTCAAAGTGGCCCTTCCCCCTGCGATGATTGCAAAAGTGCAAAAGTATGTGGTTGAATCGTGAGTCATTATTCAATTCAGAGTCTACCCCAAAGTGAGCGTCCACGCGAACGCTTGATGAAGTTTGGGCCGGAATCCATGGCAGCTTCAGAGCTTATTGCCATTATTCTCGGCAGTGGCATGAAAGGGCGTTCCGTTCTTGTGCTTGCACAAGAGCTGGTTGCTCATTTTGGTACTTTGGCGCGACTTGCGCAAGCCACAATTGAAGAGCTCCGCCAAATTAAAGGCATTGGGCAAGCGAAAGCGGTTCAGTTGCGAGCCATTTTTAGTTTGAGTACCCGGCTGGCAAGCCAATCGTCCCAGGCCAGGTATCGCGTGGACAATCCTATTCATGCCTATCATCTTGTTAAAGATGAGCTGCAGCATGAAAAACGCGAATTCTTTATGGCTATTTTGTTAGACACGAAAGGTTATGTTATTTGTCATGAAGTGATTGCGATTGGGACATTGTCCAACACGCTTGTACATCCGAGGGAAGTGTTTTATCCCGCGATTCGACATAAGGCAGCGAGTCTTATTGTTCTACATAACCACCCGAGCGGCGATCCTACGCCATCGCCAGAAGATATTGCGGTGACACAAAAGCTCGTTGAAGCGGGGAAGCTTGTGGGCATTCCGGTTAATGATCACATCATTGTGGGCGACCAAGGGTATGTATCCTTGCGGCAGAAAGGGCACTCTTTTAACTGACGCAAAGTGCGAAAAAAAAGAAACGGGATAGGAAGGATCGTGCACGATACGCATGATAGCTGAAGCCACTTACCTTTCAAAAGCGTATCGCTGATTTTCCACCACAGAGATCACAGCGAGGCATTAAACGCTTACCATTTTAAAAAATATTTTATTTGTTTTGGAACGGTAAGCGTTTAATGTCTCTCGCTTTTTCTTCTCTTTTTTTTCTCTTTGGTCTCTGTGATCTCCGTGGTGGAAAATCAGCCACGAGTTTTAGAAGCCAAAGCTGCTTAAATCCGGCATTCCAGCTGGCAATGACGGCATCGCCTGCGATTTAATCTTTGCGGCAGCGTCATTGTAAGCGGATTTAATCAAATCTTCTAGCCCTTCGATGTCTTCTGCATCCACACACTCAGGCTTGATTTTAATTTGCTTCAGCTCGTGCTCGCCGGAAAGCGTAATCGTCACCAAACCATTGCCTGCTGTACCCACAACTTCAGTCTGCTGCATTTGCTCTTGAATTTTAGAAAATTGCTCTTGCATCATCTTCGCTTGCTTTTTCTTCTTTGCAAATCCTGTTCCCATTCTCTTACCTATTAATTTGTTTTTTCTGAATTGTTCCTTCTAACTCAACAGCTGCAAATTGCAAAATTGTGTCATAACGACTTTGTTGAGGCAGCGGCGGCAACGGGGCCAACGGTTGCTGCTGCACTACTACTTGAGCCGTTTTCTCTGCTTCAATTTTTGCTTCAATTGGCTTTTTTAATCTTATCCCCAAATCTGCTGGACTCGGCGTTGGATCTTCTGTAACAGATGATCGTGCTTCCGGCTTTTCAACTTTCTTAGCTTCAACGTTAACTATTTGAGGGGGTACGGGCTGAGGGGAAGGAGGTACCGGTTGCGCAGGTATTGGTTGAAGAGGCACGGGTTGGGAAGGTGCTGGTGGGGGAGGTAATATCTGCTTTGGGGCAGGCGATGGCGTCGACCCCAACTTCTCTTCAAGCTCCGACAAACGGCGTATCAAAAAGTCCACAGGCACACGCTTATGGCTGCGAATAATCGTCATCAAAAGTGCTTCTAACGGAATTCTCGCTGTCGGCATAAAACGAATTTTACTGTGCGCTTCAATCAGCGTATCTAAAATCGTCAAGCACTGCTCTTGCGAGTAAATTTTAGCCGCTTCTTCATATTCATCTCTTTCAGCGTCCGACAAAGAAAGAAAAGGTGCTTCTTTACCGGATAATTTAACCATTAAAATGTTGCGGTAATGCTCAGTTAAATTATCGATAAAATGCAGAATATCCTTACCTTGAGTAAACACCTGGTGAGCAATTTCAAAAGCAAAGGCTAAGTTGCCTTCTTTTCCTGCGCGATCTAAAGCAAAAAATTGCTCTTTTGGCATAATACCTAAAACTTCGGCAATTGTCGCTGTCGTGATTTCCCCTTCATGGAAGGCAATAATCTGATCAAGCAGCGATTCCGCATCGCGCAAGCCACCGTCAGCACGATTCGCTAAAAGGCGAATAGCATCATCTGTAATCGGAATCTTAAGATCGTTCGAAATGCTTTTTAGTTTGTCAGCAATTTCTTCTGTCGGAATGCGGTTCAGATTAAAACGTTGGCATCGACTTAAAATCGTTGGGAGAACTTTGTGCGGTTCTGTCGTAGCAAAGAAAAATTTCACCTTTGGAGGGGGCTCTTCAAGTGTTTTTAGAAGCGCATTAAAAGCTTCTCTTGTGAGCATGTGCACTTCGTCGATAATATAAATTTTGTACTTGCCCGAGGATGTGGCATAACCCACGTTTTCATTGATCTGGCGGATATCATCGATACCACGGTGGGAGGCACCATCGATTTCCATGACATCGAGCGAATAGCCAGAGGTAATTTCACGGCAAGAAGAACATATATTGCAAGGTTCGAGATCTGCCGTCGGAGCTTGGCAGTTCAATGCTTTGGCAAAAACACGTGCAAGCGTTGTTTTACCTGTTCCCCGTGATCCACAAAAAAGGTAGGCGTGCGCAAGACGGTTATTTTTGATCGCGTTTTTCAACGTCGTCACAATAGCCGTTTGACCTAACACTTCGCGAAAGGTTTGAGGGCGATATTTACGTGCTAATACTTGGTACTCTGACATAGGTGGCATTCTAGATGGTTGAGATATTTTGTTCCAGAATAAAGATTTATTAAGGACATCTTTTCAAAAGAACAGGATTTGGTGTAGTATTTAGCTGGCAAAGATCCTCCATTAGCGCTGCAAGGAATGAAAGGGCCTACAAAAAAAGTTAACAAAATCAGGTAAGAAAAGACGGTTAAACCATAAATATCTATTCCGCAAGAAAAGATTGTACGTTTCTGCCAGAAAAACCACAATGCGACAATGTCTCTTTTTGGGTCAGTTTTAACTGATCAATTTAAGCCAACAAGTGATGTCGATTTCTTAGTCGAGTTCTTGTCTGGTGACCCCCCTCGCGCTATTTGCCACTTTCAGCATGGAAGATGAATTAAACACTCTTGTCGGACTCCAAGCAGCCTTGAGAACTACAAATGGGATCAGTCGCTATTTTCGAAATGACGTCATTTCAAAGGCTCAAATGATCTGGGGTTAACCTTAATTTAGCCCGTCTTTTTCATATGTTAGACTGTGCCAGGGCCCCTCTAAATTTTCCACTGAAAAACGCATCAGGACCTTGATTCTGATCGTATTTTTTCGTCTGCAGTTATGCGCGAATTTGAAGTACCAGGGGAAGCTGCTTCTGCAATTTCTGTTCAAACAAAATCTCAGTTTCCGGAAATTCCTTGGAAAGCTGCTATCGCCATGGGGAATCAGTTAATGCATGCCCACTTTGATGTGAATCACGCTATTGTTTGAGCACTATTCAAGTGGCTTTGGCAGACTTGATACCGAAAATTGAAAAAGCAATAAATCACCTTTCTTAATATATAAATTATTACCCCATTGCTTTCCACGCATGGCTGATCATCGTTTCAAGTGATGAAAAGCGCGGCTTCCATTTTAATTCTCGTCGAGCCTTACTAAAATCCGCCATTAAAATAGGTGGGTCTCCTGGTCTTCGATCTCCTTCCACCACATTCACTTTTAAGCCTGTCACTTTTTCCGCTGCCGCGATCACTTCTCTGACACTAAAGCCTTCCCCGTTACCCAAATTGTAGTGCGATGAGGGGGCTCCGGCAAACAACTGCTCCATCGCTGCAATGTGGGCGCTGCCTAAGTCATTGATGTGAATGTAGTCGCGAATGCAAGTCCCGTCCGCCGTTGGATAATCTGTGCCGTAAATTGTCAACGCCCCGCTTGGATTCTTTAAATTTTTTAAGACGAGGGGGATTAGATTCGATTCTTTACGTGGAAAGTATTTGATCTCGCCATCGGGATCACCCCCGGCTGCATTAAAATAACGCAAGCAAGACGATTTAATGCCATAAGTGCTTTCCAGATCGGCTAAAATGTGTTCTACCATCAATTTAGATCTTCCATAGGGGTTGATTGGCATGCATGGATGCGATTCATTAATTTTATGTTGTTGGGGAAGACCAAAAATCGCCGCCGTCGATGAGAAAATAAACGTTTTCACATCATATCTACGCATTGCTTCTAGCAAATTGACTGTGGCTCCCACATTATTGCGATAATATTTAAGCGGATCGCCCATGGATTCGCCCACATCAATAAATGCTGCAAAATCCATGACGGCATCGATTTTCTGCGATGAAAAAAGCGCATCGAGACAAGCACTGTCCGCAATGTCACCTTGAAGAAATGAACCAAACAGAACGGCTTCTCGATTGCCTCGACTCAGATTGTCCAGAACAACCGTATTGTAGCCGGCATCTTTAAGGAGTTTGTTGACATGAGATCCGATATAGCCGGCACCACCGACGACTAAAATTATTTTTTTATTCATTGTATCTCTCTATCTCGGTTTGCATGAAGTGAGTGATTTCTTCAAGGTTTTGCGGGTAGTACTTTTTAAACCAGCCGTGAATGCGCTTAAATGCCACTTTTTGAAGATCTTTCTTGTACACTTCTGGTTGTTTCATCTGGTCATCTTGCCGCAGCTTACCCACGTCCAGGCGTAAAGCCTGGTTATCCGTAAAGCCTGTGTTGTACATGAGATTGTGATCTCTATCATAAATCCCCTTTTTATATTCGGAATGATAAAGTGAAAAAAGCTGAGAAATTCTTTTTTTGACAGCGGTAAGATTACCGCTTTTCAGTAATTGGGTGAACAGTTCATTGGTTGGAGTCATTTTTTTCTGGAGAACAAACACTACCTGGTCAAGATCGATTGCGTGAGTAAAGCCAACCTTGTCTTTTAAACTGACAACGGTTGCAAGGCCTTGAGTTTTGTTAACGTGAATATAGAGAAGCCCCGTATTTTCTCTATCGAGATCATAAGCAAGTTGATAGCCGGCAAAGACTTTCAAGAAACGTTTTTCTTGACTTTTGGCATTTAAGAACCAGGAGCGTTTAATATGGCCAAATTTAAAAAATTTGAGGACATACAAGCCGTCTTGGCTGACAAAAGCATAAGATTGGTTTCCTTTACCAAGAAATGTATAAGATTGATTGAGAATTGGGCAAAGGTTCAGCTTGTCTTCTTTGGAAAGAGAGGGTTGAGAAGTTTGAGGTTGATAAGCGGTATTCTCGTAAGAGATGTTAGCTAGACGAAAGTCACCGGTGTAGTGATAGTATAGGCGTTCTGCTAAAAAAAAGACAGCGATTGCAAGAGAAAGGTAGAGTGCGATTTTTAGGGGTTTCATAAAAGTAATGTAATAGCGAGGGGCTTTTTTTTCAACATTTTCATAAATAACTCTGAGGCAAAGAAAAGAACGGGATATGAAGGATTGGGCAGTATACGCAAGATAAGTGCCATCACTTGTCTTTTAAGTCTTTTTTTGAAATTTTAAAAGGCGAGTGATGGCACTTATCCTGCGTATCCTGCCCGATTTTTCATATCCTCTCTTTCAGTCAAATCTTTCTATTTCCCTTATTCTTTTTATTTGCTAGGATCGGATTGTATATCTCATAGGACAAAATTTACTGATGAGTGACAGGACTAGCGAAATAGAGAACTACAACGAACTCAAGTTTTCTCGGGAACAGGGCTTTTTCGACAAAAGCGTGGTGGTCCGCATTCTGATCGGCATTCTATTTGTTGGGGCTTTGTTCATTCTTTTACATTTCCGCGAAGTACGTTTGCCGCTGCTAGAGCTTAATAGTCTTTCACCTGAATATATTGTCGCACCTGTCGATGTGGATTTTTTTGATGAAGAGACTACCCTGTTGCTACGACAAGAAGCGGTACGCGGCATTGGAAAAATTTACACTCTCGCGGAAAAATCCATTCAGCAACGCCGTTCCGAACTAGAAAATTTCCTCGTTTACAATCAAGGATGGCGCGAGCACGTCGATAAAAGTCCGTTTGAGAGCATGTATCGTGGTCTCAATTTAGTCGAGGGTATTCTTGTTCAGCTCCATTTTACTGATCCGCGAACGTTAGAGAAAATGAAAGAGCTGCAGATGCCGACAAACTACTATGTGATGTATGCGCCTAGGGATTTCAATCAAGAAATCATTCTTCCTGACCACGTGTGGGATTATGTCAAAAAGAAAGCGTTCAAAGGGCTTGATATCGAGCCTAGCGTCGCCGATTTTTTAATCAACTCCCTCCAGTCAAAAACATGGTTTTTTCAGGCTGATACAGAGACAGAAAACAACCTGCGCAAAAAAATTCAAGCCAAGGTCAATGATAATTACGGGCATTTAAATGCCGGCAGCCGTGTCATTGCTAAAGATGAGAAAGTGACGGGGCGTCATGTTCTCATCATGCAAGCGATCAAACAAAAATTAATCGAACGCAGAAATTTGACAAATCCTACCACGATCATCGGCAGCTTAATTATGACGCTGTTGTTAACGGCTGTATGTGTCGCCTATTTCCGTATTAATCACCTGAAGATCCTCTACTCCAACCGTAAACTGTTTCTTCTTGTTACTATTCTCGTTATTACCTTCTTTCTGGCAAAAGTCGCAGAATTCCTTCTACTTAATTCTCAGCATGATTTGATTGACGCTATTAGGTTTCCTCTTTTTGTTCCTTTCGCGGCGATTTTGCTTTGTAGTTTAATGAATCCAAGCATCGCAACTTTCGTCAGCGCCTTTCTTACCGTCGTTTTAACACTCACGTTAGCCTTTGATCAAAACGGCTTTATGATCCTTAACTTAGTTGGTTCTCTCGTCGCAATTTTTAGCACACGCTCTTTACATCACCGCAAAGAGATTTTTATTGTTTGTGGCAAAGCGTGGCTGTTTTGCGTGGCCCTGATTATCGGGATGGATTTATACGCTGAGGAGTTTAATGTGCTCAGAGTATTTGCTGATATTCTGTGCGCGGGGGTCTCATTATTATTGACTGCCATTTTGGTTGTTGGGCTATTGCCTCTCTTAGAATCCATCTTTAGAATTATGACAGATGTCACGCTCATGGAGTACATGGATCCGAATAACGACCTTCTACGCCGTTTGACAATTGAGGCTCCTGGAACATACCAGCACTCGGTTGTTGTGGGGAATCTTGCGGAATCTGCTGCCACAGCAATCGGGGCGAACGGATTATTTGCGCGGGTAGCGACGCTGTATCACGATGCAGGTAAAATGGCGACTCCGCAATATTTTACTGAAAACCAGGTTAACGATGTCAATATGCATCAATTGTTGACCCCGCAAGAATCTGCACAAGTAATTATGCATCATGTCAGCGAAGGGGTTGCCTTAGCACGCAAAGCTGGCCTGCCGGAGCAGTTCATTGATATTATTAAAGAGCACCATGGAACAACACTCGTCTATTATTTTTACCGCAAGCAACTGGATTTAATGGGCGGCGACACTTCAAAAGTAAATGAACGGGAGTTCCGCTATGCCGGACCCAAACCGCGTAGCAAAGAATCCGCCATCATTATGATTGCAGATAGTGTTGAAGCAGCATCTCGCTCACTTGATAAAGTTACAGAAGAATCCTTAACGGCACTAGCGCATCGATTAATCAGAGAAAAAGCGGATGATGGTCAATTTGACGAATGCCTACTAACGTTTGAAGAATTGTCGATTGTCAAGCAGACGCTTGTGAAAACGTTAGTGGCTTTTGCTCATGCGAGAATTAAGTATCCCTCCCGCGACGTAAAAACAGAGGTCATTGAGTCTATAATAGAAACTTAGATGACTTATCCACATACACATAGGTGAATCCCATGATAGAATTAGCTTTAGTCACGGGCGCAAGCTCGGGAATAGGAAAAGAATTGTGCCGTCTTTTGGCCAGGCAGGGGATTAATCTGATCATCTCCGGCCGCAATATTGTCGAACTCCAAGCGTTATCCGATGAATTGAGTCTTTTAGTCCCTGTCATTATCGCTCCCGCTGATATCGCCAATATCCAAGACCGCTTAGGTCTTGTGGAATTGATTCACAAGCGTATGCCAGACTTAGTCATTAATAATGCCGGCTTTGGCCTTTATGGCGATGCTTTGAGCCATCGTATACGCGACACGATGGAAATCCTTGAAGTGGATGGGAATGCTACGATTCAGCTCACTCTCGAAGCGGCACGCACATTGATTGATGCCAAAAAGCGCGGGATTATTCTGAACGTGGCGTCGGTCGCAGGCTATTTTGAGATTTTCCCTTCCCTAGCGATGTATGCAGCAGCTAAAGCGATGGTAGCGCAGTTTTCGCAGAGTTTGGATGATGAGATAGAGCGACATGGGGTTCGTGTGCTGACAGCATGCCCTGGAATGGTCAACACGGGTTTTAGAGATAGAGCTGCTGGAAAGCATTTAGAAGAGAAAGTGTTTGGAACGATGGATGCGATATTTGCGGCGGAGCAGATCTGGAAGCAAATTCAGTCGGGAAAAGCGGTGAATATTTTTGATTGGAAGTATAAAGTGGCGGTTTTCTGTGCGCGGTATTTGGTGCCGAGGCGATGGGTGGCGAAGATATTAAAGCGCGGTATCAATAAGCGGTTGGCCGATAAGGGGTAGGGCTTGGCGGTTTCTAACGCGGAGACGCAGAGGCGCGGGGACGCGGAGAGTCATTGAAATTCACTGCTATTAAAAGCATTTTAATTCTTTTTATAGTATTTACATGTTTTTAGTATCAGTGAGCCTCAATGAATCTCCGCGCCCCCGCGTCTCTGCGTCCCCGCGTCAGAAACCGCCAGGCCCTTGTTTGCTCAGCCCCCTACATGATCTATCCCGCCTATCTTGTTTTTCTTTTTTTCTTTATGTCTTTGTGTTGAATACACCCCTAAGCTTTATTGCCCAGCATCGCCTCCGGCCTCACCAGCTCATCAAACTCTTTCTCTGTCAGGTACCCCAGCGCCAAACACGCCTCTTTCAATGTTGTATCCTCTGCATACGCCTTCTTCGCAATCTCCCCCGCTTTGTCATACCCAATCTTCGGATTCAAAGCCGTAACAAGCATTAAAGATTTATTGACATATTCTCCAATTTTTTGTTTGTTAGCTTTTAACCCCACAAGAAGGTTATCGGTGAAACTACGCACAGCACCTGTGAGAAGAGTTATAGATTGCAAAAGATTATAAATGATCATCGGTTTGAAAACGTTGAGCTCAAAATTCCCCTGAGAACCAGCGATCGTAATTGTAGTGTCATTGCCAATCACCTGGACACAGACCATAGTGAGCGCTTCCGATTGCGTTGGGTTCACTTTCCCCGGCATAATTGAAGATCCTGGCTCGTTAGCAGGTAGAATTAGCTCTCCAAGTCCGCAGCGAGGCCCCGATCCCATCCAACGAATATCATTCGCTATTTTCATCAATCCGCAAGCCAGCGTTTTCAGCGCACCACTGACAAACACTAACGGGTCGTGCGCTGCCAAATAAGCAAATTTATTCCTTGCTGTCACAAAAGGGAGTTTTGTGATCTTCGCGATTTTTTCCGCGGCACGCCGCGCAAATTCAGGATGACTATTAAGCCCTGTCCCGACAGCAGTTCCGCCTAAAGCTAATTCGTAAATAGAGGGGAGTCCCATTTTAATGTAATCGATGGACTGAGTCACCTGCGCAGCGTATCCGGAGAATTCCTGTCCAAGCGTTAAAGGAACCGCATCCATGAGATGAGTACGGCCGATTTTAATAATCTGTTCAAACTCTTTGGTTTTTGCTTCTAAAACCGCCTTCATTTGCTCAAGAGCAGGTAACAGCCCATGGACAATCTTTTCCGCAGTGGCAATGTGCATGGCAGTGGGAAAGGTGTCGTTGGAGGACTGAGACATATTAACATCGTCATTCGGATGAAAGGGCGTTTTACTTCCTATAACTCCTCCAAACAATTCTATTGAGCGGTTAGCGATCACTTCGTTGACATTCATGTTGGTTTGAGTGCCGCTTCCCGTCTGCCAAATACGCAAGGGGAAGTGCTCGTCAAACTTGCCTTGAGTCACCTCTTCAGCAGCTTGAATGATGTGCTGAGCTTTGGTTTTATCTAGCAGATTAAGCTCTGCATTAGCCTCTGCAGCCGCTTTTTTAACGATACCAAACGCGCGTATGACCGCTTGTGGCATCTTCTCAAAGCCGATGTTAAAGTGTTGCAAGGAGCGCGCAGTTTGAGCGCCATAATAGTGCTCAGCAGGCACCTCGATTTCTCCCATATTGTCTTTTTCTTTCCGCATTTCCCCCATACAATCACCCTGCTTTAGCTCAAGTTCTGGCCTTAGAGTACATAAACCTGATTTGAATTTTTAGAAAAAAAAGCGCTTTCTCCTTTTCATTCAGTGCTTTCGCTATTTTCTGTTTTCCTTGCGGTTGGTTATGAGATACTTATTGCAATATTTAATTGCTTATTGATAACATCTTCTTTTCCTTGTATCAGTATGATTTTAAGTAGGAATTCAAAACAGGTGGTTTTTAAAAGTCCTTATGTTTAATACCGATTCTACAAAGCTGCGTAAGCAGGTTACAGGACTTTTAACAAATCGACGGGCTATCATGTGCCTCTCGATTTTGACTTTCCAACAGGCGATTGAAGCGTCGTCGACGCTGTGGCTTGTCAAATTCATGAAAAGTGTCACGGAAGGCTCTGTTTTTATTCCTTATTTGTTCCTTTATCTCGCCGCTCTGGCTTTACCCTACATTCCTGGGTGCTGGGCATTGATTGTGAAGACCCAATGGAAGCAAGAGGCGCAGCGCTACTTTATTAATGCCTTTGTGGCCTCTAATCGCAACAACATCAGTGAATGGAACAATAAAGCTGTTCGAGAAGAAAAGCTTTCTATTCTAACATCTGAAGGTCCGAATACACTTCATGCCTTAATTGATTATGTGTGGGATTTGTACAGCTATATTCTTAGCGTCCTTTTTAATATTTTAGCCCTATCCATTGTTGTAGAGCCTCTTTTTGCTTTGGCTTACGGCGTGAGCGTCTCCTGCGTGATTCTTGTGATGAAGCTGAAGAGACGGACTCAGAGACAATTGACGGAAAAAGCTCTGTCAGCGCGAGTCGATTTATGCCAGTCTTTGCTTGCTGCTTGGGATAACGTATTGCTCGGAAATGAGTATAATTTTAAATTGTGGGATGAAAAAACGTCCATGCGCTTAAAGCGCTGCTTGCAGCGTAATCTTGATCTCGAGCGCTTTGATCAGATCTTGGCAATTTTTTCCGCGTTGATGACATCGATTCCTTCTTTGGCGGTGGTTGTTTATTTCGCGTACCAATACCGCACAGATCCTGTCCAGCTGTCCTCATTTGTTGTCATTTTACCGTTATTGTTCATGATTTTGTCTTATACTTATCAGACGCTGTCGCTTGCTTTCCGCTGGGGTGTTCACCGCAGTAAGTTAATGTCGATTTATAAAGCCATTCAGGCCACAAAAGATTCCCATGCGTTGATGGAACGCAAGGTGAAGTGGAGTAAGATCACGGCGACATTGGCTAAGTCTCCGTTGCCAGAAGGTTTGGCGCTTGATGGAGATGAGTTATCACTGACAACTCCAAGAGCGGTTTCTTCACACATGGATCTGTTGGAGCGAGCTGAAACGCCTGGACGATTGACACTGCGTGGAGAGAACGGCAGTGGGAAGTCGACAGCCTTGATGCTGGTGAAAAATGCTTTGAACGGAAGAGCCTTTTTCCTGCCCACCTATAATCAGCTAAGTTTTGTGACGGAGTCGCATAAGTATTCGACCGGAGAGTCGTTGAGATATCGCCTGATGGAAATTATCGAGAAGGTGGATGTGGATGTGTTGCTCTTGGATGAGTGGGATGCGAATTTGGACCATGACAACCAGGAATTACTTTCTGATTTAATTGACAAGCTTGCTGATAAGAAGTGCGTCATTGAAGTGCGCCACAGATAAAATACCTCAATAGCGAACAGACCCGCCCACAGTTGTAATTACTAGCAACGCTTAAAGATAGTTGATGGGTGGTTTCTAAACGCCCCAATCACTCACAGGCCTGATCGAAGATCTTTGGAGCCCCCAAGTAACTTCGTCCCTCATGTCAGAAAGTAACGATTGCCACTTTGGTGAGAACAACTTAACAGAGAAGGTCGCTCGGGCTAATTGGCTTGGGTTGTAAAAGCCCGGGGCAATGCCCTAGTTACAAGCAGTTTACGGGGCAGGCTGAAGGCTTGAAATATAGTACCAGCCCAGTGAGTATGCATACAGATATTTCAACACACAACTCCATTGATAGTGCAGTCCTATGGGGCACGCTCGTGGGGCTGGTATTATATTTCAGGCCTTCAGCCTGCCACATAAACTGTCTGTTAAGTTGTTCTATCAAATCGCCTTGGAAAATAACGTGGTTACTCAGGAGCGCTTCAACTGCTTTGCCCTCTGTATCCTAAAACAACTTGATTAAAAAAAAGACGAATTCAAGCTAAAAGTTACATGGAAGCGCGGCAATTATTTTGCCGCTTTCCGTCCACAGTTTTAGTCACTAACAACGTTTAAAGCTAATCGGCGCGTTTAAAAACCACTCAGCGACTGTCTTTAAGCGTTGTTAGTGGTTAGAACTGTGAGCGGAAAGCGGCAAATAATCGTCGCGCTTCAGAGGCTTCGTCCGGTCTGTTTATTAAAAAATTGTTTTTATTGCTGGCCAGCAAGCCGTCTCGCGAGAGCTTCATCGTCCTGACTTTGAACGTCTCGAGCTACGCTAGCGTCATTCTCTGTGGCGTTTTCGATTTCCATGGGGCTGACACCTAAAAGTTCAGCACATGCATCATAGCGAGTTTTAAAGGCTGCGAGCTCTAAAATTGCTAGGGTTTCATCCACAAGATTAATCGTACCAGAATACTTTGAATGCCCAAGTTAGACTTCGTGCTGACATGAGATTTAAAAAAAATCAATCCATCACGGATTGTTGAGCTTATAGAGCTGCGGATATTTCCTAGTGACATAATTGCTCCTTCATAACTAGTGACATAATTGCTCTTTCATAAATAAGTATTTTGAAAATATTAAAAGCGTAAAAGGGAAAATATAAAGATATCAACAATTTATGTCAAATATTTGCTGTTTATGAAACAAAAAAAGGACTTAACGATGAAAACTACCACTCAGTCCTTTTTTGCTATTGTTATTTTTATTTTTCTACGACGGCGACTTTTTGTGGATTTTCGCCGATCATCCAACGACCATAAAGAAGACCAGCAAGTCCGCCACCCGTTAGCGGTCCGGCCCAATAAACAAAATGGTCAGCCCAGTTGCTGCTAACTAAAGCAGGTCCGAAGGCACGAGCTGGATTCAATGCTGCACCTGTGAGTCCGCCAATCGCCAGGATGCCGATCACAATCGACCAACCAATAGCAAAGCCTGCTACAGCTCTCCATGATCCGCGCGGATCAACCGCTGTGCCATAAACAGTCAATACTAGGAAGAATGTTGCAATGGCTTCTGCGATAATACCCGCCCAAACAGTAGTCCCGTTGCTGAGAGCAGGGGCGCCTAATTTAACAGCATTTGTCACAATTTCAGGAACGATGAGCCAAATTGCCGCTGCAGCGAGAACTGCACCGACCAATTGCGCAACGATTTCTAAACTCATTCTTTGAGCAGAAATGCGATTTCCTACAAAGAGGCCGAAGCTGATTGCTGGGTTGAATTTTCCCCCAGAAATATGTGCCAAAGCAGATACCATTATTGCAATAGCGATACCATGCGCGATAGCAATGCCAAGCATTCCAACAGTGCCCGGCAGCATTTCGTTTGTGCAAATAGCACCTACGCCCATAAAGATAAGAGCAAATGTGCCGATAATTTCAGCGACAAACCATGACATATTATTCATAGAAAGAAGACTCCTTTTAAAAAAGTTAAGTTAATGAGAATTTAGCAAAAGGAGGCATTTTAGAGGAAGCCAAAATGGAGGGCTTGGCAGATTTATCACCAAAGAGAATAAGGGCTCTAAAAAGTTGTGGGTAGATTTTCCACCACAGAGGTCACAGAGACCAACGAGAAAAACGAGAGAGAGACATTAAACCTTTATCGTTCCAAAAATAGCTAAAACGTTTTTTAGAAAGATTAGTGTTTAACGTCTCTTTCTCTCTTTTTTCTCTGTGGTCGCTGTGGTGGAAAATCTACCTATAACTTTTTAAAGCCCCCCTTCTCTGCGGTAATAAAAAACACCCACGCTCTTTTTACTCTCTTTTTTGATTCAGAATTAAATGTTTTTGACTATACTCACGGATAAGCACCAAAATAGCACCGAAACCTAAAAACCTGAAGCGAGAAAAACTATGCACATCGTACATGTTGCCTCCGAATTGGCGCCTCTAGCAAAGGTAGGAGGACTCGCGGATGTCGTCTTAGGGCTGTGCCGTGAACTTTCCTGGAAAGGTCACGATGTGGATATCATCATTCCAAAATACGACTGCTTAGATAGTACTCAAATCCGTGATCTCGCCATCGACACACAAGACCTCCTCTCTTTTTACAGTGGCGAATGGTTTCACAACACCATTTGGGTAGGCTGGGTCGAAAACCTAAAGGTCTATTTCATCGAACCGCATCACCCAAGACACTTCTTCAATAGAAGTTGCTTTTATGGCTGTGAAGATGATGTTGAACGTTATTTGTATTTTTCTAGGCTTGCTCTTGAGTTCCTTTACAAACGCAACATCGCCCCGGATATCCTCCATCTTCACGATTGGCAAACTGCTGCTATTGCTCCGCTTTATTACGACATGTACAAGGCGCTTGGCTTTAGCAAATCTAAACTTGTTTTCACCATTCACAATATTGAATATCAAGGACGCTGTGCTCCGCACGATTTAGAAAAAATCGGCTTAGATGGAAATAAATACCTCGTGCCAACAAAAATGCAAGACAACATTTATCCAGATGCCATTAACCTTCTTAAAGGCGCTGTCGTGTACGTCGACGCGATCACCACCGTTTCTCCTAGCTATGCCAAAGAGGTGTTGACTCCTGAGGGTGGAAAGGGCATGGAAACTACCTTAAACCTCTATAAGGACAAATTTTCCGGGATCTTAAATGGAATTGACTATTCCTATTGGAACCCCGAGATCGATCGCTATTTGCCTGCCCACTACTCTTCTCGCGAAATGCCTGCAAGTAAGAAGGATAAAAACACCATCGATAAAAAAGCGTTTATTAAAAATACGCTAAGAGAAAAGCTCTCTCTATCAGAAGCGCACAAACCCATTATCGGGTGCATCGCGCGACTGGTTCCTCAAAAGGGAATCGAGCTCATTAAGCATGCAATCGGGCGTATTGTCGAAAGAGGAGGGCAATTTGTTTTATTAGGCACTTCTCCCATCCCAAGTATCACCGCCGAGTTTCAGGCTTTGAAGCATCAATATGGCGATGACCCGAGCGTTCACTTGGCGTTGCATCACCAAGAGGAGCTTGCTCATCTTGTATTTGCCGCGTCCGATATGTTTATTGTTCCGTCTTTATTTGAACCTTGCGGTTTAACGCAAATGATTGCTTTGAAATATGGAGCCATCCCTATTGTGAGAAAAACAGGGGGATTGGCAGATACCATTGTTGATGTGGACGATCCAACGAAAAGCTTTGATGAAACGAACGGCTTTGTTTTTGAAAAACCGAATGTAGCAGATTTAGAGGCATGCATTGACAGGGCGATTGATTTTTGGTTTAAACGACCGGATGATTGGCGGCATTTAGTATTTAGGGGGATGAATATTGATTTCAGCTGGAATAAACCCTCAAATCTCTATTTGAACCTGTATAAAAAACTGGCAGGTGCTGCTGCCAAATGAAGGATAAAGATTCGATTGTCTTCGAAAATGTTTCGAAGCGTTACGGCAAGGTTTTGGCCTTAGATAACGTTTCTTTCTCTGTAAAAAAAGGGGAGTTTTTCTCTCTGCTCGGACCTAGCGGTTGCGGTAAAACAACGCTGCTAAAAATCGTTGCCGGATTTGAAAGGCCTGACACCGGACGCGTTCTTTTGGATGGTGAAGATATCACACAGCTTCCGGCGAATAAGCGTCCGGTCAATACCGTTTTCCAGAATTATGCTCTTTTCCCCCACTTGTCTGTTCGTGAGAACATTGCATTTGGTTTGCAAATTGCTAAACGAGCAGCGCATGAAATTAAAATAGAAGTCGATCAGATGCTGCGCTTGATCCAGATGGAAGATCAAGGGCATAAAAAAACGGATGAAATTAGCGGCGGTCAAAAACAGCGTGTAGCTATTGCTAGGGCATTGATCAACAAACCCCGCGTGTTGCTGCTTGATGAGCCTCTTGCCGCTTTAGATCTCAAATTGCGCCAAAAAATGCTTTTGGAGTTGGATTTGATTCATGACGAAGTCGGCATTACTTTTCTTTTTGTTACTCACGACCAAACAGAAGCGATGGCTGTGAGTGATCGTATTGCCGTTTTTCACCATGGAAAAGTCGAGCAAATTGGATCTCCGATTGAGCTGTATGAATCGCCCAAAAGTAGCTTTGTGGCAGCTTTTATCGGAGACACAAACTTTTTGGATGGACGTGTGGCGGAAAAAATGGACGAAGATTACAGCCAGTTGATGCTAGAAGAGTTCCCAAAAATCCTGTGCTATAACGATAAGCATCATGCTGTTGGGGATTTGGTTCATCTAAGTATACGCCCGGAAAAAATTCAGATTTCTAGAGAAGCTCCACCTAAAAATGCTTTATATAATAGTTTCCAGGCTGTTGTTGAAGATGTTGTTTATAAAGGGGACCACACCAAATTTTGGGTCCGCGTAGAGGGGTATCGGATCGCTGTTGCCCAGCAGCACAGCCGTTTTCTGCTCGATGAAAAACCGATTCGCTGGCACGATGTTGTCTGGATCTGGTGGCATGCGGATGATGGCTTTATGTTGGATCGGTATAGTGAATCTGATGAGAAGTTGACTCAAGAGCCGTCCGAGAAAATCGGGGCAACCGACGCACGACGCGAGGGCGACGCCGGTGAATAATCGCACGCGCCTTCAAGAACTTGCGCTGACAGCGCCTTCGTTTGTTTGGCTCTGCCTATTCTTTTTGATTCCGACTTTAATTATCTTTACGTTTGCTTTTAAGCCCTATGATGTGTACGGTAGCATTTTGGACGGGTGGACTTTAGAGACTATCTACAACTTGTTTAATCATAGTTTTCTTGTTGTTTTTTGGCGGACTATCTGGATCAGCCTAGTCACGACGGTCATTTGTTTATCGCTTTCTTTACCTATTGGGTACTACCTCGCTCGGACGACATCCAAGCTGCGCCATATTTTCTTGATTCTAGTCGTGATGCCATTTTGGAGCAGTTTTTTGGTACGCGTCTTTGCATGGAAATCCATCCTGCACCCCGAAGGCGTCTTCAAAAAAATGCTGGTGGTATTGCATATTGTGAATGCGGACACTCTGCTGCTTTATAATCCCGGAGCCGTTTTGTTGGTTTTGGTGTATTCCTATGTACCATTTGGTATTTTACCGATTTATGCTGCAGCCTCGAAATTTAACTTTGATCTTTTGGATGCCGCAATGGATCTTGGAGCTAGTCAATTGCAAGCGTTTTTTAGGGTGTTTATTCCAGGGATTAAAGCGGGGATTCTGACATCGACTGTGATGGTGCTCATTCCAACAATCGGGGCCTATGTGATTCCCGACGTTGTAGGGGGACATAATAGTGAAATGATTGGCAATAAGATTGCCCAATGGATTTTCGTGGATCGCAATCTTCCACAAGCGAGTGCCTTGGCTGCATTTTTAGCACTGCTCGTCCTGGTTCCCATGATCGTCCTTGGACTCTATTCATCACGAGTAGAGCGCAATTCAATCACGGATGCAAGAGGTAAGCAATGAGGCAAAGCCGTTTCCCGTTGATTGTCACTATCTTAACCCTGATTTTTCTTTACCTCCCCATTATCGTTCTTTTTGTGAATTCTTTTAATGGATCGCGTTTTGGCGGCATTTGGGGAGAGTTCTCGCTCAAGTGGTACTATCGATTATGGTCGGATCGAGCCATTTGGGATGCCTTTTGGAACTCCATGATTATAGCGATTAGTTCGACAGCTGTTTCAACCGTGCTGGGATCCCTTGCTGCTTTTGCGCTTTATCGCTACAAAAAATCAGGTCTGCAGAAGGTTAACTACGGATTGATCTACACGCCTTTGATTTTGCCGGACATTTTGATGGGGATTAGCCTTCTACTTTTCTTTGTATTTTTAAACATTAAGCTCGGTTTGTTTACGATTTTTATCGCTCACACTACCTTTTGCATCAGTTATGTGACGATGGTTATGCTTGCGCGCCTGCAAAATTTTGACTTTTACATGATCGAGGCCTCTCAAGATCTTGGAGCAAGCCCCTGGCAAACATTTACTAAAGTCATGCTGCCCATATTGGCTCCCGGAATAGCGGCAGGGGCTCTTTTGGCATTTACTCTTTCTATTGATGATTTTGTGATCACGTTCTTTGTCGCAGGCCCCGGCGCCACCACACTGCCTATTTATGTTTACGGAATGATCAAGTTTGGGTCGCCGCCGTTGATTAATGCTTTATCCACCATTTTGATTTTGACGACTTTTGTGATTGTTTGGTTGACCCATCGTTTGATGGGGGAGGAAACAGCGTGAGGCGTTTATTATATCTGTTGCTGGTGGTGGTTTTAAGTTGTTGCTCGTCTCAAAAGCCGCACTTGCATGTGTATACTTGGGGAGACTATATTAAACCCGAACTCCTCGATCAGTTTGAAAAAGAGTTTCAGTGCAAAATCGTGCTTGATACATACGATTCCAATGAATCGATGTATGCTAAACTAAAAGCGGGAGCTTCGGGGTATGACATTATTTTTCCTACCAGCTACATTATTGCCATTATGGAAGATCAGGGCATGCTCCAGGTATTGGATGAAGCATTAATCCCTAACTTGGCGTATATTGATCATCATTATCTCTCGCTGATTAACGAGAAATCGTACCCTAACAGCGTGCCCTTCGCGGTCACATTTTCGGGAATTGCTTACCGAAAAGATCGAGTGATTGATCCAATAAGTTCATGGGGAATATTTGGAGAAAGATCGTTAAAAGGTCGTATGACAATGCTTAATGATCCGAGGGAAACGATTGGAGCCGCTTTGAAGTATTTGGGCTTTAGCATTAATACGATTAATCCCGCTGAGATTGATGCCGCGACGAACCAGCTTTTAGTTTGGAAAAAGAATTTGGCGAAGTATGAGAGTGAGCAGTATAAAAATGGAATTGCCAGTGCTGAGTATTTGGTTGCGCAAGGGTATTCCGGCGATGTCATGCAGTTGATTGAAGAGGATGAGGATGTCGGTTTTTTGCTTCCCCACGAAGGATCTGTCTTTTCTTGTGATTCGATGACGATTCCTAAAGGAGCGCATTCTCATGCGTTGGCCCATGCGTTTATTAATTTCTTGTTGCGACCGGAAGTAGCGGCGGAGAATATGGCAGCAAATTACTACCGTTGCCCAAATACGGCGGCCTATGAGTTATTGAGTAAAGAGCTTCTTGATAATCCTGTGATTTTCCCTGCGCATGAATTTCTTCAAAAGTCGGAGATTATTTATGATTTAGGTGAGAATATTCGGTTGTACACGGAAGCGTGGGATAGATTAAAAAAATAAATTAAGGTTTTACATGGAACGATTGATACGATTTGAAGAACTGCCTACCGATCATCTTAGAGATAATGTTGTACGGCGTTTTGTGAATAGTGATAATGCCACAATTGCCACTTTTGAATTTAAAAAAGGGTCCATTGTCGAAGAGCACGAACATGTTCACGAGCAGCTCACGTATGTCTTGAGTGGTTTTTTGAAGATAACGATTGGTAGTCAGGAGTACTTTCTGAAGAAAGGAAATTTGCTGATTATTCCTGGGAATACACGGCATAAGTTTGAAGCGATGGAAGAGACGACGGTGCTCGACATTTTTACGCCCATTAGACAAGATTGGCGTTCGGCTTAGAAGATCTAAACGCGTTTAAACCTGCCGCAGGTCTTTGGATTGCCTGAGCTCTAGCTCCGCTTTGCGTTCGTCGCTTTAGCGGCGACAATCCACGGTATTAAAGCACCTTTTTCTGAGCTCTAGCGGTAAGCGTTACCTTAGAGCAGCGTTCACACAGTACCTTCTGATTTCAATGCGTTTAAACTGGCCGCAGGCCTTTGGAGCCCCCTCAGTAACTTTGTCCCTCAAGTCAGAAAGTAACATGAATTTTTGGTAGAACAAAATTTATTTATCAAAGACGACAGCCCGCCCAAATGATCGCGGTAGCGTTGATCAAACTCTCGATAGCCCAGGGTGCGCGATAGCTACCCTGGGTACATTGAGAATGAATTTGTATTGCGGTAGCAATACCGCTTCGAGAGGCGATGGAAATCACAACGTTCTGCAATAAAAAATTTGTCCTGAAATGGGCTACCACTAGTAATATTGCTGCCGCAATACAAATCTATTCTTAATGTACCCAGGGGAGCTATCGCGTACCCTGGGCTAATGAGAGCATGATCGCTACCGCGGTCGCTTGAAAACGCATACCCCCATCATAACCAGTGAATCTATTAGCAATCACCTAGTTTGGTTAATCAGGAGTGTCTGCGCTTTAGTTCAAAAGGCCTGCGGCCGTTTTAAACCGATCTGGTGCAGGCAAAAAAAAGAGCGATCCCGAAGGGTCGCTCTTATCATTTGTCGGTAAAGAGGTTTCTCTTTAGTCCTTAAAAGCTGGTTTAGTTTTTGGCTTGAACGTGAATGGCTTTCCACCTTCAGCTCTTGGAGGACGATCGCCTCTAGGAGCATCACCACCAAATCTAGGAGCACGATCGCCTCTTGGCGCATCATGGTTAAATCTTGGCGGACGGTCACCCCTAGGAGCATCACCACCGAATCGTGGCGGACGATCACCTCTCGGGGCCTCCCCACCAAATCTAGGAGCACGATCACCACGAGGAGCATCACCACCAAATCTTGGTGGACGATCGCCTCTCGGCGCGTCATGATTAAATCGTGGCGGACGGTCACCCCTAGGAGCATCACCACCAAATCTTGGTGGACGATCGCCTCTCGGCGCATCATGATTAAATCTTGGCGGGCGATCACCCCTAGGAGCATCACCACCAAATCTTGGCGGACGATCACCTCTTGGGGCATCTCCACCAAATCTAGGAGCACGATCACCACGATCACCACCGCGAGGAGCGTCACCACCGAATCTTGGTGGGCGATCGCCTTTTGGCGCGTCATGATTAAATCTCGGCGCACGATCACCACGATCAGAAGAAAAACCGCGATCCGAAGGCGCACGATCAGAGCGTTCGCTTCTGAAAGAATCGCCGTCACGTCTTGACGGTCCGCTGCTTCTTGGTCCACGGTCTCTCGAACGTGAATCTTGACGACGGCCACCGCCACCTCCACCACCTTTATAGGAATCTTTCTGCGGCTCTAGTCCTTCAATGATGACTTCATTTAATGGTTTGCCCATCATTTGAGAAATTCTTGAAACGAGACGGTTTTCTCTATAAGTAGCGAATGTGATCGCATTACCTGAAGCTCCAGCACGACCTGTACGGCCAATACGGTGGATAAAATCTTCCGGTTGGTACGGAAGGTCAAAGTTAATGACATGACTCAAAGACGCAATATCAATCCCTCTAGCAGCAACGTCAGTCGCCACGAGAATCTTGATGTTACCGCGACGTAGACGATCAATTGTGCGTGTGCGTTGTCTTTGGTTCATATCGCCATGTAAAGCTGCTGATAATTGACCCATATCTTGAAGTTGATTGGATAAATCGTCGGCTTGGCTTTTTGTTGATGTGAAGACAATTGCTTGCACGATTTCTGTGTTTTCTAAAATATGCTCGAGAATGCGCACTTTGTGTCCAATGTTGTCCACGTAGTAAAGCGATTGTTCAATATTGGCTTTTGCGGAATGATCTGGCTCAATACGGATTTCAAAGGGCTTCTTCTGAAGTTTTTTAGAAAATGGTAAGATTTTGTTATCAATTGTTGCTGAAAATAGCAATGTTTGACGAGTTGCCGGCGTCGCAGCAGAAATATGTTCAACAGCATCGCGGAATCCCATGTCTAACATGCGGTCAGCTTCATCTAAAACAAGGATTTTTATGTTAGACAAATTGATTTTTCCTCTTTCCATGTAATCAATCAATCTTCCTGGAGTCGCCACTAAAATATCATAGCGTGTCTCAAGGGTTCTTTTTTGAACAGGGTAAGGAACCCCACCGTAAATGCAGGCTGTTTTAACTTCCGGCATGTATGTGCTGAATTTTTTAGTTTCAACGGCAACTTGCATCGCAAGTTCGCGTGTCGGAACAAGAACCAAGATTTTTGGTCCGATAAATTTTCCTGACTCTTCGTTAGCTAATAGGTCGAGGATTGGCAGCATAAAAGCAGCTGTTTTTCCTGTACCTGTCTGAGCACAAGCTAGTAAATCTAGACCTTCTAGTGCTTTTGGGATGGCTTGATCTTGAATCGGTGTAGGTGTTATATAACCTAACTCTTCAAGGGCCTTTAAGATTTTTCCATCTAATTCAAATTCTTTGAAAGTTGACACAATAATATTCCTTTGTGAATTTTTTAGTTCCATGAGTATTTCATGAAACTTCATTAAAATTTTAGAGGAAAAGTCCAAGAAGCGCCTTGTAAAGCTATGATAAGAATATAGCTCGTTAACCTAATCAGGGTTAGGTTGTTCAGACAAAATTCACAGGTAAATCCGCTCTAAAGCATTTTTTAGGCAGCAAATGCTTATCGTGAACTCTATCAATTATAAGTCCCGCGTTCGCTTCCTAACCGTGGTTTAATCCCACTTAAGAACTATCAAAGTTCTTTTTATGCGATCTCTTTTGAGATCGCAATTGGTGATAGTCTATATGAAAAAAGATATGTTTGCTAGTTAAAAATAAAATAAAAAATAAAATACAGTTCAAATAAAATCGTATATCTCTCCAAGTCTTAAACTATCCCCCCGGACCTTTAAGGCTGGATCTCGGCGATAACTTGGTGTATTAGCTGCCCCTTCGCTGTAGCAGCAGATTCTATAGCATCCCATGCCTGCTCGTATTCGATAACGTCTTTTTCCTTATAATCATACATCTTTATATCTATCCCCCACTGAGCTGCTGCTAACCGATGGAGAAGATAAACTGCTTTTGGATGTTGTCCAAAAGAGCCGCAGCCAAACTTTCCAGACTCGATAGCCACTTTTGAACGGGCAAAGTTAGGGCCAAGAACTTTTTCTGCATTCGCGACAGCGCGGGCAAAACCGGCATGCAACGTATTATAAATATCACATAAATTCCAGAAGCTCCATTGTGCTTGCTGGTTGCGCCCCAAGTTAGGTGCTGCAATAGCCAGTATATTTACTGATTGAGGGGGCACCAGCGCCTGATGCATCGCTTTTTGCTTATTCGCATCTTTCACACAAGTTTCTAACCCTTTCCATCCATATGACTCTGCCGACAACGCTTGCACACGCTGTACATTATTACATATGATAGGGGTTGGAACTATGCTGACATTAGAATCAGGGCCACTATGACATAATCTTGTCCATAGGTCACACTCATACCTGCCGTTTTCCCGATGCGCATGCGCAGCAACAAGACTGAGCATTTGAGGAAACTCGCAAAACATCCTCTCTTCTTGGACAAAGCCAATTCCTAAGCACCCACCACCTAAGCGTTCATTCGCAAAATCTATTACATAAACTATCTTTTCAGGAGATTGGTTATAATCGTAATAACCTTCGGAATAAGTATTCTTCCCACCTTGTGGGCAATATCGATCAAAAAAATAGCCAGGAAGAGTTGTTTCATTTGCGGTTTTAGTGATCGTGAAACGAGAATGCCAATCGTCATGTGTGAACCAGGGTTTTAAAGGTGGAACTGATCGAAAATGTTGTTTTAATAAAAGAAATCCGGCATCGACAACCTGTGCTTTTACCTCTCCAATAGCCAAGCTTTTATCATTTCTTCCTTTTAACTCACGCATCATGGCCATAGGTTCAACTAGGTGATGCAATCCTACTTCCTGATAGTTTAGCCTTGGCTGAGGTTGATGTGAGCTACCCGCTGAAGGGGCCGCGTGTTGAGAGGAGCTTGATGCCTGTGAAGCGGCGCTGCCTGCTTTAGCTTGGCTTTCTTCACGCCTTAATTCTGCTAATTTCTCTTTTATAAAGAAAGCTGTATGCCCATCTATTTTCCCTTCATATTTGTAACGATCAATCACCCCATCTGTAGCAGAAGGCTCTGCAGATAATTCACCCATAAATGCATTTAGATTATTTGTACTTTTGAAATGTTGGTAAATTGTGCTATACGTTGGTTTTACAGCGGTCGCTCGATTGTGATTGGTTGTATGACTCAATATCCAAGCCCCCAATTTTTCAAGGGCCGGAGAAAGAAGGGAATGTGGAGCGGCAGTTTGAGCTGTTGGTGGTGAACGAAGTATCGATTGCCCTAAATCGTGAGCTTTGCTACCGGAAGCACCTTTAGGTAAATCGGTTCCTCTAAAATAGGTAACTAACCGGCTAAAAATAGGTTTTAGTCGATTGCTAAAAATAAGAGTCGATAAACATAAGACTGCCACTGCCAGTGCCACTAACTTCTGAGCGCCTGTCAATTGTGGACTTTTGAAGTTACCCCACGCAAAATCAGCTGAAAAAGGGTTAAGTTTACTTAAGTCCATACAAGATTCCTTCCGAGGTAATTGGATTTTAACAATACGTAAAATGATTGACTACTTTATATCAATAAATTCTATTTAGGTCAACAATTTATTCTCATTTTTTTAATTTGTTATCTTTTCCAAGGTTTTTTGAGCAGTGGCTATTTTTAGTAATTGATTAATTAAATATATAATGGTACGATAGAACACTATTATAAAAAGAAAGATGCGTACCATGAAAAAATTGATCATGACATTTTTACTAATCGTCGCTGTGAATAGCCCTTTGGAGGCGCTCCCTTTTTCACTCAGCAGCACCCTCGCGGAATCCGCCGATGCTTTCACAAAGTCCGAGCAAACGCCACCCAACCCCAAAGACCTTAATCCCCAGTGGTGGAAGTATTTTGACGTCGACCTCAAAGAATTCGCGCAGCGCGTACAAACAGCAACCCTGAATCTTCAAGGCACTTATCCGTCATTGAATGCAAGCGCCGCTGACCAAGAGATCGCCGCTAAACGCATCACCGGAATCATCACCAATTTCAACACGATTCTAGCCACTAAAAAGTTAACGCAAAAAGAGCCTGCGCCCGATTGCTTTTTCTTAAAATCGTACACGTTAGAACAGCAGTTTGAAATTAATCACAAGATTCGCAAGCTTAAAGTGGAAATCAAGAACCAGGAAGAGGAACACGATTTACTTAAGGCAAAAATCCATACGGGCGATAAATTTATCGATAATTTGATGGTTCCCTATTTAGCGCTGGAAAAAGGATCTTCTGCGAAGATTTTATCCGGGTTTGATGTCATCCTGAGACGTTCTGCTATCGGCGTGTTAGAAGCCAACAAAGTCGTACTAAAGGGAAGAATCGAAGCGAATAAGACAGAACTTGTTCAACTTGAGAAAGAGTTAAATGCTTCCGTAAAAGTGTTAAACGTCGCATTATTCGATGAGGGTCAACTCGAAAAAAATATGCAAGCAGCCCGTAAACAGTATGACGATGCCCAACTTTTCTACCTAGCGGCAGAGGCCAATACTTACGAGGTTTTAGGGGACACTCCACACGACAGGTCGATGCGTTACTACTTAGAGCAAAAAGTCAATTACGCAGCCATCTATAAAACGCTTTCTTGGTCACTGAGGTCCCTTGAAGATTTGAAATATAACCTTGTTTTAGATCTTAATGAGCGTTTCCAGAGCGACAAAGATTTCTTTAGGAATCAGTTGAATGCTTGGAAGGAAAAGCTTAAAACGATCAACCATCAAATGAAAGAGTGGCGTACTTCTGCAAATAAAGAGCAGGACCGCGTGCGTCAAGATTACGCAATGCTGATCGCTCAAAACGAATCGGATCAAAAGCTATTGCGTTTGAATCAAAACCGCCGTCAAGAGTCCATCAACGGACTTAATGCTTTGCAAGTGCTGGAAGACAAATTAAATGATGTGCAGTGGATGATTAGCCTTCATGACAATCACATTAAAGAGAATAGCGGCGTAATGGAAAGAAGCTGGTTTTACGCGTTCAATCTTGTGAACAGTTCGCTCGCAACTGCTATATACTCGCTTAACTTTAGTTTATTTACGATTAGCGGATTTCCCATTACGTTATTCATTCTGATCAAAATCGCGCTAATTATCGTGGCAGCGCTTTATGCTTCCAGATATTGCCGCTCTGCTCTTTTGCCTATGCTTAATCAACGCGGCCGCTTTTCGGATTCTACTCTCTATTATGCGGGACGTTTACTCCACTTTTTTATTTTAATTATGGGTGTCATAGCAGGTTTGATTACGATAGGATTTGACTTTGGTAATCTTTTCATTCTTGCCGGCGCTTTGTTTTTCGGTATTGGATTTGGATTTCAATCGGTTGCCAATAACATTTTATGCGGCTTCCGCATTCTTTTTGAACGCAAGATTAAAATGAACGATTACATTGAACTGGCCAGTGGAGAAGCGGGGAAAGTCTCTCAGATTCACCTCCAGCATACCGTCATTTTAACATCGGATGGAAAAGAGATCATTGTGCCCAACTCCGAATTGATTGATAAAACTTTGAGCAATTGGACGATGTCGAATGATTACAAGCGCTATAAAATTCCTTTCTCTACGGCAGGGGGCATGGATAAAGAGCTAATCAGAAAGATTGTTCCGGAATGTGCTAAAAAGGTTCCTTGTACAGCAAAAGAAGGAAGTAAGTACGGGCAACCCCAAATTTGTCTTGTGAAGTTCTCGGAGTACCAGCTTGACTTTGAACTTATTGTATGGGTGAATATGAAAGTAAAATCGTTCACGGAATCACGTGAAGGGGATTTTCTTTGGGAAATTGATACAGCACTAAGGGAACATGGTGTTAAACTGCCGTCGGAATGCCAGCGCTTGTACTTGGAATATCCGGGAGACAGGCTTGTGCCGCAGGTCACGGATGGCAAAGGAAAAAGAGTGCTTTTAGGGGAGTCTGGGGTTTAGAAACGCTCCGGGTGGGATTCAACACCAAAGCACGAAGACACGAAGAAAAAAAAGAAGAAACAAGATAGGCAAGATATGCAAGATAAGTTGAACCACTTTTCTTTCGAAATTTTATAGAAGATGGGAGTGTACAGAATTTTGTGTAAATCAATTTTGGAGGATGGGATAATTTATCCTTCAAGAGAAAAAATGAAGCGGAATCCGAAGCGATAGCGGAGGTGAAGCGGCTAGAAAAAT
>Ga0105045_10000349_pt1 | contig 32201 bp, 32 predicted proteins | sample MAT02_FD_78089 | JGI IMG/M metagenome (GOLD analysis project Ga0105045, IMG submission 78089) | Freshwater microbial communities from Lake Fryxell liftoff mats and glacier meltwater in Antarctica - MAT-02 (megahit assembly) | ecosystem: Environmental > Aquatic > Freshwater > Ice > Liftoff... | reverse complement strand
TGTGCCAATCTTCCCAAATTCATTACCATTCGTCCCAGCGTTTTGCGGTCGGTTTGCGGCACTATTACGTTTGTATCGGTTGCAAACCAACAGCCACTGGTGTTATGCATATCTCGTTTTTTTCAATCGCTCCAGCATTGTGCCGAGTATTCCATTTTTTATTCGGCCCAATCATTTACCATTGGTTGCTGCTCAGTGTGGCTCTGTTTTTTCTGGCCTATTTACCTGCACAAGCCCAAACCGCCGACCGCGACACCACCATCGAAGCCCTGAAACGCCGGACCGATTTTGCCAAGATGTACGTTGGCATTGATGCTTTTCGGACAACGGGCGGAACCACGCAGTTTGCCAACAACGGCAGTTTACAAACGGCTCCGTTCAATGGCACAACCTCCGCCCGGATTCTTTTGGGAGCCACGCACTTTTGGGGTCATGCCGATCTTTACATTGCTATTCCGGTATTGAACCGTCAATCGGCACAAAATTATCCGGCAGGCTTGCGGGCTACCAACTATTCGGAAGGGATCGAAACCGGCTTGCGGGTGTTCCCCTGGGCCATTGAAGCGGGTAAGTTGCGACCGTTTGTGGGGGTTAGTTTCAAAGGTATTTCGTTTGCGCAGGTCTCGAACGACATCAACCCCGATTACCGCACCGTGCCGAGCGTGTCGGCCATTGTGTTTCCGGTGCAGGCTGGTCTTTGGTATGCGGGCAAACGATGGCTGGTGCAGGCAGGAGCCAACTACCAACCCCGCACCGATTTTCAGTATCCCATTTCGCGCACCAGCGTGGGTCAATTGGCGGTCTCGCCGTGGTCATTCAATGTGGGTGTGAGTCGTTGGTTTAACACCAATGGCTGGATGGCCTCGCAAGCGGGGGTAAAGTATATGGCAAAGACGCGGAAGCTGGCAGCCCGCAATAGGCTCAGTAGCTGGTATGTAGGGCTTGGGCCGTCGGCGTCGTTCGAGATCAGTAAATCTGAGTACGTCAAAGAAAAATATCCGTACCTGAACCAAAGCAGCCCGGGCGGGATGTTGCCCGATATTACCGCAGGGCGCTATTTTGGCAAAGCCGACCTGAACGTGGGCATTTCGTACCGAAAATTGACCAGTTCCTCTAGCGGTTACAACACCCGATTGGACTACCGGCGCAGCTCATACATGATTGAAGCATATAAATTTCTGGGGGATTATCACGGTTTTGTACCGTTCGTTGGCCCCACGCTGGCCTATGAAGACTTGACATTTATTGACACTGACGGCAACCGCAGCCAGACGTTTCAACGAGGCAAAATTGGGGTGGGGCTGATTTTTGGCTGGGACATCCGGCTGAGCCGTGCCGAGCGATGGCTGTTGAGGACCAACCTACGCTACACGCCCAATCTGCACCTAAACGCTGATGATAAAAAAGTTGCTTTCGACCAGATGGAGTTCAATTTTATCCAGTTTGTGTGGTTCGTAGGGCGCGGTAGGGCATTACGCGAATGAGGCTCGCCGAGGTTGGCCCACACGCGCTGAATCAGAGCAAAGTCAAAAACTAATAATGCAAGGAAATTAGACTTTGGACTGATCCACACCTTACAGGGCTGGGATAACATCTTACTGCGAACCAAAGGGGGGCATACAATGAGCGACAAACCATTTACGCTGGTGGGCATCACCACCCGCGATGCCGCCAAAGGGGGAAGCCGTATTCCAAGAGCCGATGCTTCGGGTCTGCAAAAGGGAGCTATCCCCCTTGAAATGGCCGTCGATGCGTATTTACGACGCTACGGGATTGAGCCTTTCTAACGGGTCCGGCATGAGGTGTTTTAAAAGAAGCCGAAAGCACCAGGTTGAGCCGTTTTTTGGCTCAATTAGTCGTTTCTTAACCTCACGTCCTTGTCTCAAACTAAGATGGGTAGGGGCAATACTGTCCAAAGTCTAAATATAAGTTGAGCCGGGTTAAATTAACTCCTGCTTTCAGGGGCTGGCTGGCCTGATTACTCAACTTTTACGCCTATGAAAACAACACTCTTGTCCGTTGCCGCTCTGCTTGCTATCGGCGTGTCATTTACCGCCTGTAATTCGGAAAATAAGGCCGATACGACGACTGAAACAAGTATTGACGAAAGGCCCGTCATGACCCGGTTTACGGCTACGCTGAATGGAGGTTCCGAAAAACCTGAACCCACCTCATCAGCAGCCACAGGCGAGTTTGTTGGCGAACTAAACCCAACGAACAACATTCTAAGTTATACCGTCACCTATTCGGGCCTTACCCCAACCGCAGGTCACATTCACCGCGTCACCAAAGACGATGGTACCGGACCACCAGATATCGCTTTCACTGATCTCGCTTCACCCATTACGGGCGTAACTGCCCAACTGCTACAAAGTAAGGTTGACAGCATGGCTGCCGGTCAGTACTACATCAACCTGCACACAACCGAGCATCCCGTCGGCGAAATCCGGGGCAACGTCTCGAAGAACCAGTAATCAGGCCATTGGCCATCGGCAGGGCTATTTCATCCCTGTCAACAATAATCACTACTCCCCGATCCTATTGGTCGGGGAGTTTTTCATTCTCCCCCGGCTTTCGCTGGCGCAGATAATCTGCCGGTTAACCAATTCGGATGGGGTATGGTTGGGTCGGGCATGTCCTCGTTAGGCACTTCCTCATCCGGTTTTATTGCGGGTGGCAGAGGAAATGTACGGCGTTCTGTTTCCGGGGCCGACTGGCAGTCAGCAGCAGCCAGCCAGTATCAGGAGTTTGCTCATAGTGGAGAGATGCAGTCGGAAAGCAAATGGCGCATACCCAATCACTTCATTTAGTCAGGTATCGAACAAACCGCTTAAACGCTGATTTATATGGGCCTTATATAGCGCAAAACGAACGTTGATGGGCTGGCTGAGGTTGTAAAAGCAGGTTGTCCTCCGCTACTTTCCCGGCTCATCTGCATTATGCATTTGCATAAGTAGGTCCGTTTGCGTCTATATTTGAGCCGGTGCGGGCGGTACACAAACACTCTTTCTCATCAACGAACAACCGTTTCTTCCCCCAGCGAAGCCTGTGCTTCGTAGCCATCATCAACCTTAACAGACCCCATGTCCAAGAACTTAGTAATTGTCGAGTCTCCGGCCAAAGCCAAAACCATTGAAGGGTATCTGGGAAAAGACTTTACCGTAAAATCAAGTTTCGGCCACGTTCGCGACTTGCCCAAAGACGGACTGGCCGTTGATGTGCTGAATGGCTTTCGGCCTTCGTACGAAATATCGCCCGACAAAAAGAAATTGGTCAGCGAACTCAAAACGCTGGCGAAGGGAATGGACGAGGTTTGGCTGGCTACTGACGATGACCGCGAAGGCGAAGCCATTTCGTGGCACCTTAAAGAAGCGCTCGGCCTGCGCGACAATACCAAGCGCATTGTGTTCCGGGAAATCACCAAAACGGCCATCCTGAACGCCATCAAATCACCCCGTACCATTGACGTCGATCTGGTAAATGCGCAACAGGCCCGGCGCGTTCTGGACCGGCTTGTAGGCTACGAACTCTCGCCGGTGCTGTGGCGCAAAATCAAAGGTGGGCAAAGCTTATCGGCGGGGCGGGTGCAGTCGGTAGCATTGCGGCTCGTGGTAGAGCGGGAGCGCGAAGTGGATAGCCACGCATCCAAGTCGTCCTTTAAAGTTACGGCCCAGTTCGTGGTCGATGGCAGTAAAGTGCTGAACGCCGAAGTGTCAAAGAATTTCCAGACGGCGGGCGGTGCCGAAGCGTTCCTGAATGCCTGCATCGGCGCGGGGTATTCCATCAGAAATTTAGAAACGAAACCCGCTAAAAAATCGCCCGCGCCACCGTTTACCACTTCTACGCTGCAACAGGAAGCGTCGCGCAAACTTGGCTACTCCGTTGACCGCACCATGCGGATTGCGCAGAACCTCTACGAAGCAGGTAAGATTTCGTACATGCGGACCGACTCGATAAACCTCTCGACGGAAGCCGTTGAGAAAGCCGTTGCCGAAATCACGACTGAGTTTGGCCAGCAATACGTGCAGACGCGGCACTTTAAGAACAAAAACGAATCGGCGCAGGAAGCCCACGAAGCCATCCGGCCTACCAACTTCAACGACCGCAACGCCGGGGGCGACCGCGACCAGAAACGCCTGTACGAACTGATTTGGAAACGTGCTATTGCCTCCCAAATGGCCGACGCCCAGTTGGAACGTACCACCGTAACGATTGGCGTTGGCTTCACGTCTGCAGGCGAAGCGTCGGAGCGGACGTTTATTCAGAGCAAGGCAGATAATGATGCAGCTGATCAAACAGGCGCACCAATCAGACAGGGTTTTCCGCGCGAGCTGACAGCGCAGGGTGAGGTTATCAAGTTTGACGGTTTTTTGAAGGTCTATCTCGAATCGAAAGACGACGAGGACGACGAAGACGCAAAAGGCATGCTACCCCCGCTGACCATTGGGCAGGGGCTGAACCTCGGCGTGATGCGGGCCACCGAGAAATTCACCCGCCCGCAGCCTCGCTACGCCGAAGCCTCGCTGGTAAAGAAACTCGAAGAGCTGGGTATCGGTCGCCCATCAACGTACGCACCAACGATTTCGACCATCGTGAACCGGGGTTACGTGGTAAAACAGGACCGGCCCGGCATGGAACGCAAATACGTTGAGTACACGCTGCAACAGGATGCCGTCAGCGAAACAAGCGGTACCGAAACCTACGGCTCCGAAAAAGCCAAACTGTTTCCGACCAATACGGGTATGGTGGTCAGCGATTTTCTGGTCGAGTACTTCCCGGATATTGTCGATTATAAATTCACGGCATCGGTCGAGAAGGAGTTCGACGAGATTGCCGACGGTAAAATGAACTGGCAGCAGATGCTGGGCGGTTTCTACGGCGATTTCCACAAGAATATCGAAGCAATCAAAGGGGCCGATGGCGTAGCGTTCCAAACCGGCGAACGACTACTCGGCAGCGACCCAAAAACCGGAAAGCCTATCTCGGCCCGGCTCGGCAAATATGGCGCCTACGTCCAGATTGGCGACCCGAGCGATGAGGAGAAACCCCGCTACGCCAGTATGCGCGATGGGCAGTTGATCGAGACTATTTCGCTCGATGATGCGATGAACCTGTTCTCGCTGCCCCGCGAGGCTGGCTTCTTCGAAGATCAGGCCATGACCATCGGCATCGGCAAGTTCGGCCCCTACGTCAAGCACGATGGCAAATTCGTATCGCTCACCCGCGACGATGACCCCTATACAATTACCGAAGCGCGGGCCGTCGAACTGATTCAGCAGAAGCGCGTGGAGTCAATCAGCGAATCGTTGGGCGAGTTCGAGGGTACGCCGGTTACAACAGGTAAAGGTCGGTTTGGTCCGTATGTCAAGCACCTGGACAAGTACGTGTCGCTGCCCCGCAACGAACCGATGGCGGGCATCACGCTGGAGCGGGCTGTTGAACTGATTCAGGCCAAGCGGCAAACCGAAGCCAACAAATACATCAAAGAATTCCCCGAACGGCCCGAAATCAAAATCGTAAACGGGCAGTACGGGCCGTACCTCGCTGTTGGTAAACGCAACGTCCGTATCCCTAAAGAAACTGACGCGGCTTCGCTGACGCTGGAAGAATGCCTTGAACTGGCCGGTGGCGACGACGCGGGTAAGGCTCCGGCAAAGAAAAAAACAACAGCTAAAGCATCGGCCACCAAAAAGCCTGCCGCAAAGAAAACGGTGGCTAAAAAACCCGCTGCCAAAGCGAAGAGCGCGTAGGTTCTTTTCTGTCATGTGTAGTTTGTCATGCTGAGGAACGAAGCATCCCGATGTAGTAAAAATCCGCTCTACATCGGGATGCTTCGTTCCTCAGCATGACAAACCCGCTACAGAAAACATCCATGAGCCGGATACGGTTTGAAGAGCATGGCTTCTTCGAATACCGCGCTGTACTACGAAGGCGTTACGCACATTCAGCACCCGGAACCTATTACCGACCCCTTCTGGAATTACATCGTACTGGGCATAGCTTTTCTGCTCGATGGTTACTCGCTGATTGTGGCATGGCGGGCGTTCAGTGCGCAGCGGGGCAATGTACCGTTCTGGGCCTCAATCAAAGACAGCAAAGACCCCACTACCTTCACCGTACTCTTTGAAGACGGATCCGACGTGCTGGGACTGCTCATTGCGTTTTTCGGCGTTTTTCTGGGTCACCAACTAAACAACCCGTACTTTGACGGTGGGGCGTCTATTCTGATTGGCCTGTTACTGGTGTCGGTAGCCATTGTGCTGGCCCGCGAAAGCAAAAGCCTGCACAATGGGCGAGGGCGTCAATGCCGAAACGCAACAGCAACTCATTAAACTGGCCGAAGCCGACCCGGCGGTGCAAAACGTGGTACGTACCGCCACTACATACCTCGGCCCGCAGGAAATTGCACTGGTACAGGACGTTGTCTTTCGGACTGACATAACAACCGCCGACATCAGCGCAGCCATCCAGCGCATACACCGGTCTATTCAGGCGCAGTTCCCTGCTATCAAACAGCTCTTTACCCAGCCGGTGGCCCTGCCCGACAATGAAAACGCGGCTTGAGTAAGTTAACTTCATCTACCAAATCAGCCTGTCATTTCGTATCTTTATCCCAATGGAAACACGCAAAAAAGTAGTCGTTTTATCGGGCGCGGGCATCAGTGCCGAGAGCGGTATCCCCACCTTCCGGGCGTCGGATGGCCTGTGGGAAAACCACCGTATCGAAGACGTGGCCACCCCCGAAGCCTGGCAGCGGGACCCCACGCTGGTACAGAATTTTTACAACGAACGCCGGCGTCAGGCCCTGAGCGTAACGCCTAACGCCGGTCACTACGCGCTCGTGAAACTGGAGACCCAATACGACGTAACGATCATTACGCAGAACGTCGATGATCTGCACGAAAAAGCCGGTTCAACCAACGTGGTTCATTTGCACGGCGAGTTGTTCAAGTCGCGCTCGTCGGTAGATGAGTCGCTGATTTACGACATCGAAGGCTGGGAAATCAAAGCGGGCGATCAGTGCGCGAAAGGCTCGCAGTTGCGTCCGCACATCGTGTGGTTTGGCGAGGCCGTACCGATGATGGACATGGCTCTGGAAATTGCCGATCAGGCCGATATTTTCATCGTTGTCGGTACGTCGCTGAACGTCTATCCGGCGGCTGGTCTGGTCTATGTTGTGCGCGACGGTGTCCCGATTTATGTGGTCGATCCGCACGCGCCTGCCATGCGTCAGAGTGAGAACGTTACGTTCATTCAGGAACCCGCCACAGTGGGCCTGACGCAGCTAACGGAGCAACTCATGGGTGAGTAAGTCAATAAAGTCGATGACCTAAATCAGACCAGGTATTGAGGGGCGTCAGGATCGGAGCAGGCAGGGGGTTGTTACTTTGTAGTATCAAACAAAACCGATACCACTCATGGCAACGCTCACGCATTCATCAACCACCTATACTGACAACGTTCAATCCAACTGGTTGTCGGCCTACCAAGATTTCACCGAAAAGGCCGACTTCAACCGGATAGGCTGGGGTGCTACCGCCATTGCCATTCAGGGGTGTCTGCTTGCCCCGGCCCTGCTATTTTCGATGTACCTCTTCGCCGGGGGCGACTGGCAGTTTCTAGTGGGTATTCTGAGTTTTATGATGGTGCTGGTATCCGTTCTGGCAGCTATACCCGTTAAATATATTTTTTCAGCCTTTGCCATCAGTTTTGTGATTCACGCAGTCATTATTCTGATCAATATCCTGTAACGGAGCCGAACATTCCGGCCTGAGCCGGGTTCAGCAGGAACCTCAACGTTCCTGCTTTTTTTATGTCAGCCCCTCCCAAACAAGTACTTCTCCGATTTTCGTACCTCGGCAAAACACCTGTCCAGCCCCTCTACACGAAAATAGCCGCTGTATAGCGGCTATTTTCGTGGTCATTTAGTGGTCATATACTGCGTGTCATTGCTGGTATTCATAGTTCGCTCGATAATGACAACTAATTAACCATCCATGACACGCAATACATGACGATCAACTTTTATACTTCCGCTCGTAGAGCGTCCGTGCCTGATCGGTCCAGTTATCGCGCTCGATGCGACCAGGGAAGAATTCGATAATCTCGTTGACTTTGTCGATGTCTTCCTTCGCAAAGTTGGATACCTGCCGGAAGGTGTAAATACCAAGACTGTGCAGTTTACGCTCCAGAAACGGCCCAATGCCCACAATGTCTTTCAAATCGTCGGCTTCGGCAGCGGTGGCGCGGCCAATTCTATCGAAGTTCAGCTCATCGGCGCGGGCGGCAATACGGTTTAGAACGGCGGCTTCGGAGTTGCCGGTCATGGGCGCGGCAGCACCGAGTGATGCAAACGAAACGGGTTCGGGCAGAACTGGCAACGGTGTCGGATCGGTATCGATAATAATCTCTGGTGTCGTATCGAAGCTCGTAGCGGGTTCGATGGGGTCGGCATGGACAAAGGCGGGCGGCCCGATAACAGGAGTTACCGAACTGGGCCGAATGACTTCGGGTGTTTCAACGATAAACGCGTTTCCCGACGCGATTGGAGTCGTAAATTTTACCCGACGGCACTCGTCAAGTTCAGCTTCTTTGTCGGCAATGGCCGAGCGGAGAGTACTCACGCGCCCCGACATAGTCAGCCGACCCAGCAGCCAGCCTATGATTGCAGCCAAAGACAGCAGCAACAAAATTTCGGCGATGGCAACGGGCCGACTCAATGGGTCCAGGCCAAATAACGGTTCTGTTCCAAACATGATATTTTATAGTTTTTAGAGTTACTCGTAGTTCGCTGTTCAGCAGCAAACTACCTTCTGTTTACGAATGCCTGCGCCTGTCCTACCCAGTTATCGCGCTCGATACGACCGGGAAAGAACTCGATAATATCGTTCACCTTATCGACGTCTTCGGGTGTGAAGCGGGCAACCTGGGCGAAGGTATAGATACCAATGGCGTGCATTTTCTTCTCCAGAAATGGCCCAACGCCCGAAATCTCCTTGAGGTCATCGGCCTGGGCAAGCGAAGCCATGCCAATCCGGTCGAGATTGACTTCACCGGCGCGGGCGCGGATTCGATTCAGCACAATGTCTTCGTCGGAGCCGGGGACGGTGGCGGCAGGCATTCGCCGGCAATCATCAACGGCGCGTTCTACGGTGGTCAGTTCGGCTTCGAGCTGGCGGGCGGTACGGTTGCGTTCCACATAGCCAATGATGAAACCTAACGTACCGGCCACAAACAACATAATTAGTTGCTGCAACTGCGCGCCAGGCAGATTAAGCGGATTCGTATCAAACATAATCAGGTCTGGTTTTAGGTGGATTTACTTTACAACAACGTTAACGCGCCGGTTGGCTTTGCGCCCTTCGCGGGTCTCGTTCGACGCTACGGGATTGGCTTCGCCCCTGCCCTCGGTCATAATCTGATCGGCAGAAATACCCGAATTGCGCATCTTCGTTTTGACATCGGCAGCCCGTTTGCGCGACAGCACGAGGTTGGCATCGTCGGGGCCGCTGTTATCGGTATAGCCGGTCAGCATCAGCTTTTTGTCCTTGTTGGCTTTCAGGTATTTCGCGGCTTCATCAAAGAATTTGGTCGTTTCGGGGGTTTTGATGTAGTCAGCTTTGCTGAGCGGGAAGTACAGATTAATCGGCTCAAAAACGGAGGTATACGTTTCTCTGGCCGCCAGACCTTCTTCCGTAATACCAGCCGCTATCGAGAGGGGCGCGGGTGAGGTGGTGGTCAGCGTATCAATGGCATCCATCTTCATCAGGCCACCAAATACAAAATCAAGGCCGCCTATGAGCGAATCGCCTTTGGTGGTCAGCGGTACGTTACGCAGTACGCCCGTTGTCATCAGTGAAGCCGCCGAAACGCCCTGCTGAATCAGATATTGTTTGATACCCTCAGCGCGGGCCAGACCCAGATTGGCGAACGAGGTCGTGTTCGTTTCTGAAGCCATGTAGTACCCCCGAACATCAAGCGTACGGTCAGGATTAGCTTTCAGGTACGTAACGAGCGAATCCATCCGGCCACCCAGCGGAGTGCCACCCAGCGGAGTGCCGCCCAGCGTATTTATGTTGGCGTTGGCTCCCGCTTTGGCGAAGCTGAAATTGCCCGGAAACTCCAGCCGGAACCGGTTTCCATCGGCAATGGTAAAACCGTCAGCACCGGGGGGCGTGGTATAGACTTCGGTATCAGCAGGAAGCATGGCAACAGGTCCGTCATCGTCGGCGCAGAGTTGTTTGATCTGGCAGACATGCCACCAGGCAGAGCCAGCCATCCACAAAAAAAGCAGGATAACCCAGGGTGTTTTGGTCGTGAACATAACGAGAAGGGGGGATTAGTGAACCACCGGTTTTTGGGAACGGCCATTAGACGCGTCATTCCGAAAAGGTTGCCCAAAAATACAGGGACGTATCGCAAATGCAAGATTATCAGCGATTTTCGAGTAAGTAAGGCTCTTTCACTAAGTGGACTGTCGTGTGTCGGGGCAAAACCAGTGCATGTCAATCAGTCTAACCAGCCCAAAACCCACGTAACTTTACCCCTGAAATTATCAGAAAAATGCTGATCGACCTCCGTAGCGATACCGTTACCCAGCCTACGCCCACCATGCGCGAGGCCATGTTTACCGCTCCCCTCGGCGACGATGTACTGGGCGACGACCCGACCGTGAACGCCCTTGAAGCAAAAGCCGCCCAGCTTTTTAACATGGAAGCCGCCCTATTTTGCGCCAGTGGCACCATGACCAACCAACTGGCTATCCGCACCCACTGCCGCCCCGGCGACGACGTGATCTGCGATTACCTGTCGCACGTGTATCAGTACGAAGGCGGGGGTATTATGGTTAACGCGCTGGCATCGGTAAGCCTGTGTCACGGCGAACGCGGCAAACTCACGCCCGACCTCATCCGCGACTACATTTACAGCCCCACCGACCCGCATAAACCGCTCTCCCGGCTGGTAGTGCTGGAAAACACTGTGAACAAGGGGGGCGGCTGCTATTACACCATTCCCGAAATAGCGGCCATCCGCCGGGTCTGCGACGAACACGGACTGTTGCTCCATTTAGACGGGGCGCGGGTCTTCAATGCCCTGGTCGAAACCGGCGACCCAACCGAAGCTTACGGGCAACTGTTCGACTCCATCAGCATTTGCCTGTCCAAAGGGCTGGGTTGCCCGGTAGGGTCGCTACTGCTGGGTAAGGGGGCTTTTGTGGCGCAGGCACGTCGGTACCGCAAGCTGATGGGCGGGGGCTGGCGGCAGGCGGGCTTTCTGGCGGCAGCGGGCATCTTCGCCCTCGACCACCATGTGCAGCGGCTCCGGCAGGATCACGCCCGCGCCCGGCGCATCGGGGCCATGCTGGCGCAATTGCCGGAGGTTGAGGAGATTTACCCCATTGACACCAACATTGTCATTTTCAGGCTTCCGCCAAACCTCCTGGCCGTCGATTACGTTGATACCTTAGCCACTCAGGGCATCCGGGGCATTACGTTCGGCAAACACCTCGTCCGCTTCGTAACCCATTTAGACTTCACGGATGCGCATTTAGCCGAAATGGAAAACCGTCTAAGCAATCCTGATTCAGAACGGTTCAGAAAGTAATTCTTATGCATATACAAACCAGAAACTTACACAAAGACGATTACCATGACCTAAAAGAGGCCATGATTGAAGTTTACAGCAGCATTGGGGGCGATTACTGGTCCAAAAGTTCGATTAACAAACTACTCACTATCTTTCCCGAAGGCCAGCTTTGCGTTGAAGTCGATGGGAAAGTCGTGGCCGTTGCGCTGGCCATCCGGGTCAAATACGGCGACTTTGGCGACACCCATACCTATGCCCAGATTACGGGTGGTTACTCCTTCAAAACCCACAACGACGGGGGCGATTATCTCTATGGCATCGAGGTGTTTGTACACCCCGACTTTCGCGATTTGCGGCTGGGCAGGCGGTTGTACGATGCCCGGAAAGAACTCTGCGAACAGCTCAACATCAAGGGGATTCTGGCCGGTGGACGTATTCCTAACTACAACAAATTTTCCGACGAGCTGTCGCCCCGCGAGTACATTGCCAAGGTGAAGCAGAAGGAAATTTACGATCCCACGCTCACGTTTCAGCTCTCCAATGACTTCCACGTGCGCAAGGTCCTGCGCGGCTATCTGCCCGGCGATACCGAGTCGAAAGAATACGCTACGCTGCTGGAGTGGAACAATATTTATTACGTCGATGAGAAAGACAAGAAGCCGCATACCGACTCCATCATTCGTTTAGGTGTGATTCAGTGGCAGATGCGTTTTTTCAAAGATCTCGACGCATTTTTCGATCAGGTCGAGTTTTTTGTCAACGCCGTGAGCGACTACCGGGCCGATTTTATGGTGTTGCCGGAGTTTTTTAATACACCGTTGATGGCCGATTTCAACGACCTGCCCGAACCCGTAGCCATCCGCAAACTCGCCGACTACACTGAACCCACGCGCAACAAACTCTGCGAACTGGCCATTTCGTATAATGTTAACATCGTGGGCGGGTCCATGCCGCTCGTGGACGAAGACGGTAAACTGTACAACGTAGCGTATCTGTGTCGGCGCGATGGCTCGTGGGAAGAGTACCGCAAGATTCACATCACACCCAACGAGGTTCGGCACTACGGCATGGTGGGCGGTAATGAAATCCGGGCGTTCGATACTGATTGCGGCAAGATTGGCATGGTTATCTGCTACGACATCGAGTTCCCCGAACTGGGGCGGCTATTATCCGAGCAGGGCGTGCAAATTCTGTTTGTTCCCTTCCTGACTGATACCCAGAATGGCTACAGCCGGGTGCGGCACTGCGCCCAGGCCCGCGCCATCGAAAACGAGTGCTACGTAGCCATTGCGGGCTGCGTGGGCAACCTGCCGAAGGTGCACAACATGGATATCAACTTCGCGCAGTCGGCGGTGTTTACGCCGTCCGATTTCCAGTTCCCGACCAACGCCGTGAAAGCCGAAGCAACGCCCAACACCGAGATGGTGCTGATTGCCGACGTTGACCTGAGCCTGCTAAAGGAGTTACACGAGCAGGGTTCTGTACAGGTTCTGAAAGACCGCCGGGTTGATTTATACGACGTGACGCTGAAAAAGCCCGCCCGCAAAGCCATCAAGCCGAGTACCGACAAACTCAAAAAAGCCTCGCCCGACAACGATCCCGAAGTAGTGGCTCCGCTGATTATGGTGGCGGATTAAGGGGAAGTACCCACGAAAAACGCCCGGTACGCATTCATTGCATACCGGGCGTTTTTCGTGGTTGAGCTGTTATTTGTCTTTGTATTTTCCTCTCATGAGCAGCATATCAACAGAGTCGGGACTTAGTCTGGCTAAATCTTTATTTGCCTCGTCTAACTTTCTTTGCGCAAAAACAGGGAGGTGTTCCTGCGCTGAACGGGCAGGAGCAGGCTTCGGCTCATGTTTTGGAGGATTTGCTTTAAGGCTTTCCATAATTTCAAGGGATAAGACGAATTATAAACCGTTTATAGTCCGCATCTGGTTCAAAGAGTTCAAGTCGTCCATCGCTATATTCGCCAAATACCTGATACCGTTGTTGGATACTCACCAATTCACGATCGATCACAATCCGATACAGTCTGGTTCGGCGTTCGTCACTTCCTCTAAATGTAACGGCTACTCCCGGAAATTTGGTGAAGAAATTGTCCACAATGCGGATAACGGTTGCAAGCACCGTTCTCATATCGTTGTTGTTCGTTACGTTCATATCGCTCTCAGCACCGTCATCCATCAAATCTGAAAGAGCCAGATTAAACAAGGCGGGCAAACTCGTTTCCGTAAATCGAACAATCTTACTGACTGTCTTCTCGTCACTCACGCTTTTGAAATCGTAGCGAATGTTGATCGGCTGGGCTAAAAAATCGTGGGGTGTCTCGCCCATGTAAGTGGTGGTGTGTCACAAACATAAACTTTCCCAGTCAAAATGATTACTTAACCACTTGCCAGACTTCCAGCGGTCGGTCGGTACTCATAATGTCGGCTCCGTTTTCGGCAAAGTTTTTGTAAACCTGATCGCCTTTGGCGGCTGCCTGCTTGTCTAAGTTGCCCAGCGTACCCAAAATACAGGCTATGCCTTTCTGGTGCAGAAATTCATACAGTTCTTTCGGTGGTTCGGTTACGCCCACGAAGGCCACCATCCGATTGTCAGGGATGCCGAGATCGTGCAGTCTATCGTATTCGGCACGGTTGCGGATGGTAACGGAAATCATCAGGTCGGGGTCGATACTGTGGATGAGGGCCGCGTCTTTGGCATTGTACGTGATCACGGCAACATACGCGCCTGCGCCAGTACGACGAACCATGTCCACAACCTTCGCAAACGATACGTTGCGTTTTACGTCAAGGGTATAGGTGACGTTATTTTTACCCCAGCGCAGAATCTCTTCAAGCGTCGGAATTTTGTAAGACGTCAGGGTGCCCATATTGTCTTTGAGCCGGTACTGCTGGGTTTCGGCGTAGGTATGGTCGATGAGCTTGCCGGTGCCGGTGGTGGTACGGTTCAGGGTGGCATCGTGCATCATGACCATAACGCTGTCTTTGGTCAGGTCAATGTCGCACTCGATCACAACGGGCCGGGCGGACGTACCAATCTGTTTCGACAGGTATTGAAACGACTCTACGCAATTTTCGGGATAACCGGCCAGGTCGCCCCCACCCCGGTGGGCCGAAATGTTGGCGCGGGCCGGCGTTCCGGGCTGATAGCTAAAGTATTGAGCAGCGTTACTCCCGGCGGTTTTACTGGGCGTCCGGCTCGAACAGGCAACCGCAACAGCGGCCACAAACAGATACAGAAAGCGGTTTTTCATACCACAAAAATACCGCACGATTTCACACTACGAACCGCAGGTTGCTAATCATTCCATTGCTACAACATAGAGACCATGCCCCGAAAGAGCGCGGTCAGTTTAGGTTCGGCGCGGGTGGCAGCGGCAATTATTTTCTGAATGTCGGCTTTTTCGAGCGAGTCGGGCAAGCACATATCCGTAATGATCGACACGCCGAACACGGCCATACCCATCTGACTGGCCACAATGACCTCCGGCACGGTTGACATCCCCACGGCGTCGGCACCCCACTGCCGCAGCATCCGGTACTCAGCCCGCGTTTCGAGCTGTGGCCCCGTCACGCTCACATACACGCCCCGTTTGAGCGAAACACCCAGTTCTGGTGCCAGCGCAAAGGCCCGGTCGATGAGGGTTTTGCGGTATGGTTCGCTCATATCAGGGAAGCGGTCGCCAAATTGGGGCGAGTTAGGGCCGGTGAGTGGATTCTGTGGTAGCAGCAGGCTGATGTGGTCGTCAATCACCATCAGGTCGCTGGTTTGGAAATCGGGGTTCAGGCCCCCGGCAGCGTTGGAAACGAGCAGCGTCCTGACGCCCAGCGCGTTCAGCACCCGCACCGGAAACGTAACCTGCTGCATAGAGTATCCCTCGTAAAAATGGAATCTCCCCTGCATTACCACAACGGACTTTCCCGCCAGCGTGCCGAACAGCAGTTTACCGGAATGAAACTCAACCGTTGCCAGCGGAAAGTGAGGAACATTGGCGTAGTCGATAGTTGTCTCAATCTCCACGTCGTTAGCCAGCGCACCGAGTCCGGTACCGAGAATAATGCCAATAGCGGGCGTAGCGACTGTTTTTTTCTGGATGAAGCGCACGGCTTCCTGAATCTGTTCGAGCATAAATAGAGGTTGGACGTACTACGGCACGTATGTCTCCAGCACGGTGAAACTTCCTTCGCGATAGGTTTCGGTGTTTGGCACAAGCGTGACGGTATTGATAGTAGCCGGAATCAGGACGCATTGGCCCGTGTTGAGCGGGACAGTATAGCCACCCGGTGCATTGACAGTCAGCCCACCCGCTACGCAAATCAGCACCACGAACGAGTCAATATGAGTGTAATCGTGTTCTACTTCCTGGGTGAAGTTCAGAACGTTGGTCACGAAGTAATCGCTCGTGACAGCATTGACGGTTTCGTTTTCAGTGCGTGCGTACTGGGTTTTGTAATCGTCGTAATGGTGGTAGTCGATAGCATCGACGGCGAGGTTGGTGTGGAGGTCACGTTTTTTGCCGGTAGTCTGGTCCACACGGTCGAAGTCGTAAATGCGGTACGTAGTGTCGGAGGTTTGCTGAATTTCGGCCAGCAGCAGCCCCTTGCCAATGTAATGCACCCGACCAGCGGGCAGGAAAAACACATCGCCTGCGTGGGCGTCTTCTATGTTCAGCAGGTCCTGAATGGTGCCGTCGGCAACGGCCTGTTTGTATTCGTCTTTGGTCAGTTCACGGTTGAAGCCCGCGTTGAGCTTCGCTCCCTGGTCGGCCTGCATAATGTACCACATTTCCGTTTTTCCGTAGCCCACGCCCCGCTCTTTAGCCAGTTCGTCGTTCGGGTGCACCTGAATAGAGAGGTCGTCATTGGCGTCGATAAACTTGATGAGCAACGGAAACCGGTCGCCGTAATGCGCATAGACGTGTTCGCCCACCAGATCGCCTTTGTAGCGTTGTACCAGATCGCGCAGGGATTCGCCTTTCAGCCCACCCTCAGCTACCACCGATACGTTTCCCTCCACATCAGACACCTCCCAGGTTTCGCCACAGTTGGGCAGTTGACCATCCGGTCCGGCACCAATGTCTTTGCCGAGAACGGTTTGTATTTTCTGGCCACCCCATATTTTGTCTTTGAAAATAGAATCGAATGTGAGTGGATACAGCATAATGGAGTCAGTAAAAGATGAATGAATAAATCAGCTGGCAAATTACGTACTACCCACGCCACACAAAAATTTGCAGCGATTTTGAGTTACAACCGCACCACTTCACCGGTGCGGACACTTTCGTCGCAGGCGAAGGCGATGCGCAGGCTGTTGACGGCGTCCTGCAAGTGATTGGTCAGATCCAGATCATCATGAATGGCCCCCAAAAAGTAGCGTTGCTCCCGATTGCAGAGTTCCTGATGGTCCGGTTCGTCGGTCATGTCGATCCAGGTGTCGGGCCGGGCGAAGGCATCGTCGGCGGTGAGGTCGGCGTGGTGAACGCGCAGCGATTCGGTCTTGGTGTGTGAATCGACATTATCCGAGTTGCCCGTTGCCCCGGCGTTGCGGGCCACGATGGATACGCTGCCTTTCGGACCCATCACGTCTTTCACGAAAAAGGCGGTTTCGCTCACCATCGGCCCCCAGGCGGCTTCGTACCAGCCCACCGAGCCGTCTTCAAAGCGAATCTGCAACTGCCCATAGTTATAATTGTCGGCGGGGATATCGTCGGTCAGTCGGGCACCGATGGCCGTTACCTGCGTTGGGCGCGAGCGGGTCATCTGGCACATCACGTCAATGTAATGCACCCCGCAATCGACAATCGGGCTGAGCGATTTCATCAGGTTACGGTGCACCGTCCACATGTGGCCGTGGCTTTGCTGGTTCAGATTCATGCGCATCACCAGGGGCTTACCCAGCTGCTGCGCTTCAGACACGAACCGCTCCCAGCTGGGGTGTACCCGCAGAATATAGCCTACCACGACTTTGCACCGGGCGTTCAAAGCGGCCTGCATGACCCGCTCGGCCCCGGCAACGGTATCGGCAAGGGGTTTCTCGATGAACACGTGGCACCCCTGTTCCAAAGCCATCAGCGCGAAGGCTTCGTGGGTGTCGGGATACGTAGAGATGCAGACCGCATCGGGGCGGGTTTCGCGCAGGGCGGTGGCGTAATCGTCGTACAGCGGGTAGTTGCCGCCGAGTTTTTCGTTCAGCACGTGCTTGCTGTTACCGGTCGAGACAAGGCCGCAGATGGCAAAGCCGTCGAGGGTATGGTACGACATGGCGTGCGACGCGCCCATGTTGCCGCAACCGACAACCAATACGCGCAAAGAGGTAGGATTAGTCATGGGCCAAAGATAGGGCATTGCGGGATACCCGGTCAATAGTCGATGGCGGCAACTATTAGTGTATCGGTCCCCGTTCGGGTGGGTACCGTGACCGGATCGCCCACGCGTTTGCCCTGCATGGCGCGAACGATGGGGGCCATGAAGGCAATCAGCCCCTGATTAGCGTCAGCCTCGTCGACTCCCACAATGGTCAGTTTTCGTTCGGGCGGGTTGGTTTTTCCGGGCCGGGGTTTCAGCGTAACGGTGGCCCCAAACCTGACTTCGTCCAGGGCCGGATGTTCCTCAACCACTTTGGCCGTGGCAATGCGCTGGTTGAGCAGGCTGATGCGTCCGTTCAGTTCGGCCAGTTGACGGCTGCGGTCGCGCTCTTCCAGTGTCCCCGCCGATACCGTTGCCCGCTCGGACTCCAGCTCGGTCAGTTCGTCGCGCAGTAACGTCAGACCACGGAGCGTTACGTAATTGGTCATGCCCGGCGGCAAGGGAGCGCGGGCCGGAATAACGACCGGGTCGTCGGCGGTTTCGTTTTTGAGGAAGGCACTACTCATGGCGTTTCGGGTTAAACGCCGTTAACGAGCAGGATTGGAAGATTGTTCAGGCAGCCCGCTCGTGTGCCCCGGAAGGATCACGTCTGGTAGGAATACGCACAGCCAGCACATCAATAGGAATGGTGGTGGCACAGCGAAAGTGTCCCAGCGGACAGGCTTTTTTGCCATGCAGCCCACAGGGTTTACAGTCGAGTGACTCGGGGCTTTGTACCGTAGCGGCCCCGTCGGCCAGCGGACCAAATCCAAATTCCGGCACTGTCGAGCAGAACACCGCCGTAGTGGGCGCGTTCATGGCCGAACACAAATGCAGCGGAGCCGAGTCGTTCATGTAGTTCATGTCCGCCCGCTGCAACAAGGCGGCAGACTGGAGCAGACTGAGTTTTCCGGCGAGATTCTGGACGTTCATACGCCCACTTTCCTGCGCGATACGTTCGCAAACGGCAGCATCGGCGGGGGCACCAAGTAGGTAAACGGTCAGGTTGTTGGGCAGGGTACGGATCAGTTCAATCCAGCCACTGGCAGGAAACTGTTTAGTGAACCAGACCGACGTAGGCGCGATACACACGTAGGCTGCCTGTTGCAACTCCCTCACGTGGTCATGGTCGGCCAGCGACGGGTAGAGTTTGGGGCGGGTTATTTTTTCTGACGGGGTTATGCCCAGCGGCAGCAGCAGATTGGCGTTACGGTCAATTTCGTGCAGCCCCGGCGCAAACCGATACGGAACCTGATGGGTGAAATACCGCGCAAGGGGGTTCACATCGAAACCGATGGTAGTGGTTGCGTTGGAAAGCGCAGTCAGCAAACCGGTGGCTCCGTGGCGTTGCAGGTTCAGAACGGCGGTATATTGAGTAGCGCGGATGGTAGTCATCAACCGGCGCAGGTTACCGTATTTGGCAGTCTTCTTGTCCCAGATCAGCAGCTCGTTCAGGAAGGGATGACCAGCCAGCAGACTCTCGTTACCTTTGCGCACCAGCATGTCGATCCGGGCATAGGGAACAGCCCGATGAAGCTGCTCCAGCAGGGCCGTACTTAGGATCACATCGCCGATAAAAGCGGTCTGGATAATCAGGAACCGGGGTTGTAGAGGAAGGGTTATCATCAGAACATTGAGCTGCGCCAGCTATACAGGCGTCAACATCTATACATGGAGGATTACGACGTTCATACCCTGCCCAACGGCATTCGCATTGCCCACCGGCAGGTTTTACATACACAAATTGCCCATTGCGGTATTATGCTCGACATTGGCAGCCGCGACGAACAGCCACATCAGCAGGGCCTGGCCCATTTTTGGGAACATATGGCGTTCAAAGGTACGGCCAGGCGGAAATCGTACCACATAATTACAAAATTAGAAACGATTGGTGGCGAACTGAACGCATATACCACCAAAGAAAAAGTCTGTTTCCACGCGTCGGTACTGAGCAATCATTTCGAGAAGGCCACCGATCTGCTCGCCGACATCACGTTTCAGTCGGTGTTTCCTGAAAAACAGATCGAGCGCGAGCGGGGGGTTATCCTCGAAGAGATGGCCATGTACTACGACTCGCCCGAAGACGCCATTCAGGATGATTTCGATGAGCTGATCTACCCCAATCATCCGCTGGGCGGCAATATTCTGGGTACGCCCGAAACGGTGGAGTCATTCAACCGAGAGGATTTGCAGCGGTTCATTGCCGAGAATTACGATACCCACCGCATCATATTTTCGTCGGTCAGCAACCTGCCCTTCAAGCAGGTCGTAAAAATTGCCGAAAAGCATTTTAGCGACGTTCCCGCCCAGCACACCGACCGTAAACGCCGAGTCCCCACCGACTACGTACCGCGACAGACGCGCGTGGAACGGCCCATTACGCAGGCCCAGTGCGCCCTCGGTCGCCCCGCCTACGGCCTGACCGACCCGCGCCGACTGCCGTTTTTTATGCTGGTAAACCTGCTTGGCGGGCCGGGCATGAACTCAAGGCTGAACCTGAACCTGCGCGAAAAAAACGGACTGGTCTATTCCATCGACGCCAGTTATACCCCGTATCTGGACACGGGTTTTCTGGGCATCTATTTCGGCACCGACCTCAAAAAAATGGACCGGGCGCAAACACTGATCATGAAGGAACTGAAACGCCTGCGCGATCAGCCACTTACGACGTTGCAACTGCACCAGACCAAAGAACAACTGATAGGTCAGTTGGCGATGGCCGAAGAGAGCAACAACAGTTTCATGCTGATGATGGCCAAAAGCCTGCTGGACATTGACCGCGTAGAGGCTCTGAACGACATCTTCAACGAAATCAAAGCCGTTACGTCGGTGCAGTTGCAGGACCTGGCGCAGGAGTCGTTCGTAGAAGATCAGTTCAGTTCGCTGACCTTCGTTCCGGAGAAAGTTTAAAAAGGTTTTTGGGGATCGCATCGGTGCGCCGATGCGATCCCCAAAATATGCCCCCAAAATTTTATGACTATACAACAGGCTCAGACTACCGTCGATGAGTGGATTAAAACCGTTGGCGTTCGGTATTTTTCGGAACTGACCAACATGGCGCAGCTGACCGAAGAAGTAGGCGAAGTGGCCCGCATTATTGCGCGTCGCTACGGGGAGCAGTCGGAGAAGGAATCGGATAAAAGCAAGGACCTTGGCGACGAACTGGCCGACGTGCTGTGGGTCGTTATGTGCCTGGCCAACCAGACCGGCGTTGACCTGACGGACGCCTTCCAGAAAAATCTGGCCAAAAAAAATAGCCGGGACGCGACCCGGCATTTGGAGAATGAGAAGCTACGGTAACGCGGGCGGAAGCCCGCCCTGAGCGTCAGCAACTGTGATGCGTTGCTGACGCTCAGGGCGGGCTTCCCATCGCAACGGCGAACCGTCCACGTTACTTCTGAAATGAGCTGAAAATATAATCCCACATGGGGGAGGAGACGCCGTAGTTGCTTTCGGGATTTTTGTAGTGGTGAACGCTGTGGTTGACCCAGAGTGCCTTGAGGAAATTCTTCGGCGGGCTGTAGGCGTGAACGATAAAGTGTACCGACAGGTAGCCCGTGTAGCCCACCAGAAACCCTGGGAAGAACGCGTAAGCCGACTCACCCATCAAGAGAAAAAACAAACCAAAGAAACCTCCCGCCATGAAAATAGCGACCGCCGGGGGCATGGCCAGCCGGGTTTTGTCTTTCGGGTACTCGTGGTGAACGCCATGCAGGGTATATTGTAGTTTGGCGCGCTTCTCGGTCTTCGGCGCGATGTGGTACAGGTACCGGTGCAGGATGTACTCGAAAAGGGTAAACGAAAACAAGCCCACCGTGAAAAGCAGGGTAATAGTCGGTGTATTCATATCGGTATGCGTGAAGGCATACCAGCCAAAGAAGATCGACACCACAATCCACATCGAGACCGGAATCATGATGTGCGTGCGCGAAAGGGCTTCCAGAATTGGGTTGTCGAACATTCGCTTTGTGCCGGTGTGCTTGGGGCGCGTTTTGCCATGACCAGCCAGCGTGTGCAACCTTTCTTTCGTCTGTTCCATAAAGAGAGTAAATCTGTGATGTTACAAAAATACAACAAATTGAGTGTTGGCGTTCCAGATATAGTAAATCTGGTTTACTATAATCAGGCCGGTTTGCCCACCTCCACCTGGTCAGCAATTTTACGCTGCATGTCAGAAATATCACCAGTTGGAATCTTGGGGCGAATAATCAGCCGGAGCGAATTATTATAGGTCAGGTAGTTGACCATCCAGTTGATAAAAATCAGCAGCCGGTTTTTTACGCCCACAATGGACATCAGGTGAACGAACAGCCATGTGAGCCAGGCCAGAAATCCCTGAAATTTTATAAAGGGCAAATCCACTACCGCCAGCCCGCGCCCAATGGTAGCCATCGTACCAAGGTTACGGTACGTAAATTCTTCGGGCTGTTTGCCCTCCACCCAGCGAATCAGGTTTTTGGCCAGCAATTTCCCCTGCTGAATGGCGGGCTGCGCAATTTGCGGGTGTCCGTCAGGGTAGTCGGGTTCCTCGCTCATAATCGCCACGTCGCCAATAGCAAAGATATCAGTGAAACCCTGCACTTGATTGTAGCGGTTCACGGTGATGCGGTTGCCCCGCCCGATCACTTCTGCCGGTAAGCCAGCCACCGGGTTCGCTTTCACACCAGCCGCCCAGATCAGGTTGTTGGTACGCAGTGTAGAATCATCATTCATGGTTACGACGCGCCCGTCAAAATCCTTGACACGGGTATTGAGCATAACTTTCACGCCCAGTTCCTGTAAATACTCCAGCGAATGCGTCTGCGACTGCTCCGACATCGGCCCCAGCAGCTCGCCCCCCGATTCGATGAGGTAGATGTCCATATTCATGAAATCGAGTTCGGGGTAGTCGCTGGGTAATACGGTCTTGCGCATTTCGGCCAGGGTCCCGCAAAGTTCAACGCCGGTTGGCCCACCGCCCACGACCACCACGTCCATGAAGCCTTCGCGTTCGTCTTCAGTCTGTACGGCGAGTGCGTCCTCGAAGTTCTGGAGCATCCGGTTGCGCAGAGCAATGGCCTCCGTCACCGACTTCATAGGCAGGGCTTTATCAATGATGTTCTGCTGTCCAAAGAAATTGGTATCGGCTCCGGTGGCAATCACGAGCGAGTCGTACGCAATTGGCCCCAGTCCGGTATCGATACTCTTTTCGGTAGGCCGGACGCCCGTTACAGTCGTGACGCGAATATGGACGTTTTTGCAATCGCCGAATATGGCCCGCAGCGGAAACAGAATACTGTTCGCTTCCAGCCCCGCCGTAGCCACCTGATAATACAGCGGCTGAAACTCGTGGTAGTTGTACTTATTGAGCAGTACGACCTGAAATTCCTTACGCCTTGCCAGTTTTCGGGCCAGTTTCAGCCCGCCAAATCCCGCGCCGACAATTACGACCCGTTTCCGGTCTGTATTCGGTATGTTTGGTTCCATACTTGGGAGCGTAGAGCAATAGGGTGTAGGGTGCACTCCTTGCATCAGCAATACCCCTTCCTCAATGCCCTATACCATTTACGGTACGTTATTCATTGATACTTCCAGCACCCGCTCGTAGTGGGCTTCATATAGCGGCAGGATGCGCGATAATTCAAATTCTTCGGCTTTGGCGAGAGCATTGGCCTGGAATGTCGGCAAATTAGCATCGTCCAGCACATAGAGCGCGTTTTTAACCATATCGGCCACGTCGCCTACGTTACTCAAGAACCCCGTAACACCCTGAATGTTCAACTCGGGCAGCCCCCCGGCGTTCGATGAGATGACCGGCACCTGACAGGCCATAGCTTCGAGTGCGGCCAAACCAAAACTTTCCTGCTCGGATGGCATCAGAAACAGATCGGCCACCGATAGTACCTCTTCTACGGCATCTAACTTACCCAGAAACCGGACCTGATCGTAAATATCGAGGTCGCGCACGAGCCGCTCGATGCGGGCGCGTTCGGGACCGTCGCCCACGAGCAGGAGTTTGGCGGGCAGACTTTTCTGGACTTCGTAAAAGACCATCACGGCATCGTCAATGCGTTTCACGCGCCTAAAATTGGAGGTATGTACAACCAGCTTCTCGCCGTTGGGGCAAATGGCTTTTTTAAAATGCTCTTTCTGCTGCCGTTTGAAGCGGCTCAGGTCGATAAAGTTGGGAATGACCTCAATCTCGCGGTGTATGTCGAAGTGTTTATAGGTATCCCGGCGAAGGTCTTCCGATACCGCCGTGACGCCGTCGGACTGGTTGATACTGAACGTCACAACCGGCTCGTAGGAAGCATCTTTGCCCACCAGCGTAATATCGGTGCCGTGCAGCGTAGTGACGACTGGCACAGTACGGCCCCGCGACTGCAAAATCATTTTGGCCATGTAAGCCGCCGACGCGTGCGGGATGGCGTAATGCACATGCAGCAGATCGACATTTTCGTTCAGTACCACGTTCACCATTTCGCTGGCTAAAGCCGACTCGTAAGGTGCGTATTGAAACAGTGGATAAGATGGAATATTGACTTCGTGGTAAAAGACGTTTTCGTTGAAGAAGTCAAGCCGGGGCGGCTGCTGGTAGGTGATGAAATGGACCTGATGACCATTCTGGGCCAGAGCTTTGCCCAGTTCGGTAGCGACCACACCACTACCGCCAAAAGTTGGGTAGCATACAATGCCAATTTTCATACGTAAGTGACCCGCAGGTCGGGAACGGTTTGGTTCTGAACAATAAAAATGCCTGAAAAGAATCCCGCATCTAATTAAGTTCCTGAGAATGGTACCGGGTGCCGGTTTGCCATTTGCTAACATGGTCTTAAAACCGGTATTCCTGCGGGTAATCCGCTAAATTTACTGTTTAAACAGTCTAATCAACCCATTCAATGGTCATGCGTCAGCCCATTACTTACCAGGCCATTGTAGGCGGATTTCTGCGGCTGATTCGCGTTCAGAACCTGCTGATCGTGGTAATAACGCAGTTTCTGGCCCGCATCGTACTGGTAGGCCCGCGCCACGAATGGCTCCGTATCCTGACCGATCCTACCATCTATCTGCTGTCATTCTCAACGGTCTGCATTGCCGCAGCAGGCTACATCATCAACGATTATTTCGACGTCAAGATCGACCTCATCAACAAGCCGGAACGGGTGGTAATTGGGCGGTACCTGAAACGACGCGTGGCCATCGGTACCCACCAGATCCTCAGCGTAGTGGGTTGCCTGATTGGCCTGTATCTGAGCAAATGGGTGTTCCTGCTGGACGTAGTATCGGTATCGCTGTTATGGTTTTACTCGGCCTGGCTGAAACGGGAACCGTTTATAGGTAACGTCGTGATTGCGCTGCTCACGGCCTTTTCGTTGCTGGTGCTGGCCGTGTATTACCGGAAAAACGCGGAGATTATCTTGATTTATGCCCTGTTCTCGTTCGGCATTTCGCTGGTGCGCGAAATCATTAAAGATATGCAGGACATTCGGGGAGATGCGCGTTTCGGTTGCCGCACCCTGCCAATTATCTGGGGCCTGCGCCGAACCAAGTACCTGCTTTACGTGCTGATTGCATCGTTCATTATGACACTCTTTCTGATTGCCAACGATCTGGGCAACCAGCACCTGTCCATAATTTTCCTGCTGCTGCTCATTCCTATCACCTGGCTCACCTACCGGCTCGTCTATGCCGACAAACGGCGCGACTTCGGCTATCTTAGCAATCTCTGCAAGGTTATCATGCTGATTGGGATTGCCAGTATGATCTGGGCTTAGAAAGTGATGAGTGAAGAACCGGTACGCCGAAGCGGGGCTGACGCTAAATTGCTGACGTCAGCCCCGCTTCGGCGTGCCGGTTCTTCACTCATCACTCTTCACTTTTTTAAACCTTATTCGCAACTTTGTTGCAAAAAGTTGAGTTTGTTGAGATGTACGGCTTCTCAACGTGCCGTGTATTTGCCCAACTATGAAGACGGATTATACTAACAACAAGGCCGATTACATGGGTATTGCCGGATCGGCACTTTGCCTGGTTCACTGTATCGGCACGCCTTTTCTTCTGGTAGGTTCGGCCCTGACGCCACATAATCACCTGACCATTAGTTTTTTAAGTCTGGATTATCTTTTCATTGGCGTCAACGCCATTGCCGTTTTTCTGGTCACCCGGCATTATGCCCCGCCCGCTATTAAACGCGCCCTGTGGGGATTCCTGCTTCTGTTTGCGAGTAGTCTGCTACTCGAAAGTGTCAGCGGAATTTTCCACTACGTGGGCTACTTAGCCTCGGCAGGGCTGGTCATTACCCACCTCATTAATATTCGGCAGCACCGGCTCAATCATTCGCACTAATTTGGTGCGCTGAACTGGCGGTCGGCAATGTAGGCCGTGTCAGTGAGGGTATTCAGGAATGCAATGATCTGCTTCTTTTCGGAATTGGTGAGCAACACGCCGGGTTTGCCGTTCTTGCGCAGGGCCGGGTCAAGTTCCGCCACGTCCTGAATACCGGTTGCATAATGATTCAGCACATCGTCGAGACTCCCAAACCGGCCATCGTGCATGTACGGCGGGGTACGGACCACGTTGCGCAGACTCGGCACCTTAAATTTGAACTTGTCTTCGGTACGCAGCGTAATGCCATACCGGCCTTCGTCCTGATTGAAGGCGCGACTCAGGCCGTTGTTCCGAAACGACTGATCGGTAAATAACTCACCCGCGTGGCAACTACTGCACTTTTGCTGAAACAGATTCAGTCCGGCCAGTTCGTCCGTGGTTAGCTCCCCCCCGGCTTCTTTGCGGGCGTATTTATCGTACCGGCTATTTGCCGATACCATCGTGAGCATGAACTGCGACAAACTCTTTAAAAACCGCGCCGTCGTGATTGAGTCCGACCCAAACGCCGACTGGAACAGGGGCCGGTATTTAGCCGACTGCCGTACCGAATTCAGCAGCTTGGGCATGGAATGGGCCATCTCGACCGGGTTTTCGATGGGCGCCATAGACAGTAAGTCAAGGTCAGATACGCCCCCGTCCCAGAAAAACGATTTGTAAAACGCCAGATTCTGTAATCCGAGGTTATTGCGGGTGCCGATTTTGTCATCTACCCCATGACTTAGCGCGTGATCGGGGTGGGCGAAGGCGGCTGGCTGCTGGTGGCAAAAACCACAGCTGACCGTACCGTTTACCGACAGCATATCATCATAAAACAGCGTCCGGCCCAGCGCAACACCTTCCAGCGTCAGCGGATTATTGGCGAAATTATAGATGGGGTCAGGAAAGTTGGCGGGCTTTTTCCAGGGGTAAGGCGTGGTCTGGTACACAACCGGTGGCGTTGTATCGGGTTTACCCGGCACCGGCGTGGGCACCACCACCTCGCCCCCACCCGACTGGCACGATGCCACCGCCCCGAACAATGCGGCACTAAGCAGAAAACCGATGAGTGGGAACCGTTTCATACTCAGTCCGTAACGGTTGTTTTCATACCCTTGTACGAGAACATACCAGCGTAGTTTTTGGCCACCGTAGCGGAAAACGGCGAGATCATTACTTCAGGATACACCTTGATACTGATGGGCGTTATTCCGTCGAAAATCGTCAGCACATCGGCCTGGATCTGCACCGTTGGCTGCCGGAACGGATCGACCTGCGTTGCATCAGTGCCGAACGGTACCGTGATGGTTTTCAGATTATTAATCGTTTTGGTATCGCGTCCGCCGAAGTAGCCAATGTGGTAGCGAAAGTTGCTCCTGCCCGTAGCATCGCGGGGCACGCTGGGCGAGGTGCCTTCGAGTTTCATAAAAATATAGCCCGAATTCCACGACCAGTACATGCCGTTCGCGCCCGTATGGTCAACTGCCGGATCGAGTGCGCCCGTCCGTTTGCTGATGTCTGCCGTACTGCGCAGGCTATCGACGCCGAGTACAAACGAAACGGCTTTATAGCTGCCCACCGGTACGTTGTTGAGCATGATTTTCTGCGAGGCCGGGTTGGTCTGCCGGATCAGAAAGTAGCTGCTGTCCTGCGGCACAACCCAGGCCGAGCCATCGGTACGGATAAGCCGGATATTGCTCACGAAGTAGTTGAAATTCGTGGGCGTGAATAACTCGCCCGATGCGTTTGTGTAGGCAACTGTACCCAGCTGCAGAGGCTGATTACCCACCACATTGATGAAATCCAGCCCGAATCTGGCTGGTGGCCGTACCGCTTCGGGGTCGTTGGTGTTGCAGGCCAGAAACCCCGCCGTCAGCACAGCGGTGAATATAGAAAGGTAAAGAAATGAACGGCGCATAGATGTTGGGTTAAATAAGTTAGTCGAATTTGCCCCGGCCATATAAGGTAATAACCGTAGTGATACCGCCACTGATAATCATCAAAAACAACCAGATCAAGGCATTACTCGCGCTGAATGGTTGCTGGAAAAACTCGTTGACCAGTCCGGCAACGGTACCTAAGAAAACGCCAACGACGCCAATATAAATGAACTGAACAACAGGCGGTAGGCGTCGAAACATGGGCTTGCGTTTTGTTTTAGCTTAACGAATAGTATTACAAATTCGTTGATTCGCGCTTTCAAAAAAAATGTCTGAAACGGAGCCGGGGTCTGGTAATGTTCCGTTTTTACTGGAGAACTTTCTGACGCGCAGTCACCTCTCTGCTCTTTTGTCGGTACCGTTTGTTCCGCCATATTAAAAAACCCGTAATCGGCAGACTGGCGGCTGTCAGGCTTACAACGAACGCCAGGAATTTGCCAAAAAGACCCAGAATCCGACCCGTATGCAGTTCGTAATCCGATTTCCAGAAACGGGCTGTAAACGTCATGTCTTCGTGCCGGTTGGCTTCCAGCAACTGCGCCGTTGCCGGGTCGAAACTGAAACTACTTTCTTTACGAAGGCCCGCCGTTGGATACGAGACACTCACGCGCAGCGGGTTCAGGCTGTCTTTGGGCAGGTTAACCCGAAGCACCTCAAACGCATCCTGTCTCAGCACCGACGCAACGGCCCGGTCCAGCACGGCGTGGTCGGTCAGGGGGGCGTACACAACGGGTTCCTCCTTCTTTTTGTCGCCGTGCGAAGCCATGTCAATGCCGGTAACTACGATGAGTAGCAGAAACGGAATGGCGTAGAAGCCCAGTACGGAATGCAGGTCGTAGGTGCGTTTGGCGGCTTTGGCGTTCCATTTCACCGTTAGTGAGGCCGGGATGCCGGACCACCGCAAGTTTCGCAGCCGCGCGGGCAGCCACAGCACGAAGCCAGACAGCAGCATAATGCCGAACAGCCAGGCGTTCCAATAGACGATTTTCTTGCCCACCTCGCCCAGCAGCAGCGTCCGGTGCAGTTTCAGGTTGGTGAGCAGCCAGTCGCTTTCCTGATCGTGTTTATCCAATATCTGCGCCGTGCAGGGGTTTACGGTCAGTAGTTGTTTTTCTTTGGTGAATACCTGTACAGCCTTTTCAGGATCACCGAACAAGCGAATCTGACTGATTTTCACGTTAGGTTCAGCCTGTTTCACGGCGGCTATTATCCGGCTTACCGGCACCCGTTCGGCGTCGGCCTGGGGTGTCACGAACAGCCGCTCGTGCTGGGTGAAGTAACGAATTTCTTCCTCAAACGCCCAGATGCAGCCCGTCAGGGCCACCACCAGTACAATGGCACCCGACGCCAGCCCAACAATGAGGTGCAGTTTGTTGATGAGTTCTCTGAATTTCATCTTACCAGCGGTAGTTTAGCGTCAGCATGGCTCGTCGGCCCTGGCCTTTGATGTAGTCGGCAGCACGGGCGGCCCACTGCGAAATAGCCGGGTAATAGTCGGTGTTGAGCAGATTCTCGACTCCCAGACTTAGCCCGGCTTTGGGCGTGAACTGATACGACCCGCTGAAATTGAGCAGCGTATAGCCCGTTACCGGCCCCTGCCCGTAAGCATACATTCCGTTGGCGGCTGGCGAAAACCGGGCGCGTTCGCCCGCCCGCAGCAGGTTCAGGTTCAGGCTCGTTTTGGCATTGGGCAGCACCCGGACGTAGAGCGTTGTTTTGGGCGCGGCAATGCGGTCGCCACCGAGGTATAGCTCATAGTCGCTGTCGTTGTTGTTATCCGATTTGCCTTCGAGGTAGCTGTACGAACCGCCCACGGCCAGAGCGCGGATGGGCGTTACGTCGAGCGCAACTTCATAGCCCCGCACCTGTTCCGGTGCGCGGACAATCTCGAATACACCACTCGGCAGCGTCCGGTACGACGCGCCCAGTTCAGAGCGGCTTTCATACACGGCCACGTCGTAGTGCACAAACCGGCCCAGTTGGCCGGATACGCCCGCTTCGTAATTGTTGACGATGATGGGCCTGGTTTCGAGTTGCGAAACAATGGGCTTTTGCGACGTCCGCAAAATCCGGCCCAGCTCGTTGATGGAAAACGCCTGCGAGAAACTCACAAACGGCTGGAACGCCCGAATGCCCGCGTAGCGCAGTCCGGCGTTGCCCACAAAAGCGTTGTAATTCAGCGTACCACCCTGCACGGCAATGCCGCCATCGTAGCCTTTAGTTCTGGTGTTGTACGTTTTCAGTGTAGTAAAGTCCGAGACGTTTACGCCGATGTTTTCGTACCGCGCCCCGGCTTTCAGGATAAGGTTTTTAGCAAAATCAAGCGTTAACTGCGCAAACGGGGCCGTGTTAATCATGCTCATGTCGGGCGTCCAGAAGCGGCCGTCCTGAAGTTTCTGCGCCGTTTGGTCGTTGAGCACGTCCAGCCCGTAGAGCAGATCCCCGCCAATGGTTTTACCGAACGAGAACGGCGTGTTCAGGTTGAGCCGCACGCCCTGCTTGGCCGATACGATATTCGACTGACCGCCATTTTCAAAGAACTGCGCATCATAACCATAGACCGTCCTGAACCGTTGCAGATACCCCACTACCTCGGCACTGGTATTGCCCAGAATTCTATCGAAACTGTACCGCAGCGTGGCGTTGTGGTTGTAGGGCGTTCCCTGCGGGGTGCCGGGTGTTTCGGTGGTTGCCGGTACGCCGATGGTCGGGGTTTTGCCGTACACGCCGATTTTATCCACGTAGTTCAGGTCAGAGCGCGAGCCGTAGTAATTGTACATGCCTTCGATGCGCTGCCGGCTGGAGAGTTGGTACCCCGCTTTGGCCAGCACATTGTACGTGTTCATCTGCCCCGTATTGTAAAACGGCGACAGCGGCTGACCAACGGCATCGCGCTGCAAACCCGTGCGTTCCAACGTACCGTTCAGGACGTAATCGAACTTGTTGGCCCGGCCCGTAATCTGCTGACTAAGCCGGTAGCCTATCGTCCCGAACCCGTTCGGCACCTGTCCCGTCAGCCCCGCCCAGGTTTGCGCCGTGAAGGGTTTAGCAGCATCGGGCCGTTTGGTGATGTAATTGATAATGCCCCCGTCGGCCCCGTTGCCATAGACGGACGTCGCGCCTTTGATAACTTCGATGCGCTCAATGGCCGACGGGTCGATAATGCGCATATCGCGCCCGCCTGCCCGTAATGGCGTCGATTGCGGTACCCCGTCAATGAGGACCAGCACCTGCCGCCCCCGCAGGGTTTGGCCCGTGCTGGAGGTGCGCCCGGTGCTGAACGACAGCCCCGGTACGGTGTATTGCAGGATGTTGGTGATGTCGGCGTTCATGGCGGTTTGCTCCTGAATCTGTCGTTTGCCCACAATAGTCATGGCCGAGGGGACTTCGCGTACGTTTTCGGGTTTGCGCCCCGCCGTTACAACCACCTCTTCCAGATAAGCCGCACTGCTTTCGAGCGGAATAAACACCGTTGTTGTTTCGCCCGCCCGCACCGTTACGGCCTGGGTGGCGGTGCCGTACCCCACCGCACTGCTTCGGAGCTGATACGTACCGGCTGGTATATCAGGAATCGAAAAACTGCCAACGTCATTGGCCTGGACGCCGAACTGCGTTTTCAGAAGCGACGCATTAGCGAAGGGTGCGATTGTACCCGAAATCTGCCCGGTTTGGGCAAAGCCGGGAATAGAAACGAAAAATAGTGATATGGTGAGAATGAGGTAATTCATGGATGAAGCCCCGTATGGTTGTGAGGCTGTTTGGTTGTATTATTAGTTCAACTCATTATAGGCCTTTGAAAGGGTACAAACCATCAGGACGGCCATGCCCAAAAGGGTACGTATTTCGCGGATGTCGGCCCGGTTCAGGCAGGTTGGCAGGGGCTGCATCACGGTAGCCGGGCCGCGCTGACACACCAGCCCGCTGCTGGGCGAAACCGGCCCCACCATACCGAGGTGAGCCATAACGGCATGATGAAAGC
>Ga0105045_10000348_pt1 | contig 32206 bp, 24 predicted proteins | sample MAT02_FD_78089 | JGI IMG/M metagenome (GOLD analysis project Ga0105045, IMG submission 78089) | Freshwater microbial communities from Lake Fryxell liftoff mats and glacier meltwater in Antarctica - MAT-02 (megahit assembly) | ecosystem: Environmental > Aquatic > Freshwater > Ice > Liftoff... | reverse complement strand
GGGAGCAGGGCGAGGGCCTGGTCTTGGGGGAGGAACAGGAGCGCGAGGGGGAGGCGCGAGAGGGCGGCGTCGAGGGCCAGGGGGAGCTGCTGGCGGGCCTGGCGGCGCTCCTGGACTCTTGTGCGCAGGCCCTTGTCGGACTGCGGGATGACCTGCTCGAGCACGATGTCGACGAGCCGGCGCTGACGGGGGAACACGCGCATCTCGATCTCGCGGCGGGGGGGTAGGCCGGCGCTGGTGCGCACGGCGGCGATGGCCTCGTGGAGGCCGCCGAGTTTGTCGATGAGCTTGAGGCCGTGGGCGTCGGTGCCGGAGTAGACGTGGCCGCGGCCGAGCTTGTCGACCTGCTCGATCGTCATTTTGCGGCCGTCGGCGACGCGGCCGCGAAACAGGTCGTAGATCCGGCGCATGGAGGCGTCCATGCGGGCGCGCTGGTCGTCGGTGTAGGGCTTGTAGATGCTGGCGATGTCGGCGTTCTTGCCGCGCTGGAAGGTGGTGGTCGAGATGCCGAGCTTGGCGAACATCCCAGAGATGTCGAAGTGGAGGCTGACGACGCCGATCGATCCGGTGAGGGTCATCGAGGAGGCGAAGATCGTGCGCGCGCCCATGGCGACGTAGTAGCCGCCGGAGGCGGCGACGTCGCCCATCGATACGATGATCGGCGGGCTCTTCTTCGGGTTCTTGGCGAAGGCCTCGTGGGTCCGGGCGACCTCGCGCCAGATGACGTCGGAGGCGAGCGCGGAGCCGCCGGGGCTGTTGACGCGCAAGATAATGCCCTTGCACATGGGGTCGGCGCGCAGGTCCCGGAGCTGCTTGACGAGGGTGTCGGCGCCGGTGAACTGGATGTTGAGGAAGGGGATCGTGCGGCTCTCGCCGTCGATGATCGTGCCCTCGATGAGCACGGCGGCGAGGTAGGGAGCGGTCGACCAGGTCGGCCGCTCGTGGTCGGTCTCGCCGAAGGGGACGAAGCGGACGCGGGTGCCGACGGCGGCGGACACGGCGTCGATGACCTCGTCGCGGTGGACGATCTTGTCGACGAGGCGCAGGCGCAGCGCTTGAGCGGGGCCGTGCGGGGCCTCGTCGATCAGGGCGCGCACGGCCGACTGGCTGAGGCCGCGGGCCTGCGCGAGGTCCTGGACGATCTGGCCGAAGGTGTCGTCGAGGATCGCCTCGCGCTGGGCACGGTCGGGGTCGGAGGGGCTGGTGCGCGTGAAGGGCTCGTGGGCGCTCTTGTACTCGTCGATGTGCAGGCCCTCGACCTGCACGCCGAGCTGCTCGAGCGCGGCCTTGAAGTACATCGTGGTCGACGCGAGGCCGTAGGCCGCGACCTCGCCGGCGGGGTGGATGTAGACCTGCTCGGCGACGCTGGCGAGGTAGTAGTCCTTGAGCTTGGTGTCCTCGAGGTAGGCGAAGACGTGACCGCCGGCGTTGCGGACGCGGACGAGCGCGGCGCGCAGCTCCTGCAACGAGGCCCAGCCGAGGCCGGTGGCGCGGGCGTCGATCAGGAGGATCGCGCGCGGGCCGGCTTGCTCGGCGCGATCGAGGCGCTCGAGCATACGGATCAGAGAGCGCTCGTCGCGGACGCCGGAGACGTCGATGCGCTCGGCCTCGACGAGGCGCGGCCAGAACACCCGGCCCTGGCGCGACGAGCTAAAGTGGGCGGCGATGCCGACGCCGTCGACGCCGTCGCCGAGGCCGGCGTGGATACCAGCGCGCAGCGAGACGAAGTCCCAGGCGACGGCGAGGGCGACCGACCCGCGGACGGCCTTGGCGTCGCCGACCCGCTGCAGGGTGTCGCGGTCGAGCAGGTGGGCGCGCACCTGCTCGATCTCACCGGCGATCTCGATGCCCTCGTGACGGAAGGCGACGCGACCGCGAGGCAGGACGCCGAGGAAGTCGGTCGCGCCGTCGCCGGTCTGGTTGCCACGCCAGCGGGCCCGCACACCGCCGGCGAGCTCGAGGGTGCGGGTGCCGAGCGGGCGGATCGCGAGCTCGGCGGTGGTGGACATCTCCGGGACGAGCGCGCCCTGGGGCGTGAGGTCGGTGGGGCCGAGGCGGGCGGTGGCGCCGAGCGAGGCGTGGTTACGCAGGCGGACCAGGATGCCGAAGTCGAAGTCGGGGCGGCGCAGGGCGGTCCGGCGGTCGAGCATCCAGTGCAGGCCGATGCCGAGCGCGAAGACCTTGCCGTCGCCGCCGCTGAGGCCCCACGAGACCTTGGTGAAGTCGGGGTTTTGCGGGCGGCGCTCATCGAAGTAGGTGCCGCCGAGGCCGGGTCGCACGGCCTGGATGCCGAGGCCGGTGGCGAAGCCGAGGCCGAGGTTGAGGCCCATGAAGCCGCCGTAGCCGCCGCCGCGGGCGAACGGGGACACCGGGCGGTAGCTCATGATCACAGCATCGAGGCCGCGGATCGCGGAGAGCAGGGCGGGGTTGAGCTCGAGGCTGCTGGCGTCGCCCTCGCCGGAGTAGTCCTTGATCGGGCGGTCGATGCCGTCGCTGGCGGCGCGGTCGAGCGAGACGATCGGCTCCTGGGCCTGCGCGCTGGCGGCGAAGGTGGTGATCACGAGGGCGGCGAGGGGAGCGAGGGCGGCGGCGAGGCGTGTCACCTGGCCTCCGGGACATGTCGTTCGCGAGGCGATCATTGCAGGTTGTCTTCCGGGATGATGTCGACGATCGCAAGCACGTGGCGGACCGAGAGCAGGCGCAAGCTGTCGTCCCAGGGCACGGTGACGCCCTGCTCCTTGCTAAACAGGACCTGGGCGCCGACGGGGATCCCGCTGACGTTCTCGCCGAGGTCGGGGGCGTCGTCGTCGTCGTCGTCGCCGTCGTCGATGTAGGCGGCCCGGGGCATGGTGCGGGCGACCTCGACGACCTCGGCGAGCAGCGCCTCGCTGTGGTTGTCGCGCGCGCCGGCGGGCAGGTAGAGGCCGGACTCGCTGCGATCGGGGGTCTTGATCAGGCGCACGAGGACGCGGGGGCCGACCGGCTGGATGTGGCGCGAGACCTTGCGCGGGCGGTCACCGTCGGGGGTGACGATCTCGGGGCCATCGTCGGGGCGCTTCGAGCGCGGCTTGTTCGACATCGGCCGCGACTGTACCGCAACTCGGGAGCGGCGGCTCAGGCCAGACCGGCGCGGCGGCGCAGCAAGACCTCGCCGCCGAGCCCGAGGATCACGAGCAGCAGGGCCCAGGGCCCATCCCACAGGGGAACGCTGCGCCGGCTGTCGACCCGCAGACCGGGGCCGTCGGGGCCGAGGTCGGCGAGCGGGAGGGTGGTCGGGAGGGTGTCGCCGGTCCGGGCGACGAGCGCGAGACCACCGGTGGCCTCGGCGAGCGCGCGCAGCCGGAGCTCGCCGGGATCGGCGTCGACGAGCGCGAGCTCCTGGCCGGCCTCGTGGACCAGGAACACGCGACGGGCGCGGGCGGGCGCGGTCCCCGGGGGCGCGCCGACCTGTCCCGAAGGACCTGTCCGCCAGGCCATGGCCTCGTAGGCGCCGACCGGCAGACGTCCGGGCACGGGGGCGCCGGCGCGGCCGAGGGTGTCGGTGGTCCATGTCCCTTCGGACAGGAGGAACACGGGCGGCGGGCCGGCGCCTGCGGGCGGGGGGTCGGTGGTGCCGAGCGGGCGGACCTCCCAGGCGAGCGCGACGTCGGGCTCCGGGGCGTAGCTGGGGGTCAAGGTGGTGGCGCGCAGGTTGACGGTGTCGCCGATCAGGTAGCTCGGGCGATCTGTCTCGAGGGACAGGCGCTCGACGGCGACGTCACGCAGCAGCCAACGGATCGCGCCGAGCCACAGGAGGTCGTAGGGGCGGGCGCCGTCGACGATCGGGAGGTCGGCGGCGAAGCCGAGGCGCCAGGTGGCGCCGGTCGCGAGCACGAGGCTGCGGCCCTTGCCGGGTTCGGCGATCGCGAGCAGGGGGGCGTCGTCGCGGGCGGTCAGGAGCACGGCGGCGCCGATGTTGTCGGCGTGGCGGGCGAGCTGGACGGGGTTGTAGCTGTCGAGGGCGGGCAGGGTCGACCAGTCGGAGAGGCCGGCGCTGGCGAGCCAGGCGGTGATCGGGTGGCGACGACCGGCCTCGGTGAGTTCGGGGCGGTAGGGGCCGATCCGCAGGCCGGTGGGGGTGCGGGTGTCGACGGGGAGCTTCTGTCCGAGCACGCCGGGGTAGTCGCCGGTGGCGAGTCCGAGGTCGCCGCCGATGACGATCAGGGCGCCGCCTTGATCGACGTAGTCGGCGATGTCGGGGAGGTAACGGGCGACTTGATGGTTGATCGCGTCGAAGTTGTGGAGGACCACGAGGTCGAAGGATCCGAGCTGCTCCTTGAACAGCTCGTCGGTCGGGAAGGCGATCAAGCTGAGCTCGGCGGACGGGTCCTCGCGGTCGGCGTCGTCGACCCCGCGAAGGATGTAGTAGCTCAGCAGCTCGACGTTGGGATCGCGGCCGAGGAGGGTGCGAAGCGCCCGTACGTCCCAGTCGGGGCGGCCGGCGACGTGCAGGACCCGGACCTTGTCGCGCAGGACCTTGACGACGAAGGCGCGGCGGTTGTTGGCGAGGGTGGCCTCGTCGGACATGGGGCGCGCGGCGATCTCGTAGACGAATTGCCCGACGCGATCGGGGGCGACCTCGAAGCGGACGGGGACCGGCAGACCGTCTTCGGCGAGGGCGACGCGGGTGGTCGCGACGACGGCGCCGTCGCGGCGCAGGTCGACGTCGATCTCGGCGCCAGGATAGCCGTGGGCGACCAGCACGGCCGCGAACTCGGTGACGTTCTCGACGAAGGCGAACTCGCCAGCGTGCAGCTCGGCGACCGAGACGTCGCGGATCTCCGGGGCGCCAGCGCTGACGGTGGTGACCGGCACGCCGAGCGCGGCGGCGGCGAGCAGCAGCGGGTCGGGTCCCTGGGCGCCGGGGAACAGGCCGTCGGAGAGCACGACGACGGCGGCGAGCGGGCGGGCGTCGGCGGCGGCGGGGTCGGGCGCGGCGAGCTCGGCGAGGGCGCGGGCGAGGTCGGAGGCGGCGCCGTCGGGGGTGAGCTGCAGGGTCCGGGCGGCGAGCTCGTCGAGCGGCTCGCTGCGGGCGGCGAAGCTGCGCGGCGCGAGGGCGAGGCCCTGCTCGCGCCAGGCCGCCAGCGCGGGGGCCGAGGCGGACCAGAAGCTGCGCAGGCGATCGATGCGGGCGACGCGTGCGGTGGTGGGCGCCCCTGGGGTGTCGGCGTCGGCGAGGGCGATGCTGGCGCTGCTGTCGACCAGGATCGCGACGCGCGGGCCGGTCGGGCGCACGGTCTCCTGGCTAAGGCCGAGCTCGAGACCGACGACCGCGAGGGCGAGCACGCCGAGCCCGCGTAGCGCGAGCAGGGCGAGGCGCAGGCGCCGGGGCAGCGCGCGGGCGCGGCGATACGCGAGCACGGCCTCGGCGAGCGCGAGGGTGACACACAGGCCGAGCAGGGTCAGCGCGAGCGGGCCGGGCACGTGGCCCGCGACGATGCGCCAGCGCTCCATCAGTCGGCCGACCTGGCGTGAGGGACATGCCCTGAGAGACAGATGAGATGCGACATGGCGCGAGGGACATGCCCTGAAAGACAGATGAGATGCATGGGGATCAGCGCCAGCGCCGGTTGCGGAGGCGGGTCTCGACGTGGGCGCGGTCGGCCTTGTAGTCGGTGCAGGTGGCGTAGAGCAGGATGTTGACGGCGAAGCGGATCGCCCACTCGCGCTGGTCGGGGCCGCCGGGGGTGCAGGGGTGGGTGTAGAGGCCGTCGGGGCCGCGGGCGAGCGCGCCGCCGAGGTCGTTGCGGAGCATCAGGACCTTGAGGCGACCCTCCTCCTGGATGCCGAGCGCGTGGTCGTAGGCGCGGGTGCGGCCGGCTGGTTCGTCGACGATGTAGAACGACTGGAAGAGCACGTGGTCGCGGGCGACGCGGGTCAGCGCGGCGCCGGGGAGGATGCGGCCGATGCGGCCGAGCAGGGCCTGCACGTCGCGTTCGAAGCCGGGGTCGGCCCCGCCGTCGGCGGCGTCGAACACGATCATGCCGCCGAGGTCGAGGAAGCGGCCGAGCTGGGCCTCGGCGGCGTCGCCGAGCGGGGCGAGCGACTGCTCGCCGGCGACATAAAGGAAGGGGGTGGCGAACAGCGCGGGGCTGGTGGCGAGCACGGCGGTGGGCTCGCGCACGGGCTCGAGGCGGGTGCGCAGGCGCAGCTCGGCGGCCAGCTCGCGCATCGCCGCGGCCCGCGGGTTCCAGCGCCCTGCGTATTGCAGTTGCGGCAGATCGATCGTCAGCACGGTGCTCGGCTCGCGCATGCCGGGGTCGGGACCGAAGACGTCGAAGGGCGTCTGGGCGGAGCCGTCGCGCGTGACGACGGCGCCGGCGCCGAGACCGAGAGCACCAGCGAGCCAGCGTCTGCGCGTGGGATCCATCGCGGGCGCAGCATAACGCAGCCGGGCCGAGGTTGCCGCGTGGTGGTCTGGCGAGGGAGGCAGTCGCGGGTGTGGCAGGTGCGCGCCGCGAGCGCGCTGGTGGTCGTGCTCGGCGATGCTCGCGTGCCTCGGCTGACCGCAGGGACAGGTCCCAAGAGACAGTGTCAGATCGACACTGTCTCTTGCGACAGGTCGCAAGAGACAGTGTCAGTTCGGGCGCCCGAACTCCTGGGTCCAGTAGTAAGTCAGCTCGCCCGCGCCCTCGTAGGCGCCGGCGCCGAACTCGGTGTAGAAGGGGTTCATGATGTTGGCGCAGTGGCCGTCGCTGGCCAGCCAGCCGTCGACTGCGACCTGCGGATCGTCGATGTCGAGGCCGCCGGCGATGTTCTCGCCGATCGCGGCGTAGCTGCCGTAGCCGGCCATCAGGATCCGGTCGATGAAGGTCTCGCCGCTGGGGTTGATGTGGTCGAAGAAGTCGCGCGTGGCCATGTCCGCGGCGTGCTTGCGGGCGGCGCAGCGCAGGCTCGGATGCATGGTCAGCGGGGTGGTCGGACCGAAATTTCCCTTACTGTCACAATCGTGGCCGGCGGCGCGGGCGGCGTTGACGAGCGCGAGCACCTGGTCCTCCCAGCCCGGGAAGGGCGACGGCCAGGCCGGGCCATCCTTGACAGAGTGACAGTAGGGAAGATCCCAGACCGCCGCGTCGGCGGAGGTGGCGCTGTCGTAGGTATCTTCGATATCGGTGGTATCGGTGTCGGTATCGATATCGTGGGAGGTGGTGCTGCTGGTGAGCCCGGGCGGGTCGCCGGTGCTCTCGCCGGTATCGTCACCGCTGTCCTTGCATGCGCAGGCGAGCAGGAGCGCGAGCATGGGGGCGAAGCGTGGCATGGGAGACCGTATCAGGGGGCGGCGAAGATCGCGGTGAAGAGTGCGCCGTCGGTGGGATCCATGTCCTTGAAGGCGTAAGCGTGCGCCTGGGCGCCGATGCCGATCGCGGTCATTTCACGGGCGCGCAGTTGCCAGCAGGTGCTGGGATTATCGGCCCAGGTCGCGGCCATCTCGGCGGCGGCGGCGGGCAGCAGCCCAGGCGTTCCGGTGGCGAAGCCGACGCTCTGGGCGAAGATGCCGGCGGTGTACTCGACCGCGGCCAACTGTGCGCCCGCGCCGAGTCCGTCCGGGTCGATCGCGCCGAGGTACATGCGCGTGACCATGTCGGCGGTGTGCAGGCGAGCGGCGCAGCGCAGGGACGGGTCGAAGTGCAGCGGGGCCGCCGGAAGGAAGCTGAGGGCGCCGCAGCGGCCGCCCCGGGCGCGCATGTCGTTGATCGCGACGAGCAGGGCCTCCTCGGTCTCGGACTGGGACAGGGGGGAGTCATCCGTTACGGGCTCGCAGCGCGGGCTGTCGGGCACGACCAGCGGCTCGGGCTCGGGCTCGGTCATCGGATCGTCGCAGGCCAGCGTGAGCGACGCGACGGTGGCGAGCGACGCGGCGCGCAGCGAGGTGGAGCGAGGTCGGATCACGCCCCAGGGTACCGGCGAGGGGGCTGCGAGGCAACGAGGCGGGGAGGCGGGGAGGGCCCGTTAAATAAGCGTGTCGGGCCTGGGGGTGACCCAGGCCCGACGGGCAGCGGCTCAGCGGCTCTGGATGTGTAAGTTCAAGTTAAGCGGGATAAGCCAAGCGTAAGCGGAGTAAGCCAGGTCAAGGGAGCGGGCAAATAAGCCAAGAAAAGTGTGCGCGGGGCGGAGCCACGTTCACGCTCAGCCTGGTTTGCACGCCGCGGTCCATTGTGGAGAATATTGAGATCACTATGGAATTCGTGGGTCGGGGGGTGCGGGTGGCCGGCACGCCCGGACGTCGGTGTCCGAGCGGGCGCGCCTGGGTCTGACGTCGGTGTCAGGGTGCGCGGGTCGGGGAGATCGGAGATGGTGGAGGCATGGACCTGGTTCGCATCAGCAAGTTCCTCAGCAAGCACCTGCGTCACGACCCGGCCGGTCTCGGGCTGGTGCTCGGGCCGGGCGGCTGGGTCGAGGTGGCGACGTTGCTGGCCGCGTGCGCGCGCAAGGGCGTGGTGATCTCGCGGGCGCAGTTGGCCGCGGTGGTCGCCGGCAGCGACAAGCAGCGCTTCGCGATGACGCCGGATGGCCAGCAGATCCGGGCCAACCAGGGCCACAGCGTCGAGGTCGATCTGCAGCTCGAGCCGGCCAGCGAGGTGCCGGCGGCGCTGTATCACGGGACCGGGGCCCAGACCGTGGAGGTCATCCTGCGCGAGGGGCTGCGGCGGATGGCCCGGCATCACGTACACCTGTCGCCCGATGTCGAGACGGCGCGGCGGGTCGGCGGGCGCCACGGGCGGCCGGTGGTGCTGGTGGTCGACGCGGCGGCGATGCGGGCCGCGGGGGCGGTGTTTTATTGCAGCGAGAACGGGGTGTGGCTGACCGAGGCGGTCGCGCCGGGGTTCTTGCGGGTGCTCGGCTGACTACTCGCCTTCGATGATGATGGGCGAGGGGAAGCGGGACTTGAGCGGGGTGCCGTCCGGGTAATAAAAGTGGAACTCGACGCGGCGGTTGCTGGCGCGGCCGTCCTCGGTGTCGTTGCTGCCGGTCGGCTCGGCCTGGCCGCGCGAGCCGACGTGGACCCTGCTGGCGTCGACCTTGCCGGCGGCCCGCGTGAGCAAGACCTGGCGAAACTCGTGGGCGCGCTGGATCCCGAGCTGCATGTTGCTGTTGGCGTCGCCGCGGGAGTCGGTGCGGCCGATCAGGAGCAGGTGGAGCGCGGGGTTTTGTTCGAGCTCGGTCGCGGCCTGGGCGACGGCGGGCTTGTCCTCGAAGGAGGGCTTGGTGGCGTCCGTGTCGTAGTGGACGGCCTCCAGCGCGGGCGGCGGAGACTTTGAGCCGCCGCCGGACTTGCCCGCGCCGGACGTGCCGGCGCAGGCCGAGAGCGACACAAGCAGGCCGAGCGCGAGGACGCGGCGGAGGGATCGAGGGGGGGCGATGGGGTGGATGGGGTGCATGGAGGCGGCTCTTACCAGTCGAGGATGGCGGCGCCCCAGGTGAAGCCGGAGCCGAAGGCGGCCATGGCGACCTTCATGCCGGGGCGCAGCCGGCCCTCACGGACGCACTCGGCGAGCAGGATCGGGATGGTCGCGGCGGTGGTGTTGCCGTAGCGCTGGATGTTGTGCGGGATCTTCTCGTCGGCGACGCCGAGCTGTTGGGCGATGAACTGGTTGATCCGCATGTTGGCCTGGTGGAACAGGAACAGGTCGATGTCCTCGACGCCGATCTTCTGGTGGGTGCAGGCGCGCATGAGGGCGCCGAGCATGGTGCCGACGGCGTGCTTGAACACCAGCTTGCCGTCCATCTGGGCCCACATCATCTCGGGGGCGATGTTGCCGGAGCGGTCGGGGTTCTTGGGGATGAAGGGCCGCTGGCGGATGTCCCAGATCTTCTGGCACAAGACCTCGGCGTGGCGGCCGTCGGCGCCGAGGTAGACGCCACGCACGCCGCGGTCCTCCTCGGTGGCGGAGACGATGACGGCGCCGGCGCCGTCGCCGAACAGCGAGGAGACGGTGCGCCCCTGGGGCGAGAGGTCGAGGGCGGCGGAGTGGGTCTCGGCGCCGCAGACGAGCACGTGGCGGGCCATGCCGGCGCGCACGTGGGCGACGGCGGTCGAGAGGGCGTAGAGGAAGCCCGAGCACTGGTTGCGGACGTCGAGGGCGGGGACGAACTTGGCGTTCTCACCCTCACACAGGCCGAGCTTTTGCTGGACGTAGACGCCGCTGCCGGGGAAGGCGTGTTCGGGCGAGAGGGTGGCGACGATGATGAGGTCGAGGTCGTGGGGCTCGAGCGCGGCGGCGGCGAGGGCGTCCTTGGCGGCGAGGGTGGCCATGTCGGAGGTGCCGACGCCGGCCTCGGCGAACCGACGGGCCTCGATCCCGGTGCGCTGCACGATCCACTCAGGGGTGGTCTCGACGCCGAAGTTCTTGATGAGATCGTCGTTGGTGACGACCCCTGGCGGGACATAAAAACCGGTCCCAGAGATGTAGGCTTGAACCACGGCGCTTGCTCCGGCGAAAAGAGGGCGGATTCTATCACGCGGGCCCGTCTGGACCCGGGGTCGGGCGCGGGGAAAATTACCCGTCGGACCCCGCGCTTGTGCGGCCCGCGGGGGCCTCAGTGGCTGCGTGGCGGGCCGCCGAGGGTCAGGCCGGGGGCCGCAGGCCCGGGCGGGTCGAACTTGTGCTTGTCGACGAACTTCGAGCCAAACAGCTTGATCTTGAGCGCGTCGCACTTACTACAAGCGGCCGTGGAGAGGAAGTCCTCGAGCACCTGCTCGCGGTGGGGCAGGAAGATCTGGGTGATCTGGTCGGACAGCGGGAAGCGCGGGCCGAACTCGCCGTCCTCCGTGAATTCCTCGCTGAGCTGCACGAAGCCGAGGCTGGGGGCCCAGTTGAGGCCGTCGCCGAGGTCACCGCTGTCAGGCTGGTTGGCGTGCTCGTGGCAGCCGGCGCACGAGAGGGTGAGCGTGCGGTTGAGCAGTTGGTCGGTGGTCAGGCCGGGCGTGGTGATGGCGGCCTGGATCGCGTCGCGGAAGTTGGTGCCGAAGCCGCTTTGCAGGCGGTAGTTGTCGAACTGGCCCTCGGAGCTGCTCTGGCCGGCGTTGAAGGTGCCGACATCGGTCAGGAAGAAGCGGTTGACGTCGGCGACCTCGAGGTGCGGGATCTGACCTATGAACCACTTCTGGAACGCCTCGCCGCCGGGGCCGGGCGCGGGGTCCATGAACAACTGCGGGAACGGGTTGTCCTTGACCAGGGTGGGCTTGATGCACGGGCCGGCGCCGTTGCAATCGTGTGAGAACGCGAACTGGTGGAGCTGCCACAAGTTCGGGTCGGGCATGAAGCTGTTGGTGCGGATCTGGCCGCCACGCGGGCCGTAGTTGTCGGCGTGCACGACCGGTCCGGCGCCGGCGCCATCGCCGAAGTAGAAGTCCTCGAGCGACTTGCGGATCTGCGAGGGGTCGTTCATCTCGCTGAGCGCGGCCCAGCGCTCGGCGATCGGGCGGCAACCCTCGACGCCGCAGGCCGGGAGGGGGTTGGGGAGCACGGCCTCGAAGATGATGAGGTTGCGGTCGAGGGTGTCGAACTGGCCCGACCGCTTGGCGAACACGATGCGGTACTCGCCGCAGTGGGCGCCGTCGGTGCGGGCGGCGTCGAAGCGGTTAAACAGGCCGATCGGGATGTAGCTGTCGGGGTTGTTCTCGGGGTCGTCGAAGGGGTCGGTCGCGGCGAGGATGCCCTCCGGGCGCGGGCACTGGATCGGGAAGGCGCCGAGCGAGGCCTTGCCGTCGATCAGGGAGTCGTCGCAGTGGCGGGCCTCCGGGAAGAACCCCGGCGCGGGGTTGAGGAAGTCCCACCAGCGGCCATACAGGTCCTCGCGGGTGAGGCCGGGCTCGCCGCTGGTGTCGACGATCTGCTGCATCACGCGCTCGAAGGTGAAGCCGGTGAGCAGGACCTCCTCGGTGATGGCGAGCGAACGCCGGGGGTCGATGTCCGGGGTGTCGCCGCAGACGAGGCTGGTCTGCGGAGGGGGGGCGCTGAACTTGGCGGCGCTGAAGTTCGCGGGGCCGCGGGATCCGGGCGGGGCAGGGGTCGCGGGCTCGGGTGCGGCCGCGAGAGCTGTCCTTGCGGACATGTCCTCGGCGTCACATGCAGAGAGGCCGACGATCGCAAGGGCACACGGGGCTAAAAGTAATGTGGGCCAGGTAGCAGACACGGAGCCCACAATATCGAGTCTCCGGGGTTCGCGCCATGGGGCCGCCGGACGTCGATCCGAACCCGATGCGCGGGTCGCCGCGGCGCCCGGATCTGGAGGTAAGCGGCGGACCGGCGAGCACCGGCGTGCGAACGATGTCCGCGGCGGGGCGCGGGTGGACGAGGCTCAGCGCGCGCTGGCCCGTGAGGCCACGCGCGGGGCAGTCGCCGAGGTCGCGGTCGGGTCCGATGCGGGCGATGCGGGCGATGCAGGCGATGCAGGCGATGCGGGGGGGGTCGACCCGGGCGGGAGGCCAGCGGCGGTGACATCCCGTGCGGCCTCGGCGGCCTCGATCTCGGACCACAGGCCCATGACCAGCGCCTCCTGGGTCGGCCACGCCTGGCCGTCGACGCCCTTCCCGGGCTCCACGCCGAGCATCTTGACGGTGACGGTGCGGTCGGGGTCGATGCCGACCCGCTCGGCGCGGCCGCGGAAGTACTGCTTGAGGGTGGCGGCGGTGGCCTCGTGCTTGCTGGGGCACAGCTTGCCGCCGCTGACGGCCCGGTGCACGGTCTCCCAGGTGGTGCGGGTGGTGTAGTCGAAGGGCTGGCCGTGGTCGTCTTTGCAGACGATGTTGCCGCCGGCCTTCTTGATCATGCGGACCGCGGCGCGGCGATACACGAGCACGTCGACGACGGCGTCGCAGAGGACGCGCGGGTCGGCGGCCTTGTCCCACAGGAGGGTGAAGTAGTTCGAGTTCATCCCGAACAGGCCGTAGGTCTGCCACTTCTCGGGGTCGTCGGCGTGCGGGTTGCCCTCGTAGGTGGTCTGCATCTTGCGCCACGCGGCGTAGCTGCCCTGGAGGTCCGGGGAGAGGCGATGCACGAGGCCCTGCTGCATGCTCGACTCGCGCATCGCGACCATGTGCAGCAGCTTGGTGAATTCGTCGCTGGTCTTGAGCCGGCGGGCGACGTGGGCGATGACCCGCTGGGTCCGCTGCTGCTCGTTGTGGGTCAGCTTCGGGCGGTCGGCGCTGACCTCGTGGACGCACTCGCGGGGCAGGAACTCCTGCACCGCGGCCCGATCCTCGGCGATCAGGGAGGCCTCGACCGCAGCCTCGGCGAGGGTCTCGGCGGGCGCGGGCGCGGTGCCTGGCGGGCCCAAGGCCGCGCCTAGATCGTCGGGCGCGATGCGCCCGGGTAACGCATCCTCCGTGTCCATCGCGCTGGCATCATCGTCGAACACATCGGTTCCGAATCCGATCAACGATGCCAGGGCTGTCAGTTTCACCAATCGCATTCCGTGCACTCCTTTGGACTGGGCCGACCTCGGCGAAGGCACAGAGAACCCGATCCAGTGCGCCCCGTCCATAGCCGCGGCGAGAAATTGTCGATGCAGATTCGATCGAATGCGCCAAAATTGGGCTCAGTGGCGCGCACGATGGGGCAGAATGCGCTTTCATTAAAACGCATATCACTGGCACATTCCCTGTGTGCGCGGGATGCGGGGCAATCTGCCAGCCACAAGTTGTGGGCGGCGACCGTTGCGCTCGCGCAAGATGTAGTAGTGTCACTTCCAGCCCCCGCGCGTCTGGACACTCGTCCGTGGCCGGCGCGCCTGCGTGGCCGCTCGCGGGCGTGCTGTGTGCTTGCTCTGGATCGGATCAAGGAGACTCGATCACGCGATGCGATCGCATCGCGATGCGGATGAGTGTCGTGATCGCGGACGAATGTTCGCCGAGCAACGCCAGGGGCGTGCGACCCCGGCAGGACATCCGCCCTAGCTCTCGCCGAGCCCGCGCCGCCGCAACATCCACAGGAAGAGGGGGGCGCCGAGCAGGCTGGTGAGCACGCCCGGAGGGAGCACGACGCGGGTGACGGCGCGCGCGAGGGTGTCGACGAGCACGAGCAGCGCCGCGCCGAGGACGGCGGCGAGCGGGAGCAGGCGGCGGTGACCGGGGCCGGCGAGCATGCGGGCGAGGTGGGGGACGAGCAGGCCGACGAAGCCGATCACGCCGCTGAGGGCGGTCGCGGCCCCGACCAGCAGACCGACGGCGATCACGGCGCGGCGCCGCAGTCGGGTCAGGTCGACGCCGAGCGAGGCGGCGATGTCGTGTCCGAGGTGCAGGGTGTCGAGGTCGCGACGCAGCCAGGTGGCGAGCGCGAGGCCGATCGCGCACGGCGGCAGGGCCCAGGCGACGTGGATCCACGTGCGGCCCTCGAAGCTGCCGAGGCTCCACTGCATCACGCGGATCCCGAGGTCCCAGCGCTGGGCGCCGAGCGCGAGGCACAGGGTCGCGACCGCGGCGCACAGGGTGCCGAGCGCGAAGCCGGAGAGCAGCAGGGTGGCGAGGCCCTGGTGCGCGCGGTGAAGGCCGAGCAGCACGAGCAACACGAGGCCCGCGCCGCCGGCGGCGAGCAGCGGGGTGACCCACAGGCCGGCCTGCTCGGCGCCGAACACGAAGCCGACGACGGCGGCGAGCATGGCGCCCGCGCTGACGCCGAGGATGCCGGGGTCGGCGAGCGGGTTGCGAAACAGGCCCTGGGTGAGCACGCCGGCGCTGGCCAGGGCGGCGCCGACGATCGCGGCGAGCAGGGCGCGGGGCAGTCGCAGGTCCCAGACGATCGCGTCGCGCAGGCCGGGGTCCGGGGCGGTGAGGCCGAGGTGGCCGGCGACGATCTGCAGGGCCTCGCCGACGCCGATCTCGCCCGGACCTGTCCCGAGGGCCAGGAGCAGCGCGGCCGGGAGCAGCAGCGCGGTGAGCGGGGCGAGGCGCATGGGCGGTCAGCGGTGAGCGAGGACGCGGGCATGCAGCAGCTCCGCGGCGGCGATCATACCCTCGCCGGTGCTGCCGAGGTCGCGGGCGGGGATCGCTATGACACCGTGCTGGCGGGCGGCCCGGGTGGCGGCGAGCCCGGGGCCGGCGGCGAAGGCGGTCTCGGCGGCGGCGCAGGCGGGGTCGTCGGCGGCGGCGGCCGGGCATGAGATGACGATGATCTCGGGGTCCCAGGCGACCAACTGCTCCATGGCCACCGGGACATGTCCCGAGAGACCTGTGCTTTCGGGCAGGTTGACGAGGCCGGCGGCGGCGGCGATGTCGGCGAAGGTGGTGCCGCCGGTGGCGGCGTAGCCGTCGCCCCATGAGATCGCGGTGAGGGTTGGCGAGGCGGAGCGGCGGGCGGCGAGGGCGGCGAGGCGGGCGTCGAGCTCGGCGACGGCGCGCTCGCCTGCGGGGGCGGCGTCGACGGCGGTGGCGAGGGCGCGGAGGTGGGCGCGGTAGTCGGCGAAGCCGGTGAAGCTGTCGAACTCGAGCAGGCGGACGCGCTGGGCGGTGAGCAGGGCCTTGATCTCGGGGGTCGTGAAGCTGGCGATGACGACGAGGTCGGGGTCGCGGGCGAGCAGGCCCTCGCTGGTCACGGCGAGCCGCGGGAGCTCGGGCGGCCACAGACCCACGACCCGGCTGTAGCGCGGGTCGTCGGCCATGACGCTGACGCCGACCACGCGGGCGCGCGCCTCGGGGCCGAGGGTCCACAGGATCTCGTCGCTGAGCACGGTCTGCGAGAGGACGCGGCGGGCGGGGCCGTCCGTCGCGGGGCGCGGCGGGGCGCAGGCGACTACCAACGCGAGCGCGAGGATCAGGCTGTGCGGCCGGGTCCGGGTGGCGAGCGGAGTGGAGGTCTCGCGGCGTCGCATGGTCAGGGGATCGCGACCGCGGCGTAGGGGGCGAGGCCGGTCGACAGCGGGAGGCCGCCGAAGCGTGGGGTCGGCGGGTCGGTCCTGAGATCCCACGCGCGCATGCCGGCGGCGGCGTGGCTGCGATCGCCGAACCACAGGGTGTCGTCGACGATCTCGAGGGTGGGGCCGATCGACTGCATGCCACCGGCGATCTCGATGATCGGGGCGTCGTCGTCGAGGCTGGCGCGCAGCAGCACGACCTCGCTGAGGTCGGCGCGGTAGCTGGCGATGTAGGCGTGCTCGCCGGTGCGGTCGAGGTCGAAGGTCTGGGTCAGGTCGGTGGCGACCAGGCCGATCGCGGCGAGGCGGGCGGGGTCGACGGCCCAGGTGGTCTGTAGCGTGGCGAGGTCGGTGCGCTCGAGGCCGCTGCTGAGCACCAGGAGGGTGTGGCCGGCGGGGTCGGCGGGGTCCAGGCGCCACTGCTTGGCCCAGGGGCCCAGCAGCGGCATCGCTTGCACACCGGGGGTGTCCGGGTCGAGGTCGTGCAGGCGGCCGCTGGCGAGGTCGATCGGGGCGAGGTGGTCGTGCTCGCCGGTCGGCGCGAACACCATATTCTCGTCGAGGCGCTGGACGGTGATGAAGAGGGTGTCGCCGCAACGCATGGCGAGGTTGGCCTCGGGGTTGCCGTCGGCGTCGGCGAGCGGGCGCAGGTCGATGCTGCCGGCGAGGGTCGGCGTGGTGGGATCGGCGAGGTCGAGGATCTGCAGCGTGGGCGCGCCGAACAAAGTGATGTAGGCGCGCTGGCCGGCGAAGGCGAGCGCGTGCGGGTTGCTGCTGACGACCTCCGGGACGCCGAGACCGAGCTGGGCGAGCAGCGTGAAGTCGGGGCGGAGGATGTCGAGGGCGTCGAAGCCGTAGCGGTGCAGCAGGTACAGGCGCTCGCCGTCGTGGACCGGCACGGAGTCGCTGGTAGCGAGCGCGAGGTCGGGGGTGATGATGCCGGTCTGCAGGTCGAGGATGCTGAGCGCGCCGGTGACGTTGTCGGTGGTCGTGATCGCGAGGCGCGTTGGTTCCTGGACCTCGCCGCTGCACGGGACGCCGAGCACCGGCGGGCCCGCGAGGGGCTCCTCCGGGGCCGGGCCGGTGCTGTCGTCGCCGCTGTCGTCGTCGGACGCGAACGGGACGCAGGCCAGCGCGAGGCTGGCCGCGAGCGCGGCTGCGAGGTCGCGCAGGGTCATGGGATCGCCAGGACCAGGTATGGGGCGGCGGTCATGGCGACGGGCGGGCGCTCGCTGTCGTCGGCGAGATCGAAGCTGCGCAGGCGGGGCTGCGCGATCGCGGCGTCGCCGACCCACAAGAAGGAGCCGGTGCGCTCGAGGGTCTTCTCGCGTGAGACCAGGCCGTCGACCAGGACCTGCGGGGTGGCGGGCTCCTGCCCGTCGACGCCGATGTGGAACACGGCGGCGTCGGGATAGTCGCCGTCAGTGGCGAGCAGGTGGATGCTGGCGCCGTCCTGGGCGACGCTGAAGGCCTGTGGGTCGAAGCCGTCGACGTCGACGCCCGCGAGCACGGTCGGCGCGACGGCCCAGGTGGATGTCCCGAGGGACAGGTTGACACGCTCGACGCCGGAGGTCAGGACGAGGACGGTGTGGCCGTCGGGGTCGGTGGGGTCGAGGCGGACCTGCTTGGCCCAGGGGCCGAGCAGCGGCAGGGCCTGGGTGCCTGCGGCGGCGGGGTCGAGGTCGATCATGGCGCCGGTGGTGAGGTCGACGGCGACGAGGTAACTGAGATCGATCGGGGCGAAGTCGACGAGCCGCTGGATCGCAACGAACATGACGCCGCCGCAGGTGAAGGCGACGCCGGGCTCGGGGCTGCCGTCGCGGTCGGCGAAGGCGGCGAGGTCGAGGCTGTCGACCATGGCCCCCTGCGGCGGCAGGTCGAGGTCGTAGACGGGGATCGTGGCGCTGGCGAACAGGCTCAGGTAGCCGTGGCCGTCGGGGCCGAAGGCGAGGGCCTGCGGGTTGGCGTCGGCGACCCCGGGGACCACGACGTCATAGGTGGCGAGCGGCGTGAGGTCTTGGCCTCCGTACACGTCGAGGGTGTTGATGCCGAAGCGACCGATCACGACCAGTTTGTCGTCGCCCCAGGCGAGCGCGGGGTCGCTGGGGGCGGGCGCGAGGTCGGCGGTCAGTGTACCCGTGGCGATGTCGACGACGTGCAGGCTGGCGGGCGCCATGAAGTCATTGGTGATGACGGCGAGGCGGGTCGGGTCGGCGACGTCGATCGTGCACGGGGCGTCGAGGACGATCGCGGGGCCGTCGCCGCCGGTCGATGGGTCATCACCGGTCGAGGGATCGTCGCCGGTCGAGAGACCATCGCCGGTCGAGGGACCATCACCGGTCGAAGGGTCATCACCGGTGGTGGTCGGGGTCTCGCCGGTGGTGGTGGTGGTCGCGGCGTCGGTCGTTGCTGTACTTTCGGACAGGTCGGTGGTGCTGGTGTCGGCGTCGTCCGGGATGTCGGCGTTCGACGGGGCACAGGCGAGCAGCAGGGCGGGGAGGAGGAGGAGAGGGGAGGGAGCGCGGGGCATGATCGGGGCGTTTCGGGGGTGCAGGGTCAAGCGCGGCGACGGACCGGGAGGTCGAGGTCGATCCGCAAAGAGGTCCACAGGCTGATGCCAGGGAGCGGGTAGAAGAAGAAGTCGGAGACCGGCACGGTGATCGCGGGGGCGCCGGCGATCGGCGGGTGCCAGGTGGTGGTGCGCAGGTTGAAGAGGTTTCGTAGCTCGGCGGCGATGTGGATCCGATCGGCGACCCGCAGCTCAATGCCGACGCCGTGGAGAGTGCGACGCGGGACCTCGTAGCGGCCGCTCGAGTCGAGGAAGGTGCGGGCGGCGTGCTCGACGGTGTAAAATAGGCGCGGCGCGAGCACGGCCCCGCGGGCCTGATACGCGTGGCCGATCGAGGCCTGGGCGTAGAGCTCGTGGCGCGGGCGGCCGGGCAGTGGTTGACCGCGCTGGCTCGGGTCGTCGCCGAGGTTGACCGGCGCGAGCAGGGTGTAGTTGGCGGAGAAGCGCAGGTCGCCGCCGAGCAGGCGCAGCGCGGCGCTGGTCTCGAGGCCCGAGACGCGGGCACCCTCGAGGTTGACGGGGCGCAGGGTCGGTCCGCTCTGCTGCCACTGGATCAGGCGGTCGCTCCAGGCGACGAAGCCAGCGGCGTGGGCGTAGAGGCTGGTGCGCGCGCCACCGGTGTCGACGACGACGCCGCCGTCGAGGCTGGTGCCGCGTTCGGGGCGTAGGGCCTCGTTGCCGACGATGTAGCCGCGATCTCCGAACAGCTCGACGAGCGTCGGCGGCCGGAAGTAGCGCCCGCCGGTCAGGCGCAGCGAGACGCCAGGCAAGACCTCGAGGCGGGCGCCGAGGCGCGGACTCAGGCCGATGTCGAGATGGTTGGTGCCGCGGTCGTCCTGCTCGCCGGTGCCGGCCGCGACGGCGAAGCGGCTGGTGACGAGGTCGAGGCGGACGATCGGCTGGAGGTGCAGGCGGCCGCCGAGCAGGCGCTGATCGAGCTGGATCCCGAGGCCGAGGCCGATGCGTTGACGGCGGGCGTCGCCGCGGGGCGGGGCCAGAGCGCGCTGGTCGACGCGGGTCCACTCCTGGCGGGCGTCGGCGATCGTGGTGAGGGTCGCGCCGCGCCACAGACCCACGTGCACGCGCGGTGAGAGGTAGAGGTCGAGGTTGCGCGTGACCTGATCATCGACGCCGAGGCCGACCTCGCCGAGCGGGTCGCGCCAGCGGCTGCGATCGACGGCGAAGCCGCCGAGGAGCTCGATGTGACCGTCACGGGTGGCCTCTAGGTCGCGGCGCACGCGGGCGACGGTGCGGGCGACGATGGTCTCGAGGTTGGTCGCCTGCGCCTGTTGGCCGGTGGCCTGGCCGGGGATGCCCTGGCGCTTGGCGAGCAGCAGCTCCTGGGCGCTGTAACGCCAGGGGCCGCTGCGGCCGTGCACGGCGATCTGGGTGAGCACGCGGTCGTAGTGATTATTTTGCCGGCGGACGGTGGCGTCGTCGCGGCGGTCTTGCAGGGTGTCGCCGACGTTGTAGAACGGGAAGTCGCCGGCCGAGCCGCCGTAGCCGACGCGCAGGTCGAGGCAGGGTCCGCGGCGGCGCGGGGCGAGCGGGAGGGAGGCGCTGGCCCGGGCCTCGCGGGCGGCGAAGGAGCCGACGCCGAGGGTCGCGCTCAGGCGGCGGCGGTCTTGCACGCAGCGCAGGTCGCTGCCGAGATCGAGGGCGCCGCCGATCGCGGCGCCGCCGTACACGACGGGCACGAGGCCGCGATGCACGGTCGCGTGAGCGAGGGTGTCGATCGGGAGGTCGCCGAGGTTGACGACGCCGCCGCTGCCACCGACCGGCACGCCGTCGAGGAACACGCCGACCTGCTGCGCGGTCGAGCCGCGCAGCGAGAGCGCCGAGAATTGGCCGAGGCCGCCGAGTGAGCGGACGGTCGCGCCGGCGCTGCGACCGAGGACCTCCGGTAAGGCGTCGGCCGGGCGCGCGCCGTCACGGCGGAGGTCGATCGCGGTGGCGAAGCCCGGCGTGGCGGCGTCGACCTGGCGCTGGTCGTCCTGGCCGTCGCCGCGGCCGTGTTGCACGACGGTGCGATAGCGTTCGGGACCTGGGCTGGCCTTGGGGACAGGTTTGACTGCGGGCCGGGCGTGCGCGCCACGGCCGGTGAGCAGCGCGGCGAGACCGACGTAGACCATCGCGTGACGCGACCCGCGAGGGTGCGTGCAGATGCATTCGAGGGCGCGCCCGAAGGCGCCGCGAGGCGTGGGGATCGTGGGGACGATGGCGAGGGACTCCCGTCTCACCGAAGTCCAGGCGCCGGCAAACGCCGGTCGCATGGACCTCCCGCCCCGAGGGGGGCGGTGGAGCGCAGGGCAGGTCTCCTGGCTAACGGGTCATCCTCGATCAGCGCCTTCCCATGACCACCGATCAGGGGGTCACAGTGGCATCTCGCCGATCTCGTCGCCGCTCACAGTGGCGGGAGCCGCGTCGGTCTTGCACCGACTTCCCTCTTTCGCGTCCCGGGGCCTGGCCCGGCACGACCGTGCGCTCGAGTTGTTTGTCAGAGAACGCGACCCTTGTGGCTCGCAGCCGCGCCTCGTGTCAAGGCGAGCGCGGCGGCACGTAGACCTCCGGTATTCCTCACGCTCGATGTGGCGCCCTGTCGTGGACTGCCGTTGTTGGCCTTTAAACCCATAATAAACGGCATTAATCGTCTTCTGGAGCCTGGAATCCGGAGGAATTTGTAGTTGCAAAACCCACAAACAAAACTAAGGTCATAAAACATGCGGACATCACGGTCGACCCTGCAAGTTCTGTCCTGTTCCCTGCTCACGGCGTTGTCGGTCGGCTGCGGGGACGACAAGGCAGGGGTCGACACCAGTGAGGGCGAGACCGAGACCGAGACCGGGACCACGGGGGACGCGCTCACGACGACCACGCCGACGACCGGTGAGGACTCGTCGACCGGCGCGCCCTTCGTTCCGTTCCCGGCGCGCGGCGACGTGAAGATCGTGCGCGTCGAGGCCAACCCGAGCGTGGCGATCCCGATCGGGCTCGATGGCGCGGCGGTCGGCGGTCCAGGGCGCAACGCGTTCATCCCGAAGGGTCGCGACATGCTGGTCCGCGCGTTCGTCGACGTGCCCGACGACTGGATTGAGCGGTCGCTCGAGGCCCGCCTGATGCTCAGCGGCGGCGGCGTCGACAAGGTGCTGACGCAGACGATCACGATCTCGCAGGACTCGTACGACAACGATCTCGCGTCCACGTTCTACTGGGGCGTCGAGGCGGTCGATGTGGTCCCGAACCTCAAGTACCAGATCGAGCTGTGGGAGGTCGCGCCGGGGGCCGAGATGCTGCCCGAGCCCGCCGAGCCGGCGATCGCCGTATTGCCCGGCCCGGCCTTCGTCGGCGTCGAGTCGAGTCAGGCCGAGATGCGCGTGGTGCTGGTCCCGATCGACTACAAGTTCGGCTCCTGCGCCGCGGTGGTCGATGGCGAGGCGCAGCGCAAGGCCTTCGAGGACGCGCTGTATCAGCAGAACGCGGTCGAGACTATCGAGTTCACGGTCCGCGCGCCGTACCCGGTCACCTACAGCATGACGGCGTTCTCGGGCCTGAGTAAGCTGGTCTCGGAGATGAGCCAGCTTCGCACCGACGATGGCGCCGATCCGAACGTCTATTACTACGGCCTGTTCGACAACTGCGGCGGGTGCATCGGCAGCGGCGGCGGCCAGTCGGGGTGTACCGTAGGCCTCGCCGCCGACATCACCGGCCCGGACAAGACCGACGCCCGCTACCGGGCGTCGGTGGGCCAGCTCAACAAGGGCGGCGTCGACACCTTCGTGCACGAGGTCGGACACACCCAGGGCCGCCGCCACATCGAGTGCTCTGGCGCCGGCGTCGACGCGGCGGGCACCGACCCGAGCTACCCGCACGCGGACGGCCGGATCGGGATCTGGGGCTTTGGCATCCGCGACTTCAAGCTGCGCCACCCGACCGCATACTCCGACTACATGAGCTACTGCGGCAGCACCTGGGTGTCGGACTGGCAGTGGAACGCGACCTACTCGCGGATCAAGACGCTGACCGGTTGGGGCAAGAGCGACGCGGGAGCGCCGGCCGGGACCGACGGGGTGCTGGCTGGCGACGGGGTGCTGATCGGCGCGGTCGATCCGGACGGCCAGCAGATCTGGTGGACCGGGCCGGGTGATCTCAGCAGCGGTCGCGAGCCGAGCGCCACGCACCGCGTGATCTTCGAGTTCGCCGACGGCGAGGTCGAGACGACCGCCCAGGTCAGCGTGCGCGCGCACTATCCGACCCGCAACATCGTCGCCAGGCTGCCGCCGGGCTTCGACGGGCGCGAGCTGCTCGGCGTGCGCTGGGTCGACGAGTCCGGCGAGCATCCGGTCGCGCCGGCAACAATTCGTCGCTTGCACGGGCCCAACCGCCTGCAAGCCGCGCACTGACGCGCAGCCGGGATCTCCCCGGCTGCACGCACCCGGGCGCACCGCACTCGGTGAGCGCCCCGGCACCACGCGGCTAGGCAGCGCTGCCGAGTTGGGTTAGCCTGGCGCTAGAAGCTGGAGAAAGCCGATGCTCGACTTCCCGATCGCAGAGCTCATCACCCCCGAAGAGCAGGTGGCCGTGGCCCGTGCCGTGGCGATCATGGCGTCCCGTGACAACCAGGTCTCCGACAGCGAGAAGCACTTCGTCGAGGAGCTCATGGGCCAGATGATGCTGCTGCCCGAGGAGCGCGACCTGGTACGCAAGGAGTTCTCCACGCCCAACGACCTGATGCAGGTCGCGCGCACGGTCCAGCACCGCGAGGCCCGGCTGTTCCTGTTCTATCAGGCGGTCTGCGCGGCCCTGGCCGACAACAAGCTGGTCGACGGCGAAATGGACGCACTGCTGGCCCTGGCAGAGACCTTCGGGTTTCGCTCGGACCACGCCAAGGGCTTCATCCGCTGGGTCCGCGACAGCCTCGAGCTGCGTGACCGCGGGCAGCAATTGCTCGTCGAGATGTAGATCCGGCCCGGCCCGCCCCCGGATGGGCTGTGCGGCCGAACGCCAGACCCCGCGGCGAGCCCAGCGAGGACCCCGGGATCGCGTCGGTCTGGGCCGCCCTGGGTCATGCAATGCGGGCCAGCGGCCGGTGTTTGCGCCGGCTGCGGGTACTTGCGCCCGCCGACGCAGGCTCGCATACTCCGCCGCCCATGGCTCGCGTCACCGTCGAAGACTGCCTCGAGAAGATCCCCAATCGCTTTGCGCTCACGATCCTCGCCGCCCGGCGGGCGCGAGCCCTGCTCGAGAGCCGCGGCACGCCGCTGGTCGAGTGCGAGAACAAGGGAGCTGTCATCGCCCTGCGTGAGATCGGGAACGGCCTGGTGCGCTACCAGGAGAACGTCGAAGCCATGATGGTCGAGTTCATCGAGGAGCAGCGCCAGAAGCTCAAGCTGACCAGCAGCGACAACACCTTCCTCGAGGCCGCAGCCTTCAGCGTCAGCGAGGGCGACGAGTCCGACGATGAGGGAGACATCATCCCCGAGCTGTCCGCCGACTTCGAGAAGGTCGGCCTGGCCCCAATTGAGACCACCGACAACGACGAGCCCGTCGACGTCGAGGACGCCGACGTCGAGGAGGTGGCCGCCGACGACGAGGAGGCCGACCTCACCGCGGCCGCCGACATCGACGAGGACGCCGCCGGCCTGGAGGACCTCGAAGCGGGCCTCGAGGACGAGGAAGCCGACGTCGTCGAGACCGAGGACGAGGAATGATGCACGCGGGCCGGCGCGCGGGCGTGACGACCGGGCCCGTGGCCGTGGTCGTGGCGCTGCTGGCCGGCTGCGTCGACAAGGCGCCGCCGCCGATGTGGCCGGCGCCGCCGCCCCCGAGCGTGGCCGAGGTGATCGGTGCGCCCGCGCAAGTCCGGGCCCCGCCGATGCCGCTCGGCGTGGTCGGGGCAGGGCCGCTGTCCGGTCCGCCGAGCCCGCTCGACGCGGTGGCGGTCGACCAGGCCAACATCCTCGACCCTGACGGCGCATCGGCCACGGCCGCCGCCCAGGCCCACCCGCCGCCTCCGCGCGGCCCAGTGCCGACGCACCGCTGACACGGACGGGCTCGCCGAGCCGCTTTTGCCACCGCCACGGTCGCCGCCTGTGCTAAGGCGATCGCCGCGCCATGACACCGCCGTTTCGCAAGATCCTGGTCGCAAATCGCGGGGAGATCGCCCTGCGGGTGTTTCGTACCTGCGCCGAGCACGGCATCCGCACCGTCGCCGTGTACAGCGACGCCGACCGCGACGCCCTGCACACGTCGCAGGCCGACGAGGCGGTGCATATCGGGCCGTCCGCGGCCGCCGACAGCTATCTCCGGGCTGACAAGATCCTCGCCGCCGCGAAGGCGACCGGGGCCGAGGCGATCCACCCCGGTTATGGATTCCTCAGCGAGCGCGCCCACTTCGTCGAGGCCTGTCGCGCCGCCGGCGTGGTGTTCATCGGCCCCGACGTGCGCGCGATGGAGGTCATGGGCGACAAGATCGGCGCCCGCAAGGCGATGGCCGCCGCGGGCGTGCCGGTGGTCCCGGGCGTCAACGACATCGAGCGCTACGAGCAGGCCGAGGCCGCGGTCCGCGAGGTCGGCTTCCCGGTGATGCTCAAGGCCTCCGCGGGCGGCGGCGGCAAGGGCATGCGGATCATTCACGAGGCCGGCGAGCTGCGTCGCGCCTACGAGGCCGCGTGCCGCGAGGCCAAGGCCGCGTTCGGCGACGATCGCATGTTGATGGAGCGCGCCGTGTTGTCCGCGCGGCACGTCGAGATCCAACTGATGGCCGACCGCCACGGCACCTGCCTGTACCTCAACGAGCGCGACTGCTCGGTGCAGCGGCGCCACCAGAAGGTCACCGAGGAGAGCCCGAGCCCGAGCCCGCAGATGACCCCGGAGGTGCGCGCAGCGATGGGCGAGGTGGCCGTACGGGCCGCGCGCGCGGTCGACTACTGCGGGGCAGGCACGGTCGAGTTTCTGTTCGAGGAGCGCCCCGAGGGCCCGCGCTTCTACTTCCTGGAGATGAACACCCGTCTGCAGGTCGAGCATCCGGTGACCGAGGCGACCTGCGGCCGCGACCTCGTGTGGGACCAGCTCCGCGTCGCCGCCGGCCAGCCGCTCGGCTACACGCAGGCGGAGGTCGAGCTGCGCGGCCACGCGATCGAGTGCCGCCTCTACGCCGAGGATCCACGCACCTTCTTGCCGAGCCCCGGCGGTGTACAGAGGCTGCGTTGGCCGGTCGGCGCGCACATCCGCATCGACAGCGCGGTCGCCGAGGGCAGCGTGGTGTCTCGCTTCTATGACCCGATGATCGCCAAGCTGACCGTGTGGGGCCCCGACCGCCCGGCCGCGCTGCGACGTATGCGAGAGGCGCTGCGCGAGACGGTCGTACTCGGCATCGAGACCAACCTCGCGTTTCACCTGCGCGTGCTCGCCGAGCCCGACTTCTTGCGCGGCGACTTCTCGACCCGCTACATCGACGCTCACCCGGCGCTGACCGAGGTCGTCGAGATCCCCGAGGTCGACAGCCAGGCGATCGCGGCGGCGGCGGCGGTACACGCGGCCATGGCGCTCAACCGTGGCCAGGTGTCCGTGGCCGACGGGGTAGATGGCTCGCAGTCCTCGTCCTCGGATCCCGCTGACTTCGTATCTCCGTGGCGGCGCGCGGCCAGTTGGCGGCGCGCGTGAGTCAGCCGTCGGTGTGATGCCGGGCCGGTCGATGGATCGGCCCGGGCGATCGTGGCAAAACCCCGGTCCGTGGCCACGGCGAACCGGAGCAAGCACACCAAATTTATCTTCGTCACGGGGGGCGTGGTCTCGTCGCTTGGCAAGGGTCTGTGCGCCGCCTCGATGGGCGCGCTGCTCGAGGCACGCGGCCTCAACATCGGGCTGCAAAAGCTCGACCCGTACCTCAACGTCGACCCGGGCACGATGAACCCGACCCAGCACGGCGAGGTGTTCGTCACCGATGACGGCGCCGAGACCGACCTCGACCTCGGCCACTACGAGCGCTTCGTGTCGCACCGCATGTCGCGGCACAGCAACTACACCTCGGGCCAGATCTACGAGTCGGTGATCCGCAAGGAGCGACGCGGTGAGTACCTCGGACAGACCGTGCAGGTCATCCCGCACGTCACCAATGAGATCCGCAGTTGCATCCTCGCGGCCGCCGAGGGGCTCGACCTGCTGATCGTCGAGATCGGCGGCACCGTCGGCGACATCGAGAGCTTGCCGTTCCTCGAGGCGATCCGGCAGCTTCGTCTGCAGCTCGAGCCGCGCGACACGGTGTTCGTGCACCTGACGCTGCTGCCCTTCATCAAGACCGCGGGCGAGATCAAGACCAAGCCGACCCAGCACTCGGTGATGAAGATGCGCGAGATCGGGATCCAGCCCGACATCCTGGTCTGCCGCACCGAGCAGCCGATCACCCGCAGCACCCGCGACAAGCTGGCGATGTTCACCAACGTGCGCGCCGACAGCGTGATGTCGCTGCCCGACCAGGACTCGATCTACAAGGCGCCCCTGGTCCTGCACGCCGAGGGCCTCGACGACAAGGTGTGCGAGCTGTTGAACATCTGGTCGCGCGAGCCGCAGCTCGAGCAGTGGAAGCGGCTCGTACACACGATCGAGAACCCGAAGCAGCGCGTCAGCATCGGCGTGGTCGGCAAGTACGTCGACCTCGCGGAGAGCTACAAGAGCCTGCACGAGGCGCTGATCCACGGCGGCGTCGCCAACGACGCCGCGGTCGACATCGTCTACGTCGACGCTGAGCAGGTCCAGGCCGGTGGCGCGGACGCCCAGCTCGCTCGGCTCGGCGGCATCCTGGTGCCCGGCGGCTTCGGCGAGCGCGGCAGCGAGGGCAAGATCGCGGCCATTCGCCTCGCCCGCGAGCGCAAGATCCCGTTCCTCGGCATCTGCCTCGGCATGCAGATGGCCGTCTGCGAGTACGCCCGCAGCCTCGCCGACCTCCCCAACGCCCACAGCAGCGAGTTCGACGCGAACCTCGACGGCGCCGTGATCGCCTTGATGGCCGAGCAAGAGGCCGTCACCGACATGGGCGGCACGATGCGCCTCGGCGCCTACGACTGCGACCTGGCCGCGGGCAGCCTGGTCGCCCGCATCTACGGCAAGGTCCGCATCTCGGAGCGTCACCGCCACCGCTACGAGTTCAACAACCGCTACCGCGAGCGGCTCGAGAAGGCCGGGCTGCGCCTGAGCGGCGTGTCGCCCGACGGCAAGCTGGTCGAGATGATCGAGCTGGCGCCCGAGCTGCATCCGTTCTTCGTCGGCTGCCAGTTTCATCCCGAGTTCAAGAGCCGGCCGACCGCACCGCACCCGCTGTTCTCGGCGTACATCGCCGCTTCGCTGCAATCCCAGCGCACGCGCACCTGAGCCCGCGGGGCGCCCGCGGGGCACCTTGGCCCCCTACGCGTGGGACCGATCTCGGCCAGCCTCCGCAGATCCGGCAAATAACGCCGTACCAGCCCGCGGGGGTGGACCTGGAGCTTGGTCCCGGCCGCGGCCCTCTGGTAACTTTGCGGGTCAGCGAGGGCAAGCGACCGATGGCACTGCACATGCGTCAGGACATCCGGATGAGCCAGTCGCTCGTCATGACGCCGCAGTTGCAGCAGGCGATCAAGCTGTTGCAGTTGTCGCGGATGGAGCTGAGCGAGCTCGTGCGTGACGAGCTGATGGAAAATCCGCTGCTCGAGGAGTCGGCCGAGCTCGGGACCACCGTCGAGGAGCCGGTCTCCTCGATCGAGCTGCAGGACGCCGTCGATCAGCCCAACGAGGCGGTCGCCGAGCCGTCGTCGTCGTCGACGACCGACCCGATCACCGCCGATGGTCCGCCCAAGGACAGCGTCGACTGGGAGGTCTACGCCGACAGCACGCCGTTTCAGCCGGCGACCGGGGGCGGGGAGGGCGACGAGCAGACCGCCTTCGACGCGACCCTGACGCGCGCCGAGACGCTCCCGGATTATCTGCTGTGGCAGGTGCGGCTGTCGAACTACTGCGAGTCGGACGAGGAGATCGCCGAGTATCTGGTCCGCAACCTCTCGCCGGCCGGCTACTTACAAGATGGTTCGACCGTGCAGGTCGCACGCACACTCGGCTACTCGACGTTGAAGGTCGAGCGGGTGATCCGCAAGCTGCAGCAGCTCGACCCCTTCGCGATCCTGGCGCGCAACCTGGCCGAGTGCCTGTGGGTCCAGGCGCACCACCCCGAGCACCCGATCGAGGATCCGCTGGTGCTGGCGATCATCGCCAAGCACCTGCACAACCTCGAGAACCGCAACTACCAGGCCGTCGCGCGTGACACCGGCGAGGCGCTGGAGGAGGTCTACGAGGCCACCAAGGTGATCCAGGGCATGGACCCGCGACCGGCCCGGGCCTACGGCTCGGAGGCCGCGCAGTACATCACGCCGGACGTCTACATCGTCAAGATCGCCGAAGACTTCGTGGTCAGCCTCAACGAGGAGGGCGTGCCCAAGCTGCGGATCAGCGCGATGTACCGCGAGGCGATGGGCGGTCACCCGAAGGCCAAGGACTACATCAGCGAGCGCATGCGTTCGGCGCAGTGGTTGATCCGCTCGATCCAGCAGCGTCAGCGCACGATCCTCAAGGTGACGCGCAGCATCCTCAAGTTTCAGCGCGAGTTCTTCGAGCGCGGGGCCCAGCACCTGCGGCCGCTGATCCTCAAGGATGTCGCCGAGGACATCGAGATGCACGAATCCACGGTCTCGCGGGTGACCACCAACAAGTATGTCCACACGCCGCAGGGGATCTTCGAGCTCAAGTACTTCTTCAACGCGGGGATCAGCCGCACCAGCGGGGACGACCTCGCCAGCGAGGCGGTCAAGACCCGCATCAAGAAGCTGATCGACGCCGAGGACGCTGCCCACCCGTACAGCGATCAGAAGCTGGTCGAGCTGCTCGAGCAGGAGGGCATTGACATCGCCAGGCGAACGGTTGCCAAGTACAGGGAGCAACTTGGGGTCCTCTCGAGCTCCAAGCGCCGTAAGCTGTTCTAGCTCCGGCCGTTTCGTTCATCCCCCCACCAAGAAGGTGCCGACGATGCAGACCCACTTCGTTTTCCGCCAGATGGAGTCCTCCAACGCCCTGCGTGGTTACGCCGAGGAGCGCCTGGAGAAGATCAAGCGCTACTTCGCGGACCCGCTGCGCATCAGTTGCACGTTTAGCGTCGACAAGATCATGCATTGCGCCGCCTTCGACGTCACGCTGCGCAACGGCCTCCAGCTCCACGCCTCCGAGGCGACCGAGAACATGTACTCCTCGGTCGACATGGCGCTGGCGAAGATGGAGCGCCAGGTCAGGCGCTACAAGGCCCGCATCAAGCACCACAAGGCCAACGAGGGCCGCACCGCCAAGGTCAAGCTCGGGGTCATCGCCGGCGAGAGCGTCACCGACCGGCACGTCGAGGACGACGACTCGCACGCCGCCAACGCGTCGGCGGCCAACGGCAACGCCGGCCATCCAGGGCCGTCGGGGGCCGAGTACAGCGCGGCGCCAGCCGAGACCGAGCCGCACATCATCAGGCAGACCGAGTTTCATGCCGAGCGCATGACGGTCCACGCCGCGATCATGCAGATGAACCTGCTGCACAAGCAGTTCTACGTGTTCACCAACGCCGCGAGCGGCGCGATCAACGTCATTTATCTCGCCGAGGACGGCAACTTCGGGCTCATCGAGCCCCAGCCCGACGGGGGCTAAGCCGTCGTGTGAACCTCGCCGCGCCGCGCCCGGATCGCTCCGGGCCGGCGTTTGGGGCCTGACACGCCGTCACACGCCCGTGCCGCGCAGGGCAGGGATGGTTCGTCGGACGGCGGGCGTCACCTGTTATGCTCGCGGCCATGCGCCGTGAAGCCTCCATCGAGGTCAGCAAGCTGCTCGAGGCCTCCTCGGAGACCTTGCATCTGACCCTCCTGTCCGACTGGGGCTCGCTCGACCGCAAGATCGCCCACATGCGGATCCAGAAGCCCGGGCTCGCGCTGTCCGGCTTCGTCAAGCACGTGTACCCCGACCGGATCCAGGTCCTCGGCCTCACCGAGATCGACTACCTGGTCTCGATCCCCCGCGAGCAGGCCGAGGCCGGGCTCGCGGTCTACTGTCAAAAGCCGATCTGCGCGATCACCATCACCCGCGGACTCGACCCGCCGGACTTCCTGATGGACGCCGCGCGTCGCCACGGCGTGCCGGTGCTGCGCACCTCGCTGATGAGCTCGGTGTTCATCTCCCGCCTGGTGCGCCGCCTGGAGGAGCTGCTGTCGCCGCGCGCCACGTTGCACGGCGTGTTGGTGGACGTGCTCGGCGTCGGCCTGCTGCTGATCGGTCGCAGCGGCGTCGGCAAGAGCGAGGCGGCGCTCGACCTGATCCTCAAGGGCCACCGCCTGGTCGCCGACGACATCGTCGAGGTCACCGTGCGCCCGCCCGACACGGTGTGGGGCTCCGCGCTGGAGATGCACCAGCACCACATGGAGATCCGCGGCATGGGCATCCTCAACATCACCCACCTGTTCGGGGTCGCCGCGGTGCGTGACAACAAGAAGATCGAGGTCGTCGTCGAGCTCAGCGACATCCAGGAGGACGACTACGATCGTCTCGGCACCGAGCAGCAGGTGTGGCCGATCCTCGGCGTCGACGTCCCGCTCGCGCGCATCCCCCTGCGTCCGGGCCGCAACATCGCCTCGCTGATCGAGGTCGTCGCCAGGAACCAGTTGCTCAAGTATCGCGGCCACGACAGCGCCCGCGAGTTCCAGGAGAAGATCAACGCGCGCATCGCCGCGGGCGCGCGCGGCATCAACATCCGCGGCACTGGCACGATCCCGCCGCGGCCCGATGTCCCGGTCGCGCAGCCGCGCGCGGCCTCGCAGGCGATGCCGATCCCGGAGGTCGAGTAGCGTGGAGATCCTCGTGGTCACGGGCATGAGCGGCGCCGGCAAGTCGACCGCCCTCGCGGCGCTCGAGGACCTCGGGTTTTACTGCGCCGACAACGTGCCCGTGCCATTGCTCCCGCAGTTGGCGCAGATCCTGGTCGAGACCGACGGCTCGCGACGCGCCGCGGTCGGCGTCGATGCCCGCGAGGACTCCCTCCTTCGCGACTTCGCCGGCGTGCATCAACACCTGATCAGCGCCGGTCACCGCGTCGAGATCCTGTTCCTCGACGCCCCGGACGAGGTCTTGCTGCGGCGCTACTCCGAGACCCGCCGCAAGCACCCGATGGGCGAGCTGCCGGCCGCGATCGGCCGCGAGCGCGACCTGATGATCTCCTTCAAGGCCCGGACCACCGCGACGATCGACACTGGCACGCTCCGGGCCCGCGAGCTGCGGCAGATGATCCGCGACCGCTACGGCGCCGACGGTGGCCTGCTGCACCTGGTCCTGATGTCCTTCGGCTTCAAGTCCGGGCCGCCCGCCGTCGCCGACATGGTGTTCGACCTGCGCTTCCTGCAAAACCCCTACGACGTACACGCCCTGCGGCCACTTACCGGCCTGGACCCCGAGGTCGCCGACTACGTGCTCTCGCAGCCGGACGCCCAGACCATGCTGGCTCACCTGGAGTCCCTGATGCGCTTCGTGGCCCCCCGCAGCATGCGCGAGGGGCGCTCGTACCTGACCGTTGCGCTCGGCTGCACCGGCGGGCAGCATCGCTCGGTGGCGATGATCCATGCCCTCGCCGAGCGCCTCCAGCAAGGTGAGCCGCTGACCCGGCCGCCGCCCCGGATCGTGACGCGCCACCGCGACCTCGTCGGG
>Ga0105045_10000347_pt1 | contig 32250 bp, 31 predicted proteins | sample MAT02_FD_78089 | JGI IMG/M metagenome (GOLD analysis project Ga0105045, IMG submission 78089) | Freshwater microbial communities from Lake Fryxell liftoff mats and glacier meltwater in Antarctica - MAT-02 (megahit assembly) | ecosystem: Environmental > Aquatic > Freshwater > Ice > Liftoff... | reverse complement strand
TCCTCTGACGGGTCGGGCTCGGCCGGCGTGCCTGGGCCGCCGAGGCGATCGGCCGGGCCCCCCGCGCGACGGCCTGCGTGCGGGGGCCTGCAGGCGCAGACCATCCGGGCGAGGGCATCGGGCGGGGGGCAGCTCCCTCGGCCTTCTCAGGTCGAGGTGTCGGGTCGGGTCATGTCGGCCCGGAGCCGGGCCAACGTCCGGCTCAGCAGCCGGGACACGTGCATCTGGCTGATGCCGACCTCGTCCGCGATCTGCGCCTGGGACATCCCGCGCACGAAGCGCAGCGCGATGATGCGCCGCTCGCGAGGCTCCAGCTTGGCCAGCACCGGCCGTAACGTCTCCCGGGTCAACACCTCGTCCAGCGCCACGTCCTCCTCGCCGAGGGAGTCGCTGACCCCGTTGTCCACGTCCAGGGGGACCGTGGTGAGGGAGTAGGCGCTCTCCAGCACCTCCAGCACCGTGTCGGAGTCCAGCCCGGAGCGCCGTGACACCTCCTCGACCGTCGGTGTCCGACCCAGCTCGTGGGTCAACGACTCCCGGGACTGGGTGACGGCGACCTGCACCTCCTGGACCCTCCGCGGCAGCCTGACGGTGCCCGCACGGTCCCGGAAGTAGCGTCGGATCTCCCCGGTGACCGTCGGGACGGCGTAACCCGCGAACGGCACGCCGCGACCCGGCTCGTAGCGGTCGACGGCCTTGATGAGTCCGATGGTGCCGACCTGCACGACATCGTCGTGGGGTTCGCCCCGACCGGCGAACCGGCGGGCGATGTGGTGCACCAGGGGCAGGTGGCTGGTGACGATCGTGTCGCGCAGGTGGGCTCGTTCGGGGTCCCCCTCGGGCAGCACGGCCAGCCGCTGGAGCAAGGGGTCGGTGTCGGGGCCCGACTGGTGCCGCCGCTGCGGACCGGGGCCCGACGGACCGGGGCCCGACGGACCGGGGTCGGGCTCGCCGGGGTCGGCTTGGCCGGGGCCGGGGCCGGGGCCGGGGCCGGGGCCGGGGTCGGGGTGGGGCTGGCTGGGGTCGGGCTGGCCATCGGTGGGCGGGCCGGCGTCGGGGTGCATGGCGACGGGGTGCGCGTCACCGGTGCTCGGCTGGTCATGCGTGCCCGGTCGGTGGTGCGTACCCGGCCGGTCGTAGCTCACCGCCAGCCCGGACCCCGGCCCCAGCACGGGGACGGGACCGGTGTCGGCGTTGTCGGTCGACAGATCCGTGCTCGCACCCACGGCTCAGACCGCTCGCCCTCGGGTGTGGGTGAGCGAGATCCACGACCCAGCCGCCTCGACGCCTGAGTCCACGTCTCCGGCGAGCGCCTCCAGTACGGCCCAGGCGTAGCTGCTGTCACCGGGCAGCAGGGGGTTCGGGCCCTGGACGCGGACGGCGAGGGACGAGGTCGACACCGAGAACGTGGCCCGAAGGCGGACGTGGAGGTCGTGACCGGTGGGGGCGGGCGGGAGCACGAGGGTGCAGGCCTCGTCCACCGCGATGCGGAGGTCTTCGATCTCGTCCAGCGTCAGGTCCAGGCGGGCGCCGAGCCCGGCGCAGGCGGTGCGGACGACACCCAGGTAGGCGGGGTCGGCCGGGAGCTCGAGCTCGACCAGGTCCGGAGCAGCGGCCCCGGCCTGCGCCGGCATCGACGAGCCGCCCGGGCCCGGGTCGCCGGCCGTGCCGTGGCCGTCGCGCTGGTGCGGGGTCGAGGGGGCGGGCGTCATCGAGTGGGTCTCCTGTCCTGGTGTCGCGAGAACGGTAGTGCTCGCAGGGCCCCACCGGGTCCGGTACGGCGAGAAATGCATCGTGCCCGACGAGTCTGCCCGTGCGGGTCATGCCGCCACCGGTCCCTGGGGACCGTGAGCAGTACCCAGCACCGCCACCTGGATGCGTCGGGCACGCCCTCGCTGCACCAGGATGCCTCGACCGGGCAGGTGGGTCCGCTGCCGCACCTGTTCTCGGCAGCCCAGCACGTCACGCACGTCGGTGCGACCAGCACACAGCACGACGCCCGAGCCGTGCCGGCGGACCGCGGCCGGTACGCCCCGGAACTCACCGGCGAACCACTCCGTGAGCCCGGCGACCACGATCGTCGCGCCGCGTACGAGGTGGTGGGCGAGGGGGCCTGTCCCCCCGCCCAGCCACGCCTCCAACGCCTGGGCGGTGTCGGGCCCGCAACGCTCGAGGTCGTCCACGAGCAGCAGCTGCACGCCCGGCGGCGGACGGGCGTGCGGGCCTGAGCCGGGGGTCGAGGCCGTCGTCACGTCCAGGTCCTCGAGCCGGCGGGTGGGCACCCCCGCGGTCAGGGCCTGGTGGCGGATGGTCTCCAGCGCGGTGCTCCGTCCGCTGCGGGCGGGACCGACCACGGCCAGCAGAGGCTCCTCGACCAACCGGAGCACCCACGGCTCACTGTCAGGGGACACCGTGGCCACGGGGAGGCCGTCGGAGGACGGGGCGGCCAACGTCCGCAGGTCGACGCGTCCGGGCAGATGGTGCACCAGCCAGGAGGGGGTCCCGGTGGTGCCGTGGCCCGGAGCGGGCCCGGGGGCGTGGCGGGTCTCGAGGACCTGGGCCTCGACCGCCCCGGGTCCCTCTACGGCTGTCGTGCCCTCGGCCGCCAGTCCCACCACGAGGCATCGACCGGGGCCGTCGCCGCCGGCGCGGACGCCGGCCGGGACACCGGCCAGGACGGTGTCGGCCCCATCGGTGGTGCGGTGGACCAACCGGACCCGAGCCGTCGCCGCCAGCCGCGACACCGCGGTCCCCCGGCCGCCGGCCAGTGCCACCCCTGCGCCGCAGCGGTGGGCCGACCGCAGCACCCGCATCAGCAGGTCGGTCACCTCCGGGTCCGCGGCGGGGTCCAGGAGCGCGTCGCAGTCGTCGACGAGCAGCAGGAGCCGCAGCGGGCCGGGCGCGCGGCCGACAGGAGCAGCCTGCTGTGCGGCCAGCGCTGTGAGCAGGTCCACCGTCTGGTCGGCGTCCGTGTCGCTCCCGTGGAGCCGGACGACCGGGACCCCGAGCCGTGAAGCGGCGTCGGCCATGACGTCCAGGGTCGAGCTGCGCCCGCTGCGGGGTCCGCCCAGGACCATCGCCGGCCCGTCGACCAACGGGTTCCACGTCAGCGCAGCGCGTGACTGCAGCCATGGCAGGTCAGTCAGGCCGAGCACGAGGCCCCTCGCGGTCGCGAGCCCGGACCCTGGCTCCTCGTTCGCGCCGAGCGGACCCGTGACGGCGCTCAGCTCTGCCCGTCCGAGACGGACCGGCAGCGGCGGCAGCCATGGGCTGATGGCGTCCCCGCGGCCACCCACCGACGCGGCTGCTCGTACCTGCGCGACGACGGCGGCGGCGGGCGACACGTCGCTGCCGCCGACGTGGACCGGAGGGTTGCGTGGGAGGTGGACCGACCCGTCGTCGGCGACCGTCGAGGGGAGGACGGTCAGCGACGCGACCGAGACGTCTGCCTCGCCGACCCACGTCGTCTGGATGGTCTCGTCGACCCCCGCACCGACGACGACCGCCCGCCCGGGACGGTCGTGGGGCAGCCGGGCGGCGTCGGGTCGGTCGACGACGTCGCGTGACTCGCCCGGATCCTGCACCCGCAGCGCGATGCGCAGCCCGGCGTTCGCTCGGATGTCGGCGGACACGACTCCGGCCGGGCGTTGCGTGGCGAGCACCAGGTGCAGCCCCAGGGACCGACCGGTCGCGGCCAGGCGGACGAACTCCGCCAGCACGTCGGGGGCGTCCTCGGCGAGGACACGGAACTCGTCGACCACGACCAGTAGTCGTGGCACGGTCGCGCCCACCGCCGTCCGCCTCAGCTGGTCGATGTCACGGGCCCCGGCGGCCGCCATCAGGCGTTCGCGGCGTCGCACCTCCGCCCGCAGGGAGTGGAGGACTCGAGTCGTGGCACCCCCGTCGAGGTCGGTCAGCAGCCCGACCGTATGAGGCAGGCCGGAGAGGTCGTCGAACGTCGCTCCGCCCTTGTAGTCGACGAGCAGCAGGGCGACGTGCTCGGGCGGGTGGCACAACGCGATCGCCAGGAGCCAGGCACGCAACAGCTCGGACTTGCCCGATCCCGTCGTCCCCGCGACCAGCGCGTGCGGGCCGGCGGAGACGAGGTCGACGAGGACCGGTCCCTCACGCCCGACGCCCAGCGGCACCGCCAGCCCGGCGGCCGACGCCGACCACCGCTGCAGCGTGGCGGCCGTCCCTGTCCCCAGGAGGTCCGGCAGCGGTACGCGGTCCGGTAGGACCGATTCGCCCTTCGCCGACGTCACCCGTAGCGGGGCGAGGTGCCGTGACAGGCGCTCGGACCACCACGGGCCCACCCGGTCCGCCACGCAGCTGGCCGAGCTGCCGTCCTCCATCAGTGACACCACCAGCTCGACCCCGTCGGGGGCCGCCGGTACGGCGACCGTCGTGCACCCCCGTGGCAGCTCGGCGGGGGTAGGCGACACCACGACGACGTGAACCCCCACTCCCGCCGCCTCCGGCAGCCAGGTCAGCTCACCCGCCGAGAGCTCGCCTCCGGGGTCGTCGACGACCACGAGGAGCAGTGGGCCGGGCCGGGCCGTAGTCCCGGTGCCTGCTGCCCTGGACGCGGACCGGTGCTCCACCAGCTCCGCCAACCACCGGGCAACCGCTGCCGCAGAGCGGTCGTGCGGGGCGCGATGGCGGTCACCCGTCTCGCCGAGCACGTGCGGCAGCAGATCGAGCCAGCGCCAGCGGTCGCGAGCCCCGACCCCGAGCAGCGCCACGACGTGGAGGCGCCCGACCGGCAGCAGCGTCACGAGCTGTCCGACGACGAACCGGGCGACAGACACGTCGCCGGTCTCGACGACCCCGAGAGCGCCGGTCCGCAGGTCGACCGACACCAGGTCACCCGCTGTGGCCATCGGCTCCTCGTCCCCTTCGTGCCCGCCCAGCAGGACCGCCGGTCGCAGGGACGAGGGCGGTCGTCCTCGGGGCGCGCTGCCCCGGACGCCTTCGTCGTCCGCCCGGCCGAGCCTCACCCGCAGCGCGTCGTCGTCACCGGGGTCCCGCTCCCACACCCGCTGGCCGCGGCTGCAGGCGTGGCGGAGCAGGGTGTCGGCGTCCGGGAGCGCGGCGGTCCGGGCCAGCGCGAGCGCCTCGGCGGCCCGCTGTGCCCGTTCGCGCTGCGCCGTGCAGGCCCGGGCGTGCTCACGTCGTCCCAGCCGTCCCTCCCGTCTCGCGTCCCGCTGGGCGGTGAACCAGCCGCCCGCGACCAGGAGCGGCCCGAGTGCGGCGAGCAGCAGGTAGACGGCGGACCCGGTCCACAGGGCCAGACCGCCCGCGGCGAGCGCGGGCAGCACGACGGCGATCAGCGGGAAGCCGGTCGCGCGCGACGGCCGGGCGGGGGCGGGGAGCCGGATGACGGGCGCCGCCTCCGGCAGGCGCACCCGGGGAGACCTGCGCAGCAGGAGGGTGCCCTCACCGGTCGCGGTCGTGGTGTCCCAGGTGGTGGTCGGCCCGACGGCACGCAGCGTCACCAGGCTCGCTCCGAGCACGCACTCCGCGCCGAGCGCCAGCCGTCGACCCTCCTGGGTCACCCGCTCCGCGTCCTCGACACCTGGTGCCCCCGTCCTCCCGACCACCGTCGTCCCGTTCGTCGACCCGAGGTCCCGGAGGCTGACGCCGTCGCTCTCGACCACCAGCTCGCAGTGCTCGCGCGACATCCAGGGATCGTGCACGACGACGTCGCAGCCCCCGCCCCTGCCGCACACCAGGCGCGCGCCGGTGAGGGGGTGGACGGTGGCGGCATCCGGCCCGGCCACCACGACGAGCTCCAGGAGGTGCCCCCCGCCCCGCCTGGCTCGGCGGTGGCTACCGTCCGGCGCGGACAGGACGAGGACCGCGCCGTCCAGCAGTGGCGGTGCGCCCACCAGCGCGGTGTCGGCGTCGAGGACCTGCCCGGACACCGACACCTGGGTCCGCCGCGGTCCCGGGCCGAGCCCGAGGTCGGAGACCTGCGACAGCGTGGTCCCGCCCGGGCACTGCACCAGGACCTCGGTGCGGGCCCCGAGCCGCGGTGCCGAGGCACCCACGTCTCCGCGAAGGACCACGGTCCACCTCAACCGCACCATCGCCCCCCGGTGATCCCTACCGGTGCCGTCCGCGACCGGTCTAGCTGCTGCGAGCCTGACCCAGCCAGACGTGCGAGACGGGGGGGTGCCGGCACATCTGTGGACGGAGCCGCTCTGTCCACAACCCGCTGCTCGGTCTTCCCCGCGGGGGTGTCCGCTTCGTAGTCTGCGGCCAACGGTCCGGGAGGGTCGAGACCCGAGGGGGATGCGTGGACGCTGTCGCGGCCGTGACCGACGAGGCGCGGGAGCTGATCAGGAGACGCAACCTGGACCCAGGTACGGACCCCGCCGGGATGCGTCGACTGGTCGAGGACCTGGTCGCCGACTACGACGAGCGTTCCCTGTCGGGCACCCTCGCGCCCGTCATCGACACCGGTACCACCGTGAAGCAGGTGCTCGACGCCGTCGTCGGCTTCGGCCCGATCCAGCCGTACCTCGACGACCCCGAGGTCGAGGAGGTGTGGATCAACGAGCCCGGAAAGGTGTTCGTGGCGCGCCACGGCGTGTCCGAGCTGACCACGACGATCCTGACCGACGCGTCGGTCCGCGACCTGGTGGAGCGGATGCTCCGCTCGTCGGGGCGACGGGTGGACCTGAGCAGCCCGTTCGTCGATGCCACCCTGCCCGACGGCTCGCGCCTGCACGTGGTCATCCCTGACATCACCCGCAGGCACTGGGCGGTCAACATCCGCAAGTTCGTGGTGAGGGCGGACCGGCTGTCGGACCTGGTGGCGCTCGGCACGCTCGGCGACCAGGCGGCCCGCTTCCTGGACGCCGCGGTGGTGGCCGGCCTGAACGTCCTGGTCTCCGGCGGCACCCAGGCGGGCAAGACGACGCTGCTCAACTGCCTCGCCGCCGCCGTCCCTGCGCGGGAACGAGTCATCACCTGCGAGGAGGTCTTCGAGCTCAAGGTGCCGGGACGGGACGTCGTCGGGATGCAGTGCCGCCAGCCCAGCCTCGAGGGCACCGGTGAGATCCCGCTGCGCCGGCTGGTCAAGGAGGCCCTGCGGATGCGCCCGAGCCGCATCATCGTGGGTGAGGTGAGGCAGGCGGAGAGCCTCGACCTGCTCATCGCCCTCAACTCCGGCCTGCCCGGGATGTGCACGGTGCACGCGAACAGCGCACGTGAGGCCGTCACCAAGATGTGCACCCTGCCGCTGCTTGCCGGCGAGAACGTCAGCGCGAGCTTCGTCGTGCCGACCGTCGCGAGCTCGATCGACCTCGTCGTGCACGTCGAGCTCGCCGCCGACGGGCGTCGTCGGGTCCGGGAGGTCCTGGCCGTGCCGGGCCGCGTGGAGGACGGGGTGGTCGAGACCGCCACGGTGTTCCGGCAGAACGCCTCCGACGCCCTCGTACCTGCCGGCGGGTACCCGCCGCACGAGGACCGGTTCCGCCGGGCCGGCTTCGACGTGGCCAAGCTGCTGGCACCGGCATGAGCACGGGGGACGGGCTGGCCCTGGGTCTGGTCGCGGGCCTCGGCGCCTTCTGCGTCTGGTGGGCGTGCTGGGTCCCCGACACCGAACCGCGCCTGGCCGTGCGGCGGTGGACGGCGGGCCTGGAGGACGCGCTGGTCCAGGCCGGGGTGCGCTCGGTGAGCGTGCGCTCGTTGGTGGCGCTGTGCCTCGGCGCGGGCGTCGGTGTCTTCGCCGTGGCGTTCCTGGTCAGCTCCGCGCCCTGGATCGCTCTCTGCTTCGCGCTGATGGCGGCCTGGGGCCCGGTGGCTCTGGTCCGGTACCGCGCCGAGCGGCGACGCGCCGACCTGCGGGAGGTGTGGCCGGAGGTGGTGGACAACCTCGCCTCCGGGGTGAGGGCGGGTCTGTCGCTGCCGGAGGCGCTAGGGCAGCTGGGGGAGCGGGGCCCGGAGCAGCTGCGGTCCGCCTTCTCGGAGTTCGAGGAGGACTACCGGGCCAGCGGCCGGTTCGCCGACTCGTTGTCGCGGCTCAAGGACCGCCTGGCCGACCCGGTGGCGGACCGTCTGGTGGAGTCGTTAAGGGTCACGCGCGAGGTCGGCGGGTCCGACCTGGGCCGTCTGCTGCGGACGTTGTCGACGTTCCTGCGCGAGGACGCCCGGACGCGGGGCGAGCTCGAGGCGCGTCAGTCCTGGACCGTCAGCGCGGCGCGGCTGGCGGTAGCCGCCCCCTGGGTGGTGCTGGCGATCCTGGCCACCCGGGAGGGCGCGGTGGCGCCGTACAACCAGGTGGAGGGCGTGGTCGTCCTGGCCATCGGCGGTGCCGCCTCCGCCGTCGCTTACCGGCTGATGCTCCGCATCGGTCGCCTGCCGCAGGAGCAGCGGGTGCTCCGATGAGCGACGTGGTCCTCGGAGCCCTGCTCGGCGCGCTCGCGGGCGGCGGGTTCCTGCTCGTCGTCGTGTCGGTGCCGTGGTGGCGTCAGGTCGACCTCGTGGACCGTCTCGAGCCGTACCTGCGCGACACCCGCAGGTCCCGGTTGCTGCAGGACCTGCCCGGACGCAGGGCGCGGTTCGGCACGCTGGAGCGGCTGCTCGCACCGGTGATGACGGACCTTGTCCGGTGGGTCGAGAGGATCTCAGGTGGTCCGGGGACGGTGCGCCGGCGGCTCGAGCAGTCCGGTGCGGGCACGACGCTGGAGCAGTTCCGCGCCGAGCAGGTGGTCTGGGGTGTGCTGGGCGTCGCGGCCGGCGCCGGTGCTGCCGCTCTGATCGGCCTGACCCGGGGCCCAGCCGTGCTGCCGATGGTGGCCGTCGTGGTCATCGGTGGTCTGGTCGGCGTCCTGGGTCGCGATCAGTACCTGTCCCAGCAGGTCAGCGCGCGCGAGGAGCGCATGATGCAGGAGTTCCCGACGGTGGCCGAGCTCCTGGCCCTGAGCGTCGGGGCTGGGGAGGGTGCCGTCGGTGCGCTGGAGCGTGTTGCCCGCACCTGCCAAGGCGAGCTGTCGGTGGAACTGCGGCGGACCCTCGCGGCCGCTCGGTCCGGGGCCAGCCTGGTGCAGGCGCTGGAGGGCTTGGCCGCCCGGACAAGCCTGCCGTCGCTGGCCCGTTTTGTCGACGGTGTCGCCGTTGCGGTGGAGCGCGGGACCCCGCTGGCAGAGGTGCTGCGGTCGCAGGCGCAGGACGTCCGCGAGCTCGGCCGTCGCCGGCTCATGGAGAGCGGGGGCCGGAAGGAGATCGCGATGATGGTCCCGGTGGTCTTCCTGGTGCTGCCCGTGACGGTGCTGTTCGCGGTCTACCCGGGCCTGGTGTCGCTGGACCTGCAGCTGTGAACGCGGCAAACAGGGCCCGAAGTCCTGTGCACGAGACCTGCCGGAAAGCACGCAACCAGGCAACAATGCCCGGGACACCAGGCGGACCGTCGAGCAGCAGCTGCGGCGGTGGATGGGGGAGAGACGATGAACTCGACACCGGTGCGTTGGGCCGCGGCCCGGCTCCACACGATGCGCGGCGACCGGGGAGACGTCCCCGGCTGGGTCCTGGTGACGCTCATGACAGCTGGCCTCGTGATCGCCCTGTGGGCCGTGGCCGGCGACCGGCTGACACAGATCTTCACCGACTCGATGGACTCGGTGGTGCAAGGACCCTGACCCGGGGGTCGGCGGCCGTCGACTTCGTCCTGGTCTCGGCGCTGCTGACGCTGATGTTCGTCGGTGTCCTGCAGCTCGCCCTGGCCCTGCACGTCCGCAACACCCTGGTGGACTCCGCAGGCGAAGGTGCCCGGTACGGCGCCCTGGTGGGCCGCGGCCCCGATGACGCGGTCGAGCGAACCCGGTCGCTCATCGCCTCGGCCCTGGCCGACGACCTGGCCGGTGACGTCAGCGCGTCCACCGAGACGCTCGGAGGGGTGGAGACCGTGGTCGTCACCGTCCGGGCGCCGCTGCCTGTGATCGGTCTGGTAGGACCGCGGACCCTGCAGGTCGAGGGGCACGCCGTGGACGAGAAGGGGCTGACGTGACACCGCTCCCGGCCCCGGCCACCTGGCTCAGGTCACGGCTCGCGGCCGTGCTCGGCCCCCGCGACGGCGGCAGCGCGGTGGTCGAGTTCGTGACGATCGGCGTCCTGATGCTGGTGCCCGTCGTCTACCTGGTGCTCGCGATGGCCTCGGTCCAGGCCGCCGCCTTCGCCACCGAGAGCGCAGCCCGCGAGGCGGCGCGCATCGTGGTCACCGGTGGGGACGAGCAGCAGTCCCAGCAGCGTGTGGTCGCGGCGGTGGGGTGGGCGCTGCGAGACCAGGGCATCGAGGCGGACCCGGCCGGCGCGGTGGAGGTCGCGTGCAGGGCCCAGCGCTGTCTCACCCCCGGGGCCGACGTCACGGTCACCGTCTCGGTGGACGTGACCCTGCCCGCCGTGCCGGCCGGGCTGTCGCGGGTGGTGCCGCTGGTGGTCCCCGTCAGCGCGACGCACACCCAGGTGGTCGGCGAGTTCGGCGCCGTCCCATGACCGGGCGCTCCGCCGTGCGGCGGCGGCTGCACGAGGTGGCCGGTCGTCCCGCCTGCGACGACGTGCGCCGGGCCCGGGCGGCGGACGACGACGGGCAGGTGCTACTGCTGGCCCTCGTCTACGGCCTGATCGCGGTCCTGCTGGTACTGGTCGTCGTGGCCGCGTCCGCCGTGCACCTGGACCGCAAGCGGTTGCTGGCGCTGGCCGACGCGGCAGCGCTGGATGCGGCCGACGCCCTGGACGAGCCCGCCTACTTCGAGGCGACCGAGCGGGCCGAGGGCATCGACGCCGTCCCGGTGACGGACGCGTCGGTCCAGACCTCGGTGGCGGCCTACCTGCAGCGGCAGGACGCACCGTCACGGTTCACCGACCTGTCGGTCGACGTGGGTGCGACCGGGACTCCGGACGGCACCACGGCGGTGGTCGTCCTCACCGCCCGATCCCTCCCGCTGCTTCCGGAGGCCGTCGCGGGCCGCTACGAGGCTGGTGTGCCGCTGCGGGTGACGTCGAGCGCGGTGAGCCGGACCGGGCCATGAACGGTGAGCCTCACCAAGTGAGAGGCCCTGCGAAGGCGGTGACGAACCGGCCTGCAGCCGTTCAGTCCTGCTGGGGCATCAGCTCACCCACGGGCACCTCGGCGGTCACCATGTTGCCGCCCGGGGCCAACGGGCAGGCCCAGGCCGCGTCGTAGGCGCACGACGGGTTGTAGGCGAAGTTGAGGTCGACGACCAGCTTCGCGCCGGCGTCGCTGCCGCCCAGGTCGGCGCCCTTGACGGTGTCCAGGACGTAGCGCCCGCCCCCGAACGTGCCGCCGGGACGCCCGGCCAGGCCGTCGCGCAAGGGCAGGAACAGCCCGCCGCCGTAGGTGGCCAGCCACCACACGTCCAGCGACCCCAGACCCGGCAGCTCGACGAGCCCGATCCGGTCGAAAGGCACCACGCCGTCCGTGCCGGTCGGCACCTCCATGCGATACGGCTCGGCCGGGCGGACCTCGACCTCGAACCGGTAGTCGGGGTCGTAGGGCGCCACGGGCAGGCTCCGGAACGACTTCCTCGCCTCGGGCGTCAGCGGTGAGGCGGGGTGGGTGGCGAACAGCTCGTCGCGGCGTCGGCTCCAGATGGAGTGGGCCAGGGTGACGTGGGACTCGGTGCGCACGGCGTCGTAGGCCTCCCGGACCCTCCGCCGCCAGTCCAGGACCTCCAGCCGTGCCCTGCCGTCTGCCATCGCACGACCATGTCATGCCTGCGGGGAGCGCGCTGGTCGTCGCTGTCCGGGGTGCGCGGTGACCGTGGGCGTGTGAACGTGGGACGTGCCCACCACCAGCCCCGTCTCGCTGTCCGGTCGATCCGTCCTCGTCACCGGCGCCGCCGGAGGCCTCGGGTCCCGCATCACCCGCCTGCTGGCCGACGCCGGCGCACGCCTGACCCTGGTCGGGCGGGACGAGTCCGCCCTTCAGGCGATGGGCATCGACGGTGCCACCACCGTCGCCGTCGACCTGAGCACCCCCGACGGGCCGGCGCGCGCCGTCGAGGCGGCCGTTGCCGCCCATGGCGGGCTGGCGGGCATCGTGCACGCCGCCGGCGTGGTCGCGTTCGGTGCCGTGCACGAGGTGGACGACGACACGGTCGACGAGCTGTTCCTGATCAACGCCCTCGCCCCGCTGCGGTTGCTGCGGGCGGCCCACGAACCGCTCACCGCGACCGCCCGGGCGGACGGCGACGCGTTCGTGGTCACGATCAGCGGGGTCGTCGCTGAGAAGCCGACCGCCCACATGGCCGCGTACTCCGCGAGCAAGGCCGCGTCCTGGGCGCTGGCAGCGGCGGCGAGCGGGGAGCTGCGCCGGGCCAAGGTCCGCGTCCTGGACGCGCGTCCGCCCCACACCGAGACCGGTCTGGCCACCCGGCCCGTGGCCGGGAAGGCGCCGTCGCTACCGGAGGGTCTGGCCGCCGACGACGTCGCGGCCCGCATCGTGCGGGCCGTCGTCGAGGGCGAGCGAGACCTGCCTACCACCGCCTTCGCCGCCGGCTGAGGGGGCAGCCACGCCGAAGGCGCGTACCCTGCACCGACGTGGCTGCAACAGACTTCCCCGCCGAGATCGCCGACCTCCGCAACACCCTGGAGGGCGTGCTGGCCGTCGTGGACATGTCTGCGCTCCAGTCCCGCATCGAGGAGCTGAGCGAGCAGGCCTCCGCTCCGGACCTGTGGGACGACCCCGAGGCGGCCGCCCAGGTCACCAGCGCGCTCTCCGCTTCCCAGTCCGAGCTGGAGCGGATGGAGAAGATGACCTCGCGCATCGACGACCTCGAGGTGCTGGTCGAGCTCGCGGGCGACGAGAGCGACGACGACACCTGGGCCGAGGCCGAGAGAGACCTGGTCGCGCTGCGCAACCAGCTCAACCAGCTCGAGGTCCGCACGCTGCTGACGGGCGAGTACGACCCCCGCGATGCCGTCATCACCATCCGTGCGGGAGCCGGCGGCATCGACGCCGCCGACTTCGCGGAGATGCTGATGCGGATGTACCTGCGCTGGGCGGAGCGCCGCGGCTACCCGACCTCCGTCTACGACACCTCGTACTCCGAGGAGGCGGGCATCAAGTCGGGCACGTTCAAGATCACCGCACCGTACGGCTACGGCACCCTGTCGATCGAGCAGGGCACCCACCGCCTGGTCCGGATCAGCCCGTTCGACAACCAAGGCCGCCGCCAGACGTCGTTCGCCGAGGTCGAGGTGCTGCCCGTCGTGGCCGAGACGGACCACATCGAGATCCCCGAGAAGGACCTCCGCGTCGACGTCTACCGCTCGTCCGGCCCCGGTGGGCAGAGTGTCAACACCACGGACTCCGCGGTCCGGCTGACCCACATCCCCTCCGGCACGGTCGTCACCTGCCAGAACGAGAAGTCCCAGCTGCAGAACAAGGAGTCGGCCATGCGCGTCATGCAGGCCAAGCTCCTCGAGCTCGAGCGCCGCCGTCGTCAGGCCGAGCTCGACTCCCTCAAGTCCGATGCCGGCACCAGCTGGGGCAACCAGATGCGCTCCTACGTCCTGCACCCGTACCAGATGGTCAAGGACCTGAGGACGGAGTACGAGGTCAACAACCCCGACGCGGTGTTCGACGGCGACATCGAGGGGTTCCTGGACGCCGGCATCCGTTGGCGGCGTCAGCAGGACGTGCCGGCCTGACCCGGTCTGACCGGCACCGCCCAGCCTGTGTGCGGTCGACCGGTCGGCCGGGCTTACCATCGAGGGTCGGTCCGGTGGCACATGGGCGCCGGTCGACTGTCCTGTGTCCCCGACTTCTGGGTGTGCCGTGATCCGGTTCGACAACGTCACCAAGGTCTACAAGGCCAAGCAGCGTGCTGCGTTGGACAACGTGTCCTTGAACATCGACCGCGGTGAGTTCGTGTTCCTCGTCGGTGCCTCCGGGTCCGGCAAGTCCAGCTTCCTCCGGCTGTGCCTGAAGGAGGAGAAGGCGAACTCCGGCACGGTCCACGTGGCCGGCCGCGACCTCGCCAGGCTCGCCTCGTGGAAGGTGCCGCGCTTCCGCCGCCAGATGGGCGTGGTGTTCCAGGACTTCCGGCTGCTGCCGAACAAGACGGCCGGCGAGAACATCGCGTTCGCGCTGCAGGTGATCGGCAAGCCCAAGCACGTCATCGACCGCACGGTCCCCGAGGTGCTGCAGCTGGTCGGTCTGGACGGCAAGGCCGACCGCCGTCCCGACGAGCTGTCCGGTGGCGAGCAGCAGCGCGTGGCCATCGCCCGCGCGTTCGTCAACCGCCCCGCGATCCTGCTGGCCGACGAGCCCACCGGGAACCTGGACCCCACGACGAGCGTCGGGATCATGAAGCTGCTCGATCGCATCAACAAGACCGGGACCACGGTGGTGATGGCCACCCACGACGACGAGATGGTCGACCAGATGCGCAAGCGGGTCATCCAGCTCGAGGAGGGCGTCGTCATCAGGGACCAGGCGCGCGGCGTGTACGGGAGCGCCTCATGAGGGCGCAGTTCGTGCTCACCGAGATCGGCGTCGGGTTGTGGCGGAACCTGTCCATCACCATCTCGGTGATCATCGTGACTGCCGTCTCGCTGTTCTTCCTCGGCAGCGGGCTGCTGTTCCAGCGTCAGGTCAACGAGCTCCGCACCCTGCTGTACGACGAGGTGCAGGTATCGGTCTTCCTGTGCGGGGCCGAGAGCACCGCGATCTCCTGCGCCGACGGCGAGGTCACCCAGGAGCAGCGTGACGCGATCGTCGCCGAGCTGACCGACGGTGAGGTCGCCCCGCTGATCGAGGACTTCACCTACGAGTCCAAGGACGAGGCATACGAGCGCTTCCTGGTGCAGTTCGAGGGCTCGCCCATCACCGAGAACCTGACCGCGGACCAGCTGCCCGAGTCATACCGGATCCAGCTGGTGGACCCCGAGCAGTCCGCGACGGTGGCCTCGCGCTTCGAGGGCCAGCTCGGGGTGGAGTCCGTCGACGACCAGCGGGAGCTGTTCGTCGGGTTGTTCCGGTTCCTGAACGGGGCGACCGCCTTCGCCTGGTTCTTCGCCGGCATCATGCTGATCGCGGCCACACTGCTGGTCGCCACCACCATCCGGCTGGCTGCCTTCAACCGACGGCGTGAGATCGGGATCATGCGTCTGGTGGGCGCGAGCAAGTTCTTCATCCAGCTGCCGTTCATGCTGGAGGGGATCTTCGCCGCGACGATCGGTGCCGTCCTGGCCAGCGGGTTCCTGGTCGGGTTCACCCGGGTGTTCGTGCAGGACTACGTCGGTGGACGGTTCAACATCGGGGGTCTGGTGGGCACCGGTGACGCCCTCCTGGTCGTCCCCGTCCTCCTGCTGGTCGGCATCCTGCTGGCTGGCGTGTCGTCACTGATAACCCTCGAGCGGTACCTCAGGGTGTAGAACTGGGGTTCCCGTGCCGAGAACCGGTGCGGACCGGATACCCGTAGGTCCACCGAGGAGGTCGTCAGTGCTGCGCACCGTGGTCGCCACCGGCAGCGCAGTGCTGCTCGGGCTGGCAGTGCTGGTCCCCACCGGTCTGCCCGCCTTCGCCACCCCGGACCGTGAGGACGTCGAGGACCGGCAGGAAGCGGTCCAGCAGGGCCTCGACGCGAGCCAGGACGACCTCGAGCACGTCACCGGTCAGCTGGTGGCGGCCTCCAACCGCCTCGCCGACCTCCAGGGCCAGCTGCCCTCCGCCCGCCAGGCGGTGGACAGCGCGCAGTCCGAGGCGGCGACCGCGAGGGCCCGTGACGCGGAGCTGGCCGAGGAGCTCGTCGTGGCCGAGGCGGCCGTGGTCTCGGCCGGTCTGCAGCTGGACGAGCGGACCGGGGAGGCGGATGCCACCGAGCGCGTCGTCGCCGGCGTCGCCCGCGAGGTCTACCAGGGCTCCGGGTTCTCCCCCCTGACGATCCTGGTCGAGGCCGACAGTGCACGCGAGTACGCCGACATGGTGTCCTTCGCCGCCGTCGCCCGCCGCAGCCAGGAGCAGGCACTGTCCCGGCTCCGCGTGCAGCAGAGCGACATCCGTAACGCCGAGGCCCGGCTGGAGGCGGAGCGAGTCCGCGTCGACGACCTCAAGGCGCTGGCCGCGGAGCAGGTGCTGCGCACCGAGGCCGCCGAGCAGGCTGCCCGCGACGCGCAGGCCCAGCTCCAGACTCTCGTCGCGGCCGAGGACCAGGCCGTCGCCGAGTTCGAGGCCGCACGGGTGGCCGAGGAGACCGAGATCGCCGCCCTCGAGGCGGAGAGCCAGGAGCTCGAGGCCCAGCTCGTCGCGATCGCCGAGGCCGAGCGTCAGGCGGAGCTGGAGCGTCAGCGTCAGATCGAGGCGGAGCGTCAGGCCGAGGCGGAGCGTCAGGCCGCGTCCCAGCGTCAGGCCGAGGAGGAGCGCAAGGCCGAGCTCCGACGTGAGCGCGAGCGCGCCGAGCGTGAGAACCGTCCGCCGCCCAGGGACACCGGCCCCGCCCCGGCTCCGCCTCCCCCGCCGCGGGAGGAGGAGCCGGCCCCACCCTCGCGTGGTGGCTACCTGTCCGCACCGGTCAACGCCCGCATCTCGTCCAGCTTCGGCTACCGGATCCACCCGATCCTCGGCTACCGCAAGCTGCACTCGGGCACCGACTTCGCGGCCTCGTGCGGCACGCCGGTTCGGGCGGCAGCCGACGGTCGCATCGTGTCGGCGGGCTGGGGCGGTGGCTACGGCAACCTGACGGTGATCGCTCACGGCAACGTCGACGGCGACTCCCTCGCCACCGCATACGCCCACATGAGCGGGTTCGCGGTCCGCAGCGGTGACGTCGACCGCGGCGACGTCATCGGCTACATCGGGACCACCGGCTCCTCGACCGGGTGCCACCTGCACTTCGAGACCCGGCGCAACGGCTCCGCCGTCGACCCGATGGGCTACCTCTAGGCCGAGGGTTCGCAGGGGACCTCGACCGATACCCCGTCGAGGTCCCGCGCCCGGGTCGGGCACACTGGTCCGATGCCCAGAGAGCTGGGGCGCAGCGTCGTCGCCTCCAACCGGAAAGCACGTCACGACTACCACATCGAGGACACCTTCGAGGCCGGCATGGTCCTGTGGGGGACCGAGGTCAAGTCGTTGCGTGCCGGTCGGGCGTCCCTGGTGGACGGGTACGCCACGATCGACGACGGCGAGGTCTGGCTCGAGGGTGTCCACATCCCCGAGTACACGCAGGGCACCTGGACGAACCACGCCGCGCGCCGCAAGCGCAAGCTCCTGCTGCACAAGAGCGAGATCGAGAAGCTCATGGGCGCCCTGTCCGGCACAGGGCTGACGGTCGTCCCGTTGCAGCTGTACTTCAAGGACGGCAAGGCCAAGGTCGAGATCGGCGTCGCCAAGGGCAAGAAGGCCTACGACAAGCGACAGACGCTGCGGGAGCGGCAGGACCGCCGCGAGACCGAGCGGGCCGTCAGCGCCGTCAAGCGCCGCGAAGGGTAGTGCCGGGAACACTCCGCCCTGACCTGTGGCTACACTGTCGACGTTGATAACTCCACAGGGGGTGACAGGTTTCGACGGCGGTTGTCGCGCCAGGAGAAGCGGGTCGAGAAGCACAGGTCATCTCGTAAACGTTCCTGTGAAACTAATAGCTGCCGATTCTAAGCGCAGCGACTTCTCCCTCGCCGCCTGAGCGAGGACTAGCAGAGGTCCGTCGGCCCGGGGATGCTCCTGCCCCGGGTACCGGCGTCGACTAAGGAGCCACTGGGTCCGACCTTCGTCATGGGGGTCGCTCCGACACTGACATGACTGAGCCCGTCAGCGACTTGCTTGCGTGATCGCTGGGGCCGAGAAAATCAGCAGCAAGCTGCACCCGGAGAAGTCCTGGTCTTTCACCGTCGGACGCGGGTTCGATTCCCGCCACCTCCACCCTGTACGCGAGCGGCCCGCCCCCTTGACGGGGGGCGGGCCGCTCGCGCGTGCCGGGCCCTACAGCTCCGCGAGCAGCTCCTGCATCAGCGTGATCTCGGCCCCCTGCGAGGCGACGGTGCCGTTGACCATGTCGGCCACGATCGGGTGCTGGGCCCCGGTGGCCTCGCCCGCCATGTCGATGGCGCCCTCGTGGTGCGCGGTCATCATCTCCAGGAAGAGGCGGTCGAACTCCTCGCCGCTGGCGGCCTCGAGCTCGAACACCTGCTCCGGGGTCGCCATCCCTCGCATGCTCTCGTGCGAATCGTGCCCGGCCTCGGGGTCGGCCTCGGGCAGACCCTGCGCGGTGAGCCACGCCTGCATGGTCGCGATCTCGGGGCCTTGCGACAGCGTGATGCGCTCCGCGAGGCGCAGCACCCCCTCGTCCTCAGCCCGGCCCGGCGCCAACGCCGCCATCTCCAGCGCCTGGGTGTGGTGCGGGACCATGGTGGTGACGAAGGTGACCTCGTCGTCACCGTAGGCCCCCGGGTTGGCCAGGGTGCCGCTCTCTCCCGGGGCGATGACCTCGGCGGACTCCCCGGGCGCGCCAGGCACGAGGACCGGGACGTCACCCGCGGTGAAGGTGGTGCTCGCCTCGGGGCGGGCGACGTCGGGCCCGGTGTTCGCGCCGCAGCCGGCGAGCGACAGGACAACGACGAGACCGGTCATCGGGGCGGTCCAGCGGTGCACAGCAATCCTCCGGGAGTGGGCTTCAGGCCGGACGGCCCGGCGGTGATCCGTCAGGAGGCTACGTCAACCGCGTCGGGGCCGGGTACCCCCGGGTGGTGGTGGTCCGTAACTTGAGCCGAACGTTCGGAATGTTATTGCTTCGTTACCTTTGCGCTCTAGGAGTGACGAGCAGTGAAGGGCAAGGGTGAGGGCCATCCCAGATCGACCGCCGCCTGGCGCTCCACAGCCCGGCGGCACCCCCTCAAGGAGGCAAGAGTCCATGACAGGTGTCAACAGACCCCGCGGTCTGCGCGCGGCTGCGCTCGGCGCAGCCGTAGCCATGACGGCAAGCCTCGGCCTCGCGGCCGTCGCGGGCCCCGCGTCCGCGGCCCCGGCCGACGACGTCCTCGTCTCCGGCGAGACCGCCAGCAGCTCCAACATGCGACTGCTGCAGAACCTCCCCAAGCGTGGTGCCTTCGAGCCCGTCGGAGCCTTCAACAGCGACCTGGCCTTCCAGGGCGACTATGCCTTCGCCGGCAACTACAACGGCTTCACGGTCTACGACATCAAGAACCCCCGCAAGACCAAGGAGGTCGTCCAGGTCGTCTGCCCGGGCGCGCAGAACGACATCACGGTCCAGGGTGACCTGATGTTCCTGTCGGTGGACTCGCGTCGCACCGACGACACCTGCAACTCCGCCGCCGCCACGGGCGCCCAGTCGACCTCGGGTGACTACTGGGAGGGCATCCGGATCTTCGACATCAGCAACCCTGCCAAGCCGGTGTACCTGAAGGCCGTCGAGACCGACTGCGGCTCGCACACCCACACGCTGGTGCCGACCGAGGACGGCAAGACCATCTACGTGTACGTCTCCTCCTACGGTCCCAACGTCGGTATCGCCCGCTGTCAGCCGCCGCACGACAAGATCTCGGTCATCGAGGTCCCGGTCGACGACGCAGCGGCCGCCAAGGTCGTCGCCACCCCGGTCCTGTTCCCGGACGGCGGGCTCATCGAGCGCACCCAGGGCTGCCACGACATCACCGCGTACCCCGAGAAGGGTCTCGCGGCCGGTGCGTGCATGGGTGAGGGCGTCATCATGGACATCAGCAACCCGGTCGCCCCGGTCCTGCTGGACCGCGTCAAGGACGAGGAGAACTTCGCGTTCTGGCACTCGGCCACCTTCAACAACGAGGCGACTTCGGTGATCTTCACCGACGAGCTGGGCGGCGGCGGCGCGGCGACGTGCAACCCGACGGTCGGCCCGAAGAAGGGCGCCAACGCCATCTTCGAGCTCTCCGGCGCGGGACAGCTCGACTTCGCCAGCTACTACAAGATCCCCCGTGAGCAGGCCGCGACCGAGAACTGCGTCGCGCACAACGGGTCCCTCATCCCCACCAAGAAGACCGACGTCATGGTGCAGGCCTGGTACCAGGGCGGCATCTCCGTGTTCGACTTCACGAACCCGGCCAACCCGACCGAGATCGGCTGGTTCGACCGTGGACCGGTCTCTGACGCCTCCCTGGTCCTCGGCGGTTCCTGGTCGGCGTACTACTACGACGGCTTCATCTTCTCCAACGACATCCAGCAGGGCTTCGACGTGTTCGAGATCCGCGACCGCCGCGTCGCCAACGCCAAGTCGGGCAAGTACGCGGAGGACTTCAACCCCCAGACGCAGCCCTCCTTCTGAGGAACGTGATCCCCGGTGAGCTGAACCACCTCACCCGACCCACCTGATCACCGGTCGAGCCCGGTCCTCCGTACGCGGAGGGCCGGGCTCGATCTCGTCCGGGCCGAGGCCCGGCTCGCGGGACCCTGACCGGCGGTCGTCATCCGCCGCGCGCGATGAAGGGGTCCGTGCTTATCATCCGGGCGACAGGCGCGGTCGGACACCGACCGCCCGCAGCCGGTCCCCGGGCAACCCCGGGCGTTCACCCCGTCGAACGTCACCCGGAGGTACGCCGTGCCGCTCCACGTCCCCGCCCGACTGAGCAGCGCCACCGTCCTGGACCGAGCCCGTGCGCTCGCGCCCGAGGCGTTCCTCGGTGACCGGCTGCGCAACCTGTACGACGGTCGCTGGCAGGACGCCGGCACCCCGACGACCCTGGTCACGCCCGTCGACGGCACACCCATGGCGGAGATGGGCAAGGTCGACGCGGCCACCGCCCTGGCCGCGGTCGCCGCGGCGGCGGAGTCCCACGACGACTGGTCGCGACAGCCCTACGCCCACCGCCATGCCCGCGTCAGCGAGGCCGTCGAGCTGCTGGGTGGTGCCCGCGACGAGCTGGCACTGCTGCTGGCGTGGGAGATCGGCAAGCCCTGGCGGCTGGCCTGCGCGGACGTCGACCGCGCGCTGGACGGCGTGCGCTGGTACCTGGAGCAGTGCGAGGCGATGCTCGCGGTGGACGCCGACGGCAACCCGTTCGAGCGGACCGCCTTGCCGGGACCGGTCAGCAACATCGCATCCTGGAACTACCCGATGTCGGTGCTGGTGCACTCCGAGCTGGTGCAGGCGCTCGCCGGCAACGCCGTGGTCGCCAAGACGCCCAGCCAGGGTGGCGCGATCACCCTGACCCTCGCCCATGCGCTCATGGCCCGCGCGGGCGTGCCGGTGACGCTGCTGTCGGGGGTGGGTGGGGAGCTGTCCGACGCCTTGGTCCGCAGCCCCCAGATCGGTGCGCTCGCCTTCGTGGGCGGTCGGTCCAACGGGGGCAAGGTCGCCACCCAGCTGGTCGACACCGGCAAGCGGCACATGCTCGAGCAGGAGGGCCTCAACGCCTGGGGCATCTGGGAGTTCAGCGACTGGGAGCGACTCGCCGGGCATCTGCGCAAGGGGTTCGAGTACGGCAAGCAGCGCTGCACCGCATACCCCCGCTTCGTCGTGCAGCGGGACCTCGTCGACGCGTTCCTCGCGGTGTACCTGCCGGTCGTCCAGGCGCTTCGCTTCGGGCACCCGCTGGCGGTCGAGCATGACGACGACGAGCTGCCGGAGCTGGACTTCGGCCCGCTCATCAGCGCTGCCAAAGCCGCAGAGCTGGAGGAGCGGATGAGGGACGCGCTGCGCTGGGGCGCGACCCCGCTGTACCGGGGCCGGGTCGCCGACGGGCGGTTCGTCGACGGGCAGGATACCTCCGCCTACCACGCGCCGATGACGCTGCTGGCCCCGCCGGGGGCGTCGCGCCTGATGCACGAGGAGCCGTTCGGGCCGGTCGACACGGTCGTCGTGGTCGACACCGAGGCCGAGCTGCTGGCCCAGATGAACGCCAGCAACGGCGCTCTCGTCGCTTCCTTGGCCTGTGACGACACCGAGCTGGCGGCGCGTCTGGGCGAGCACGTCCAGGCGTTCAAGGTCGGCGTCAACGCCCCCCGCTCGCGCGGGGACCGCGCCGAGGCCTTCGGCGGTCGGGGTGGGTCATGGAAGGGCGCCTTCGTCGGCGGGGTCCATCTGGTGCACGCCGTCACTCAGGGGCCTCCGGGTGAGCACCTGTACGGCAACTTCCCGGGTTACTCCCGCACCCCCACGACCTGATCGTCAGGCGGGCGCCAGCCCGCGGACCCCGGTCCCTGGACGGCACCGGCCACTCCTTCGCAACGGTGCCCATGCTCGTCTGACCGACGCACCGCCGCTGGCTGCGGGTCAGGCCGGGGAGGACTGCGACGCCAGGTACCTCGCGATCGCGTGCGGGCCCCTCACCGGAGCCACGGCCTCGACGTCGGGGTTGTAGTTCGTGTTGGTGTTGACGTCGTAGGTCACGACCCGCCCGTCGGTGGCCTCGATGTACTCGATGCCGGCGATCTCGATACCCGTGGCCGAAAGGAACGCCTCGTAGCGCTCGAGCAGTGGTGGGACGTGGCCCTCCCGCAGCCGGAACAGCGGCTGCCCGTCGACGCCGCAGGCGTCCGCGGGGCACAGCTCGAACCCCTGTGACGTCGAGGCGGCGAGCGCGTAGAGGAACCTGCCCCCGACGAACTCGGCGCGGGTGACGAACGGCTGCGCCGGGGCGACGTACTCCTGCACCAGGGCGACGCCGTCGACGGGGACGACCCAGTCCGGCGAGGCCACGTGCGCCTCCAACGAGGCCGGGTCGTCGAAGCGACGCACCCCCAGGCCCTTGCCGCCCTGGTTGTGCTTGGTGACCACCGAGGTGATCCCGTCGTCGTGCAGGGCCGCGGCGGCCGCCACCACCTGCTCGGGCCCGAAGGCCACGACGGTGCGGGGGGTGTCGATGCCTGCCGCCCGCAGCGCCGAGTCCTGGGCCACCTTGCTCACCTCCAGCTCGAGCACCGCAGAGCCGTTGACGACTCGACGGCCGTGCCCCTCCAGCCAGCGCAGCACAGCACGGGTCTGCGCGATCGACCGGTCGTGGCCGCGCGTGTGGGCGGACGCGCTCATCCGGGACCAGAACACCCCCTCGGGCGGCTCACCGCTCAGGTCCAGGGGGTCCTCGCCGGTGAGCAGCCACGGCCGGACCTCGACCCCCTCCGCCGCGAAGGCGGTGGCGAACGGCGGCCACCAGTCCGGGTTCTCGTGGATGGCGTGCACGGTCCTGGGTCCGGTCTGCGTCACGTCTGGCGGCAACGACCGGGTGCGTCCCGCTGTTCCTCCCGCCTCCCGCCTCCCGCCTCCCGCCGCTCGCCCCCGGCCTCCCGTGCCGTGTGCCGTGCCCACCCGGGCGATGGAACGCGACCCCGGTGGGACACCGCGGGGACGGGCCACGACGTGACCGTGATCGGGAGCGTTCGACCGCCGGTGACGGGTGACGGAGCCCGAGCCCGGGATCAGTCGTCGGTCTCCTCCTCGTCGACCTCCTCCTCCACCTCGTCGACTCCCTGCTCGACGTCCTGCTCGACGTCGTCGTCGACCACGTCGTCGCCGCAGCCGGCCAGGACCAGGGTCGCGGACAGCGCCAGGACACCCGCCAGGGCGGGGGAGCGGCGGGCAGCGGTCCGGAGGGAAAAGACAGACATGGGGCCTCCCAGGGGCGGGCAGCCCGGGTGGCCGCCGGTGCGGGAACGCTAGGGCGGGTCCGCTCCGGGCGCACGTCGGGGAGCCTGTCCCCCGGTCGGGGGCGGGGGTGGGGCCAGGAGGTGCGACCGGGTCCACCGCCGCGGTCCGGGCGCGCCGAGGTGGACCGGGCCAGCCGTACGGGCCAGGATCGGGCCATGGCCTCCGCGAGCGTGTCCCACTCCGTGACGATCCGGCTGGAGCTGCCGGCGAGGCCGACGGCCGTGAGCGAGCTGACGACGGTGATGGAGCAGGTCGGTGCCATCGTCACCGCCCTGGACGTCACCGCCTCGGGCGGGGACCGGCTGCAGGTCGACGTCACCGCCGCCACCCGGGGGGAGCAGCACGCCGACGAGCTCACCGAGGCGTTGCGGCAGCTGCACGGCGTCGCGATCGGCAAGGTGTCCGACCGGGTGTTCCTGGCCCACCTCGGCGGCAAGCTCGAGATCCATTCCAGGGTGCCGCTGCGCAACCGCGACGACCTGTCCCTGGCCTACACCCCCGGGGTCGGCCGCGTCAGCCTGGCCATCGCGGCCAACCCGGAGGACGCCCGTCGGCTGACCATCAAGCGCAACATGGTCGCGGTGGTCACGGACGGTTCGGCGGTGCTGGGTCTGGGCAACCTGGGCCCGCTGGCGGCGCTACCGGTGATGGAGGGCAAGGCGGTGCTGTTCAAGCGCTTCGCGGACATCAACGCGTTCCCGATCTGCCTGGACACCCAGGACACCGAGGAGATCATCGCCGCGGTCAAGGCCATCGCGCCGGTCTTCGCGGGCATCAACCTGGAGGACATCGCCGCCCCCCGATGCTTCGAGATCGAGCGGCGGCTGCGCGACGAGCTCGACATCCCGGTCTTCCACGACGACCAGCACGGCACCGCGATCGTCGTGGTCGCCGCCCTCACGAACGCTCTCAAGGTGGTCGGCAAGCAGATCGGGGAGGTCCGGCTCGTCATGTCCGGTGCCGGCGCCGCCGGCACCGCGGTGCTGCGGCTTCTGGTCGCAGCCGGCCTGCGGGACGTCGTGGTGGTGGACGTGGACGGGATCATCCATCGCGACCGCCCCGGCCTGGCGCCGGAGCTGGCGTGGACCGCCGAGAACACGAACCCGCGTGGTCAGCAGGGTTCGCTGCGCGACGCCCTGGTCGGGGCCGAGGTGCTCGTCGGGCTGTCGGCCGGCAACATCCTCAGCGGGGACGACATCGCCACCATGGGTCCGGACGCCATCGTGTTCGCCCTGGCCAACCCCACCCCGGAGGTCGACCCCGGCGAGGCCAGCGAGCACGCCGCGGTCGTTGCCACCGGGCGCAGCGACTTCGCCAACCAGATCAACAACGTGCTGGCCTTCCCCGGCGTCTTTCGTGGGCTGATCGACGCCCGCACCAGCCGGGTGGACGAGGCGATGCTGCTGGCCGCAGCCCGGGCCCTGGCCGACACGGTCCACCCAGACGAGCTGAACGCCACCTACATCGTGCCGAGCGTGTTCAACACGGAGTCGACCTCGGCCGTGGCCGCCGCGGTCGAACGGGCAGCCAGGGGCGAGCCGACGCCGTGATCGGCACCGGACCGTTCGGGCCGTTCAGCGCCGCGCCGCCGCCCCGGCCGCGTGCCGGGGCGCTGCTGGTCGCGCACCCCTCGCTGGTGGACCCCAACTTCCGCGAGACGGTCGTCCTGCTGCTGAACCACTCCGAGGACGGCTCCCTCGGGGTCGTGCTCAACCGGCCCCTGGTCAGTGACGTCGGTGACGTGCTGCCCGCGTGGCAGGACCACGTGAGCGAGCCGCCGCACCTGTTCCAGGGCGGGCCGGTCGGCCTGGACTCGGCCATCGGGCTGGCGCGCCTGCCCGGTGACGACAGCGAGCCGCCGGGTCTGAAGCGGCTGACCGGGTCGCTGGCGGTCGTCGACCTGGACGCCCCGCCCGAGATCGTGGCCCCCGCGTCGGCCGGGCTCCGCGTCTACGCCGGGCACTCCGGCTGGGGACCCGGCCAGCTCGAGGGCGAGCTGGGGGAGGACGCCTGGTTCGTGGTGGCGGGCGAGGCCGGGGACGGGTTCCGCACCGAGACCGACACCCTGTGGCGCGACGTGCTGCTGCGCCAGACCAGCACCGTCGCCCTGGTCGCGACGTTCCGGGCCGACCCCGACGTCAACTGACGCGGTTGCGGGGGCTGCCCACCCGGTCGGCTCGACCTACACTGGCGTCCATGTCCGAGCCTCTCCCGCCGTCCGCGCCGAGCCCGCAGCCCAGCACCTCCCCGGCAGGCACCGCGGTGATCGAGCAGGAGCGCATCGTCGAGCCCGCCGAGCCGGGTGACCACGAGCGGTTCGCGCACTACGTCAAGAAGGACAAGATCGTCTCCAGTGCCGTCACGGGTGAGGCCCTGACCGCGCTGTGCGGCAAGGTCTGGGTCCCCAGCCGTGACCCCAAGCGGTTCCCGGTGTGCCCCACCTGCAAGGAGATCTTCGACGGCCTCCGCGCGGGCAAGGACTCCGGCGGCGACAAGGGCTCCGGCGGCTCCGGCCCCGACGCCTGAGCGTGGGGACGCACCCACCCGAGCACCCCAGCACCGCCGCTGCCGCACACCTCTCGCCCGCGTTCCCGGAGCGGGCGGCGTGGGGGACCGCCGGCGCCCTGCGGGCCTGGCAGCACGAGGCCATCTCCACCTACCTGCAGCGCAGCCCGCAGGACTTCCTGACCTCGGCGACACCGGGAGCGGGCAAGACCACCTTCGCGCTGCGGATCGCCACCGAGCTGCTGGCCCGGCGGACCGTCGAGCGTCTCATCGTGGTCTGCCCCACCGACCACCTCAAGACGCAGTGGGCGGACGCGGCGGCCCGGGTGGGCATCCGGCTCGACCCGGCGTTCCGGAACTCCGACGCCGCCTATGCCGCCGGGTACGACGGCGTCGTCGTGACCTACGCGCAGGTGGGCCTCAAGCCCAGCGCGTTCGCCGGTCGCTGCTCGTCGCGGCGCACCCTGGTCGTCCTGGACGAGATCCACCACGCCGGGGACGCGCGCAGCTGGGGCGAGGGCGTGGCCACGGGCTTCGCCGACGCCGAGCGCCGGCTCGCCCTGACGGGGACGCCGTTCCGCTCCGACACCCACCCGATCCCGTTCGTCACCTATGTCGCGGAGGCGGACGGGTCCCGCCGCTCGCGGGCCGACCACTCCTACGGCTACGCCCGGGCGCTCGCCGACGGCGTGGTACGCCCCGTGCTGTTCCTGGCCTACGCGGGCAACATGCGCTGGCGCACGCGGGCCGGCGACGAGGTCGCGGCCCGCCTCGGTGAGCCGCTCACCAAAGACCTCACGGCGCAGGCGCTACGAACGGCGCTGTCCCCGACCGGCCAGTGGATCCCCGCGGTGCTGAAGGCCGCCGACCAGCGGCTGCGTGAGGTGCGCCGCACCGTCCCCGACGCCGGCGGTCTGGTCATCGCCACCGATCAGGGGTCCGCCCGCGCGTACGCCGCGACCCTGGCGGAGATGACGGGGCAGCAGCCGGTGGTCGTCGTGTCCGACGACCCCACGGCGTCACGACGGATCGAGGAGTTCTCGGAGGCGGGCGCCGCCGGGCCGCGGTGGATGGTCGCCGTGCGGATGGTGAGCGAGGGCGTCGACGTGCCCAGGCTGTCCGTCGGGGTGTGGGCGACGACGACGGCGACGCCGTTGTTCTTCGCGCAGGCCGTCGGGCGCTTCGTCCGCGCCCGCCGTCGCGGTGAGACCGCGTCCATCTTCCTGCCCAGCGTCCCTCAGCTGCTGCGGTTCGCGGCCGACCTCGAGCTCGAGCGTGACCACGTCCTTGACACGCCGCGCAACCGCGACCAGGACGACCTGTGGGGTCCGGAGGACGCCGAGCTGGCCGCGGCCAACGCCACCCGGTCGACCCCGGACGTCGACGAGCTGCCGTTCGAGGCCATCGAGTCCGACGCGGCCTTCGACCGGGCGGTCTACGACGGCGACGAGTTCTCCAACCACACCTCGTGGGCCGACGAGGACGGCGCCGACGGCGAGCAGGCCCTGCTGGCTCTGCCGGGCCTGAGCGAGGCCGACGAGTACGGCGAGCGGCTGCGACGGCGCCCCGCCGGGGCCACCTCGCCCAGGAAGCACGAGCAGACCGCCGCGCCGGTGGCCGTGGCCGACCACCGGGCGCTGGCCGCGGCCCGCAAGGAGCTGTCGTCCCTGGTCGGCGCCTACGCCCGGCGCGCGGGCAGCCCGCACGCCGTGGTCCACGCGAGGCTCCGCAGCAGCTGCGGTGGCCCGGCGGTGCCCGAGGCCGACCTGGGGCAGGTGCGCCAGCGGGTCGACACCGTCAGACGCTGGCTGCTCACCGGCCGGGCGGGCTGAGCCCGGCGGGTTCAGCCCTCCGGCTGGCTCCTCGGCTCGTGGTCGTCGGAGCCGTCACGGCAGGACGGTGACGACGGCCTCGCGCAGCTGCTGCTGCGTGCGGTCGCCGTCGCCCGCCTCGCGCTCGACGAAGCGGGTGAGCGCCACGGGCAGCACGGTCTCGTAGCCGAGCCGGACGGCGTCCAGCGCGGTTGCGGCCACGCAGACGTCACCGGCCAGGCCGACCACGACGACCCGGCGGGCGCCGTGGGCGTCCAGGACCCCCTGCAGTGCTGTGCCGGAGACGTCCCCGGTCACGGTGTCCCGGACCGAGAAGCCGGAGTAGCCGTCCTGACCGTCGGCCCCCTTGCGGACCACGGGGTCGGAGTCGCGGACGTCGAGGCCCGGCACCAGCTGCGCCCCCCAGGTGCCCGCGACGCAGTGCACGGGCCACGGTCCACCGTCGGTGTCGAAGTGCGGGGTGCGGGCCGGGTGCCAGTCCTGGGTGAACACGACCAGCGCCCCGGCCGAGCGGGCGGCCTCGACCTCGGGTGCCAGCAGTCCGGCCAGGTCCTCGCCGCCGGCGACGTGCAGGCCCCCGGCGGGGTCCGCGAAGTCGTTCTGCAGGTCGACGACCACCAGCGCCGTGCGGGCGTCGTAGGTCAACCGGGACGCGGTGACGGCGCTGCTGCTCATGCCTCACCACGGTAGGTGGTGGGGAAGGCGGGCTCACCAGGGGTCAGCGACAGCGCGTCCCACGGGAGCCGCCGCAGCCGGTCGGCCGAACGACCACGGGCCTGGCCGAGGTCCACGGCGGCGGCGCACTGCTCGGTGCGTTCGCCTGCGCGCAGCAGCGGCACCGACGGGGCGCCGTCGCCGTCCTGGGCCGGCACGTCGACCGTGCTCAGCACCTCCTCGGTGGCCACCCCCGAGGCGCGGTGCCGGCGGACGACCTGGTGCGCACCGCCGTGCGTCGCCTTGCCGGAGGACCGCTTGGCCACCGGGCGACCGTCCACCTCGACCAGCTTGTAGACCAGGCCGGCGCTGGGGGCGCCGGACCCGGTGACCACGGACGTCCCGACGCCCAGCGCGTCGACCGGGGCCCCGGACAGCCTGGCGATGCCGTGCTCGTCCAGGTCACCGGAGACCACGACCCGGGTCCCCGTGGCGCCCAGGTCGTCCAGCAGCCGCCGAGCGAACCGCGCGTGCACCGCAAGGTCCCCGGAGTCGATGCGGATGGCGCCCAGGCCCGGACCGGCCACCTCGACCGCGGTCCTGATCCCCTCGGCGATGTCGTAGGTGTCCACCAGCAGGGTGGTGCCGACGCCGAGCGCCGCCACCTGCGAGGCGAAGGCGCTGCGCTCGTCGTCGTGCACCAGGGTGAAGGCGTGGGCGCTGGTCCCGGCGGTCGGCACACCGTGCCGGGCGCCCGCAGCCAGGTTGCTGGTCGAGGCGAACCCCGCGATGTGCGCGGCGCGGGCCGCGTCGACGGCCGCGGCCTCGTGGGTGCGTCGGGAGCCCATCTCGATCAGGGGACGGTCCTCGGCCGCGACGACCATGCGGGCCGCCGCGGCCGCGACGGCGCAGTCGTGGTTGAGGATGCTCAGCACGACGGTCTCCAGCAGCACACCCACGGCGAACGGCGAGCGCAGCGTCAGCAGCGGGGACCCGGGCACGTGCACCTCGCCGTCGGCGTAGCCGTCCACGTCGCCGTCGAAGCGGTAGCGCCCGAGCCAGGCCAGCGTGTCGCGGTCGACCACCCCCGTCGAGCGCAGGAACGCCAGGTCGTCGTCGGTGAACACGAATCCTTGCAGCGCCTCGACCACCCTCGACTGACCGGCGACCAGCCCGAACCGTCGACCCGCAGGCAGACGGCGGGCGAACACCTCGAAGACGCAGCGGCGTTCGGCGGTCCCGTCGGCCAGTGCCGCCCGGAGCATCGTCAGCTCGTACCGGTCGGTCACCAGGGCCGTCACCTCGACCACGCTATCTCTCACCCCTCCCGCACCGCGGGGCGGCAGGCCGAGACAGCACCCCGACCAGTCGTTGGTCCCGTCGGGTCTCTCGCGTGCCTACCCTGGGGTCGTGCCCCACCCCCGACTCGCCCAGTCCCCGCCGGAGGAGCCCGGTGCGCCGACGGCCGACCCCGGTACCGGTACGGCGCTGGCGGAGCGGCCGGTCGAGCAGGTGCCAGGGGCGTGGCAGACGGTGGTCTGGAACGACCCGGTCAACCTGATGTCCTACGTGTCCTACGTGTTCCGCTCGTACTTCGGCTACAGCCACGAGAAGGCCGAGCATCTGATGATGCAGGTGCACGAGGACGGCCGCGCCGTCGTCAGCAGCGGGAGCCGCGAGAAGATGGAGACCGACACCACCGCGATGCACACCTACGGTCTCTGGGCCACCGTGCAGCGGGAGGGCTGAGCCGTGGCCGGCGGTCTCCGGGCGCTGGTGCGGCGGCGTCGTGACGGCCGCGTGGTGTTCGACCTCGACGTCGTCCACGCCGGGGTGGTCGCCGAGGCCCTGGAGCAGACTCGCGCGGTCCTGGCGGACGACCCCGTGCCGGAGGACCCGTCTGTCGGCGGGACGGCGCCCGGTGGAGCCGACGGGGCGGCCGCGGCCGGAACGGGCCGGGAGCCGGACGAGTTCGATGCGATCGTCGCCGGCCTTCCCGACGTGGGGGACGAGGCGTCCGCGCTGCGCAGCGCCGCGGCGGAGGCCACACGCGACGACCCGGTCGTGCGGCGGCTCCTGCCGGACGTCTACCTGGACGACGCCCAGAGCTCGGCAGAGTTCCGGCGGCTGTCCGGTGACGCCGTCCGCGCGCACAAGGTGTCGGCCATCGACTCGGTGCTCACCGACCTGGAGCTGCTGCGCGACCGCGACGGACCGCTGGTGGTGTCCCCGGACCGGGCGGCGTCCTGGCTGACCGCCCTGAACGACGCCCGTCTCGCGCTGGGCACCCTGCTGGCCGTCGGGGAGGACGACGACCTGCACGCCGAGCTGGACGCCTACGAGCGAACGCTCGGGCAGGACGGGGTCACCGGGGAGGAGTCCGCGGAGGAGGCGCTGCGCGCGTACCGGATCGCGGTGTACGACTTCCTTTCGGCGCTGCTGGACATGGTGGTCCGGGTCCTCGACCGTTGAACCGGCCGCGAACCGGGTCGGCCCGCGCCAGAGCCCGCCCACGGTCTGCGGGCGGGCTCCGGCGCGGGCCGGGCGTGCGTCAGGTGCAGGTGCGGGGCGCGGTCAGCTGTTCGCGCCGGCCTTGCGCTCGGCCTCACCGGTGCGTGCGGTGCGCGCGTTGGCCACGCCCTTGGGGCGCTTGCCGTCGACCTCCTCGATGAGCATGAGGGTGCCGGGGTCGTTGACCAGCGCGTAGTCGGGGTCGTCGTAGGCGCTCTTGAGCCGGGCGATCCGGAAGATGACGATGGCGAACAGCGCCTTGGCGAGGATGTCCGCCACCGAGTAGCCGATCTCGCGGGCGACGAATGCGTCCGCCCCGTCGATCCCGAGCACGGGGAACAGGTAGGCGATCGGGTAGACGCCCCACGTGGCGATCAGCAGGAGCCGCAGGTTGCGGACGGTGACCGAGACCTCCTTCGGCGCCCCCTTCATGATCCGGCCGAGCTCGATGAAGAGCACGTAGAGGATGTACAGGAAGGGGATGGTCGACAGCGCGCCCCAGATCATCTTGGTGGCGACGTCCGTGCTGACCTCACCCGGGTAGCCCAACGCGATCATCAGCGCCGAGGCCGGGATGAGCTTGAGCAGCAGCGAGGTCTGCGTCTTGCGGGCCAGGGCCAGGACGGCGATGGCCTCCAGCAGCAGCAGCGGCACCGTGAGCAGCCAGTCGACGTAGCGGTAGGCCACGTTGAACGAGGTGCCCTCGGCCAGCACGTACGTGCCCATGCCGCCGATGGCGTCGGTGACGTACGCGTCGCCGAAGGAGTCGAAGATGCGGAAGTAGTGGTACGCCGCGATGCCGCAGACCGTCGCCGAGATGATCAGCGCCATCCGGTACTTGGGCAGCACCTTGCGGAGGTTGAGCAGCAGGAACAGCGCTGTGAACAGCTGGGCGGCGATGACGAGCGACAGGAAGTTGTAGACCGTGTCGAACTGAGCCTGGCTGAGTTCTTCAACCATGCGGGCTTCCTCCAGAGGTAGTGGTGCACCAGGGATGCGGGTGGCCCACGCCGTCGTGGCCCGCCGTGCGGTCCAAGGAGACGCCCAAGAGGCGCTCAACGCAAGTTGAACAACCCGCGGATTGGTTTGAGCGGGCGTTCGTGTGGGTACGACGACCCCTCACGATCGCCACGTACGCTCCTGGC
>Ga0105045_10000345_pt1 | contig 32364 bp, 36 predicted proteins | sample MAT02_FD_78089 | JGI IMG/M metagenome (GOLD analysis project Ga0105045, IMG submission 78089) | Freshwater microbial communities from Lake Fryxell liftoff mats and glacier meltwater in Antarctica - MAT-02 (megahit assembly) | ecosystem: Environmental > Aquatic > Freshwater > Ice > Liftoff... | reverse complement strand
CGCGGAAGATGTTGTCGGTCAGGTCATCGTTCACGGTCGAGACCTCGCCGATCAACACATCTCCTCCCTCGCCCCAGAAGGCATGCCAGTCGCCCGGCATCAGCGTGACGCTTTCACACGGGGCAAGTTTCAGCTTTTCACCAGGAGCGTAGGTCCGCGCGATGCCGTCGCAATGGACCACGCCGCCCCGGTCCGCCGCAAAGTGGCCGTGGTCGTCCGAGCCATAAAGCTCCACTACCAGCGTGGCGCCGCCCCGGTTGATGATATCCTCGGCCTTGATGATATGGGTATGCATCGGGGAAAGCTGGTCCTGACGGCTGATCAGCAGCTTTTCGGCATAGCACATGCCGCCGCCACGCTGCAGATCGGCAAGGCGACCGTTCCTCAGCGTGAACAGGAAGAGGCCCATCGCGTCAAACCGGCCCTGCCCGTAATCGGTAATGTCCCAGCCGCAGCGGGCCGAGACGATGGCACCCGCATCGGTCCGGGCCTTGAACTGGTCCGGTGTCCAATAGGCAAAGGGCGGCAGGACAAAGCCGTGATGGCGGATCATCTCATCGGCCGTGCGCATGATGTCATTGATGCGTGATCGTTTCATGTATCTCCTCCGAGCTCACGCGTGACCCTAGCCGGTCCGGTCTGCCGAAGGAAGCGCCAGACCAGCACCATCCCCGCCAACCCCAGCGCGATGACAAACCCCGCCCAGATCCCCGCCGGACCCATACCCCCGGGGTGCGCCAGCGCCCAGCCCAACGGCAGGCCCACCACCCAATAGGCCGCAAGCGACACCATCGCCGGAAACCCGGTGTCCGACAGGCCGCGCAAGGCACCGGTCATGGTGGATTGCACGCCGTCCATCACTTGGGCAAAGGCGAAAACGAAGAAGATAGCGGTCGCCACGGCAATGATCTGAGGGTCCTCGGTGATCCAGCCCGCGACCGTCCCACCGTAGCGGCCAAGGAGGATCGCCGCACTGGCCAGCCAGACTGTCGCAAGCCCCAGCGCTGCCCAGGTGATCGGGCGCAGCGCACCGCTGTTGCCTGCCCCGCGCTCCTGCGCCACGCGGATCGCGACTGCCCCAGCCACCCCCAGCGGGACCATGTACAGCAGCCCCCCCACCGACATCGCCACCTGATTACCCGCCAGCGCCACCGCGCCGAAGGTCCCGATCAGCAGCGTGGCCACCGCCATCGCCCCGGTTTCCGCCACATACATCAACCCAAGCGGCGCGCCCTCCCGCGCGACCGACGCCATCTCGGCCCCGCTGATCCTGGCCCGCAACCGCAACCGCCGCATCGTTCGCGCCCGCGCCCAGAAACCCCAGGCCGCCAGCAATGCCAGCCCCTCTGCCACCAGTGACGCGATGCCCGCCCCCGTCAACCCAAGCTGCGGCAAGGGCCCGATCCCCCAGATCAGCGCGTAGTTGAGCGGAACGTTGATCCCCACCGCCAGAAAGGCGAAGCCCGTGCCCACCCAAGGGCGATCCACCGCTTCAAACGTGGCCTTGAAAACGGTGAGAACAGAAAATGGGATCATCAGGAAAGCGATTGCAACCCAGTATGGGAACATGATCGCAAGCACCTCGGGGGGCTGGCCCAACAGCGGCAAAAGCGGCCAGATCGCCAGCATCACGCCAGCGCCAAGCACGCCGATGATCCAACCCAGCGCCAACCCGTTGCGCAACAGCCCCGGGATACGCCGCCGCTGCGCCGCGCCATGTGCCGTGCCAACCCGTACCGACATGGCCGAGAGCAGCCCATAGATCGCCGCCCACAGGATTACCGCCACCGCATTGGTGATCCCTACTGCCGCCAGGGGCAGTGGCCCCAGGGGCGCAAGCATCACCGAATCAGTCACTCCAAGCAGCGTGGATGCCCCAAGCCCCGCCACGATCGGCACAGCCAGTGCCAGAATGGCAGGCACCTCGCGGCGGATGGACGATGCGGTGGACATCTTGCCCTTTGCCCTCAACTGACATACGGTTCGTATGTGGAATTATCACATACGGACCGTATGTCAACTGATCGCAAGACCCGCGCCAAGGCCGCACAAGCCACGACCGACCGGCTGATCGCCACTGCGCACCTCGCCTTTGCCAACCGTGGCTTTGCCGATGTGTCGCTTGATGCCCTTGCGGCCGAGGCAGGGGTCACACGCGGCGCGTTGCACCATCACTTCGGCAACAAGGCGGGTCTGTTCGAGGCGGTGTTGCGCCGGATCGACGCTGAAATCGCTGCCGAGATGCAAACGGTATGGGAGGCGACGCCCGACCCTTGGGACGGCTTTCGCGCGTGTTTTCATATCTACCTCGATGCCGTCCTGCGCCCCGACCGCTGTCGCATACTGTTTCAGGATGCGCCTGCCGTGCTTGGGATGAAATCGGTCGATATCCTGATGGAGTCCGGTTTCGGCAGCATGGTCGCCGATCTGCAGGAGTTCATCACCGAAGGTCGACTGCGCGCGCCGGACGCCGAGGCGCTGGGGCACCTTCTGAACGGGGCGACCATCAACCTGGCCTTCTGGGCGGCCGAGGATGCTACCCGCCGGCCCCGCGCCCATGCCACTCTGGCGGCCCTGTTCGACGGACTGACGCGCTAACGCTTGCCGAAGATCGACCCCAGAACGCCACGAACGATTGCCTGCCCCGATCTTGTCCCAAGCTGGCGGGCAAAGCTTTTGGCAAAGGCGGTACCGATGCTGTCGGACCGGCTGCCGGTTTTCCTTGGCGCGGCCTCGGTCTTGCCGTCATAGCGGCGGGCCTTTTCAAACTCGCGCGCCTCGGCATTGCGGGTTTCCACATCAGCCCTTTCTTTCGCGGCCTTGTCGGCCCGTGCGCGCAAGCGTTCCCAGGCACTGTCGCGGTCCACGGTCGTGTCATATTTGCCCGCAACCGGTGAGGCCGCCATCACCACCGCCCGCACCCCTTCTTCCACGGGCCCAAGCTTGCTGGAGGGTGGGCGGATCAGCGTCCGTTCCGCCACGCCGGGAATCCCCTTGGCCTCCAGCAGCGAGGTGACGGCCTCTCCCGTCCCGACATCGCGGATCGCCTCGTCAATCCTGAAGCGCGGGTTCGGGCGGTAGGTTTCGGCTGCCTTGGCCAGGTCCTTCTGGTCCTTGGCGGTAAAGGCCCGCAAGGCGTGCTGCACCCGGTTGCCCAGCTGACCAAGGATATTTTCCGGCACATCCGCCGGGTTCTGTGTGATGAAATACACCCCAACCCCCTTGGACCGGATCAGCCGCGCCACCTGCTCCACCTTCGACACCAACGCTTTCGGTGCGTCATCAAACAGCAGATGCGCCTCGTCAAAGAAGAACACCAGTTTGGGTTTGTCCGGATCGCCAACCTCGGGCAGCATCTCGAAAAGCTCCGACAAGAGCCACAGAAGGAAGGTCGCATAAAGCCTGGGCGAGTTCATAAGCTTGTCAGCGGCAAGAATGCTGATCCGCCCCAACCCTTCGGCATCGGTCAGCATCAGGTCCGCAAGCTCCAACGCCGGTTCGCCGAACAGGCTGGCCCCGCCCTGGTTCTCCAGCACAAGGAGCCGGCGCTGGATGGCACCGACCGACTCTTTCGACACCAGACCATAACGCGCCGACATCTCTGCGGCATGTTCCGCGACAAAGTTCAGGAGCGCCTGCAGGTCCTTCAGGTCAAGCAGCGGCAGTTCTTCCTCGTCCGAAAGGCGGAAGGCCACGTTCAGCACCCCCTCCTGCGCCTCGGACAGTTCGAGGAGGCGCGACAGCAGAAGCGGACCCATCTCGGCAACCGTCGCGCGGACCGGGTGGCCCTTTTCACCGAAGAGATCCCAGAAGATCACCGGGAAGGCGCGGTATTGCAGGTCAAGCCCGATGGTCCGGCTCCGCTGGCTGAAGGGTTCGTGCAGCTTGTGGGTCGCCGACCCGCTGGCTGCGATGCCTGACAGGTCACCCTTCACGTCGGACAGGAACACCGGCACACCGGCGGCGGAAAAGCCTTCGGCCAGGATCTGCAGCGTCACGGTCTTACCGGTTCCGGTGGCTCCGGCGATCAGCCCGTGCCGGTTGCCGTACTTCAGAAGCAGGCTTTGCGGCTGGCCGTAACCGTCGCCCCCGCCGCCAATGAAGATGCTGTCCGATGTCATTGTTGCGTCGTTCACAATCCACCCCTCAACCCGGGCAAGCGCAGCGCATGGCGCAGCGATCCCGATCGCTTTCACAGGCAAAATACATTGTTAACCCCATTGTGCCAGCCTGAACCCTTCAGACCATCCATTGCACAGTGTCTGGCGGTGACATCCTCCCCTTTGACTGACCGCGCCCTTGAAAAGGCGCGGTTTTTTCATGTCACCTGGATGAAGGGGCGGCAGGTTTGGACACAGAATCCCGTTGACGGGCCTGGGAATCCGCCGTAGCTTTCCTGCTCATGAAGTCGGCCAGTCCGACAGGGAGCAATAAAAAATTCGAAAAGGGCCGGTTCTTCCGGCCCTTTATAATTTGTGCCGGACGATCGCCTTTCGTGCGGGCAGAACACCGCTGGGTCGTGACTTTCTGACCTGACTTGCCTGCCGGGTCATGCTAATGGCTCCGCAACCTGAGCGTTCGACCAAAGGATATGCCCAAGATGGCCAAAACGAAGATTTCTGCACTTGCCCTGATCATGGCGCTTTGTACATCGCCTGTGCTGGCACAGACGACCGAAGCCCCTGCCGAAGCGCCTGCGGAAGGCGAAGTAACGGGGGATGCGGCTTCGCCTGATGGCCTGTCAATGGGTACCGAGCTTGGTGGCAACAAGGTCGGAGACACCTACTCCGCCGCCAGTTTCGAGGCTTGGGAACAGCGCTGCGTGCGGACCGAGGCCGGCTTCGATCCGTGCCAGCTTTACATGCTGCTGAAGGACGCCGAGGGTAATTCGGTAGCCGAGTTCACGATGTTCAGCCTTCCGAAGGGTACTGCCAGCGCGGCCGTTGCCGGGGCTACATTCATCGCTCCGCTGGAGACGCTGCTGACGGCCGGCATGACTCTGCAGATCGACACAGGGGCTTCAAAGGCCTACCCCTTTACCTTCTGCACCCAGATCGGTTGCGTGGTCCGGCTTGGCTTTACCGCCGAAGAGGTCGCACAGATGAAAAAAGGGGCCGCAGCCAGAATCACGATTGTCCCCTTCGTCGCCCCAGACGAGCGGGTGGTACTGGAAGCGTCGCTGAAGGGCTTCACCGCAGGGCTTGCAGCGGTCGATGCAGCCAATGACGCTGCAGACGCGGCGGCAGCGGCGGCCGCACCGGCGGCCACCGAGGCGCCCGCGACAAACGACTGATCCGGCGGGCTGAGAAAACCCGGAAACGGCCGGTCCGCAAGGGCCGGCCTCTTGTGTTCAGATTGCGCGAAACGCCAGAACTGCGTTCAATCCGCCAAAGGCAAAAGCGTTGGACAAGGTGGCTGTGACCTGTGCAGCCCGGGCAACATTGGGCACCACGTCCAGCAGGCAGTCCGGGTCAGCGGCTTGATGGCAGATGGTCGGCGGCAGAATGCCTTTCGTCAGGGCCAGAAGGCAGGCAATCGCCTCAACTGCACCCGTGGCACCGATGGCGTGGCCGTGCATCGCCTTGGTTGACGTCACCGGCGGCGGCGCAGGCCCGAAAACCTGCAGGATGGCCGCGCTTTCGCTCCGGTCGTTGGCCAGCGTTCCCGTGCCATGCGCGTTGACATAGCCCACGTCGCCAGTGGCCATTACGGCATCGGCCAAGGCCGCCTGCATGGCGCGAGCAGCCCCTTCGGGATCGGGGGCCACTATGTCGCCCGCGTCAGCGGTCATACCGAAGCCCGCGACCTCGGCCAGGATGGTCGCCCCTCGGGCGCGGGCATGATCCTCGGCCTCGAAGACCAGCACCCCGGCCCCGTCGCCGATCACCATGCCCTTGCGGCCCAGACTGAACGGGCGGCAGGCGTCGGGGGCCAGGACGCGCAACCCCTCCCAGGCCTTCACCCCGCCAAAGCACAGCATCGCCTCGGACCCGCCGGTCAGCATCACGTCCGCCGCCCCTGCCCTGATCTGCTGCAAGGCTAGCCCCATCGCGTGATTGGCGCTGGCGCAGGCGGAAGATACCGACAGGACCGGTCCCTGCAATCCGTAAATGATCGACAGATGCGACGCCGGCGCGTTATGCATCAGTCGCGGCACCACCAACGGTGAGACCCGCGATTTCCCTTCGGCAAAGACCGCGCGATAGCTGTCTTCCCAGGTGCCGATCCCGCCCGCCGCCGTGCCCAGGATCACCCCGCCGCGTACGCCAAGACCACCCTCGAGCCCGGCCATCGCCATCGCCTCGGCCCCTGCGACCAGCGCGTATTGCGTCACCCGGTCGTAAAGCGGCATCCGGGATGGGTCGAGCGTAGGGGTCCAGTGGCGCACTTCGGCCCCGATGCGGATTGTCAGCCGGTCAGCGTCGCGAAAAGTCAGCGGGCCAATGCCGCAGCGACCTTCGGCAAAGGCCGCAAAAGTCCCGGGTACGTCCTGAGCCAGTGAATTCACCGTGCCGATGCCGGTTATGACGACCCGCCTCATGTCCGTTCAGCAATGAGCCGCGCCACGCCGTCCACAATGTCGGGGACGGTGGCAAACTCGAACCCGGGCAGATCGGGTTCATTGGCGTTGAACGGAATCAAGATTTCAAACCGCTCTTCCAGCGCAAAGATCGTCTCGACCTTGCCAAGGCTGTCGAGGCCCAGATCCTCGATCCGCGCGTCAGAAGCAATCTCGGAGGCAGGCAACAGCAGCTGCGCCGCCAGGGTCTCGATCACCGCTGCTTCGATTTCCGCCCGCATTTCCGCCTGCATCTCCGGTTCACGTGGCGGTTCCTACTCGGCTTCCGGGGCGAAGGGAACGCCCTTCTCAATCGCGGCGACCCGGGTAGCAAGACGCGGCAGCCGGCGCAAGGCCTTCTGCATCTCGACATGGGTTTCCATCTTCACCGCCGGATAGCCCAGCAGCACCCGCCCCGCCGGCGCGTTGGTGAAGATCTTGGTGGCACCGCCCGCGATCACGTCATTGCCGACGAAGATGTTGTCATTGACCCCACATTGCCCGCCCAGCACCACCCTGTCGCCAATCCGGGCCGATCCGGCAATGCCGACCTGCCCGCATAACAGGCAATCCCGCCCGATCTGGACGTTGTGGCCGATGTGGACAAGGTTATCCAGCTTCGTCCCCGACCCGATGACGGTATCCCGGATCGTACCCCGATCAATGCAGGCATTTGCGCCGATTTCCACATCATCCCCAATGGTTACAGCCGCAAGCGAATGAATTCGCGTCCAGCTTTGATCCTTGATGCCCGCGCGGCTGCCCAGGGTTTCGCGGATCTCCTCCACCCCCGATTTCTCGGGTGTCACGAAGCTGAACCCATCCGCACCGATCACCGCCCCCGGCTGGCAGATGAACCGGTTCCCGATGGTGACCCGCGCCCCTATCCGCGCACCGTGCAGGATCAGCGCATCCGTCCCGATCCGCGCGCCTTCGGCGATGGAAGTGTGCGACGCAATCCGCGCCCCCGCCCCCAGCACCACGCCAGCCGCGATAGTGACAAACGGGCCAATCGCGGCACCCTCGCCAAGCTGTGCCGAGCGGTGGAGGATCGCCAACGGATGCACCCCGGGTGCGATATCGGGGCCGGGGTCCATCAGCCGGGTCAGCCCTGCCATGGCCAGCCGCCCGCGCGGGGCGAAGATCGCGGCAGTCAATCCGATCGCCTGCCAGTCGGCCCCGGGCCACAGCATCGCCGCCCGCGCCTGCCCTTTGGTTATACCGTCGCCATAGCGCGGGTCCATGGCAAGGGCGAGGTCATCCGGCCCCGCCGTCTGCGGTTCAGCCGCACGCTGCACCGTCAGGTCAAGGTCCCCCGCCGCCTCAGCCCCAAGGGCCAGCGCGATTTCGCGGATCGTGTGCGGCATGGGGCCTCTCCGTCGGTATCCTTGACGGAAGGATTATCCCTGAACCCCGCCCAAGACCACCCCGGCCTCTTCCAGCGCCTTGAACAGCGCCGCATCCCGCCCATAGACATCGCGGCGATAGGTGATCCGGCCTTTGCTGTCAGGGTAGGCGGTGAAATAGACCAGATGCACCGGCACGGTCTTGTCCAGCTTCACCGTGGTTTCCTTGCCGGTTTTCAGGTGGGCCTGAAACTCTTCTTCTGGCGCATCAGATTGCAGGGCCAGCAGTGCATAGGCGAGATCGAAGGGATCCGCGACACGGATGCAGCCATGGCTGTAGGCGCGCACGTCATTGTCGAACAAGGACTTCGAGGGCGTATCATGCAGATATATGTTGTACTGGTTGGGAAACATGAACTTGACCAACCCCAACGCATTTTCGTCTGACGGCGGCTGACGCATGCCAAATGGGAAGCTGCGCGTCGAATAGGCCGCAAAGTTGACCGAGCCGCGCGGCACCACCCTGCCCCGCCCGTCGATCACCTGCAGATGCCCGACGGCATTGGGATTCTGCTGCAAAAGTGGCAGGTATTCCTTGACGATGATCGACCGTGGCACCCCCCAGGATGGGTTGATCACCATATGCGCCATCTGGTCGGAAAACTCGGGGCTGCGTTGGTCGGGGACGTTCTTGCCAATCACTACCCGGGTGTCAAAGATGGCACGGCCGCCCTCCATGATCTTGGCGCGGAAGTCGGGCAGATTGACCCAGATGTGCCGGGCAGAGCGGTCGATATCCAGCCAGCGTTCGCGTTCCATCGCCACGATGACCGATTTCAGCCGCCCTTCGGCAGGAATATTGAGTTCAAGGATCGTGCCTTCACCGGCGCGGCCATCGACCACAAGTCCATGATTGATCTGGAATTTCTGGACGGCTGCTTGCAATGCACTTTCATAGGTCGCGGTCGAGGTCGGAGCAAGATACCCCATTTGCACCAGCCGGTCTCGCAGCGCCACTACAGTGGGGCCGGTATCGCCCAGTTCCACTGCGTTGAGGGCAAGCGGCGCTCCCCAGCCCCCGGCGGCAATCTGCGCTTCAAGCCCGATCTTGGCCTTCATCAACTGCAGGTATATAGGTGATTTGGGCATCATCCAGGCAAGCACAGCTGGCGGGTCACCAAGGTCAATGCGCGATAGCAGAGCTTCCGGGTCGATCCGGTCAATGTCGCGCACGATGCCGGCGTCCACTTTCGCAGGCTCAAGCACACCCGATGTGAGGTCTCGTGCCCAGGCCAAGTATGCGCGCGTCAACGCAACCTCGATCCGGCCACGGTCGCCTTCGGTTTCGGCGGCCAGAAGCGCGTTGGTCAGCGCGGTGGCATCATAGCGCTGGGCAGGAAGCCCATGGTCGGCGGCCGTGGCGATGGCCGCCAGGAACGCCTGCCGCCGGTCGGCATCATCCCCACCGGTCCACAAGGCTTCATAGCCGGTCTTGCGATACCAGTCGGCAATCGCCTCATCCTCGGCGGCCGAGGCGGCCAGCGATTGCGCGAAGGCTTGCGGCTGCGCCTGCGCGGGGTCTGACAAGATCGCCGCAAAGGCAACTCCCACCGCCAGAACAAGTGCGCAGGACGACAGATTTTGCAGGGCGAAGCGGTTCATTCCACACTCATTCTCAAGGGCTTGCCCGCAGGTCGGGCACTTGTTCCGGAGCGTTCGTGAAAACATCGCGGCTGTCCATTCACAAATCCGTCTTTCGCCGCAAACCTTCGAGGATTGTAGCGTAACGAGCAACAGTCCAGCCCCATTCCGATGCAGGCTTACCACGTAGGCGGAATTTCAGTGATGTTCAGCGAAAATTTGCCGATCAAGGTTGTGATGGGGAACCGGCGGGCAATCCGTGCTTGGGCTTCGATTCGACCTGTGCAATAACGTTTCTGCACTTGGGGAAGAAGTTGCACGAGAGCTGCGCTAGAGGCAGTCAAAGACAGCTACGGGGACAGGCGTCAGAATGACAGATATATCGAATTTCGGTGTCACACGGCGTGGCCTTTTAGGCGCTTTTGCAGCAACGGCAGTGATTGCAGCGCCCACTTACTCAAACGCGTTCGGTCTGTTGAAAGGGTCCGGCGACATCCGCAGGATCCGCATGTATTCGGGCCGTACCGGGGAAAGCATTGACACGATCTACTGGATCGAGGGTGAATACATTTCCGAAGTCATGAAGGAAATCAATTACTTCATGCGTGACTGGCGGTCTGATGATGCCATTGGGATCGACATGCGTGCGATCGACATCATGGCGGCTTCGCACCGCCTCATGGATATCAGTGAACCCTACATGCTTCTGTCGGGCTTCCGCAGTGCCAAGACCAACGCGATGCTGCGATCCAAGTCTGGAGGCGTGGCGAAGAACTCGCTCCACATGAAGGGCCAGGCGGCAGATCTGCGGCTGAAGTCGCGGTCGGTGGGCCAGATGGCCAAGGCAGCGGCGGCTTGCGCGTCGGGTGGGGTTGGCAAGTATTCGCGGTCGAATTTTGTCCACATGGATTGCGGACCGACCCGCAGCTGGGGCGGCTGAAGCCGCAGACCTGATGCAAAACGGCGCCTTCTGGCGCCTTTTTCATTTGAATTTTATCGTTCCTGATCCTGATCTGGCCCGTCTTGACCAAGCCCGCCTTGACCAAGCCCGCCTTGACCAGCCCCGCCATCCACCTCGCGGCCGCGAAAGCCCGAAGCAACGACGAACTTCTCCGAGCTGTCGGCTCGGCTTGCCGGGGGCTTGACGTTCGCCACCTTGCGGAAGTTCTTCTTCAGTTGCGTCTGCATCTCGTTCTCTGCCCCGCCTGCCAGGACCTTGGCGACAAAGGTTCCGTCGTCCTCGAGCACGTCGAATGCAAAGGCCAGCGCCGCCTCCACCAGCGCGACAATCCGCAAATGGTCGGTTCCCTTGTGGCCGCTTGACGCCGCAGCCATGTCCGACAACACCACATCAGCGCGGCCGCCAAGCCAGGCTTTCACCTGATCCTCGGCACCTTCAGCCAGGAAATCCAGCTGGTAAATTTCGGCGCCCGAGATCGCCTCGATCTCTTGCAGATCCACGCCCAGCACGCTGCCCACCGGCTTCTTCGGGTTTTGGCCAAGCGCATTGACCCGGCCCACCGCCACCTGACACCAGCCCCCGGGCGCACAGCCTAGGTCCACGACCCGCGCGCCGGGTTTCAGGAACCCGTAGCGGTCATCGAGTTCGAGGATCTTGTAGGCGGCGCGGCCGCGGTAACCTTCTTTCTTCGCCCGGATGACGTAAGGATCATTCAACTGGCGCTCCAGCCAGAGCGTCGAAGACAGTTTCCTGCCCTTCGCCGTCTTGACCCGCACCCGCAGTTCCCGCTGGCCCCGGCCCGAGGTCGGTTTTTCCGTCATGTGTAAGGCCCGTCCCCAAGAATGCCGTCGCTGCTCATCTGAGCATACAATAGGCCCTCCCTAAGCCCCCTGTCGGCCACCGACAAGCGGTCGGTCGGCCAAATGCGCATCAAGGCCTGCAGAATCGCCGCGCCGGACATGATCAGCGCATGGCGGTCGCGGCCGATCCGGGGGTCGTTGCGGCGGCCTTCAGGGCCAAGAGACAGATAGTCGCGGATCACCAGGTCAATCTGGTCGCTCGTCATCTGCAACCCGTCAACCTTGGTCCGGTCATAGCGCTTGAGGTTCAGGAAACTGGCCGCCACGGTGGTGACCGTGCCGCTAGTGCCAACGATCTGAAACCCCTCGCGCGGGTTTTCGGCGTTGTAGGGGCTGAAGCTGGCCAGGTTTTCCTCAAAAAACCAGCTCATCAGGGCAAAGCGCGCGGCATCGTCGTCGACGTCGATGAACTGGTCCTTCAGCGTCGCTACGCCCAAAGGCACCGAAATCCAGTCCACGACTCGCGCCACTGCCCCTTCGCCTTGCGCGTTGAAACCCATGTGCAGCCGCATGATCGCCTTTGGACGGTCCGGCGGGGCCACGGCGGAAAGGTCGATCCAGACCAGCTCGGTGGACCCGCCGCCAATATCCACGACCAAAAGCTGCTCAGTCGTCGGGCTGACCAAAGGCGCGCAAGAGATCACCGCAAGCCGTGCCTCTTCCTCGGGGGCGATGATCTCCAGGCTCAGGCCGGTTTCCCGCCGCACCTGACGGATGAAATCGCGTGCATTGCGCGCGCGACGGCACGCCTCGGTCGCGACCAGCCGCATCCGGCGTACATTGTGCTTTTCAAGCTTCTTTTCACAGATTCGCAGCGCCTGGATCGTGCGCCCCATCGACGACCGCGACAGCCGCCCGGAGGCTTCCAGACCTGCGCCAAGCTGGACCGATTTGGAGAAACTGTCGACGATGACAAACTGACTGCCCGATGGTTGGGCAATCAGCATGCGGCAGCTGTTAGTTCCAAGATCAAGCGCCGCATAAAGCGGGGCTGACCCAGGGTCAGACAGGGCAGACAGTGCATCGGCGCGGGAAACGGCCCCTGATTCGACTGTGGAAGTCTCGACCTGCGCTTCAGTCGCGTCCGCCCTATGGGGACGCTCGGGCGTCATTACCGCCCTCCATGTGTGGTTGTCACAAAAGGTAGTCGTGATCCCCCGTTCGCGCAAGCATGCATCACGGAACCTCGGCCGGTCCCTGAACAAGCCTCATTGATATGGATTAAGTTTTTTCAATGCGCCGCCCGTCGCCACAGGGCCGGTGCCATGCTATCGAACAGCGATGGCACCGAGGGTCGCATCCCGCCCTTGCCATGTCGAAAACCGACACTGGCTGTCGCGGATCGGCGACTATCAGTAACGGCAGGCAAGCAAAGGGGAATCACCGGATCATGGTCGAAGTCACCGTCGTATATTGGCGCGATATCCCGGCACAGGTCATCGTCGGCAAGGGCCGGCGAGGGTCGAAGGTGCAGCTTTCCGAACGGTTCGAACAGGCTATCGACCGCTGTGCCATGAAGATCGGCGCGCGTGACAGCGACAGCTACCTTGCCGAATGGCGCAAGGCCGTCGTGGCCCAGGTCGAAGGCGACCCCGACGCGGTCGCCGCCTCGGAAGCCGCGCGGCTGGAAGCCGAGTTTGACGCTACCCGTCTGAAAACGCTGATTGATGCGGATGGCTGGGCAAAGACCTGAACCTGCATGACCCTAATGGAGACCGTGATGGCCCTGTTCAATTTTCGCCGCAAGGAAGAGTCGCCCGCGCGCCAGCCGCTGGAGGCTTTCCTCAAGGGCTATTCGATCGAGGTGATGCCCCGCACCGCCGAAAAGGTGGAAAGCTTCCGCGACATACTGCCGCCGGGCACCCGCGTTTATGTGGCCCATATCGAGGGGACGCCGATCGAGGACATGGTCGCCACGGCCAGCCGCGTCGGGGCCGAAGGCTATACGGTGATGCCGCACTTTCCGGCGCGGATCATTGCCGACAAGGCAACGCTGGCCGATTGGGTCGCGCGCTACAAGGATGTGGGCGTCCGCCAGGGCCTTCTTCTGGCCGGAGGCGTGGCGCAGCCGGTCGGGGACTTCAGCACCTCCATGCAATTGCTTGAGTCGGGGGCCTTTACCGGCTTTGATCGCCTGCATGTCGCAGGCCACCCTGAGGGCAACAGGGACATTGATCCTGATGGCTCTGACCGCATGGTGATGGACGCCGCGCGCTGGAAGTCGGCCTTCATGGAACGGACCGATGCGCAAATGGCCATGGCCACCCAGTTCTGCTTCGAGGCCCAGCCGGTGATTGACTGGGTTGATCGGCTGCAGGCTGAAGGGGTGAAACTTCCCGTCCACATCGGCATCGCGGGCCCCGCCAAGCTGCAAACCCTGATCAAGTTCGCCATCGCCTGCGGTGTCGGCGCATCCCTGCGCGTGTTGCAAAAGCGGGCGATGGATGTGACAAAGCTGCTCTTGCCCTATGAGCCGACCGATGTTCTGGATGCTCTTGCCGCCCACAAGCCCGCCAACCCAGGCTTCGGCATCGAACAGGTCCACTTCTTCCCCTTGGGTGGCATCAGGACCAATGCCCAATGGGTTACCGACAATGGCGGCGCCTCGGGCGTTCCCGCAACGCGTGAGGCAAAGGTTTAAGAATGACCCGTACTGTCATTGAATCCAAAACTAAAACCGTGATCATCGGGTTTGATGAACCCTTCTGCGTGATCGGGGAACGGATCAATCCCACCGGCCGCAAGAAACTTGCCGCGGAACTTGAGGCGGGGAATTTTGAAACCGTCATCCGCGACGCACTGGAGCAGGTCGCCTGCGGGGCCACCGTCCTGGACGTAAACTCTGGCGCAGTGTTCACCAACATGATGGGGCAAGACCCGCGCTATGCCGACAACAACTTTGTCGAACCGCCACTGATGAAGGCGCTGATCGAGATTATCCAGCAGACCGTCGACGTGCCGCTGTGCATCGACAGTTCGGTTCCGGGTGCGCTGGAATCGGGCCTGATGGCTTGCGAGGGCCGCCCACTGCTGAACTCGGTCACCGGGGAAGAACATCGGCTGGAACTCGTCCTGCCCCTGGTCAAGAAATACAACGTGCCGGTCGTGGCAATTTCCAACGACGACACCGGCATCAGCGAAGACCCTGACGTGCGCTTTGCGGTAGCGAAAAAGATCGTCGAACGCGCAGCTGACTTCGGCATTCCCGCGCATGACATCGTTGTTGACCCGCTGGTCATGCCGGTCGGCGCCATGGGCTCGGCCGGTCAGCAGGTTTTCACCCTGGTCCGCCGCCTGCGCGATGAATTGGGCGTGAACACCACTTGTGGGGCGTCCAACATCAGCTTCGGTTTGCCGCACCGCCACGGCATCAACGCGGCCTTCCTGCCGATGGCGATTGGTGCCGGCATGACCAGTGCGATCATGAACCCAGTCCGTCAGCAGGAAATGGAGGCGATCCGCGCCGCCAACTTCCTGATGAACCATGACGCGAATGGCGGTGAATGGATCCGCTTTGCCAAAGTTCTTGAAGCGGTCGAAGGGGGTGCAACCTTCGCCGAAGCATCAGCTGCCGCATCTCAGGCCGCAGGCGGCCGTCGCGGAGGTCGCCGCGGCAGGGCGTAGGCCCCGCTACCCCTGCCCCGCCAGCGCCCGCAAACTGGCGGCGCGGGCGGCGGGGATCCGGTCCACCTCGACGCAGGTAAAGACGTGGAGGGTGTCCAAATTCCGGTCCACCACCGCATGATCGCTGACCCAGCCACCCATACCCAGATAAGTGCGCAGCAGCGGCGGCAAACCGGCCAAGGACCTGCGACGGTCCACCACCGGCCCTGCCAGTGCGGGGAAGTCTACCACCTCTGGCGCCTTGCGCCCAGGCCGGAGCTCTTGCGGCCCCAGGTGCGCCTCGGCCAGCAGGGCCAGCCCGGCCTGATGCAGCATCCAATCCGCCCCCCGGAATGAAGTACAACCGACCAGCAGCCCCGCCTGCCCACCTTCGACCAGCCGCGCCATGGCCCCCCAGGTCAGCCGCAGCACGTCCGGGTGGACGCCGCCGGGGGCCAGGCAGAAGCGTCCCATCTCGGCAATCGGGCGGGCATACCCCGACAGCGGGCCCACCTCGTAAAACTGCGCTGTGTAACCCTGCGCCAGACCGGCGCCCCAGCCAAACAGCATCATCCGGAAGTAACCCGCCAGCACGCCCGGGGCGGTTTCAACCATCACATGGGCAGAAAGCGCGTCCTGCGCGTCTTCGTCATCTCCGCGCTCGCGCGGGAAAGCCGCCTTGCGAAACGCCATGAACAGGGCCTTGTCGGCAGGCCCATCGGCCAGCCGCGCCACTACCGCCCCTCGCACCAAAGGCTGCACGCCCTTTTCCCCCGCCGACAAGCGCCCTACATAAAGCATCCAGAATAGGAGTCCCGGCAATGGACAAGATCGTCAAGACCGAAGCGGAATGGCAGGCGCAGCTTTCCGAACTTGCTTACAAGGTCACCCGCAAGCATGGCACGGAACGCGCCTTCAGTCATGAAGATTTCCCGAAACACCCCGGAACCTACCGCTGCGTCTGCTGCGACGCGCCCTTGTTCGACCAGACCACCAAGTTCGACAGCGGCACCGGCTGGCCTTCGTTCTACGCTCCGCTTGACGGCGAAATGGTGGGCGAAAAGTCCGACAACAGCTGGTTAATGCGCAGGACCGAAGTGCACTGCAACCGGTGCGACGCGCATCTGGGGCATGTCTTCCCGGATGGCCCCGCCCCCACAGGCCTTCGCTACTGCATGAACGGCGTGGCCTTGCGGTTCGAGCCCGAGACCTGAGAGTGCCGATCAACCGGCGATATCTTCCGCCCTGATCCTTCCAAAGTTGCCCAGCAACTGCTGAATCAGCGAGATACCCTTGATGTTCGTTTCGGTCACCCGGCGCGAGATCTGGACCACATTGCCATCCTCGAGCCCGTAGCGGGCGACATTCTCCACCACTCCAACCTCGCTGAAGGTCACGGCCAGGACTTGTCGGTCAATCTCTTTCGGTGCACGGGGGCCGCGCCGTTCGTACCGGCTTTGAACGTAGAACCAACCCTCGTCATTCAGCAGACCCGAAGTCGTCGGACGGCCGATCTTCTGGGCAACGGTTTCGCGGGTGTCGACGCCCACCTCCACGAATGCAAGTTCGTCTTCCGCCGGTACATATCCGTGGTTGCGATAGACCGGCGAGCAGGCCGCAAGCCCTGCCGCAAGGATAAGGACCGCGCCTTGCTTGCGCGCGCCATGGCAGGCCGCAAGGACCGTCCGCGCCAACCGGAATACCGCCATACCTGCCCTCATGCCCCGTCAAAACGCCGTTGCCGACGCGGGTTCTTCAAAACCCCTGCCAATCGGGATATCAGAAGGGTGGCCCCTTGTTCAAGAATGGAACGCCAGACCAGGGCCGTCTGCCATCATTCCCTTGTGAAGGCCTTTGTCATGCCCGATTCCACCCCTGCCCCCCCCACCCGGTTTCGCACCAGTGGCCTTAGCCCGCGCAAGCCCACGCGGTTCGCCTATGCCCCCAATGCCGCCGCACGCGAGGACCTGGCCCGGGACCTGGGGCTGGTTTCCCTGCGGATGCTGGAGTTTTCGGGCGAAATCACCCCGGACGGGCGCGATGCGATGCTGCTGACCGGCACGCTGACCGCCGTCTGCGATCAGGCCTGCATCGTGACCCTGGCCCCGGTGCGCGCCCGGATCTCCGAAGAAGTGCGCCGCCGCTATGTCGCCGGTCTGGCTGCGCCCGAAGGCGACGAGGTGGAGATGCCCGAGGACGAAACCGTGGACCCGATGCCCGAGGTGATTGATATCGGCGAAATCGCGGCCGAGGCGCTGATGCTGGCGCTGCCGCTTTATCCGCGCGCGCCGGGGGCAGAACTGGGTTCTGTGGTGCATGCTGCAGATGGGATCATACCCTTGGCCGACGCCGACCTTAAACCCTTCGCCGGGCTTGCCGACCTTGCGGGTCGACTGAAGGGAAAACCGCAGGGTGATGGCGGTAAAGACGGCTGAAACCCGCTGCCTGAGCGGCGAAAAGGGCTTGCGCATGCCGGAAATGCGAGTATGTATCGCGCCTCATTCAAGCTGTGAGGCAGCATCGGTCGGCTATTGCCGAGGCATCCACCGACCGCGCTGCTTTGCAAAGGAAATCCCGGGGCCTGTCCCCACTGCCCGAGGTTGTGACATGGCTGTCCCGCAGAACCGAACCACGAAATCCAAGCGCAACATGCGTCGCGCGCACGACTCGCTGGTTGCCGCAAACCCGAACGATTGCCCGAGCTGTGGCGAGCTGAAGCGTCCGCACCATGTGTGCCCGTCGTGCGGCCATTACGATTCCCGCGAAGTAATGTCGATGGCCCGCGAAGTGGATATCGACGAGGACGCGGCGTAAGCCGCGGCCACCCGCGCGACAGATCCCCATGGCCCCCGGACCCGAGTTTGCGTCTGCCACGGCCCCGGTTTCGGTTTCTGATAGCGTTGTGATTTCTGTTGATGCAATGGGCGGCGATCGTGGGCCGGCAGCGGTCGTTGCCGGACTTGCCGATTGCATGGCCCAGCATCCGCAGATGTCGGCCGTGCTGCACGGAGACGAGGTGGTGCTTGCCCCCCTCTTCGCAAAACATCCAATCCTGACTGGTCGCTGTACCCTGCGCCACGCCCCCCGGGTGGTGACAATGGAGGACAAGCCCGCGCATGTGATGCGCCACGGATCTGGCACGTCGATGTGGTCGGCGATCGACAGCGTCAAGGATGGCGAATCAACCGTTGCCGTGTCTTGCGGCAATACCGGCGCGCTGATGGCCGTGTCGATGCTGCGTTTGCGCAAGCTTCCCGGCGTTAATCGCCCTGCGATTGCCTGCCTGTGGCCCTCACGCAACCCGGGCGGGTTCAACCTGATGCTGGACGTGGGCGCCGATGTGAAGGCCGAGGCCGAGGACTTGTTGCAATATGCCACGATGGGCGCGTCCTATGCCCGCAACGGCATGGGGCTGGCCCGCCCGCGCATCGGGCTTCTTAATGTCGGCACCGAAGACCACAAGGGCCGGGCCGAACTGAAAGGGGCGCATGACCGGATGGCCGCGGTGGCCGCCATCGGCGAGTTTGACTATATCGGCTTTGTCGAAGGCGGCGATCTGCCGTCGAACCGGGTGGATGTGATCGTGACTGATGGTTTTACCGGCAACGTCGCGTTGAAAACTGGCGAAGGTACGGCCAAGCTCATCTCGGACTTCCTGCGCGAGGCGTTCGGGGCCGGCATCTTGTCGAAGTTCGCAGCCCTTCTGGCGATGAACTCCTTGCAACGCTTTCAGAAACGCATCGACCCGCGCCGGGTGAATGGCGGCGTATTTCTGGGGCTGAACGGCACCGTTGTGAAATCGCACGGGGCAGCGGATGCCACCGGCGTGGCCGCCGCCATTGGCCTGGCCTACCAGCTGGCGCAGGTCAGGTTCATCGAGCGACTGGCGGCCCGGGTTGCATCGGCAGAAGGTGCCGGGCAGGATGCCGTCCAGGAAACGCCCGGCCTTGCCGTCGGGCCAGGGGGCAATCCGACCGCATGACGATACGCGCCGCAGTCAAGGGCGTCGGGCACTACCTGCCCGACCGCGTGGTCCCGAACGCCGAATTCGAAGCCATTGTCGAGACCTCCGACGAATGGATCCGGTCCCGCTCGGGGATCGAACGGCGGCATTTTGCGGCGGACGGCCAAATGACCTCGGACCTCGCCACGCGGGCCGCCTTTGCGGCTTTGGCGGATTCCGGGCTGGAGCCGGGGGATATCGACGCGATCATCGTAGCCACCTCGACCCCGGATTTCACCTTTCCGTCCGTCGCCACCATGGTGCAAGCCGCGCTGGGGATGACTCGGGGGTACGCCTTCGACGTGCAGGCGGTTTGCGCTGGATTTGTTTATGCGCTGGCCAACGCCAACGCGCTGATTCTGTCAGGACAGGCCAGCCGCGTGCTGGTTATCGGGGCCGAGACGTTCAGCCGATTGATGAACTGGAAGGACCGGGGGACTTGCGTGTTGTTCGGTGATGGGGCGGGTGCACTGGTGCTGGAGGCCATCGAAGGCAACGGCACCAATGCCGACCGGGGCATCCTGTCAGCCGACCTGAACTCGGACGGGCGGTTCCGCGATATCCTCTATGTAGACGGCGGCACGTCGACCGGGACCACCGGACACCTGGTAATGGAAGGCCGGGAAGTCTTTCGCCATGCCATTGAAAAGCTTGCCGAAACGGCGCATCGTGCGCTGGAAAAGGCGGGCCTTACGCCGGAAGACGTTGACTGGATCGTGCCGCATCAGGCCAATATCCGCATCATCGAAGGCACGGCAAGACGCATGCAAGTGCCGATGGACCGGGTGATCGTCACGGTGCAGGACCATGGCAACACCTCGGCCGCGTCTATCCCGTTGGCGCTGTCGGTCGGGAAGCAGCGCGGGCAGATCAAGCCGGGCGATCTGTTGGTAACTGAGGCCATCGGCGGCGGGCTGGCCTGGGGGTCGGTCGTCCTGCGCTGGTAGCTGCCATTAACGGCACGCCCCAAGTTGTTGATATTGACTCGTAAATCCATCCGCCGCATGGTCGGTAAAACAACGTCGTGGGGGACGGGATGAGCGACAAGACCTTGACCAGGATGGACCTTAGCGAAGCCGTCTTTCGCGAGGTGGGACTTAGCCGCAACGAATCTGCCAATCTCGTTGAAAGCGTGCTGCTGCACATGTCGGATGCGTTGGCCTCGGGCGAGACGGTAAAGATATCGTCTTTCGGCACGTTCTCGGTGCGCGCCAAGTCGGCCCGCGTCGGCCGCAACCCCAAGACGGGTGAGGAAGTGCCGATCTCTCCACGCCGTGTGCTGACCTTCCGCCCCTCGCATCTGATGAAAGATCGCGTCGCCGCCGGGAAGAAGCGCTGAAGGGGTGGTAGCGGATGGACAAGTCGCCCGACGCCTTCCGCACCATCAGCGAGGTGGCCGACCATCTGGAAACACCCGCCCATGTGCTGCGGTTCTGGGAAAGCCGGTTCCCGCAGATCCGGCCGGTCAAACGCGCGGGCGGGCGGCGGTACTATCGCCCCTCGGACGTCGCGCTGCTGGCCGGGATCAAACGGCTGTTGCACTATGAAGGGCTGACGATCCGGGGCGTGCAGAAGATCCTACGGGATCAGGGCGTTCGGCATGTCGCAGGCTTGGCGGACGATTCGGTGCCGGTAGCGAACCTTGTCGTCTTGCCGCAGCTTAATTCTATGGCAGACAGCGAAGACGCCGATCCGCACGGGACAGAGAGCTCGGCGCACGTTCCCGAAGCGGGCTTCATTGCCGTTGAAGATGACGACGATCATGAACTGGATATGGATCCGGATCCAGCCCCAGTACAGGTATCGCCGGTCCAATCGGTGCTACCACTTTTCGACAACGCGCCCGGTCCTGCGCATGTGTCGCCACGCCAGCCCACGCTGCGGGATAATATCAATTATGCAAGCCTTGTCAGGGCATTGCCACCAAAATCTCTTGTTGCATCTGCACCTCAGCTTGCGGGTCTGGCCCGCCGTTTGGCCGCCTTGCGCGCGCAGATGGCTGCCCGGGCCCAAGGTGGGCAAGGCTGACCCACATCATGTGCTTTCTAGCTTGCCCCGGCCCGGAAACTCGTTATGTATCGCCCCGTGTCGGGCCGTAGCGCAGCCTGGTTAGCGCGTCCGTCTGGGGGACGGGAGGTCGAGAGTTCGAATCTCTCCGGCCCGACCATTGCAAAGCCGCCCGCCTGCCACCCGGCAGAGCGGGCGGCTTTGTCTTACAGGATCAGGGGCTGATGATGACCAGCGGAGTATTGCCCTTTCAGGCCCTGCGCGGGTTGATCGCCACTGGTGCCATTGCCGCCGAACCGGAGGTGCTGGACGATCAGCTTCAGCCTGCCAGCCTTGATCTTCGGCTGGGGGTCGTGGCTTACCGCGTCCGCGCGTCCTTTCTGGCTGGCAAGGCCCGCACGGTGCAGGCCCGGCTGGACGAATTTACCATGCACAAGGTCAACCTGACCGAAGGCGCGGTGCTGGAAAAGAATTGCGTCTATGTGATCCCGTTGGCCGAAACTCTTGCCCTGCCCCACGGGATCACAGCGGTTGCCAACGCCAAAAGTTCGTCTGGCCGCCTGGATTTGTTGACGCGCACCATCACCGATGGCGGGATCGAGTTTGACCGCATCCCCGAGGGCTATCACGGCCCGCTTTACGCCGAGGTTTGCCCGCGGAGCTTTTCAGTGCTGGTGCGGGCCGGGCAACGGCTGAACCAGATCCGGTTCCGGTCTGGTCACGCGGTGCTTACGGATGCCGAACTGACGGCCCTGCATGCCGCAGACCCGCTGGTCACGGGCGAAGCGGTGATTTCCGAAGGGCTGGGTTTTTCCGTAGATCTGCGCCCCGCCACCGGGACGCTGGTTGGCTACCGCGCCAAACCTCATGCCGGGGTGGTGGATCTGGACCGAATCGGGCATTACCCGGCCTCAGACTTCTGGGAAGAGTTGCACAGCCGCGACGGCCGCATCATCCTAGACCCCGGGGCCTTCTACATTCTGGTCAGCCGCGAGGCAGTGACGATCCCCCCCGACTATGCCGCTGAAATGGCGCCCTATCTTGCGATGGTGGGCGAATTCCGGGTGCATTACGCGGGGTTTTTCGATCCGGGCTTTGGCCACGACACCGCCGGGGGCACAGGGTCGCGTGGGGTGCTGGAGGTGCGCTGCCATGAGGCGCCCTTCGTGCTGGAACACGGACAAGTGGTTGGTCGGCTGGTCTATGAGCAGATGAGCGAACGGCCGCAAACCCTTTATGGCGCAGGGATTTCGTCGAACTATCAGGGTCAGGGATTGAAGCTGGCCAAACAGTTCCGGATCGGATGATAGGTCGGTCCCGGGGCCAGATTTCTTGAGCAAGAAATTTGTCAAAATCCTTGCTCACGGATATTGGCTACCTGAGGAAACGCCGCCCCAGACGGGCAGCTTTCTGCGCCTTGTCAGCCATGGCCTTGGCATTCTGCGCCTGTTTTCGTTCTTCCGGTGTCATGTCTGACGCCGGTTTACCCCGTCGTGCGGCAAGGTCAATTCCGGTCTTGACCGCCGAGCGGAGGAACATTCTCGTCAGCATGGTCAGCAGTCGGTTCATATCCATGACGACGTCAATCCTCGAAAAGTTCGGTCTGGCCGATGCTGGCCTCATCTTCGTTATCCGTCAAAGCAGTTTGACCCGGTGCAGGTCTATTGTCTAGCAGACCCGCCGCGCGCAATTCCTTCAGGCCCGGCAAATCGCGGGCGGATTCGAGGCCGAAATGGTCGAGAAACGCCTCGGTCACCACAAAGGTCACCGGACGTCCCGGGGTCATCCGGCGACGGCCAAGGCGAATCCAGTCCAGCTCCAGCAGCTGGTCCACAGTGCCGCGGCTGACTGCAACCCCACGGATTTCCTCGATTTCCGCGCGGGTCACCGGCTGGTGATAGGCGACGATTGCCAACGTCTCGATCGCGGCGCGGGACAGTTTCCGGGTCTCGACCGTTTCGCGGCGCATCAGGTGGCCAAGGTCGGGCGCGGTGCGGACGGCGTAAGCGTCACCGACCTTGATCAAGTTCACCCCCCGCCCCTCATAGCGTTTGCGCAGATGAACCAAAGCCTCGGCCGGGTCCGACCCATGTGGCAGGCGGGCGGCCAGTTCCGCCAACGTCACAGGTTCGGCCATGGCAAACAGGATCGCCTCAACCATACGCTCCTGCTCGCCCATCGTGGGGGCGTCAAACAGGCTTTGTTCGTCGGCGTCCATCACGGGTCCCTCCGCCGCAGTTGTATCGGGGCAAACGTGTCGCCTTGCCGCAGGGTGATCTGCCCGACCTTTACCAGTTCCAGCACGGCAGCGAAATGCGCGGCGGTTGCCGACCTGCGGGCCATGGGGGTGACGGTCCAGCCTTCGGGCAGGAAGCTGGTCAGATCTGCCCAGTCGCCGGCATAGCCGATCAGCCCGCGCAGCCGGTCCAGAGCCTGTTCCATGGTGAAGACATGTTCGCGGTCCATCACGAAGGGGCGGAAATCGTCGCGGGTGCGGATACGGGCATAAGCGCGCATCAGGTCCAGCAGCGTGGCGGTGTAGGTGACCGCGCGGTGATGGGTCACGTCTTCCGGCACGCCGCGCGCAAAGAAATCACGGCCAAGCTGGTCACGGCCCATCAGGCGCGCGGCAGCGTCGCGCATGGCCTGCAGGCGTTCAAGCTGAAAGGCCAGATGCGCGGCCAGGTCTTCGGCACTTGGCCCCGCCTCACCCGGTTCGGGCGGAAGCAGGAGGCGCGATTTCAGAAAGGCAAGCCAGGCCGCCATCACCAGATAATCCGCCGCAAGTTCGATCCGCAAGGATCGTGCCCGTTCGACAAAGCCCAGATACTGCTCCGCCAGCTTCAGAACCGATATCTTGCGCAAGTCCACCTTTTGCGTGCGGGACAGGGTCAGTAGCAGGCCCAACGGCCCCTCGAACCCGTCGACATCGACGATCAACGCCTCGGCGGCCAGACGGTCTTCGGTAAGGATGCGTTCGGGCTGGTCCCAAGGGTCATCCTCAGCCATGGGCAAGCGCTGCCAACAGGGCTGGAACATCAGCTTCTACGCGGCGACGCAGGACCAGGGCCGCCCCGGCCCGCGCCATGGCCGCTGGAGTCATTGTACCAGCCGACCCGGCCACCGCCCGCATCTCGGCCAGATCGCCCTTGCAATGCAGCGCGATATCCACGCCCGCGGACATCGAGCGAATGGTGCGGTCGGCGAGAGTGCCCGACAGCGCCTCCATGTTCAGATCGTCGGTCATAAGGAGGCCCTGAAAGCCGATATCTTCGCGGATCAACCGGATCATTGTCGGCGATTGCGTCGCGGGCAAGCCCGGATCGAGGGCGGCAAACACCAGATGTGCGGTCATCGCCATCGGCATGTCCGCCAAAGCGCGAAACGGGGCAAAATCCACCTCCCGCAGGTCATCCAGCCCCACGGTCACTGTGGGCAATGCAAGGTGTGTGTCCAGATGCGACCGGCCATGCCCCGGCAGGTGCTTGACCACGGGCAGAACCCCCCCCGAGAGCAAGCCGTCAGCCACTGCGCGGGCAATGGTGGCGACAGTAGCTGGGTCTGTCCCATAGCAGCGGTTGCGCAGGAAAGCATGGGTCTCGGCGCGGGCCACATCGGCCACTGGCGCACAGTTGGCGTCGATCCCGACCGCAGCCAGTTCGGCAGCGATCACTTGCGCGCGCAGCCGCATCAGCAGCGCCGCCCTGGCAAGCGACCCGGCCCGTTCCACGGTGTCCAGCGGCGTATCCCATTCCCGCCAATGGGGCGCGCGCAGGCGCTGGACACGGCCTCCCTCCTGATCAATCAGAATTGGCGCATCACGACCCACGGCCTTGCGCAGGTCAGCAGTCAGGCGGCGCAACTGGTCCGGCGTATCGACATTGCGGGCAAAGAGGATGAATCCGAAGGGATCGGCATCCCGGAAGAATGCACGCTCATCGGGCAAAAGCACCGGCCCGGCGCAGCCAAAGATGGTCGCGCCCTGCGCAGGTGTCATCGCTGTGGCACCGGAATGCATGTCGCGTCTTGCGAAACGAAGGCCGAGCAGAAGCGCCGGGCATCGGTCTCATCGTCGAAGCCGTGGGCGCGAAGCCGAAAAAACGTGCGCCCGCCGCTTTCGGCAGGCTGCACCACCAGCGACTTGTCGGCCATCAGATCGCCAAAGCGGCCCTGCAGCAGGACCCACTGCGCCCGCGCCTGATCGGCGCTGTCATAGGCCCCGAATTGCACCAGCCTCGTGCCGATCGGGATCGTCGCGGGATCAACCTCATTCGCCGGGGGCAGAACCACCGCCTCGGCGGGGGCGACACCGGCAGCACCACGCACCGGGCGGGGTTTGGGCCTGGGCGACAGAGTGATGGCACCTTCGGGGGCGAAATTTTCGACCACCGGGTCGGTCGCTGCCAGAGCTGCGGGATCCACAGGGTCCAGACCCAGGGCCTCGGCCAGCGCGGCGTCGACGGCGACTGCAGTCGGGCTGGCACTTTCGGTCGGCGGTGCGGCGGCAAGCGCCATGTCCGCAGCCGCCGGGTCAACGACACCCGGGGCAGGCAACGGGGCGGCAACCTCGGCCAGATCCGACACCGGCTGGCTGGCAAGCCCGGCCACGTCTTCCGGCTCCAGATCGACCGGGCGAGGCGCAAGGGTCAGTGTTTCCGGCGGCGGGGAGGCAACGCCTGCTTCGACGATATCATTGACCGCAAGTCCCTGGTGATCGGCAATCTCTCCTCCGGGGTCGGCCGGGGCAATCCGCATCGGCCCGTCCAGCGCCGCCACCACCGGCACCCCGGTCACATCACGCACCGCCAGCCGGTATCCCCAGACACCAAGGCCCACGATCAGCGCCAGCGAGGCGACACCGCCGGCAAGGTTCACCCAAGCCTTCAGCCGGGCCGGGTTGACCCCAAGCCCCTGCCGCGCTTCACCATAGCCGCCCAGATCGTCGTAATCTGCGTCTGCCATCTGCTGCCCCTGCCTGCGGGTCGGTTTGTCCGTCCCTGCATTCACGCCTCATCCCCCGGCGGGGCGCCGTTCGTTAGCGCATTTCCTCGACCGGAGTAACGCCAAGGATACCAAGGCCTGCGCAAATGACAACGCTTACGGCCCGCACAAGGGCGATTTTCGCCGTCGAGATGGCAGTATCGTCCTGCAAGAACCGCAAGGACGCATCTTCATTGCCGCGATTCCACAGCCCGTGGAAGTCGGAGGCCAGTTCATAAAGGTAGAAGGCCACACGGTGCGGTTCATTCCCCTTGGCGGCGATCTCCACCAGACGAGGCCATTCGGCCAGCTTGCGGATCAGTTCCAGTTCAGCCTCATGCCCCAAGTTGGACAAGTGCGCCGCGGCAAGTGTGCTGTCGCTGACATCCACCCCTGCCTCGCGCGCCTTCCGAAGGATCGAGTTCACCCGAGCGTTGGCGTATTGCACATAGAAGACCGGGTTGTCCTTTGACTGCTCCATCACCTTGTCAAAGTCGAAGTCCAGCGCCACGTCATTCTTGCGGGTCAGCATGATGAAGCGGGTGACATCCGCCCCCACCTCATCCACGACATCGCGCAGGGTAACGAAGGTTCCGGCCCGCTTCGACATCTTGAAGGGTTGGCCGCCCTTCCACAGCTTGACCAACTGGATCAGCTTGATGTCCAGGGGCACCCGGCCGTTGGAAAGCGCCGCAACGGCTGCCTTCATCCGCTTGACATAGCCACCGTGGTCGGCGCCAAAGATGTCGATCAGCTCATCAAACCCGCGCTGCACCTTGTCGTAGTGATAGGCGATGTCGGGAGCAAAATAGGTCCATGACCCATCAGACTTTTGTACGGGTCGATCCACGTCGTCGCCATGCGCGGTGGACCGGAAAAGGGTCTGGACCCGGGGCTCCCAATCCTCGGGTTCCTTGCCCTTCGGGGGTTCAAGGACGCCTTCATAGATCAGGTTCATGTCACGCAGCGTCTGGATCGCGGCCTCGATCTGGCCGGTGCCGTACAGTGCCTTTTCCGACGAATAGACATCCATCTGCACGCCAAGGGCTGCCAGATCCGCGCGGATCATCACCATCATCATCTCGGTCGCGAAATCGCGCACGTCGGTCAGCCAGACGTGTTCGCCCTTGTCTAGAAGGCTGTCGCCGTATCTGGCTTTCAGCGCCTCGCCCACCGGGATCAGGTAATCGCCGGGGTACAGCCCTTCGCGTATTTCCGGCTCCAGACCGTTGGCTTCGCGGTAGCGCTCATAAGCCGACCGCGCCAGCACATCGACCTGCGCACCGCCGTCGTTGATGTAGTATTCCCGCGTCACGTCCCAGCCAGCATAGGCCAGAAGCCGCGCCAGTGCGTCGCCGACCACGGCACCGCGCACATGGCCCACATGCATCGGCCCGGTGGGGTTGGCGCTGACGAATTCGACGTTGACCCTGCGCCCGGCACCAAGCTTGGACCGGCCATACCCCGGCCCCTGCTCCAGCACCGCGCGGACCAGACCCTGCCAGGCCGCAGGCTCCAGCCGCAGGTTAAGAAAGCCCGGCCCCGCCACATCGGCCCCGGCAATCCGCGGGTCCTCCATCAGCCTTGCGGCCAGCGCATCGGCAATCGCGCGGGGTTGCATGCCTGCGGGTTTCGCCAGCACCATAGCCGCGTTGGTCGCCATGTCGCCGTGGCCCGCATCGCGCGGCGGCTCCACCGCGACGGCAGCAAGGTCAAGGCCCGCGGGCAGCACGCCCCCGGCCATCAGCGCCTGAAGTTCGGCCACCACAAGCGCGCGGATATCGGCGAAAAGGTTCATTTGATCACATCCTCTGACCCGCAAAGGCCATGCCAGAGGGTGCGCCAGAGGTCAAGGATCGCTCAGTCCTGCCGCCATTCTTTCAGCGCGGCATTTTCTTCAGGCGGGGGGCTCGCCGCGAAGGGAGAAATCACCGACCGCGTGCGAAAATAATGCGTCTCGCGCGCGCCAAAGTAGAAGGCGACGATCGCGCCCAGAAGCCACCACAGCGGCTCGGGCACTGCATTCAGACCGACCATCCGCTTCGCAAAAGCATCGGGGTCCACCATCGCATAGATAAACAGCCCCAACGTGCCAAAGGCCAGCAGCGGGCGCGGCAGGCGGTTCAACCCGTTCACCAGCCGGTCGAACCACGACAGCGCCGGGTGCTGGTATTCCTCGCCCAACTGGCGCAGGGCGGCCATCTGCGCCTCGGCCGAAAGCTCCATTTTGCGGGTGGCGGAGGGCAGAAACACCTCGGCCACGCCCTTGGCCGCATCGCCCAAAGCGGTCACCGCACCGGGGGCACCGATCAGCTTGCCGATCACCCCCATGCCGCCACCCGCGCCGTGTGCTGGGCATCGGTCAGGTGGTACTTGGGTGCGATAAACTCTTCCGCCCGCTTGATCCAGCCGCCTTTGCCGCCGGTCTTGCTGCGCGCGAACTTGCGGCTGGCAGGCCGTCGGTCGGCCAGCATGTAATAGTAGTTCCGCCGCGCAATCCCGTAGGCGTCGGCCAGATGCGTCGGTGCAGCTTCTTGCGCCATCTGCGCGGCGCGAATGGTCTCGGGGCCGATTTCGCCATCAGGATCACAGGGATAGCCCATGTCGACCAATAGCCGTTGCAGGATCTTCACCGCATTGCCGCCGGCGTTGACATACATGTCGAATACCGAAGCCTGCAGGACTTCCGGTAGCGCTGCGATGCCGGGGCGCGTGTAGTAATGCGTCAGGTAAATCTCTACCGCCCGCGCCCGGGTCAGGGCGCGCACATCGGCCACGTCAATCCGGGTATCCCGGTTCACGTCGATGCCCAGACGGCGCAGGGTGTGAATGGTGACTCCGTGGTTCGTGGCCCCGCCGGGATCGTCGGGGTCATTCACGAAGCCGCCTTCACGGGCGACGATTTCAACGGCAATTTCACGGACATTCGGCATCGGCACCCCCGGGTTTGAACCGGGAAAACCTGACAAAGCGGGGTTAATCTTCGCCTGCGCCAGCGCGCGATGCTATGGACAGGCGATCTTCAGCCGTTGGGGTCCTTGTAGACGCCCTGTTCCTTCAGCGCGTCCACCACTTCCTGCGGCATGTAGGTTTCGTCATGCTTGGCCAGCACTTCGGTTGCGATGAAGGTGTCGCCCTCCATCCGGCCAAGCGCCACCATTCCCTCGCCTTCGGAAAAGAGGTCCGGCAGAATTCCGGTATAGCGCACCGGGACCGTGGCATTGGTATCCGTCACCGCGAATGCAACTTCCGTCCCCTTGCCCCGCAGGATCGAGCCTTCGACGACCAGTCCGCCGATCCGGAAGGTTTCCCCTGCTGGGGGGGGTACGTCAATTACCTGTGTCGGGCTGCGAAAGAAGTTGATCCCGTCACGCATCGCATAGCCGACAAGTGCGGTCGCCCCAACCAATGCCACGGCTGCCAGCGCAATGATCTGGATACGCCGCTGTTTCTTAAGGCCCTTGAGCCCCCGAAATTCCTGATTGCCGTTCATTGTTCGCGTCCTTCACCCTGCCGGGCTCATCTCATGCCTTAAATGGGGATGCCTTGATGCGGGTCAAGGTCCGTCAACTGCCGCGCTGGCCCGCTCAGGGGAAGATCGGCGCCAGCATCAGGCCCGTAGTTTCCTCCAATCCCAGCATCAGGTTGGCATTCTGGATCGCTTGGCCAGAAGAGCCCTTGGTCAGGTTGTCCAACACCGCAACCACGACTGCAAGGCCGGGTTTACGGTCACCGATCACGCCCAGATGGCAGAAGTTCGACCCGGCAATGTCGCGGGTCGACGGCAAGGCGCCAAACGGCAGGACTTTCAGGAAAGGCTCGTTTTCATATGCCTTTTCAAGGGTCTGATGAACTGCATTCGCATCCCCCCGGACGTAGACCGTGGCCAGGATGCCCCGGTTCATGGGCAACAGATGGGGCGTGAACTGGACCTGCACCGGACGACCAGCCACCTTGGAAAACTCCTGATCAAACTCTCCCAGATGCCGGTGCTTGCCACCTGCGGAATAGGCATGCGTGCCGCCCGAAAGCTCGGCGTGCAGCAGGTTTTCCTTCAGGCTGCGCCCCGCGCCGCTGACGCCTGCCTTCAGGTCGATACGGATATCGTCCAGATCAATACAGCCCGCCGCGATCAAAGGCCGCAGGGCAAACTGGCCCGTGGCCGCATTGCAGCCCGTGCCCGCCACCAGCCGTGCCGCGCGGATTTCATCACGGTAGAATTCGGTCAGCCCGTAGACTGCTTCTGCCTGCAGATCGGGCGCGGTATGGAGTTGGCCATACCACTTCTCATACTCGGCCGGGTCACGCAGCCGAAAGTCCGCCGACAGATCCACGATCTTCATATCTCGCGGCAACCTGGCCACCACTTCCTGCGAAGTCGCATGAGGAAGCGCACAGAAGCACAAGTCGACATTGGAAAAATCGATCTCGTCAATCTTCAGCAGATTGGGCAGATCAAGGTGGCGCAGGAACGGAAACACCGCGGCTATCGCCATGCCGGCCTTGCGGTCGGCCGACAGCGCCACGATCCGCATCGCGGGATGGGTGGCGATCAGGCGGACCAGTTCGGCACCGGTGTAGCCCGAGGCCCCAAGAATGGCGATGCGATAGGTCATGGTACCTCTCCTCAGAACGTCGGGCCTTCTTTGCGCCGACAAGCCCCGAAATGCAAGGTCAGTGCCTTATGGCACAGGCGTCCAGACCACATCGTCGATGCGCGGCGCGCCGGTGGCAAGCATAACCACCCGGTCAAATCCCATCGCAATCCCGGCAGCCGGGGGCATGAGGGCCAGCGCAGCGAGGAAATCTTCATCCAGCGGATAGCGGTGGCCATACACGCGGGCCTTTTCGTCCATCTCGGCCACAAAGCGGCGGCGCTGTTCGTCGGGATCGGTCAATTCGCTGAACCCGTTGGCAAGTTCGACCCCGCAGGCATACACCTCGAACCGTTCCGCGATGCGGGCATCGCCCGCAACCTTGCGCGCCAGCGCGGCCTCTGCGGCCGGGTAGTGGTCCAGGATGGTGATACGCCCCTGCCCCAGGTGCGGCTCTACCTTGTCCGACAGCACCCGGCTTAACATATCCGACCAGGTGTCATCGGTCGCGTGACGCAAGCCAATCCGGTCGAGTTCCGCCCCAAGGCGCGTGGCATCAGTGCTGCCATCGGCGTTGATCGAGGCGAGCAGGTCTACCTTTGCATGGGTCAAGAAGGCCTCGGCCACCGACAGACGTTCGGGTTCGGCAAAGGGATTGCAGGTCCGGTCACGAAACCGCAAGGCCGTGGCCCCGGCCTCGCGGGCAGCAAGGCGCAGGAAAGTGACGGCGTCCTGCATCAACACTTCATAGCCTTCACCCACACGGTACCATTCCAGCATGGTGAACTCGGGGCTGTGCAGCGCGCCGCGTTCCCGGTTGCGCCAGACATGGGAGAAGGCGTGGATACGGGCTTCCCCCGCAGCAAGCAGCTTTTTCATCGCAAATTCGGGCGAGGTGTGCAGGTACATTGCCCGGGGTTGCCCGTCATTGCCGATCGCCTCGGTCTGCAACCCGTGCAGATGCGCCTCGTTTCCAGGCGAAACAGCCAATGCTGCGGGGTCAACTTCGGTGAACCCCTCACCTGCCAGCCAACCGCGCAGGGCCGCCTGAATGCGGTTGCGGGCCAGCAGAAGGGGCCTGCGGTCGGCGTGACGGGCGGGGGTCCACCAGGATTGGTCGGGATTCATCTGGAATTTCCGGTCGGGATGCGCTAGGCCGCGCGGCGACGCCGGTTTATTGCCCCGGCCAGCCAATGACAAGGACTGCGCTTTGAAAGTTATCGCCTCCTCGCTCCGCAAAGGTAACGTCGTCGAGATGGACGGCCGTCTTTACGTCGTTCTGAAGTCGGAAAATTTCCACCCCGGCAAGGGCACTCCGACGACTTCGGTCGACATGCGCCGGATTTCGGACGGGGTAAAGGTCGCCGAACGCTGGCGCACGACCGAAATGGTCGAAAAAGCCACGGTCGATGAACGCGAATACGACTTTCTTTATGAAGACGGCGAAGGCTTCCATTTCATGGAGCCCGCATCCTATGAACAGATCGCTGTTCATCCCGATGTTGTGGGCGACGGCAAGGTCTTCCTGACCGACGGCATGAAGGTCTACCTGAAGACCTTCGAAGGCGTCGCAATCGCGATAGAATTCCCGCAGCGCGTGATCGTCGAGGTTACCGAGACCGAACCCGTGGTGAAGGGGCAGACGGCCTCTTCCTCTTACAAGCCTGCGATCTGTTCCAACGGGCTGCGCGTCATGGTGCCGCCGCATATCGGACCGGGCACCAGGATCGAGATCAATACCGAGGACAACTCTTACGTCGGGCGGTCAAAGGACTGAGGTTTCTTTGCCGCAACGGCTTTGTGAAGGGG
>Ga0105045_10000344_pt1 | contig 32414 bp, 28 predicted proteins | sample MAT02_FD_78089 | JGI IMG/M metagenome (GOLD analysis project Ga0105045, IMG submission 78089) | Freshwater microbial communities from Lake Fryxell liftoff mats and glacier meltwater in Antarctica - MAT-02 (megahit assembly) | ecosystem: Environmental > Aquatic > Freshwater > Ice > Liftoff... | reverse complement strand
GAGTTGATATTGGTTTGTGGGCGGTCGCAAATGTTCATTTTGTTCACATACTCACGAAATTTTGAGAGGCTCTCCCTGCACGATTACCAGCCGTATCCCCGCTATCGTATCCGTTGTCGGCTGGCGATTCTATTGGCCACTCAACAGATTTTGACCAAACTTAAAATTTTCGCCAGCAGATTCGGCTAACCTGGACCAACTGACAGCTTCGTTTGGCTATGGTAAAACTCGATGTTGCCTCGTGCTATTTCTTAGAGCCAACTTCGGTGATTTACTTATATCGATCCACTTTTGCTAGATAAAGAAGAATAAAGGTAGAACCTCTCATGACTAACGGAACTCTCAATCGCAAGCTAAAAATGGGACTCGTCGGTGGTGGTTCGGGCAGTTTCATTGGTCGGGTTCATTCGATCGCTGCCTGTTTGGACAATCGCGCGACCTTGGTTGCTGGCGCTTTCAGCAGCAATGCCGAACGATCCAAAGCCTCTGCCCCGGACTATGATGTCGCTCCAAACCGTGCGTACGGTTCGTACATGGAAATGATCGATAAAGAATCGAAGCTTCCTGAAGGCGAGCGAATCGATTTTGTCAGTGTCACCACTCCTAATCATGCTCACTTTGAAGTCGCCAAGGCTGCTCTTGAAGCCGGTTTTCACGTTGTATGCGACAAGCCAATGACCTTCGATCTAGCGGAAGCTGAAGTGTTGGCCAAGCTAGCTGACAGCTCCCAATCCGTATTTGCACTAACGCACAATTACACCGGCTATCCTCTGGTTCGCCAAGCAAGACAAATGATCCGTAACGGCGATTTGGGGGAAATCCAGGCTGTACGAGCTTTCTACATCCAGGGCTGGCTCCGAGACAAGCTCGAAGAATCGGATCAAAAACAAGCATCGTGGCGAACTGATCCAAAGAAGAGCGGAGCAGCCGGTTGCTTCGGCGATATCGCAACACACGCTTTCAACTTAGGGAGATACATTACCGGATTGCTTCCACAGGAAATCTCGTGCAATTTGAAGTCGTTTGTCCCGGGCCGATTGCTGGACGACTATGGTACGGCTGTTATCAAGTTTGAAACAGGTGCTCTGGGTACGGTTACAGCTAGCCAGATTAGCCATGGCCGAGAAAACGACGCGTGGATTGAGGTCGACGGAACCAAGGGATCGCTCTCGTGGCGACAAGAAGACCCGAATGTCATGGTGGTTCGGGAAAATGGTCAGCCGCATAAGCTTTATACAAGAGATCCGAATGCGTCCTATATGGCTGGGGCGGGTGCTGCAGCCTGCCGACTACCCGCTGGACACCCTGAAGGGTTCTTCGAAGCCTTTGCCAACATTTACTGCGCCGCGTTCGACGCAATCGTTGACTTGCACGATGGAAAGAAAATCGAGCGAGTCAACACCGTTTACCCAAACGTCCATGATGGTGTCGAAGGGATGTATTTTATCCAGCAGTGCGTTGCCAGCAGCCAACAGAACGGTGCTTGGCTACCTATGAAGCATCCACGCGCTCGAATCTAGACTGACGAATCTCGCGGGGCAATGATTCAAGAAAGTCATCTGTTCAGATCCCCGAAGGACCACAACCCCCGGCAGGCCATGTTGGGCACTTGGCAGAAATGATTCCAAATTGAATGAATGAATACTTTTGATTTAATCTCAGTTCAATTAGGAATACTAAAACGTTGAAATCAGTTTTGTTAGTCTCTTTGCTATCCGGTTCGTTTGTTGCTCCTTCGTATTTGCCCGTCACATCGAAGTCGCCGACTGGTTCGCCAGCCTGTAAGGTTGCTTGCAATTAGTCATGATAACTAGCGTCGGTTGATGTTAATCCTCCACTACGTTGCCGTGGATACTGCGGCGACGTAGAACAAGGAGCTTATCAATCGTATTTGTGCGATCTCTTGGGTAACAATCCAACGCCCTGGATAGAACTCGATTTACGATCGGTATGGGTCATTCATCTCGAAGGAACTTTAGGAATTCGGTCCCATCGCAAAGCTATCCTTGTCGGGTGTTTTCGAGTTAGGAAATCGGTTGGAGTAAAACAACCGTTCCCAAAGGCTTGGTTTCCTAAGACGAGAATCATCCATCGGAACCGCATGCACTTTACCGCGACGAGTCTCCAGAACTAGTTCCGAGTTGTTTCGAACTTCGCGAACTGCCCAATACTTATCAACCTCATATGAATAAAGTTCACCGTGAGGTGCAGGACTTACATTTTTCGCTCTTGGCCCTGGTGAAGGACTATATTTTTCCCTCGTGTAGACGACCCAGTCGCCTGTCAAGTAAGGTCTAGCCATTTCTTCCTGAACCTTCAAGTCGAGCCATCAAAAAAGAAGTAAGAGACGGAGAGAATGAATAACCCCTAAACTTTACTCCAAAGGCCACCCCTATTCAAAACATTCTGCTTCAAAACATTCTGCCTTGATTGACGAAAAAATCAAAGGTCAACTTTATGAATTAACCTAAACAGTGGAAGAATATTCCGATTCTAGCTACTTTGACAATTGAAACGTCTCCCTCGACACAGGAATGATTGAACAATCCATGGACAACAATAGCCAGCAAAGTGATTCGGAAAAGCATGACGCGGGTCGAGTCGTAAACATCGATTCGAAAGCGATTCTATTCGTTTGCCTAGGAAATATTTGTAGATCACCCGCAGCCGAAGGGATCATGAATTCTTTGGTTCTCAATTCGGAGGCCTTGGTAACCATCCGGATCGAGTCGGCTGGGACGGGTGGCTATCACGACGGAAAGCGACCCGACGCAAGGATGCGGCAAGCAGCGGAAAAAAGAGGCTACCAATTGGACAGTCGGGCACAAACGATTACGAAGCAAGACTTTCACAGATTCAACCTCATCATCGCGATGGACCGACATAATCTTCGAGCCATTCACGCAGTGGGTGATTCGAAACCGGGCCAACTACGGTTGCTAAGCGACTATCTTGGCGACGACTGGCCTACAGATGTGCCTGACCCATATTACGGCGGTGAAGATGGATTCGAATATGTTCTCGACATGCTTGAGGCGGCATGCCCAAAAATACTTACGGAACTGATATCTGGAAACAAGATGCAATAACGCGAATGCTAGTGAACCCCGGCAAGTGCTCCTGGATTGCACTACTTTGGATCTGCTTCGACAATTGTCACGCCAAGAATCTCGATCGGAGTAGTTGGTACATCACTGTGGCCACCCTTACTACCGGTGTCTACTTTTCCGATTTCGTCCACCACATCGTGGCCGTCGGAGACCTCTCCGAAGACGGCGTATCCTACACCGTCAGACGATTGATCTCTATTTAAGAAGCCGTTGTCTTTGGTGTTGATAAAGAACTGGGATGTCGCACTATCCGGTACGCTCGTTCGAGCCATAGCGATTGAGTACTTCTTGTTTTTGAGGCCGTTACCACCTTCGTTCTTGATTCCACCCCTAGTCTTCTTTTGTTTCATGTCGGCCGTCATACCGCCGCATTGAATCATGAAGCCATCGATAACACGATGAAAGATGGTGGCGTCGTAATGTCCATCTTTGGCGTATTGCAGAAAATTGGCGACTGAAGCAGGCGCTTTTTCGTCGTCGAGCAAAAGCGTGATGTCACCCATGGATGTTTTAAGAATTGCAGTTGTCACTTAGTTACTTTCCAAAATGAATTGATTGGGGTGGGGAGGAGAGGTACAGGATAGTCTCGGGAACAGGAAGTACTCAAGGTGAAGGTACAACCGGAGTGCTGGCAACGGGGACAACGACCTGTATTTTTTGAATGATGACAGGAGTGGCCGGTTCGCTGGGTCCATCGCCAGGGGCACCGTTGGCAGACCCCTTCACAGGAACGGATGCGATCATATCAACTACTTCGATCCCCTTTACGACTTTCCCAAAAACAGCATAGCCAAATCCATCTTGTGAGTTCTTGCGGTCTAGGAAATTATTGTTTTTGGTATTGATAAAGAACTGAGCCGTCGCACTATTCGGATCACCAGTTCGCGCCATCGCTAGTGTATAGCGTTGGTTACTCAGGCCATTTCCGCCCTCGTTTTTAATTCCGGGGCCGGTCGACTTTTCGAGGCGCAGGTTCGCAGCATCAAACCCACCACCTTGGATCATGAAATCCTTGATGACGCGGTGAAAAACAGTTCCTTCATAGTGACCTTTTTCGACGTAATCCAGGAAGTTTTGTACGGAGACAGGGGCCTTCTCGGACTCGAGTAGGATTACCATATCTCCGTGATTGGTGATGATTTGAACAAACTTTCGGGGATCGTCGGCTGGTGAGGCGACCTTGGGAGGCTCTTCTTGTCCAAGACACAGGCTGCCAAGATTAAAAACGATCACCAAGTAGATAGGTGCAAAACTGGAAAAAAGCCATCGGTTCATGTTCTTAAGTTTCCTAAATCGTTAATTTCTCGAGAAAAAGAGGTTTGTGGTACTTTGTGCATCCACCAACTCCCGTTCGAATGAATTTCTGATTGTAAACTAGGCGTCAAAACCGGCAAAGGCGTCACGAAGACCTATGGCGTGAGGTGGAAGATTTCTTGACGTTGTTAGAAGAGCAAATTTCAGTGCAAATTGCTTTTCGCCGATTAAGGTAAATCCGGGGGAGTGTTTCCGTTGTTTTGTCTGGCCCTGGAATGGCAGGGTAGGAAATAATTTCTTAAAGCAGAAGTCAGGGATTTCGAAAACAGATGCAAATTAGTAAAGCTGTTATTACCGCCGCTGGACCTGGCCAAACATCACTTCCGCTTCAAAGACTCGTTGATCGTGACGGTTGCGAAAAGTCGGCCTTGGAAATGATTGTCGAAGAAGTCGATGCCGCCGGGATTGAATCTGTTGGAATGATCATTCGACCGATGGACGAAGAGGCCTACCGATATGCTGCGGGCAAGCATGTGGAACGACTTCACTTTATCCCACAATCGGAGCCCAATGGGTACGGCGACGCGATTCTGCGAGCGAAAGCTTTTGTGGGGGACGATAGCTTCCTTCACCTTGTTGGTGATCATCTCTACCTCAGTCGAGTTCAAGCACGGTGCGCTGAACAGTTGATCAAGATTGCGACTGAGGAAGAGTGCCCCGTTTCAGCGGTCCAAGCGACTCGGGAAACGATGCTTCCTTACTTTGGAACGATTGCCGGTAGTCGGCTACCACGTCACGAACGGTTGTATGAAGTCAAACGAGTTGTCGAAAAACCGACACCGACACAAGCGGAACAAGATCTAACCGTTTCCGGCTTCCGCAGCGGAACCTATCTTTGCTTTTTCGGAATGCACGTACTTACCAAAAGTGTCATGAACGTCTTGGAGGAATTAGCCTCTCGATTTGATCGACCTATTAGCCTTTCAGAAGCGATGTCCGAAGTAGCCTCACGAGAGCGTTATCTTGCTTATGAAATCCAAGGCACACGATACAACATGGGGGTGAAGTATGGTTTACTAAACACCCAGCTCGCCTTGTCGCTTTCTGGGGTTGATCGCGATCGTGTACTAACTGAAATGGTTGAACTCCTAGCCCAGCAGCCCAACACTGTGACCGGCCTCTAATGATCATTGATACGATTCTTACAGAAGACGAAGTGGTTCGCCATCGATCGTTGGAGTCCTTGTGCGGCGAACTGGACAGTACCGATTTGCTGGCTGCTGCCGAACGACTGGACCAGTTTCGCCGGCAATCGAACAACCTTTATCATCGCGTTCGAGCACTTTTCTATTTGTCGGCGATCTATCGATACTTTCTACCAAGAAAAATTTCTGAGTCGCGTTCAGGACTTCTAGAACAGTCAGCCTACGAACACATCTTGCAGCGTCGATTTGGCGAAGCGATCGATAGTCTCCTGACAAGGCAGCAAATCGATGGACCGACTTTCGCCGTCACTAGCGCTTTGGCGAAAGCCTACTATCAACTGGGTTTTCAAACGCTTGCCGACCAAGTACGTCAAAGTGTCAGAACCGTTCGAGGCAACCAGTGGATGTTCCGAATTGGACACCCTGAAGATCATCCGCTGCGACTAGCAAAAAAACTGATGGAGTATGATCCAACTACGAGAACCATGCCGATCCTGGTGGAAAAAACTAGCGTGCGAATGGATTTTTCGCACTCCGGGTGGAGCGACATTTTCTTTCTCGGCATGGACTATCCCGAAGGGGCTCAAGTCATCAACGCGGCTATCAATCTGGGGGTATACGGCCGCGACGATGCGACTCGGCCACCCGTGGAAGCTTACGTCCGAGTGATCGATCGACCCGTGTTGCGATTGGTAAGCGTCGACTTGGGGGCCGAAGCCGAATTGACCGAGATCGACGATGTTTTTGACTTCGCGAAAGACTACCTCGGACTTTTGAAGGCAGCCTTGATCGCCTCGGGCGTTGTGCCACCTGCTATGGAAGGATGCCACCGCAAGGTCAGTGAGTTGCTCGAAACGCTGATGGGGCAAAGCGGACTAGGTTTGGAAATCGTTAGCCAAGTCAATAACATTCCTAAAGGCTCGAGATTGGCGGTTTCTACCAACCTGCTCGGCTCATTGATCTCGGCGTTGATGCGAGCAACCGGGCAAGTAAGTGCGCTCGAAGGTGGATTACAAGATTCAGATCGTAGGCTGATCACGGCACGAGCCATCCTTGGGGAATGGCTTGGGGGTTCCGGTGGAGGTTGGCAAGACTCGGGCGGTATTTGGCCTGGGATTAAACGCATTGAAGGTTGCTTGGCAGAACCTGGTGACCCTGAATACGGTATAAGCCGCGGAAGGTTGATGCCGAAACACACGCATTTCAACGAAGATCGAATTTCAGAATCTGCACGTAAAAAACTCGAGAATAGCTTAATTTTGGTCTACGGTGGCATGGCCCAAAACGTCGGTCCCATATTGGAGATGGTGACTGAAAAGTATTTGATACGTGGCGAAAAGGAATGGACGGCTCGGCAAGAAGCGATCTCAATTCTCAATCAAATTTCGGCTGCTTTGGAAGCAGGTGACATCCGTCGTGTAGGAGAACTAACGACACGCAATTTCACGGGCCCACTTCAAACCATTATTCCGTGGTGCACAAATCGCTATACGGACCTCTTGATCGAGAAGTGCAAGAATCATTACGGCGAGAAATTCTGGGGGTTCTGGATGCTCGGCGGAATGTCGGGCGGAGGCATGGGGTTCTTGTTTGACCCTACGATCCAAAGCGAAGCGAGGCAATGGTTGCTGGCGACGCTGATTGAAACCAAGCGATCATTGCAAACAAGCCTTCCATTCGCGATGGATCCGATTGTCTATGACTTCGAAATCAACGAACGCGGTTCGTGGGCAACACTACTGGAAGGTGAGCAAGCCACGATGCCTCAGAGTTACTATGCGATTGTGGCTCCGAAATGGCTTAAACGAGAGATGCGGGACTTGAGTGAGCAATCGCAAGCCGAGCTGATGCGATTGAGCGCAAAAATACGCAGTGGAAAAACTGACTCGACCTGGCTTTTGGATCGCCTGTTACCACAGCAAATTGGTAAAAGTGAAGGTGCAATCCGACTCAAAGAAATGCTCAAATCAAACGGATTCGACCGACCGGCGCACGAGCAAATTCGTGAGGAACTTCTTGCAGGTAGATTAGGACTTGCGCAGAATCGCCTTTCATCAAAATCGACGGTCGAAGACGTTAGGCCGGGCGATTTTATCGATATGAGAACAAGCGAAGTCGATTCTGAAGTTCTGAGGATTGGTGAAAATGCCATTGCCAACGGCACAGCGGCAGTGGTGACACTTGCTGCCGGAGTGGGGAGCCGATGGACTGGCGGTGCAGGCGTCGTAAAAGGGCTTCATCCATTCTATAAGTGGGGCGGACGGCACCGCAGCTTTATTGAGCTACACCTAGCCAAATCGAGGGCTATTGCAAGGCGATTCCAATCTTCGGTTCCTCATGTTTTTACGACCGGGTACATGACACACCAACCGATCTGCGATCAACTGGCAGCGGTTGAGAACTTTGGTTACACCGGTCCTGTCTACTTGTCTCGTGGAGCATCCGTCGGACTTAGGATGGTTCCCACCGTTAAAGACCTAGAGTTCTTTTGGGAGGAAACATCGCATCAAGTTCTTGATGAGCAACAGCAGAAGGTTCGCGACGGCTTGCACAGTGCATTGATGTCATGGGCACGATCGGCTGGTGAAGCGTGCGATTACACTGACAATCTTCCCATGCAATGCATGCACCCAGTCGGACACTGGTATGAAGTCCCGAATCTCTTGCGCAATGGATTGTTACTAAAAATGATTCATGAGCGTCCTCAATTGAAGTATTTAATGCTTCACAACATTGACACTCTTGGAGCAACACTTGATCCACGCATGCTGGGTCAACATATCGCGTCGAAAAACAGTTTGAGCTACGAAGTGATCGCACGTCGAGTCGATGACCGTGGCGGCGGTTTGGCTCGCGTTGACAGTAAAGTTCGTTTGGTCGAAGGTCTTGCTCTCCCGCGAGAGTCTGACGAGTTTAAGCTAACTTTCTATAACTCGCTGACGACATGGATCGACATTGATCAGCTACTGAGTTATTTCGAATTGAGTCGCACAAGTCTCGCAGATCCTATGGCAGTAGATGCGGGTATTCGCAAAATGGCATTGCGGTTGCCAACGTACATTACCATCAAGGACGTTAAAAAACGTTGGGGACATGGCCAGGAAGATGTCTTTCCAATTTCGCAGTTCGAGAAATTATGGGGTGATATGACGGCTCTTCCCGAAGTAAGTTGCGAGTTCTTTGCGGTTCCCACTATGCGAGGGCAGCAAATGAAAGATCCCGCGCAGCTCGATGGCTGGGTACGCGATGGATCCGCCGAATACATCGATTCGCTTTGCCAGTGGAATTAGGAACGGTCGCTGGATAACTTTCCAATACCAACACGCAGCGTGTCGGTAATAGATTAAAACAGGGAACTTATTTCGGAACAATTCCTTCGTCCAAATTCGCCGCTGGCTCCCGTAAAGGAAGTGAGTTAGGTTTAGGCGGGCGGCCGACTGAAAACTACCTGCCCGTGATTCGGATGAGAGCCGAGCTCGGCTTTGGATCGGCAGGAGCCTCTCCCTCCCGGTACAAACCATTCAGCCGCTCGCCTTATTTAGCGGTATGAGCGGCTACTTCAAGTTGTCGTCGAGCAATTTAAGCGAATCGTTACTGCCACCCGCGAGCAGTCCAACGCATTTATAGACTTGCAGCTTCTCGCGTGAATCGGTGATATCAAGGTTCCTCATTGTGAGTTGGCCAATACGGTCGGTGGGTGTAAATTCGCCCGAGCCACTTTCCATAGTCAATCGTTCGGGTTTGTAGGTAAGGTTTGGGCTCTGTGTGTCGAGGATCGAATAGTCGTTCCCTCGACGCAGTTCGATAAATACTTGGCCGGTGATAGCTTTTGCGACCCAGTGCTGAAGTGCTTCTCGTAGCATAAGTGCCTGCGAATCAAACCAGCGGCCTTCGTAACAAAGCCTACCCAATCGACGGCCCATGTCACGATACTGCTCGATGGTCCCTTCATTATGAATTCCCGTGATCAGACGCTCGTAGGCGATGAACAAGAGAGCCATTCCGGGAGCCTCATAGATACCACGGCTCTTGGCTTCGATGATGCGATTCTCAATCTGGTCTGACATCCCCAATCCATGGCGACCACCGATGGCGTTCGCTTCTAAAACCAAGTCAACCGCTGATTCGAAGTGCTTGCCGTTGATCGCGACAGGAAGACCTGCATCGAAGGTAATGGAGACTTCTTCTGCGGCGACTGGGCAATCCGACTTCCAGAAAGGAACCCCCATGATCGGATCGACAATCTTGACTCCATTATTGAGCATCTCGAGATCTTTTGCTTCGTGCGTTGCGCCCCAGATGTTGGAGTCTGTCGAGTAGGCTTTCTCTTTACTCATATGATAACCGAGACCAGCTTTTTCAAGGAGTTCGGACATTTCTTTCCGTCCGCCAAGCTCACGATTAAATGTCTCGTCCAGCCATGGCTTGTAGACGTGTAGGTCCGGGTTCGCAAGAAGCCCATATCGATAGAATCTTTCGATGTCGTTTCCTTTGTAAGTGCTTCCATCGCCCCAGATATTTACTCCATCGACCTTCATCGCTTGTACGAGCATCGTTCCCGTCACGGCTCGACCAATGGGCGTCGTATTGAAGTAGGGAATTCCAGCGGTCGTGATGTGAAACGCACCACATTGCAAGGCAGCGATCCCTTCGTGAACGAGCTGCTCGCGACAGTCGACTAGCCGAGCCACCTCTGCACCACATTCGATCGCTCGTTTGGGAATATCGTCGTAGTTCGATTCGTCAGGTTGCCCGAGGTTCGCAGTGTAACAGTAAGGAATCGCTCCTTTTTTACGCATCCAGTAGATTGCCGCGGTCGTGTCGAGCCCACCAGAAAATGCGATTCCGACTTTTTGGCCGACAGGGAGTGACTGGAGAATTTTCGACATAGAAATAGCTGACCAATTAGCTTGGGTAGAGGCAGAAAAAAACTTGCGTTTACCCAAGTTTAATCGTAAGAGAGGCATTTAGGCGAGTCATGTTAGGCCTAAATCAATTGTTGGGCTGTCGATGCCGGTAGACGGAATAGGCAAAGCCCACTCGCTTAACTCGATTTTAGGACTAACATATCGAGGCATTCAGATAGATATTTTGATAGGGAGAACGGGCAATGCGTGTTTCTTCCCCCCAACATGCCCCCGAGAGATCGATAAAGTCTTCATGCGAGTTTTAGTGGTTGGAAACGGTGGACGTGAGCACGCATTGGCCTGGAAACTTTCGAAAAGTCCCCGACTGAAGCAGCTTTGGGTCGCGCCTGGCAATGCGGGTACTGGTCTAGAAGCTACCAATATCCCGATCGCTGCCGATAATATTAGTGGAATTGTCGCTTTTGCAAAAAAGGAAAAAGTCGATCTGGTGGTCATAGGCCCCGAGGCACCGCTCACCCTCGGGTTAGTCGACGCGTTGGCTGAAGAAAAGATCCGCGCATTCGGTCCGTCGCGTGCTGCCGCACAGTTAGAGGGAAGTAAGGTTTTTTGCAAACAGCTTTTGCGGCAAGCCGACGTGCCCACGGCCGACTATCAAACTTTTCGGGATGCCGACAGCGCGATGCGTTACGTCAAGGCTCGCTATCCACTCGAGAATGATAAGGCCCCGATCGTCGTTAAGGCGGATGGGCTTGCCAGCGGCAAAGGAGTCATCGTCTGTAGTCGTCGGGATGACGCACTCGACGCGATCGATCGGATTGGACGGAAGAACGAGTTCGGCAAAGCCGGCTCGCAAATGATCATTGAAGAGCGGCTAGAAGGTCCCGAAGTCAGTGTACTTGCAATCACCGATGGCAAGACGATTTTTACCTTACCGCCAGCCCAAGATCACAAGCCAGCTTTCGATGGGGATAAAGGTCCCAACACGGGTGGTATGGGAGCATACTGCCCAACGCCAGTCATCGATCAAGAGATGATTGAGATGATCGAGGATCGCATACTGGTCCCAACAATCCATACCATGAAGCGAAATCGTAAACCGTTTCGCGGAGTGTTGTACGCGGGACTGATGATGACTACGGCTGGGCCGAAGGTGTTGGAATACAACGTGCGTTTTGGTGACCCGGAATGTCAACCGCTTCTGATGCGACTACAAAGCGACCTATTGGATATTTTGGAAGCCACTGTCGACGGCCGATTGTCTGAAATCGACGCACCGATTTGGGATCCTCGGCCGGCGATATGTGTTGTCGTTGCGAGTGCCGGTTATCCAGGCGAGTACGAAACTGGACGCGAAATCACTGGTATCGATGCGGCTGATTCAATGGCCAACGTCAAGGTCTTCCACGCCGGAACTCGCTTAGAGCATGGTAAAGTACTGACCGACGGTGGTCGAGTACTTGGCGTCACAGCGATTGGCGATAGTGTTTCCGACGCGAAGCTTCAAGCCTACACGGCTGTTCAAAAGGTTCGATGGCCAGGTGCTTGGTGTCGGAAAGATATTAGCGACAAGGCGTTGGTTTCCGGCGCGACTTGAAACACGACTGTGGCATAGGCTTCCAGCCTGTGTTCGGAAATTATTCAAAGGACGGATGCCTATGACAATTTACTTTGATGCACGTTGGGCAGCAAATCGTAGCGAACGTGGCTTCACCCGCCGAAACACATGCAGCATTTCGTTTGCGTCGCGATAGCGTTTATTCGGACGCATCTCTAACGAGCGGCGAATCACTTCGATCATATCTGGATGAGCCTTGCGGCGTAGTGTTGCATAGCCTGCAGGTGGCCAATCGAAGGGCCATTCAGGAAGCTGACCCGTAAGAACCTTGTACATCAACAGGCCTAACGAAAAAACATCGGAACGCGCACTGGGCCGTCCCATGGCTTGCTCGGGGGCCATAAAGCCAATCGTTCCTGACCCCGATGCGACCATGGTTCTTACAATTGTTCGATGAGCCACTTTGGCGATGCCAAAGTCCATGAGTTGCAAGCGGCCATTGGCGAGAAAAATCATGTTATCGGGTTTGATATCGCAGTGGATAATCTTGTTGCGATGAGCATAAGCTACTGCATCGATCATCTGGTCGACAAAGTCGATCGCATGAATGAAAGAGACTCGTTTCCGAAGGCGATCACTTAGGGTTTGCTCGCCAAGCTTTGAAGTGATCACAAATCTTCCATCGATGAAGGACGCATCCTTCAGCGGCAGAATGTTGGGGTGATCTAGTTTAGCGACGAGTCTTGCCTCACGATGGAATGTATCCAACATATGGGGAGTGACGTTCGCTTGATGAGGCATTTTCAAGGCAACATGGACGCCTTCGATGGTATCAAACGCTTGGTACACGTGTGCGAATCCGCCCTGGGCCAATCGCTTTTCAATGCGATACTTACCAAGTTTTTGACGGCTTCTTAGGGTCGTCGCGTCGGGGCGGGACTTTACCATCACGTCGATACTTTGTGCGATCATGCCAGAGGAATCTTTGAAAAGTATTCTATTCTCATCTCGCCTCAAAATAGAGGACGAACCCATAGATTTTTCGCACGAAAGTCAAAACAGTTTGGAAATGTCACCGACGGCTGGTCTTGTAGGGTATCGGATTTGAAGGGCTCGCGGCTACGGCAGGATCACAAGGTTTGAACGAATTTTGTTGGGAAGGGGCATAAGAATCGTCATATTGAAGTTGACTCAAACTGCCTAACTTAACTTGGTTGCATATGCCGTTTCGTCTATTCTCCGTCCATGTCTAAAGAAACGCCTACAAGCAAGCTAGAAATGACTGCGAATCGAGCCCGAAGGGGCCTTTCGGGCATTTCGTCTTCATCGATCGTGGTGGCGTTGACCTTGAGTCTTGTCATGAACGTCTTTTTCGGGTGCGGTGCTACGAAGTCCTATACCGCAACCGATCAGCTTCTCATGTCCGATGCAGTCGATTCGACTATTTCCAAACTCGATTTTCGCCCGTTAACTGGGCAGCAAGTGTTCTTGGACACGACTTATGCGTCTGCGGCTGGAAAACCCATTCCTGGCGTTCCTATGCAAGCCAACCTGGTAACCAGTGACTATGTCCTTAGTGCGATACGACAACAAATGGTGGCAGCCGGATGTTTACTGTCAGAAAAGCGAGAAGATGCGGATGTGGTTTGCGAGGTACGGTGCGGTGCTTTGGGAACCGATGGTCACAGCGTCGTATACGGAATTCCAGCCAGCAATGCGTTTGGAGGGGTAGGCTCATTAATCCCGGGAGCCCCAGCGGCAATCCCTGCGATTCCAGAAATCGCCTTCGCCAAACGCGAGCTCAAATCTGCTGCAACGAAGATTGCTGTTTTTGCTTACGATCGAGAAACTCGAGAACCGATTTGGCAATCGGGAATCGCACAGGCCGGAAGTAACGCTCGTGACACCTGGTTTATGGGTGTTGGTCCCTGGCAATACGGAACGATTTACCGTGGAACACGATTCGCTGGCAAGAGAATTAAGGGGACCGATGCAAAGGAGATTCAATCGACCTACGCTGCCGACCAAGTCAACGGGGTGGATCACCGTGAGGGATTTTTGTTCGATCCTTTGCGGCACACGAGATCAAACGCATTGGTCGGCCCGGTTCCTCCTCCAGCCGATGGCGGTACAGCGGAGAAACAGCCTATTCAGATTCCGGAAACGGCCCGCGCGCCTTACGGTCAGCCTCCGAGCGTACCGGTTCAGCGCTAATGAGCTCGGTAGGCAGTATGATCGAATGGACCGTTCCTGGCTGATTTAGCCCGAGCGGATTCTTGTTCAAACTCTTCATGTGTTCTTCATGTTTTCTTAATTGGCGATGACTAAGATTCGTCACTAGGAAATGAGGGAACGATCGGGCAAAATAGGCTTGGATCATGAAACGGATTGATTTCCGGTACTCCATGATCCGGCTGTTTTGCTGGTCGTAGGACCTTTTTTCACCTTTGGAGTATGGATGTCACGTCATTTAAGCCAAGACCTTAGCGAATCTTTCCACTCCCTTCTTAAACTTTCAGGACAAGTTGAGGAGATGATTGGTTTAGCTGTCAAAGCGTTAGTTGAAGGAAACAACGCGCTGGCGCTAGAAATGATACAACGCGATGAAGATATCGATCAATGTGAGGTCAGGATTGAAGAAGAGTGCTTGAAGATGCTGGCTTTGCACCAACCCGTCGCGGCAGATCTGCGTAGGGTCACTACCATGATGAAGATTAACAATGACTTAGAACGTATGGCGGATTTAGCTTGTAACATTGCACAGCGTGCTTACAGCGTAAGCCCGTTCCCAGATTTTCAGATGCCGCCAGAGCTTCATCAAATGGCGGTTATGGCTGCGGCTATGGTTCGTCAAAGTCTCGATGCATTCGTCAATCAAGATATGGATCATGCATATCAAGTCATCAGTGCCGATGATCGCGTCGACGCAATGAATGTGAAAGTGATCGATCAACTGGTCGTATTGATGACACGAAATCCACAGGAAATTGCAACGGCCCTCCATTGCTTTTCAGCATCTCGACACATTGAACAGATTGCTGATCACGCTACCAACATTGCTGAAGAAGTGGTTTACATGATCAGTGGGATCATTGTTAGGCATCGAAGAACTTTAGAAGAGCGATCTACGAATGGCAAAGAGTAAGGTTTTGATTATTGAGGATGACCGTTCCCTATCGGAAATCCTCGAATACAACATGCAAAAAGCCGGCTATGAAGTGTCGCGAGCCCACGATGGCCGTGATGGAATAAATCAAGCACAAGTCAAGCAGCCTGATATTATTCTACTCGATGTAATGCTTCCAGTGATCGATGGCATCGAGGTTTGTAAGCGATTGAGAGCCAATCCCGATACGAAAAATGTTCTTGTCTTGATGCTGACGGCCAAAAGTGAAGAAGCCGATCAACTGATTGGGTTTTCGGTTGGAGCAGACGACTATGTATTAAAGCCGTTCAGCATTCGCGTCTTACTGGAGCGAATCAAGGCGCTTCAAAGACGAAGGTCGACTGTTTCCGATCCGGAAGTCGATGTAGTTTCAAGGCTTGGGGTTGTGGTGGATCGCATGCGATATCGAGTCACCATTCAAGGTGAAGCGATGGATCTTACCAAGAGTGAGTTTCGATTGTTGGATACCTTAATCCGCCAGCCTGGGCGAGCTTTCGAGAGATCCGAATTGATAGATGCGGCCTTGGGTGAAGACACCCTCGTGCTCGAACGGACGATCGACGTACATATTCGCGCTCTTCGTCGTAAAATGGAAGGTAAGGCGGATGTCATTGAAACGGTTAGAGGAGTTGGTTACCGTTTTAAAGAGCTAAGCAAAGACACTGAACAGAGTGTTTCATAAAGGGCTGAACTAGCCACAACTTAGCTCTCCTGGTTATCTAGATTCTCGACGGATTCGGGAGTTGGGCTGTTTTCATTCGCCGTTTTGTCTCGCCAGAGTGGTTTGCGTCGCTTCGCTCGAGGGTGATGAACGGGAGTCATTCCCGCTTTTTGTGTTTCGTCCAACTTATGGGATAGTGGTCTGGAAGCAACTTGGACCTTCTCTGCTTTGAGTTCACCAAGCTCCATGCGTCGAACTTCGTTCAAGTCGAATTCGACTTCCTGGCCGATCAACCAGCGATCCGGGCTCGAGCCTACGACGGTCGAAAAATGGAAGAAGATATCGTCACGAAAGTTATCTGCTCGGATGAATCCGTAGTTTCGATCGTAGGCTAACTTTACAACTTCACCAACTCGCATTGCGTTCCAATAATCGTCTGTGGGGCAGGCTGTTAACTAAGGGTAACAGCAAAAAAGGTCATTTTCGGTCTGTGCCGTGCTAAATCAAGCTGCATAACCCAATACTTGCTAGCGTCCTCGGAGTTGCAAGTCTTTTCGGCGTTCCGTCTCGTTATCGAAGTGCTTGATCCAAGTTTCGTCTATTCCTATTTCTATCGTCTGTCTCGATTGTTGCATTTCTTGTGATAAAAAATGGCTTTGAAGCAACCCCTTTCCAAAAACCGCGAGGGCTCCCATCGAGATCAGGAAACCGTATAGGACCATCCCACCCAACTGATAGCTTCGCCGAAAGGGCTGTTTCCCTTCGATTTCCACATATTCATCGTGACTATTTTCGCTCAGAAGTTCCACCATACGTCTCCATATGCGTTTAGGCCTACCGAAGCTATAGGATGCTCATCCTAGTCCCCAAACATTCTAGTAAGAATTCCAGCACTTCCATATGGCGAATCGCTTCGGAAAGTTCGGATCCCCAACAATACATTCCGTGTTGCCGAATCAAGTATCCCCAGCACTTCTTTGAAGGGTTCTCTCGCCAATAGGCCTCTACTTCAGCGCGAAGGGCTGATATGTCTTGCGTATTGTCGAATATGGGTAACCAGACACGGCTTTCGTGGGTCAAAATACCTTCCAAGCCTTTCAGCATTTCCAAGCCTTCTAGTTGAATTCCCCCCAGTGGTGCGTAGTGTTCGGACAAAACGGTACCCCATTTACTGTGCGTGTGCAGGATAGCACCCGCATTCTGGTGGATCGCTGCTGAGCAGTGAAGCAGGGTCTCTGCGCTCGATTTTGATTGGTCTGACGGCGAAAGGTTTCCGAATTCGTCGACGATTACGAAATCGTTGAAAGCCAGATGTCCTTTGTCCTTCCCAGACGCCGTAACGAGAAGCTTTAGCGGATTTCGATCGATCACCACGCTGTAATTACTGCTAGTGCCTCGCGACCAACCACGTGCCCAATAATCGTGTCCAATCTCCCTAAGTCGATCGATTGTAACGTCCAGCCCAGGATACTGATCCAGGGTTGACTGTAGAAGTTCGGAGCGTTCGGGGTGTTCCGTCATGGATTGCTAATTCGAGGGATAGGGTTACAAAATGAGTTTTCTTGAAAATGAGCTGACTTTGGAAACAGAGCAACCTTGGGCATCTCATTATTCGGACAACGAAAGCGATTTTGAAATATGTTAAGCGACAGCGAGATTCTGTTCCAGCGAGACGCAGCAGTTGGGCAAATGCAATTTGCTCGTGATTATACCCTGACTTTGATTCAGGATATTCCTTATGAACAGTGGTACGCTCAGCCTTCTGAGGTGCCAACGCATTTGGCATGGCAGATCGGGCATTTGGCTGTTGCCGAGTACGGATTGATGCTCTTTCGGCAACGTGGACGAGCCGAAGGTGATCTCGAACTGATGCCAGGATGGTTACGAAAGAAATTTAGTAGAGGAACACGTGCCACGTCGGAGGAGGAGACTGCTATTCAACCGGAAGAAATTTTAGGATTTCTGAACCGGATTCATGATCAAGCCATGAAGGAGTCCGCAATGCTGCCTGCCGCTAGTCTGGGCGAGTTGACCGACATGCCATATGCCGTTCATCCACTAAGACTAGGAGCGCTCCTGTTTTGTCCGCTCCACGAATCGATTCATGCCGGCCAAATCGGCATCTTAAGAAGGCTTCTCGGAAAGGATCCGGTTCGGTGAATCGGTTGGTCAGTTGTTTTGTAGCGACAGGCAATGACGAATTACTTAACAGCTACTTTGTCGTTTGCTTTTCCTTGCCAGAAACTGAGCCAACCGGCTGCTCCCGCGACAGTTTTCTCTTTCGCAGACGGGTTGTTTGTCTCGGTCGTATCGCTGATGTTTCCAACCAGCATGTCGGTGAGTTGCATGATGGATTGGGTGATCGGAGCCTTAGGCGCCTGTTCGATCAACGGTACACCATTATTTCTCATCTCAATCATCGTTCGATAATCATTCGGGATCTGATGAAAAACATCTCGTCCAATCGTCTCACGGGCTTTTTTCAAGCTGATTTGACCGCTTTCCAGTCCCATTCGATTGACAATGACTTTGACCTTATCTCGTATGTTGTCCATCTCCTGAAAGCTCATCAGCAGACGCACCATATTTCGAAGACAGGGTAGGTCTAGCTGAACAACTAAAGCGATTTCGTTCACCAACTCCATGGCAGTAAGGTCCACGGCGCTAAAAGATTTAGAAGTATCGATGACAACGTGGGTAAACGAAGCGCGTAGCAGTCCAATAACACGTCGAAGGCTTTCCGGATTGATTGCCGTTAGCTCCTGCAATTGAACAGGGCGTGGTAGCAGGTATAGACCTGAAGAGTGTTTGGTAAGGCTCTTACGAAGCAGTTGAAAGTCCAAGCGAGCCACATTCTCTGTGACATCCAGCAGGCTATAGTCTGGAATCGAGTCCAAGAAAACGTCCGCGTCACCTAACGCGAGATCCAGGTCCACTAAGGCGACTGAATTTTCTGGATTGCTAGCGAGATTGCAGCCAATATTGACTGCGATCGACGTACACCCGACGCCGCCGGTTGCACCGGCGACCGCAATCATCTTACAAGTACGAACTCGCGAATCCCCTGATCCGAACTTTGCTTCTTGAATCCGTTGGAGTGCTCCATGTACCTCTTCGACGTTAATCGGTAAGGTCAGGAATTCCCTAACACCGGCTCGAATTGTTTTCAGAATTGTCGGGCCGTCAGTGTTCTTGGATAATGCCAGAAGGACGCACTCAGGTGACGCTGCGCGAATCTTCTCAATCAGCGCAATCGCCTTTTCTGGATTGCCATCTAGATTAATAACTCCAACATCCGGATTCGTTTGGGAAATGACGTCTTGAAAGAACTCATATCGGCTGCACTCAGCTTCCAGCCAAACGATTTCCATACCGATCAACATCGACTTTAGCGCCTCACGAGAATCATCGTGGGGATCAACTAGAGCTAGGCGAATAACGTTACTCATGATGAACTTGCTGGGTTAATACAGATAGTGAGACGGATTGATGAGTTGCGAAAAAGAGCCGGCGAAAATTAGTTCATGCGACTCGAGGGAAAGCAAAAAAAGTCCTGGCTATCAAAAGTATTTCGGCGTGGAAGTTCTTAACGATTCGGCTTGCTTGGGTTGCTATTACCGTTGGTGACACGATATGCCGCCGGAGACGAACTTCCTCTTTGAGCTGGAGGATTTTTTTGTGAGTAGCCCTCGGTAGGTTGCACGCTATTTTGGAGATGCATGGGAGTTGGAAGCGTCTCCGGTTCCATTCCACCCTCAGGACCACACCCCCCTGGCGGACATGGGTTGGGCGTTTCGATGTAACCTTTCAAGTATAGCTCTTTGTCAGATGGACTGAACGAGTTGAAGCCTGGACCGCCTGATGGAACTTGCGAAGGTGCCATTGCACCAGCAAAATCGGGAGTCACCGTGATCAGCAGTTCAATTTCGTTTTGAACTTCTCGATTACTTCGAAAAAGAGCCCCCAGGAATGGAAGGTCACACAGCCCTGGGATACCTGAAGATTGTGACTCGGTTCTCGATTGTAGCAAACCTGCTAAAGCCAGCGTTTGGCCAGCTTGGAGTTCAACGGCAGTGTCAACAAAGCGTGACCGTAAACCTGGGACCGATGTCCCCGCAATCGTTACCGCTCTGGCGGAGTCGATTTCGCTAATCGTTGGTCGTACTTCTAACCAAATTCGTCCATCGCCCCGTACTTTCGCGACGAAGTCCAGTCGTGTTCCAAACTCGCGGAACGAAACACCCACTTGCCCCAATCCTTGAGGAATTAAAATGGGAAACTCTCCACCTGAATTAAAGCTTGCGGGACGACCATCGATCGCTACGACAGTTGGATCGGCCATGATCTTGACAAGGTTTCGATCTTGCAAAGCCTTGATGGATGCTATGAAACGAGTATCGTTATCAAAAATTGCAAATCGAAAATTGTCTCCTGCAACCGTACGAACTCCTGTCAATGGATCTGGCGCGCTTAACGTTCCGCCGATAGATTGTTGGAAGGCCGCGTTACTACCATCCAGCGCCCAATCGACTCCGAGTGATCGAAGCTTTGTTCGCGATACTTCCATTACTTTTGTATGCAACATAATTGTGTGGACACCAAGGACTTGGATTCGATTGATGACCGTTGGATAGTACTGCTCTGCAATCGCAACTGCCTGTTCTACATGCTCATCCGCATTTACCTGACCACTAATGATTACGGCACTCTGAATAGGCCTAACTACCAGCGCTGCCATGGGAAATTCGGACCTGAGAATCGCCTCAAGTTCCCGGGCATCTCCCAACACGACTACTTGAACGCTATAAATTTTGTCATTGGGGGCGAAGAGATCCACCTGGGTTACACCAGTTGACTTGGCTGAGATCATCAGCTCTTTGCGGCCCATTGGGCGTACATTGACCACTGCGTCGTTGTGAACGCTAGCTCGATCGATGTCTTCGCCTAGTACGATCAACTGCGACGAATTGACGACTAACTGAAGCTGTTCATTCGTTTTGGATACGAAAAACATTCCTGACGAGGGGGTTGAGCTCTCATTAGAAGTCTGTTGGGCGCACGCGATTGATGCGATAATCGAAACCCAGGCGACCAAAGAAACAACCGTGAATGTTCGGCGGTTACTCGCTTTGCAGGGCAAATAAAACATAAGAACCACATCCTTGTGAGTCTGCTTGTATGCCAGCGTCGTAACATCAAGACCGCTTCAGCCTTCCTTGGCGTTAACGATCCTTATGGTGTCCTACCAGCTCGGTAATTCTCGAGAGACCGGCATAGACGTTGAAACTAGACTTTCTAGTCCTCAGCGGCATTATCGGCTTTTCCCTCCTTATCGTCATCGGCAGTCGGATACGTCGGCTTGAACCCGGTTCCTCCCCAAGTCCATTGGTTTCCATCCCAAATCATGCCAGACGAGGGACTTTGCGGGTTAGGTGAGCCTTGAGGAGGGCTTCCCGATACCATCGAGTTGGAGCTGCCAGAACTCGAACCACTTGAAGCGTTGTCTCCAGCGGATTTCTCGGGCAGGTCTCCATCGGTATCCCATTCATAAACTTCTGTTCCGTTGGGGGAAATAACGACCATTTTCTTGCGAGGGCGCGGTTCCGAAGGGTTGCCTTTTATCGGTTCGGGAACACCCGCGATGGGTGAAACGTTGTCGACAACAGCTTTTTTCGCCCAATCGAGAAATTGCTCCCCATTGTCTGTGCGGGAATCATTCGACTCGTTTGCCTGGGGTGGTGTCAACGATAACTTTAATTTGCCTAAGTTCTCTGCCGTGTTGAGTGCCTCGAATTGGCTGGACTGAATAAGAAGTTGGATTACCGAGGCCTGCTTCAGCTTTTCTGTGTCTTCTCCCCGAACGGCGATCCCATCCACCATAAAGACCTCCACATTCTCCATTACAAGAATACTCTTGCTCTCTAGCAGACGTCCACCTTTTTCGAAAAATCCATGAACGTCTACTTTATCACCCGGTTGAATGTAACCGGTAGCACCGCGATCTTTATCTACAGCCAAGTCAAAGACACGATAGCCCGACGGGATGGTCTGGGAAACACTCTCGCGAGACGTGTTGATCTTTCGTTCAAGAAGCGGTTCGCCTTGATAGAGCCGCTGGTTAGTATATTTCCCTTCAACTACCTTCGGATCTTGAATAACGCCAACTGGCAACCGATCGCGAGGCCACTTTTCTAATACAAATCGTTCTGGAGAAATCTTTGTATTGACAGCAATATCGTTTGCTGCGACGAGAATATCTACCGTTGAAACTTCCTGACTGGATTGCTCTTGCATCGCTTGGGAAGCAGCGAAGGCAGCTACACCGCCGCAGCCGAGAGCAACAGCTAGTAAAACAATTGGTTTTGATCGCATAAAGATTGGATGACCTAAGTAGAGCGTCCGCAATTCAACTATCCAGTCAAATCGGACACTACACGGAAAACTAGGCATCCATGCCGAAGCGGGCATATTCGAACAGTAGCTCATATGGGCTGTTTGGCAAACGAATCGTCAGCCAAAAGCACACGATTGAGCATCGTCATAATTCGGGTATCGACCTTTGAGGTCAGGTACTTTAGATAATCTCAACAAGGACTTTTTTTCTCTTCCAGCTAACTCACGCTAAGCTGCTTTACGACCTGCTTGGACTGGAACGATGGTCACTTGACGCAATGCCTCAAGCATGTCACACCGGGCGAATACGACTGTGTCATCGTGTACGAGTCTTGGTAACCACTGAATCAGAGCGTTTCCAATAGCGGAATCCTTGCCCCAATCGGAGTCGACAATGATCAAATCGCTTGGTCGAGTTGAATGAGCGATTCTCATTAAAGCCGAGGTAGCATCTCCCGGTACCAGATGGGCCCTAACGTTCTTCTCGGCAAGCATTCGGTGCGCATCTTTCAATCGCATGTGACCATCCGTATCCTGTCCCGACTCGAACAAATCGACTCCTGCGTAGCGGAGTTGCGCGCATCCTTGCCGGAGTGAAAACATCGATAGAATTTGCTCGATACGGTTTCCGTTTCCGATGCCGATTTCCAGAATCGATTCAATTGGATGATCGATCAGAAACTGAAACACTGGTCGAACCTGTACTGGCTTTGAGAGGTTTTTCCAGTACGTTTTTTGAATCCAAGATAGCTTCGCCATAATCGAATGCTCGAGCGGGAGGAAGAGTAACCGAAACGTTTGAATTCATGCGGCGGCATCAAAAGAGTTCGTCAGTTAGGTATCTCGACCACCTGAGGCTGCGGAATATAAAAAGGCCAGTATTGCCCTTACGATTTACCTAGATCGCGCGATTGTGTCGATAATTCCTTCGGATTTGCATCAAGTTTGTCTCAAGATCTACGACGTTTACCGCTCCGAACCTCCTGTTCTCGATCTAGCTTTGAAATACACGGATTCCTACGGAAGCCTTTTCAAGCAGCACTGATCTCCGAATCCAGCAGTTAACCGAGCATGACTCCTAAGCGTTGTTCGACTAATTTTAAAGAATGCCAGTGTTTAGGAGAGTTCATGCCTATGCTTCAACGCTGCGAGGATCGGCTCGTCATGTCGGCAATCCCGATGTTTGACCTATTTCATCATGACTACGAAACAGTAGCGGATATTCAATCGATCGACTCCGCTCCAGCGGTTCAGCCAGAAGTTGCTCCGTTACTCCCAGTTTTAAATGATCACACCAACTCGCGTGTGATAAACCCAGACGCATCTAGCGTGACGCCGCTTGCATCGGTAGCACACCAACAAACGGGTTGGGACGATGTCCAGCGATTGTTTGGTTTGAAAGGTAGCGGCCAAACCGTGGCCGTCATTGACAGTGGTGTCGCGTGGGATCACGTCGCCCTTGGAGGAGGATTTGGGCCTGGCTACCGTGTCGTGGGAGGATGGGATTTTGCTGAATCGGATTCGAATCCGTATGATGATAGACCAGCCGGTTTTCATGGAACCCACGTCGCTGGAATCATAGGCGCGGATGATCCAACTCGATCAGGAGTTGCTTCTGGTATCGACCTTGTTTCGTTAAGGGTATTTGATGATGCAGGTAGAGGTCAGCTTGCCTGGGTTGAAAACGCCTTACAGTGGATACATAAAAACAAAAATGCGTTTGAGTTTCCAATTACTACCGTGAATCTATCGCTAGGGTCTACATGGAATTCGTCAACTGTGCCAAATTGGGGCAATTTGGAAGACGAATTTCAAGCGCTACGTGATGATGGTATCGTGGTGGTTGCCTCAGCCGGTAATTCCTTTAAGCAATACAACACACCTGGACTAAGCTATCCGGCGTCTAGTCCACTAGTGATTCCAGTTGCGTCCGTCGACGCGGACGGATCCTTAAGCGATTTTAGCCAACGTAATGATCGCGTAATCGCTGCTCCAGGTAGGTCAATTCTGAGTACAGTTCCAGACCATTTTCTGGGTATCGACGGAATCGTGAATGACTGGGCTACCGTTTCGGGAACCAGTATGGCGGCTCCTTATGTTGCTGGAGCTTCCGTTCTCATTCGTGAAGCAATGCAACTTGCTGGTTGGTCGTCGATAACACCTACTGGTATCTATAACTGGATGGTAGATACAGCAGACAGCGTTTTCGATAAGGTGACCAACGCGAGTTACGAGCGATTGAATCTTAGCAGAGCGATTGGAAACCTTTTACCTAACGATCAGGTCGGCGATGACTGGAGCTCAGCTACTAGTATCACGCTTCAAAATCAATTCACGACCGAGGGTTGGAACAATACGTTAGGCGATCGGGACGTCTACAGGTTTACCGCCACCAGCAACGGCACGGTAACGCTGAACGCTCAGTCCAACACTTTGACAGATTCTTCATGGGCTCTTTGGTCTGACGGTCAGGCAACTTCTTTCGATGCGTCGTCCAGCAAGAGCTTCTCCGTAATGGCTGGACAATCTTATGCGATTGGGTTTGGGGATGCCGATCAGATTGGACAGTATCAATTGAAATGGCAGTTTGAGCCTACGAATACGGCCTCCGCGTCTGGCGAAAACAGCAATGGTAACGGGAGTACGAACGCCTCGCAATTCGGTATCGTCCAAAATGGCTTTAACCTACGAATTACTGGAACCAGTAGCTTTGATAGTTACCAAATCGACCTAACGAACGGTGTGCGAGTAGAAGTCGATGGCAAGGTTTTTAACTATGCTTCAGGCACGATCAAGGACGTCAATGTCGACTTAAAAGGTGGAGATGATTTGCTTCGGGTGATTGGTAGCAATACATCGGAGAAGGTCGACCTAAATGCTGTTGGTGGACTGATCGAAAACGCCTCGATCAAGCTATCGATCATTAATACCGAGCAAATCGAATTCACTGGAGGCGGAGGTTACGATCGAGCATTTTTGTTGGGATCCATTGGTGACGATCTATTGACCGCGCGGCCACGTTACGCAGAAATGCTGGGTCCGGGATATAGGCTGCAAGTAGCGGACGTGGAACGTACTTATGTCGATGCGACGCAGGGCGGACAAGACAGTGCCTACTTTTATGATTCCATCGGTAACGATCGACTAAGCGTTCGTCCACAGTTTACCAGTATGTCTGGTGCTAACTTCTTCAACTATGCTGGCGGCATCGAACGAGTCTATGCTTACTCCAATGCAGGCGGTTTTGATTCGGCAACACTTTACGATTCCGCTGGTTCCGATAAGTTTTTCACAAGCGGTGACGTAGCCTCGATCGTCGGACCTAATTTTTATTCATACACTCGTTTTTTTGAACAAGTTGAGGCTGTCTCCTCGGTGGGCGGCAACGACATCGCGCATGTTTACGCAAACGATGGAAATTCAATTCTTGTTGGAAGCGACTTTGCCGGTTACCAAGATTCGCAATGGTCTCGCGTTGTTCGTGGTTTCGCGGGAGTCAATACCTTCGTCCATAATCAGCTATTGAACATGCGTACTTTCGCTGTCGAGGGTTTGGCGATCAGTGAACCCACGAATAGTTTTTCCGAATCGCCTCAGGTCGTCAGCCAAGGGGCTGATTTTCTTGTCGCGAATATTTTGATCGAGCAGTTTTCGACTAGCATGATCGATTCAAACGTGATGAGTGTTTACGAGAGTACGATACAAAGAATCAGTGACTCAACCGACTCTTCACGTGTAGTAAACTCTGACGCGGAAGTCTCGGATAAAGATTTCGTTCGACTACCAGATCTCGTTCGACTACCAATCGGCGAGGACTATCATCGCTACGAATCACTGCTGGTCGACATTGACGACGAACAGCGTTGGCTGCACGCTATCTTCGCTGCTCATGGGGATGAATGCGAAGCTTCTCGCGAGGCCAGGGCTTACTAAAAGACTTGAGATGTTTCGCAAATACTGCAGTTTCGCCTATGCGATCAACCAACGTGCTAGTCGTCCTTTAGGTAGATCGTCAACCACATGATTTGGTTGATCGAGTATTAGCTTCCCCATACTATTGGCAGCGTTCACTCCGGACCTAATCGCTCCTTCCATCGTCGCTGGCCACTGTGTGTCGGTCCAATCGCCAGCAAGCCAAACATTCTGCTGCGCAAATTGATCGGAGGGCAGTCGTGAGCGTTGGTGCCCAGGCGAAACGGAAAAAACTGAATTCGGATCCGTTACGACGCGACCTCGAAGAAGCTTTGCATCAGCCGCCTTTGGAAAAACCTCCGCTAAATCGGAAGCAATCATTTCCAGTACTTGCGGAGCGTTACCTCGCGTTAGGTCTCGAGATCCACTGATGACGATTTGGTAATAATGCTCCTTTTTAACAAAGTTAGAAGCAAGCGAAGTCTCGGCCAGCCTATTGTCTTTAAATTTTTGAAGCGGTTCTTTGAAAACCCATTGACACAAACGGTCCACTAAAATCGCATGCGGAGCGTCTAACCATGCACGATCCCACCAGGTATGCACGCCAGTAATCGGAGCGGATTGTAACTGGGTTAATACCTGGACATCACACTCGTCGCCGATCAATCGATTTAGTCGATGCCAAGGTACCGCAAAAACAAAATGATCGGCTTTAAAGGCTCGCCCATCTCGTGACACTACTGAAACACAACGATGTTCTTTCCATTGGCATTGTTCCACGGTTGTTCCGTAGACGATCTCAATTCCCATGGATTCCATTGCTTTTGCGGCCCGATCACCGATCAGTTCACTCAGCGGTTGGCGAGGAATGATTAAGTTATAGGCTTCCCGATTCGCTGCGAAACCGTCGATTAGCACCTTTCGGGTTGCCCCTAGCGTAACACGGTCTATCTGGTCACCGAGAGCGCTTACCAAGATCGTTGACCAAAATCGCCTGATGACATGGTCCGTTTGCCCCACGCTGCGGAGCCATTCTAGCGCTGGAATGTCGTCTAGCGTTCGAGATGTTTTCAATCGCATCAGCTTCAAAAGTCCCCAAGCGATCTGAACGCGATCTTTAATTGATATACCAGGCCAATGACTTAGTAGTCCAGAAAGATGAAGTGGTGCCGGCAACCAAGATGCTTCCAACGGAAGGTGTTTACCGGTTGACGAAAAAAAATGGAGTATGGTTTCGCGATCCCAATGCTCCTCAATTTCGAGTGTTCGCAGGAACCACAAAAGGTTCGTGCAGCAGGCCATTCCGACATGCTGGCAGTAATCGATACTCTTCTCAGAACTGTTATCCTCGAAGGAGCCAACTCTACCGCCTAACTTTCGCCGCGACTCCAAAATACGTACTCGAAATCCCTTGTGTCGTAGGCTAATCGCCGCCGCCATAGCGGCCAGTCCGCCCCCAACGATCAGGACTGATGGTGAATACGAGGTCGCTTTATCAGAATGCATTCAAATGGGGTGCTTTCGATATGGGATTCTGGTTTAGACGAAGATAAGTCGGCGTCAAAGCGTGTTGAAAGTATAGTTGTAGCTTCTCTGCGTGGCCTAGTCGCACGCGATGTGTCCAGACTGTTTCCAGTTGCGATTCAATTCGCAGTAACAAGCGATAATAGGTATGCCACATTAATGAAAACATCCGCTGACCATCATTTTCCAAGTTTCCGTACATACCCCAACCAGACAAGTACAGTAGCTTTGCGCGGTCTATCTCATTCCCAAGCATTGTCTTCCAATCCCCATTGGGCGAACCTCGTAACCAACTATCTATCTCGATGTGATGTTTCGCGAGCGACTCAGTGGGAAGATAGACACGATCTTGCTTGGCATCTTCGGCAACATCACGAAGGATATTCGTTAATTGGAAGGCTCGACCGCAATCAATGGCCATCTCTCGCAATGCTTCCATTTCCCCTCGCCAAATTGAAATGCACGCAAGGCCAACTGACGAAGCGACGAGGTAACAATAGTGATCTAATGAATGTTGGTCCGCAATACGAACATGATCGACTTGGTCCAATGCGACTCCTCGTACCATTTCATGCAAACGCTCCAAAGGAATTTCAAAGATCTGAATGGAGTCACGGAGTCCCAGTCGAATACTTACGAGTTCACCCAAAGCATAACTCGAGACGTCGGGTTGGTCGTCTGCTAATCCATCTATCCAATGGTGGAGGAGATTGGTATCAAAGTTATTCTGTCTTTCGACAGATGTTGAAGGGGCATCTCCAAGATCGTCGATGATTCGAGCATAAGCGTACAAGGCAGTGACGGCTCGTCGCTTATCGGGCCGAAGTAACGAAAAGGAGCGATAGAAGTTGCTGCCACTGGTTCGGGCAATTTGCTCGCAACTTTCGTACGAGCCCTTTAATTCATCACGCATGACGCGGTTCTCTTTCCGCACGGGTTTTTTGATTCGTATGGACGGGCTTCGGCGGCCTTCGTGTAATCATCGCTCGAGCGAGAATCCGTAACTTTGACCACTTGCTCACCTCAACGCGTTCGCTCCAAACGTCGCCGGACTTAGCAGCAATCGCATCAGCAATCGCGAGTCCGCCGCCCGCAAAGAGGCAGATATCACGACTGAGCCAACTAGGTACGTGATTTGTAAGTTCCCACCCGGAATAAAAACCGGTACGTATTTCAGCAATCCAATCGAGAACGGTCTGTCGAAGTGGCTCCGTCCCGATACGCTCGAGAATCACTTGTTCGCTGAGTCCACGTCGCGACCAGCGTGATTTAGGAAGATAGATCCTCCCCATCAGGGCATCGCAAGACATATCTTGCGCGAAGTTGATGAGTTGAAGGCTCGTGCAAATCGAGTCGCTCCAGGCACGACATCTGTCAGAATCAACGTTTGCAAGTTGAAGTAAGATGCGTCCGACAGGGTTGGCGCTACGACGACAGTAATCCTCCAGCGACGAATCGGTGTCGTATCGATTGACGCTTTGGTCTTGCCGAAAAGCAGATAACAAGTCGCTAAAAGGTTGCTTGCGTAATGGGTACGTCTTGAGGGTTGAAAGGAGAGCTACAAACACTGGGTGCGTCGCCTCTCCGTTAAAGCAGCGTTCCAGTTCGATTTCCCACCAGTCCAGACGTTCCAGGGCCTCCTGATTGGTCGTGGATTCGTCTGCCAAATCATCGGCCCATCGGCAGTAGGCGTAAATATGATAAAAGTGAGGTCGAGTTTTTCGTGGGATTAACCTGCTAGCAACGGAGAAATTTTCGTAGTGGCTGATCGCTAGCAGCCGACAATACTCGCTCGCTTGAGTCACCGAGAGGACTGAGGGCGACTTGCAATGAGGTCCAAATCGAGCCAGATCTGACGAAAGGAAACTACATTTTGGAGATTTTCCATTCGCTTTCGATGCCGTCAACAATTCACTGGTTGAATGCTGAGCGGTATTGGTTGCGGTCATGAAATCTTCCGTTGCGAGTTAGGGACTGCAAGGTATCATACAATGATGAATTGAGTTCGCTATTGTAGTTGCCGTCAATACTGATTTACTTGACGGCTTTTGTAGTTTCGCTTCGTCAGCATCCGAACTGGCGAAGTTTTGCGTTTGATTGATTTGGAATACGTGGTATTACCCTATGGAAATTGTACTCGCATCGCCCCGTGGCTTCTGTGCGGGTGTGAACATGGCTGTTGAGAGCCTGGAACTTTCGCTAAAGCATTTTGGACCGCCAGTTTATGTCTATCATGAAATCGTCCATAATCAGTTTGTCGTGAATTCGTTTCAGGATCGCGGGGCAGTTTTTGTCAACGCACTCGAAGATGTGCCGGAAGATTCGACAGTTCTTTTTTCGGCTCATGGAGTTTCGCCTGCGATCCGAAGTCTCGCAAAATCGCGACGACTGTTGGCGATTGATGCGACTTGCCCTTTGGTCACTAAAGTGCATCTGGAGGCGATCAAATTCGCCAAAGAGCATTACACGATCGTACTGATTGGCCATGAGGGCCATGATGAAGTTATCGGGACAATGGGTGAGGCGCCTGAAGCGATAGTGTTGGTCGAGGATTGCAATGATGTCGACGCTTTGTCTTACGATCCATCGACTAAGCTCGCTTATCTTACGCAGACGACTCTGAGTGTTGATGATGCGAATCGGATCATCGCGAGGCTAAAGGGGAAATTTCCTTGGATTCATGGTCCTAACAAAGAGGACATCTGCTACGCCACTCAGAATCGTCAGGAAGCCGTCAAGCTTCTTTGCCAATCAAGCGATATCGTAATCGTGCTTGGAAGCCAGAACAGTAGCAACAGTCAGCGTCTTAGAGAGCTTGCCAAAGAGTTTGGAAAGCCTTCCTATTTGGTCGATGGTCCCAACGATCTCGTTGAAAACTGGTTTTTCCAAGGTCAAAAAGTTTTTATTACAGCCGGGGCAAGCGCTCCTGAATCTGTTGTGCAAAGCACGATCGAATGGTTACGGTCTCGCTATCGGGCAACGGTACGCGAAGATGTTGTAAGGAAAGAAGAAGTTCATTTCCCCTTGCCGAAAGCACTACGTGAGATCGCTGGAAAAACGGCCTAGCGATCGTTTAAGTACGATGAGCTCTACTTGGATTGCTCGCGTTGTTTTTGTAATCTCGATTATGCTGTGGTCGATAGCAACGATTCGGGAGCAGCTTTGGATTGACGAACTTCATTCAGTTTGGTGCATCGAGGGGGATTGGCAGGATGTGCTTCCTAGAGCAACGGTTGGAAATCAATCGCCGCTCTATTTCTATTGCCTCAAGGCATATGTCAGTTTGTTTCAATTGACGACTGAAGCAATTGGATTAGAACCTCATCGATGGTTTATCGTCTCGATTCGGTTCTCCTCTGCCATCGGTTGGGGAGTCGTGGCATGGTTGATGTCGGGCGAGCTTTTCCCGACGCGCATGACTGTGAAGGCCGATTTTCGTACGTTATCACCGAAGACGATGGCGTTACTGGCTATCGGGATAGTTTGGCTGATAAGTGACCGCATCGGCACTTTTTATTCAAATGAAGTTCGCCCCTATGTATGGGTTTCAGCTGTTAGTTTTCTACTATTGAAGAAGACTATCCCAACCGAAGGGACGTCATGGGCATTCGTGGCTATGGGTTGCGTAGCATTTTATCTGCACTACACCACGCTATTCGTAATCTTCGTAAGCTGGATGATTCGCGGTGGTAATCGGCACCTTTCCAAACGAACACTTCTGCCCAGTCTCGCTGAAGGGGTTGGGCTAGCCCTTTTGATGATTCCTGGTTTGAATCACCTTAAGACGCTTTTGAAGTCTTCGTCGCAATGGGCCTATTTTGCAGGCGAATACGATCTGATGACTGTCTTGCGTGTCACTCCGTGGTTTTCATGGATTGCGATTATGGCCTTCGTGTTACTGCTGAAGTTTGCTTTTTCGCGACTTCGCAACAAAGTTTCTAACGTTCAAACGAGTGCAATGTCGCAAGGCCAAGGTCTAGTCGCTAACGGCATAGCTCTTACAGCCTGTTGTATGGCTGCCTGTTGGCTTCTGGTTGTCGGTGGTTGGGCCCCGCTGATGCATTCACGCTACTTGATGGGGATCTACCCGGCTATATGGGTTGTTGGTATGGGACTACTGGCGTCATTGAATCAGCCACGATGGATTATGGTGGTCGGTTTGGCTGCGATGGGAACGAATGGATGGTTGCAAGGGAGTTGGCCATTGTGGGGCAAAGGGGATTTCGTTGCGTGGCAGCGGTCCGAGGACTGGATCGCCGCAACGAAAGTCCTCCAGGATAATATTCAAAAAGGAGACTTGCTGTTTTTCGCACCCATGCTGATCGAAACAGTAGACCAGGCAGCCATGGAATCTGCGTCGGAACTCAAACGCCAGTACTTTTCCTTTGCATTGTCAGCAACTCTGCCTCAACTTGATTCAATCGCTGTGGAGCAAATCCATTCAATCCATATCTTGTCGAACAGTGTAGGTTCATGGTTTTCGACGATCGAACATTACCGAAAAGAGTTGATAGGCCCTAGTCGTCAAATCTGGGTCTTAGCGAGAACTAATCAGGAGTGGAGCGGAGATGATTTTTCGCTTCATGAACTTAGTCGCGTAGACACTCTTTACCGAGCGGGGAACTTGACGCTATGGCGGCTTCGATTGCCGTTGTAAATTGCGAATAGAGCGATGGCGGAAGTGGCCCTGCATTGGCTGCCGCGATGTTCTCGAAGAGATGCTGTTCACTGCATGTGCCGACAATGGCCGTATCGCAATGCCGGTG
>Ga0105045_10000343_pt1 | contig 32481 bp, 23 predicted proteins | sample MAT02_FD_78089 | JGI IMG/M metagenome (GOLD analysis project Ga0105045, IMG submission 78089) | Freshwater microbial communities from Lake Fryxell liftoff mats and glacier meltwater in Antarctica - MAT-02 (megahit assembly) | ecosystem: Environmental > Aquatic > Freshwater > Ice > Liftoff... | reverse complement strand
AGAATTAGCCTATTTATTTTAGTTTTCCCAAATAACTCAGTGTTTGTGGAATTTGATCGATAGCGATTGAAGATTCATCCTCAATAAAAAACTGCTTTACCCCAGTTTTCACCGCTGTGGTCATGATTTTTGCGAAATCTAGCTGGCCGGTTCCCAGTGCCACATTGGTTTCCACATCGGCACTTCCGGTGAAAAACCCAGTCTTTTCCCCCTTTTTCATATCTTTCAGGTGCAGCGATAAAAAACGTTTGGGATATTTTGCCAACAGTTCGGCCGGATCAGTGCCACTGTGAAAGGCCCAATAGACATCTAATTGAAAGTCAAAAATACCGGGCTTGGCCTTGGCCACCATCACGTCGAACAAGGTGCCACCATTGGGTGCCGGGGCAAATTCATAACCATGGGTGTGATAAAAAACCCGAATTCCGGCTTTTTTGGTTTTTTCGCCCGCCGCATTAAATACCTCGACCGCTTTTTCTATTTGGGCCAAATCGACCGGGCCATTGCCCTTGATCCAAGCGCAGCCCACATTTTTACATTTGAACAGCTTGGCTTCTCGGACAATTCCATCTACATCTTGCTGAAAACGGCCGTAGTCAAACAGCATACTGGTGCAGATCAGCCCATTTTTGTCCATTTCTTTTTTAAAATCCTCGGGTTTCATCCCATAATAACCCGATACTTCCAGTTCGCGGAAGCCCATGGCCTTCATCTTGGCCAATGTTCCCGGCACATCCTTGGCCAACAGGGCGCGAAGGCTGTATATTTCCAGCCCAATGGTTATTTTTTTGCCCGCTACTGTAGCCGTTTGGGCAAATGCAGTCGCCCCGCACAGGGCAATTGCCAAAGCAAAAAGTGTTTTTCTCATGTTATGCATATTAGGTTAGCTTTGTCCCAATCGGGGGATCACCGAAACAAAAGTAACTAATTTATGACCATAACCCAATTGGAATACATAGTGGCCGTGGATGCCCACCGCAGCTTTGTTGCGGCGGCCAACCAGTGCTTTGTCACCCAGCCGACCTTGAGCATGCAAATCCAAAAGTTGGAGGCGGAGTTGGGCGTCCGGCTGTTCGATCGCAAAAAGCAGCCAGTAGTGCCCACCGAAATAGGCCAAGAAGTGGTTGAGCAAGCCCACAAGATTTTGGCCGAACACCGCCGGATCAAAGAAATCATTGCTGACCGGAAAAGTGAGATGGCGGGCCACCTCCGTTTGGGCATTATTCCAACGCTGGCCCCGTATTTATTGCCGTTGTTTTTGGTAAAGTTCTTGGGCGACAACCCCAAGGTGAATGTTTCGGTGGCCGAGCTGCCCACACAGGAGATTCTTCGCCAATTGACGAGCAACTTGCTGGATTGTGGGCTGATGGCCACCCCGCTCCACGACCCATCGATTGATGAAACACCCCTGTTTTATGAACCGTTGGTGGCTTACATCTCGGACGGGAGCGTATTGGCGGCCAAGACCGAGATCGTGCCCGCCGATATTGATGTAAATGAATTGTTGCTCTTGACCGAGGGCCATTGCCTCCGGTCACAAGTGGTCAATTTATGTGATTTAAAGGCCAATTGTCAACCAAATTTGAAATTGGAATACCAAACGGGCAGCATTGAGACGCTCAAACGGTTGGTCGAGATGAACCATGGCAGCACGATTTTACCCGAATTGTCCCTAATCGGCCTGTCCGCGACCGATCTGAGCCGGGTACGCCGCTTCCAGCACCCCGCCCCGACCCGCGAGATTAGTTTGGTTACCCACCGCAGTTTTGTTAAAAAAAGCTTAATTGAGGGTTTTAAGCAAGAAATTATCCGGGCGGTGCCCACTAAAATGCTGGTTCCCCAAGAAAGGGCCGGCCTAAATTTGTAAATTTGGGGATTGGCCAACGCCTTGTCGCCAGAGCAACGCTTCTGTCGTTTTGTTGTTTTTTTATCCTTACTCCCTCAGATCATGTTGCGCAGCACCCGTATATTCCGCTATTTATTATTGGTATTGTCCGTTGAGTTGTCAATGACCGCTTGTCAAGCCATTAATCAGATGCAGAGCTTTGCAAATTGTAGCTTTCGGCGCCAAGATGTCGGCAAGTTCAATGTGGCCGGCATCAACCTTGAAGGCCGGAAAAGCCTGAGTGATTTTGGCTTTGCCGACATCGCCACGCTGGGGCAGGCTTGGGCCAATCCCGAGTTCCCGCTCAACTTTGTGATCAATGTGGAAGCCAAAAACCCCAATACCCAATTGGCCTCGATGATCCGCATGGACTGGGTTGCCGAAGTAGATGGCAAAGACATCGTCTCGGGCAATGTCAATCAAAGGGTGGAGGTGGCCCCCAATGGTGGAACCGCCATTATTCCGGTCAATGTGGGACTGGATTTGAAAAAACTGTTTGCGGGCAGCGAACGGAGCGGGGCACTGAATTTCCTGCTCGATGCTACGGCCAAGGGCAACGACAACAATCGGATTGCGCTCAAGATCAGGCCCTATATCAGAATTGCCGGGTTGGACATTCCCTACCCGGGCTACTTGACCATTAAAAAAGAGTTCAACTCGACCAACTAGAACTTTTCCTACTGCGTCAAGCCCGAGAAGGCGTTGTTCAAGTAGGTCGACTTGCGCAAATAATTTTCGTCTGGGTAATAGATGAAAAGAGCAGTCCGATGTTTAATCAATTTGATAATCTTGTCCTTGATGTCCATCGGAACTGCTGGGCAGCCTTGGCTGCGCCCCAGCCGGCCCTTGCTCAATATGTGCTGGGCGCTCACATAGTCGGAGCCGTGCAGCACAATGGCCCGCTCCCGGGCTTTGCAATTGATGGTTGGCTCGGCCCCATCCAAGGCCAGCGACAGGCCGTGCTTGCCTTCATAAGTCTCGGCGGTGACATAGAACCCGAGGCTGCTTTTGAACGACTCGGGCACATTGGAAAATTCGGTTGCAAGGTTGGCCCCAGAATTCACCCCGTGCGCCACGTACGTGTACAGTAGCAATTTTTGTTTGACCACATTGATGATCCACATCCGCTTTTGGGTGGATGGGCGGCTAAAGTCAATCACGGTCAATATCCCTTTGTCCAAGATTTGCCCCCGGCCCCGCAGGTTCAGGTAGCCGGTAAAAGCGTAGCGGAGCACGTTTTCATCCAAATGGTATTTCTCTAGCTGGGCGGTTTCGTACAAGTGGTGAACGAGGATTTCCACCAAGTTGCCGTTGGTCGGTGGCGTCGTTTGCTGGTTGGGAGGACCAGGTTTGTGGTCATTGGCCGATCCTATCGTACTCACCGATAGGCACAGGGACAAAAGAATAAATGCTCTGTAATTCATGCAGACTTAGAGTGGGTTTGATTAGTAAATGATGACAAAATTAAATCAAATGCTGTCCCATTATTGTGTAGGTCACATTGGGCTACCGATGGGATCGTGTAAGGTTGGGCCAACAACTCCCTTTTTTTGGCAATAAAATCAGGTGAAAATGTGGCGTGGTTGGCTGGCCATTTGACTAAAGCCTATGCCCGGGCTTTTGGGCGCACATCGTTTGCTTAACCAAGAAAATCTTACAAGCACAACTTCTACCCAGTTATTATTGCTACATCGTCCATACGCAACACGGTAAAACTTGGTTTTGTTTTATTTTTTCTTGATTAGATATAATTTGGCGAGATCAAAAGTAGATTTCTTGGGCCAAACGATACGTATTGGCGTGGGCTTCCACGATGTCGGCCAGGCGCTCGGAGTAGCCCCCGCCCATGCTCACGCACACAGGTACGCGGTTGGTGCGGCAAGCCTGCAATACTATCCGGTCCCGCTCTTTGCACCCTGCCCGGCTCAGGCCGAGCTTGCCCAGTTTGTCGGTGGCCAGCACGTCCACCCCAGCGATGTAAAACACAAATTCCGGGGCCACTAGATCCAAGAGCCGGGGCAAGTTGGATTGCAATTGGGCCAAGTATGCTTTGTCACCCGTGCCACAGGGCAGGCCAATGTCCAAATCGGATTGCTCTTTGCGCAAAGGATAGTTTTTCTCCCCGTGCATACTAAAAGTGAACACTCGTGGCTCATTGCGAAAAATCTGGGCCGTTCCATTGCCTTGGTGAACATCCAAGTCGACCACCAAGATGCGCTGCAAGTGGTGGTGGTCCAGCAAGTATTGCGCTCCCACTGCCACATCGTTGAGCAAGCAAAAGCCTTCGCCGCGATCAGTGAAAGCGTGGTGGGTGCCGCCGGCAATGTTCATGGCAATGCCATATTGGCGGGCAAAATCGGTGGCCAGCACCGTGCCAGCCAAAATTGTAATCTCGCGCAGCACTAAATCTGCTGAAAGTGGGAAGCCCGTGGCCCGGATCTCGGCCGGGGTGAGGGTTTGGTGCTGGAGCTTGCTCCACCATTGGGCAGTGTGCACTGCCAAAATGAGGGCTTCGGGCGGGAGTGGCGGGCAAAAAAAGTTGTCAGTATTGGCGGTTCCTTCGTAGCACAGTTGCTCGGGCAGTAAAGTGTATTTCGCCATTGGAAAACGGTGGCCCATTGGCAGCGGATGGGCATAGATCTGGGACCAAGCGATTTTGAGCATCTGGGGAAAGGGTAAACCAAAAAACCAAAAGTAGGAGAGCTGGCCCCTACTTTTGGTCAAACAACAGTTGAATGATTGGATATGTTTTACCGCTTGGGTTCTGCAGGCCCACTCTGGCCGAACTGATCGTAGCTAAGGGTGATTTCTTTATAAATGGCTGCGGATTCATTGTTGCAGCCGTCTTTGTATTTGACATACACCCTTTTCATGCCTGGGCCTTCTTTGAGGGCCCACCGTTTGCTGGCTTGGTAGGGTTCCCAGACCCCATCCTCAAATTTGGCCGAATTGGACACCACCATGAACATTGCGTTGCGGGCATTGAAAGTCAGGGACACCGTTGCTTCCTTGGTCAAGGTGTTATCGCCGTTGATTTTCAGCACTCCGGGAATGGGGGCTTCGGTATCGAGCAATATCTTGGCATATTCGGGTTTGGTTTCGTTTCCGGCGTCATCACGAAACTTGGCAAACACGGTTTTTTCACCATCTCTGGGCGAGAGTGCCCATTCTTTGCTCGGCTTAAACGGTTCCCAAACTGCGCCGTTGAAATAGTTGGTGTTGCTCAGGCTCATTTCAGTGGCCCCGGTGGCCTTGATCCCAATGTTTACCCGGTTATTGCCCGCGTTGGTGCAGCCATCGTTGTTGTTAATGACCAGCCCAGCATCATAGGGTTGTTGGCGATCCAATATAATGGTGGCAGTCACGGGTTGGGTTTCATTGTTGGCTTTGTCCTTGAATTTGGCGTACACGTGTTTTTCACTGTCTTCGCCATCTAACCGCCATTTGAAGAAGTATGGCTCAAATTTTTGCCAAGTTGCGTTGGCAAAGTCCTTGTCATTGCTGATCATCATAAATTCACCACCTTGCACATTGAGTTTTAAAGAAACCAATTTGCCAATGTTGGTGGTATATTTTGCGCCATTTTCAATCTTTAGGTCGCCGCCTTTTGGTGCGTTGGTGTCCAAGCCAATTTTGTCGTGCGAAACCGCCGACACGTTCTTCACCTTATCCCGGAACTTGGCAAAGACATACTTCACCCCGTCGTCACCACCAGCCAGCAACCACTCTTTTTTGGTGGCATAAGGCTCCCATTTGGCTTCCCGGAAGTCATAATAATTGGAGAGCATCATCTCGATCGCATCTTGGGCGAACAGCTCAATCTCAACTTTTTGGATTTTGGAAATGCTGTTTTCGGTCAGGATCTTGACCATTCCTTTCTTGGGCGGAGTGCGATCCATATTAATTTCATCGGAATAAACCGCCGATTCATTGCCAGCTTCATCCTGAAATTTGACATAAACAGTCTTTTTGCCATCGTTGCCGACCAAGGCCCAGCTGATGTTGGCATCGGAGTAGCCCCGCCAACGCTCGGCGGCGAAGTCTTCAGAGTTGCCGATCATCATTTTGACCGCGTTTTTGGCCCGAACTTGCAGGGTGACTACTTTGTCGGGATCGCTGGTTGTTTCTTCGCCCTTATCAACCTCGATGCTACATTCAAAGGGAGGCTTGCGGTCCAAAATGATGTTGTCCATCACAATATCCGACAAGTTGGGCGCTTCATCCGAGAACTGGGCAGCGACACTCTTGAGTCCATCATCACCTTGCAACTGCCATTTTTTACTGGGGGCGAAAGGCTCCCAAGGTGCTTTTTGGAGTTCACTGGTGCTATTGGCAAGCTTCATTTTGGTAGCTCCCCGGGCTTTGATCTCCAGCTCGACCATTTTATCGGGTTGGATGGTAAACTCCCGGTTGCGGTCGATGGTAATGTGGCAGTCCACTGGGCCAGTGCGATCGAGCCTAATCTTGATATTGGCCGCGTCGGAAACGTTGCCCGCTTTATCGCGGAACTTTACATAAACGCCTTTCTCCCCATCTTCGCCCGAACCGCCCAGTTTCCAGCCTTTGTAACTGGGTTTATAAATTTCCCATTTGGCACCGTAAAAAGTGCTGGCGTTGCTCACCATCATGTATTCGGCCCCGTCGGCCCCAATTTTGAGATCCACGGTGGCACTGGTGTCGTTGGTAATCTTGCTCTTATCGCCCACAATCTCGACCGAGGGCTTGGTGGGGGCGGTCCGATCCAGCAAAATTTGGGTCATGGCAATATCCGAGACATTGCCCGCCCGATCGCGAAACTCGGCGTAGATATATTTCATGCCGTCCGAATCGCTAATGCCCCAACCGGCCAAGCTATTGTTAAAAAATCGCCAAGTGGTGTTTTTAAAAGTACTGTCATTGCTCACACGCATCTCGAACACATCGCCAATGGCCGACAATTTGAGCGCCAGACTGGTCTCTTTGGTGTATTTGTTCCCCCCATTCACCGCTACCCTGGGCAGTTGGGGCGGTTCGGTATCCAATCGGATGCCATCGTTGACCACAATGGAGGCATTGCCCACCTCATCGCGAAACCGGACCGACACAATTTTATCTCCATCACCGCCTTCTAGGGTCCAAGCAATCTGGGGCTGATAGGGCACCCACTCATTGCCGCCGCGCACAAACATCTCGGTGGCCCCCTCGGCGCTCAAGTTGAGCGTAACTTCTTTTTTGTTGGTGAATTCATCGTTCTGGTTAACGACCAGTTTGGGGTTGATGGGAGGCTGGCTGTCCAAATAGAAATCGGCTGTAACAATACTCGAGACGTTCCCAGCTGCATCCATAAAGCGGGCATAGACCGTTTTCATTCCGTCCAGGCCCACGAGTTGCCATCGCTTGGCGGCGGCAAAAGGTTGCCATGCTCCGCCGGCAAAGTCATTTCGGTTGCTGATCTGCATGGTAATGGCCTCGATGGCTTCAAAGGAGACCCGGACTACCCGGTCTTTGGGGTTGCCCGATTTGACCCCGTCGTTGATCACCACGCTGCAATCGGTGGGCGGCGTGCGGTCCAGTTCGATGGTCAGTTCATAAACCTCCGATACCTCGCTACTGGCATTTTTGAACTTTGCATAAATGTTTTTGATGCCATCCTCGGGGGTGAGCCGCCAGTTGACCCCCGGCTCAAATGGCAACCAACGCCCACCGATAAAGCTGCCGTTATTGCTGACCATCATCTGGGTGGCCCCTCGGCCATAGAGTTCGAGCATGACTTTGCCATCGAGGTTATTGGTAATATTTTTGCCCCCCTTGATGCGTAAAGCGCCATCTACCTGCGCGGAGGCGAAGGTTGGCACTAGGCAAATGGCCAAAAATAACGTAGCATATCTTATCATAACGTTTGTAAAAACAAAGTGGAAACGGACTAATGTGCCACCGAATGGACAGACAGATCGAGCTCAATAAAGCAATATGGATGCTTGCTTGGGCCATGTTTGACAATAAGGCTGGGGTAGGAGCCTTTGTGGTTCTTCGGTTTGGAAAAAGGCGGCAGTGGTTACCCGGAAACTACTTTGCCGCGCAAGACGGTGATGAGAAGAGAAATGGACACTACCAAGGCACAGCCGATAAGGTTGAACCATAAATAGGATATGTCAGTAAACTTCCAAAGCAGGAGAACCATGGTTTCCGCCGCTACTGCGGCGGCAAACACTGCATGACCTTTGACCCTCTTAACGTAGAAAGCTACCAGAAATATGCCTAAAATGGTTCCGTAAAACAGTGAGCCTAGTATGTTCACGGCCTCAATCAGATTATTGCTTAGCGAATTGGCAAACTCGGCCAGTAAAATTGCGTATGCCCCCCAAAGCACCGTTGCAATCTTTGAGACCAGTAAGTAGTGTTGTTCGCTGGCCCCCGGGCGGATGCTGCGCTTGTACACGTCTATGACCGTGGTGGAGGCGAGGGAATTAAGTTCGGAGGCAGTGGAGGACATGGAGGCGCAAAAAATGACCGCGACCAAGAGCCCAATAATCCCAACAGGAAGATAATTAGTTACAAATGTAAGAAAAACGTAGTTTGTGTCACTTTGCTTGCTTCTGGAGTCGGTGGTATTTTGTTGATGGATGATCTCAATGGCCGATTTGCGCAGCGCGGTGGCTTGGGCCTCGGCCTGCTTTAGCTGCTGGCTGGCCTGCCCAATCTTGTCCTGATCCTTGGAGTGCAACGCATCTACCAAGTTCAGCGCGACTTTTCGGCGATCAATCACTGCTTGGCAATACTCATTCTCGATCGTTTGGAACTGGGCGCTGTTGCCCGATTGATAGACCCGGTTGATCTCCGACGCATTGAAAAAAACGGGTGGGGTCTGGAAAAGGTAAAACACATAGACCATCACCCCAATGAACAGGATCAGGAACTGCATGGGGATCTTGATGAACCCGTTGAAGATCAGGCCCAGCCGGCTCTCGGTGATGGATCGCCCGCCCAAGTAGCGCTGCACCTGCGACTGGTCGGTCCCAAAATAGGACATGGACAAAAAGAAACCACCGATCAGCCCCGACCAAATGTTGTAGCGGTCATCCCAGTCAAAATTGAAAGTAATGGCATTGAGTTTTTCCATTTTGCCCGCAATCTGGACGGCCTCGCTAAGGCCCACATTGGCCGGCATGTAGTGGAAGAGCATGTAGGCTGCCGTCATCATACCGAGCAGGATAATAAACATTTGCTGTTTTTGGGTGACACTCACCGCCGTAGTGCCGCCCAAAACAGTGTAAAGCACCACCAAGCCGCCCAGCACCAGGTTGGTGTACACGATGTCCCAGCCCAAGACGGCCGACAGGATGAGGGCCGGGGCAAAAATGGTGAGACCGGCCGCCAGACCGCGCTGGATCAAGAAGAGGAAAGCCGTAAAGGAGCGGGTTTTGAGGTCAAACCTGTTCTCCAAAAATTCATAGGCTGTATAGACATTGAGCCGTTGGAAAATGGGCACAAAAGTGATTGACAGGACAATCATGGCCAAGGGCAGGCCAAAATAAAACTGCACGAACCGCATCCCGTCCGAAAAACCCTGGCCCGGCGTACTCAGGAAAGTAATGGCACTGGCTTGGGTGGCCATGATGGACAGGCCGATGGTGGCCCACCCCATTTTTTTGGACAACAGGTAATCTTTGGTGTCTTTGCTACCGCGCCCCTTCCAGATCCCGTAAGTCGTAATGAATACCAGCGTGCTGATGAGCACCACCCAATCTAAGAGCGCCATGTGTAGTGAATGGTTAGAATCAAGTCAAAAGTAGACCAAGCTAATAAGTCAATACAAATTTTAGGCTACTTTAACAAACCCTCTCGACGAGTAGACGCCCAAAAGGCCATTGGCTGAACTGCCAACGGCCTTTTGGGCGGATATGCTACCGATCTTGTGGTGATCGGCAGCAGCCTTACTCGTGCTCGTGCCCGCCTGGGCCATGCACGTGCCCGGGGTCAATCTCCTCGGTAGTGGCGGGGCGGATGTTCTCCACTTTGCCCTTAAAATGCAAGGTCTTGCCGGCCAGCGGATGGTTGAAGTCCATCAGCACGCCCGCTTGCCCCACCTCCAGCACGGTGCCGCGCATCACGTTGCCCTCGCCGTCGTTCATGGGCAGGGTGCGGCCTGGCTGCACCACCTCGGTGTCCAATTGGCCGTCGACGTGGAACACTTCCAGGGGCAGCATGACCACATCATCCTCACTGTAATCGCCGTAGCCGTGTTCGGGCAGGATTACGAAGTCAAAATCATCGCCCACGATTTTGCCAAACAGTTCTTCCTCAAAACGCTCGGGGAGGCCGCTCTCGCCAAACAGGAACAGCATGGGATCCTCGGCACTCGTGGTCTCGAGCAGTTCTTGCTCATCTTCGCTACCCGCGCTAATGCTCAGTTCGTAGGAAATGGATACAACCTTTTGAAGGTCAATTTTTTGCATGGTTTTTTTGGGATAAGAATAATAAAATTGGTTCGCAAAAATCCCGAATGGGCAATTTTTAGGTGCGATGGTTTTGGCAACGATAAATGCAAAAGCCCCAAATAACCCACCATAAAGAACCAAAATAAAGGTAAATTCCCTAATTTTGAAAGTAAGCCCGTCTTTATGCTGCACAAATCGCGTTCAAAGAAAAATCAAAAGAAACTTTCGCGCCACCACCCAGCCGGCTTGGCCAAAAAAGTGGGCCAGGTGCCCGGCGAACTCCATTACGTGGGCGACAAGGCCAACCTGCCGACGGCCATCAGCGTAATCGCCTATGATGAATCGGGGCATTTTTTTGGTGGGCTTGAGTTGGACAAGCTGGGCGACCTGACCGACCGGCACCGCACCATCTGGATCGATGTGGACGGGGTGAGCGATCTGGCCAAAATCAAGCTCATGGCTGATCATTTTGACTTCCATCCGCTCATGGCCGAAGACGTGGTCAACACTGAGCACCTGCCCAATTTGCAGGAATATGACCAACACCTGTTTTTCGCCATGAAGATGTTGCAGATCAACCCCCAGACCGAGCAAGTAGAAGTCGAGCACCTGAGCTTGATATTGGGCAGCAACTACGTGATCTCGTTTCAGGAAGACAAAGCAGGCGATGTGTTCCAGCCCATCCGTGAGCGGATCAAGGCCAAAAAAGGGCGGGTAAGCAAAATGGGGGCCGACTATTTGTACTATTTGCTCATTGATTCGGTGGTGGATCACTATTTTCTGGTACTGGAAAACATCCGCCAGCAAGTGGAAGACATCGAGGAGCGGCTCCTGCTCCAGCCCGAGCACAACATTATCCCCGAGATCACTGCGCTCAAAAAACAGTTTTCCCTCATCCGCAAGCTGGTTTTTCCGTTGCAAGAAGAAATCATCCGGCTCATTGGCGGCGAATATGAAGACTTTATCCAAGAAGCCACCCTGCCCTATTTCCGCGATGTGCTGGACCATGTCAAGCACCTGACCAGCAACTTTGAGAGCTTCCGCGACACGCTCTACAGTTTGATGGATCTCTACTTGTCAAACCTGAGCCATTCCATGAACTCGGTGATGAAAACATTGACCGTCATTACCACCATTTTCATTCCGCTTACCTTCGTTGCCGGGATCTATGGCATGAATTTCAAGCACATGCCCGAATTGAGTTATCCTTGGGCCTACCCGACCGTGTTGGCCGGGATGCTGCTGCTGGGGGTGGGGATGTTGTTTTTCATCAAACAGCGACATTGGTTTTAGACAGTCCGGTCGTTGGCCGTGCCAAACCCGGCCCCAGTTTTGTCCTGTTAGTTTTGCCTCACTTTTATGTGGGAAACGCTAATTTTGGGCAAAATCCAAGTCATGCAAGCTTATCCAAACCTTATCTTTGACCTTGGTGGGGTCATTATCAACCTCGACTTTGCCAAGATGACCCACTTGTTCAGCCGATTGAGCGGGAAAGATTTTGCCGATCGCTATGCCCACCACCAGCAGTTGGCTTTCTTTGACGATTTTGAGACCGGCCGCATTGAGCCGGAAGAATTTCGGGATCAATTGCGCCGGGTACTGGGCCTCAGCCCTGCCCAGGCCCCAGATGGGATCATCGATCACCACTGGAACGCCATCTTGCTCGACATCCCAGCCGAAAGAATCGCCCTACTGCAAACATTGGCCAAAACCAACCGAATCTTTTTATTGAGCAACACCAATGCGATCCACAAAACCGCTTTTGACCATATTGTGCGCCAGCAGCACGGCCTGCCCAACCTCGATGTCCTGTTTGAGCAAAGCTATTATTCTCATCTCGTCCATAACCGCAAGCCGGCAACCAGCATTTTTCAACGGGTCATTGATGAAAATGCCCTCAATCCCCAAGAAACTTTATTTATCGACGATACCATCCGTCATGTGGAAGGAGCCAGAAAAACTGGGCTAAATGCTTTCCATCTGGTGCCCCCCACCACAGTGATCGACCTGTTTGCCAACTAGCCCTGCTTTCCATTCCTTCCCGATTTTTTAAACGAATACCATGCGAAAATTTCTACTTTTTTATTTGATGGCCGGGCTTACCTCTACTTTGTTGGGGCAAAAAAAGAACGATACCTACGTGTACCAGATGCGGCGGGCCAATGGGCCGATCAAGGTGGATGGGCAACTCGCCGATCCTGCTTGGGATCAAGCCCAAGTGGCCAAGGATTTTTGGCAGATCCAACCCCTGGACACGGGGCGGTCGATCAGCAAAACCGAAGTGCGGATGCTCTACGACGAGCAAAACCTCTATGTGATCGCGGTCTGCTACCAAGCCAAGCCCGGGCCTTACGTGGTGGAATCGCTCCGGCGCGACTTTGCTTTCAACCGCAACGATAATTTCTTTATTGCCCTTGATACTTTTGATGACCTGTTCAACGGTTTTACCATTGGTTCCAACGCTCAAGGTGCCCAGTGGGACGGCCTGATTACGGCGGGCAGCAGCGCCAACCTGAGCTGGGACAACCGCTGGCGCTCCGAAGTGCGCAACGATGATGAAAAATGGGTGCTGGAAATGGCCATTCCCTTCAAAACCATTCGTTACAAGGCGGGCATTACGCGCTGGGGCATCAATTTTTGTCGGCTGGATCTCAAAGCCAACGAAAAATCGGCTTGGGCACCAGTGCCCCGGCAGTTTCCCAGCCTCACCCTGGCCTACACCGGAGTGATGCAATGGGACGAGCCACCCCCCAAACCCGGTACCAACATTTCAATTATCCCCTATGTGGCGGCCAGTGCCGTGCGCAACCACGAACGTGGCGAGGCGGGCCGCCAGCGCTTTGACGTCGGGCTGGATGCCAAAGTGGCTGTCACTTCCTCCCTCAATCTTGATTTGACCATCAACCCCGATTTTTCGCAAGTGGAGGTGGATCGGCAACTAGTCAACTTAGATCGCTTTGAACTCTTTTTTCCTGAACGCCGCCAGTTTTTTCTGGAAAATGGTGATTTGTTCGCCAATTTTGGGTATTCCACCATCCGGCCCTTTTTTTCCCGGCGGATCGGGCTCAATGCCCCCATTCGCTTTGGGGCCCGCTTGAGCGGCAAGATTGACAAGAATTGGCGCATCGGGGCCATGACCATGCAAACGGGCCGCAACTCAGCGGGCCTATCCCCCCAGAATTTTGGCGTATTGGCCCTCCAGCGGCAAATCTTTGCCCGTTCCAATATCACCGGATTGTTGGTCAACAAAGAAACGATTGATTACAATTCCAACACCCCTTCGGCAAGCGTCACCCGTTTCAACCGCACGGCGGGCTTGGAGTATAACCTGCTCTCGGCCGACAACCGCTGGGTGGGGAAAGCGTTTTACCTGCGTTCCTTTGGCCCCGAAACCAGCCACCGCGACCAAGTGATCGCCGCCAATTTGGCCTATAACTCCCGGCACCTGACCGCCAGTGCCCAGTACGAGCACGTGGGGGCCAACTACCGCGCCGAAGTGGGATTTGTCCCCCGTTTGGGCTATCACAGCCTAAACCCGCAAGTGGGCTACCTGTTTTTTCCCAAATCGAAGACCATCGTGAGCCACGGGCCATTGGCGGGCAGCACAGCCTACTTGGATCGCAAGGGAAAATATACCGAAAACGAGACCTTTCTGGCCTACCGGGTCAACTTTCTGAACCGGAGCGATCTTGTGGTCTGGACGGGCTACAATTACGTGAAATTGCTCAATGCTTTTGATCCCACCAATTTTGTGGGCGACACCCTGGCCCGGGGCACCGAGCACCAATGGCGCAGCGCGGGCTTCGATTTCAATTCCAAGCCCCAAAGTGTGTTCACTTTCTCCCTCAGCGGCCGGTTTGGCGGGTTTTACGCCGATGGCAAACGGCTGCGGGTCGCGGGGGAAATCGGGTACCGGTTTCAGCCCTACGCGGCCATTGCCCTGACGGCCAACTACAACCAGATCCGCTTTGGGGATGCCAGCGTGCTGCCCGAGCGGCTGCGCAACCAGCAATTTGATTTCTGGCTGGTTGGCCCCAGGATCGATGTGACCCTGACCAACAAGCTATTCCTCACCAATTTTATGCAGTATAACAACCAACTGCAGAACATCAACCTCAACATCCGTTTGCAGTGGCGCTACAGCCCCGCCTCCGATTTGTTCTTGGTCTACACCGACAACCATTTTTCGGACAACTGGCTGATCCGCAACCGGGCACTGGTGTTCAAATGGACCTACTGGTGGAATGTGTGACGTGGTAAATCAACGAGCAGTAATTCCCCATTGCCCCCACTTTATTGCAACTCACCGACAAATCCCTACCAGTTGCCGAAGGTCATTTTTTGGTTGCACTTTGTTGTAATACATTTGTATCAAGTCAAAGGAAAAGCTGGTTGTGCAGAACGGTTTAATCTCCGCTGCCGCCGCTCCATCCCAAGATTTTATAGTTTTGGTTAGAAATGATGAGGACATAAAGAAGGCCTTGCTTCAGGGCCTTTTTTATTTTTTGTGCCCACCCCTGCCCAACCTTGCCGCCCATCCTTTAGCTACCCTGAAATCGTTCAATCCGACATTTCCCACCCACTCTTTCAAAATGCTGATTTTCAATGCTCAATGATTTTGCGCTAAAAATCATCAAGCATTGAAAATCAATTAGTTATTTTTGTATTGGGGAATATCGGTTCAATGGTCATTGCCGAAGCCAGCCGGTTTTATTGTACCAATATTTTGTGCCTAGTGGTCGTTTTGCCATCAAAAATGAACAAAAGGTAGGTGCCGACCACAGTGGGCGCATCAATGGTTATAGTGGGTTGGTTATTGGCCACTTGGTACTTGCCCCAACTGACCCCCAATAGGTCAATGATCTCGATTTGTATCCTTTGCGCGGCATCAGTTGCGGTCACGATATACAATTTCCCCCCTTTTGTCACTGGGTTGGGGTACGTTTGAGTGCCACTATCATTCTCTCTTTCAGGTTTGACAGCTATTATTTTGGAATATTTGTAGGAGCCGTCCTGATCCACTATTTTTAACAAATAGTAAGATTGATTGAATGTGACTTCGGTGGTAAAATTGTATCTTTGAGTTACACTGCTGTTTCCCGCCGCTCTAACTTCCCCGAGCGACTGCCAATTCAGACCATCTGGGCTGCGCAGCACCTCAAAATGGGCGCTGGATTTTTCCATACCAGTTTGCCAAAAAAGTTGTATTTGGTTGGATCTAACAATCCCAGAAAATGCAATGAGTTCGACTGGTAGCAATGACACGTCATCGTCAATCACGCTGTAGGTCGTGCTAGATTGAATGTTGCCATTACAATCGGCATCGTTGATCACTAAAGGAATGCTGGCTCCCAAAATATTGAAAATTATGGTCTCATTGGTTTCCACCAAAAAATCATCCACAATGGTCAAGCCGATGGGGATACTGGTAGCTGGGGAGCCATCATAATTGCCTGCTGGGATGTTGACGGTAGTTGCAAATGAATAATCGGTGCCACCGCCAGTTGCAGTGCCGCCAGCTGTGCCAATGGTGACAATGGCCCCGCCCACTGGAATAGTGCCATTTATCAACAGCCTAGGACGGCTAACAGTGTTTTCTATCGCGGAATAAGTTGGCGCGGCAAATTCTACCAAAGGGTTCAATCCCAACACTTGGATATTATCGATAAAGTTGCCAACAGTCGGGTCGTTACTGGCAGTTGTGCCTGGACTGAAGGTGAACCTCACTGATCCGTTTGGCCCTGTATTGGTCACAGTGCCCGTATAATTGACCCAGGCCGTGTTACCAGAACTGATAGTACGACTTGAAAGCACGGTATTACTGGCATCGGTGATGGCTAAAAACATTTCATCTGTACCACTGCGGCCTCGGTGCCATAGCGACCAAGTCAAGGTCTCACCCGAAAACATGCAGATCTCAAAAAACACTGGAGTTCCTCGATCGGCATTTAATTCAATGAATTGATTGCCGCTTTGCGCTGGTACATCAAGGAAGCCGCTGTTCCAAAATTCAACCAAATCGTTCACCACATCAGTGCTTGTGGTGTTAATATCCACCACATTCCATCCCGGAACGCTGCTTTCTGGTACCAAATACCAACATGCAGTGGCTGGACTGCAACTCTGGCGAGGCGGCGAAGGCGATGTGGGAGTGAGCGTGGGCATCTCAAAATCCGAGTTGAACAAAATCCGGCCCGGGGGCTGGGCCAAGGTCGGCCATGACAGCAATAACCCAAATACTAATAAGGCTAAACGATAAAAGTGTTTGTTTGCGTGTAGGACAATTAAAAAAGTCATAGATGAATGCAATAGTAGTGTAGACTCAAAAAATATTAAGGACAGTGGGTTAAAGTATTGTCTCATTGTATGAGTCATTACAGCCAATTTTTAGTCCATAACATAGGGCCATTCAAGCATTACTACCCGAAATGGACGATTGCATTGTAAGAAAAAGTATGCTATTGAACACTTCTGGGCAGTTGGTTTTGTTATCATCCCTTGATTTAGGCGGCAGTTTGTTGAGGTGGATGGTTTTGAGTCGATAAATTCATGATTAGCTCATTGGTTCATCTATCTATTTTTGCGGAAATCTTAACGGTAAGATATTTGGCTTTTTCACTGCTTGTAAGGTTCGGGGCAAGATAATGCCCGCTGCTAAACAATGTGCCAAGTTGAAAAATATGTTGACCTATTGCGATGGTTAAGCATCTTTATTTTCAACAATTTGCCCTTTTTGCCCCCGGCCCAATTTTGGGCGAACATAAATTTCGTTTTCCGGTTCCAAACCACTATACTTGTGTAGGCCAAACTGTGGCCCATTGAACACCGTGGCCATTATCAGCAAAAAGAAACAAGCCTATAAGATCGGGGAAAAACTCCAGCGGTTTTTGCATAAATATGGCCGGGAGATTGCCATTCCATTGCAATACCGCGACTTGAGCCGCTATATCAGCGCGACCAACCTCTATGACCGCCACGGCGCGGACACCCTTTGGTTGAGTGTCTATTATTCACCCGGCGATCAAGAATATATTTTCAGTAGTTTAAAACGGATCTACGCCCAGTTGAAGATCAGTGGCAACCTGTCGGTCATCGATCACCTGTACGTAGATCGCATCGACGTGTGCACCTACGGCAACACCCGCCCGTTTCGGGTTCGGATTGTCAATAAAATAAATGACAACTTTGATTATTTTTATGTAAAAGTGGCTGATGCCTCGCGCATCTATGGGCTGGAGCTTGAAGACATCCTCTCGCCCAACCGGGTGCGCTACCTAGTGTACAAAGACACCTTGATCGAGGAGCACATCATTGGCATTCCCGGCGATCAGTTCATCCGCGATCACTTGCCAACGGCCAATAAAATCAGGATTGCCAAGGAATTTGTCAAATTTAATGAACGCTGCTTCATTCGCTTGCTGGGGGACATGCACTCTAGCAACTTTGTGGTGGATTCTACCCCCGATTTTGAGGAAGTCCATTACCGGATCCGGGCCATTGACTTTGATCAACAAAGCTACGAAGGGCGCAAAGCCATTTACCTGCCCCAATTTTTCAAACAAAACAATCCCATCCTCACCTTGGGGTTTGAGGTGCTCACCCCGGAAAGTGTGCAGCAGTACCAACTCGAGGAGCGGGCCTTAATGATCAACCGGCTGCGCACTTCGCGCCATGTGCTGGGCGACATCATGGCCGTGTTGCTCATAGATGAAATAGCCCCGATGGAGAGCGTGGTACGCCTGCGAAGCGAGTTGGCGGCCCACTATGGTCGTGACGAGTTTTTACGGTGCAAATCAATGGGCGATGTGCTGCGCACCAGCCTAAAGCAATTGTTTCGCTAACTGGGGCAGGTTTGGGCGCTAAATTCGGCGGCAATGCGGGCCGCGATTGCCTGCATTTCATCGCCCGAGAATTGGAGCTTAGGCCGCGAAAAGTCCAGATCGTGCGGGCCGAGCAGCGGGATCAGGTGGATATGCACGTGGGGCACTTCCAGCCCCATCACCGCCAAGCCCACGCGCAGGCAAGGGACGGCGGCCCGGATGGCGGCGGCCACTTGCTTGGCAAAAATGAACAGGCCGGTGTAAGCAGCATCGTCCAGATCGAACACATAGTCCACCTCCTTTTTGGGAATCACCAGCGTGTGGCCCGCGTTGACCGGGCTGATGTCCAAAAAAGCAAAATAGTGGTCGGTTTCGGCCACTTTGTAGCTGGGGATTTCCCCATTTATGATTCGGGTGAAAATACTGGGCATGGGCAAGACTGGCTAGAATGCATAAAAAACAAGTTCAATATTACGCAAAGCCAGCTAATTTTCCGTATTTCGCTTCAACAAAACAAGGTTGATGGTTTTGGCCGGGTTCCTTCTCGGTAAAAAGCACAAGCTATTGAGACCAATGAGAAATCCAAAACCCTGGTTTTAGTAACTTGGTCGCCTCTAACAACTTACCACCTGACCAAATTGATGGTTTTGCGGGGCTGTGCGCAGTGGAATCGGTTGGAGATGGGGCCTGTTGGGCTGGTTGGGTCAACCAGTGGCGAGATTCCCGCCATAGCCGTTCGGGTAGGCTATTTTCGGTCAAGCAAAACTGCAAAATCGTAATGTTGAGGCAGAGAAATAACAAGCGCAGGAGTTTCATGATCCCTAAATTGATTTAAAGGCAGACGAAACTATTGTTTGACGAGTTGCCTTTTGGGAGACAAATATTTAATTTTCCTGAAAAAACATAATTTATTCTTGTTAGCGTTATATTAAAAAGCCAAACTTTATTTGCCTATGAAAGCATGGATCCGTCCCTTATTGTTGAGCATGATGCTCGCCGTGGCAACTTCCATCAGTGCAGAAGCCCGCGCCGGCTTGATCAAGCCTTCCAGTTGGGCCGCTGTCCCGGGCGACAGTTTGGCGGCCAAGACCTCGCTGGGCGATCGGGTCCTGCAGTTTGCCCAAAAGTACCTAGGCACACCCTACGTGTATGCGGGCAAGGATGGACGGGGCTTTGATTGCAGTGGTTTTTTATACTTTGTTTACAAAAATTTTAGCATCGCGTTGCCTGCTTCGTCCGGTGCCTACCGGGCAGTGGGCCGCGAGATCCGTTTGCAGGATGCCCGCCCCGGCGACGTAATGGTGTTCACCGGGACCAATTCGGCCATCCGCCAGCCGGGGCACGTGGGCATTGTGTACGAAAAAATGGGGGAGGACATCCGGTTTATTCATTGCTCATCGGCCAAAAACACCAACTGCGTTACCTATAACGTGCTTTCCCAGCCTAACTATACCCGTCGGTTCCTCAAAGTGGTGCGGGTAATTGAATAGAGTTTGTCGAAAATTCCCAAGTCCTTTTGCCGATTTGCAGCGGGCGCACCACCAAGCAGTTCTGGTCATTGGCAAAGCGATGGGCGAGATAGGCAATACCCATTTTTCTCCAATTTGCCCTACCTTTGCAACCTAAGGTGATCATTGAGCCAAGCGTCGTCCGGTCTTTTCGCGCATGGGGTCAGCGTAGCCTCCCACTATTCTTATGCAACCATTAGTAATTTCATGCAACTGATTGACGGCAAGCTAGTTGCCCAACTGGCTAAAAACGAAATGGCGGCGGAAGTCGCCGAGATTCTGGCCCAGGGCGGCAAGATCCCCCATTTGGCCGCCATATTGGTGGGCAATGACGGGGCCAGTGAAACCTATGTGGGCAGCAAGGTACGGTGTTGCGAAGAGGTGGGGTTTCGGTCCACCCTGTTGCGCTATCCCGAAACGTTGAGCGAAGCCGAGCTATTGGCGGTCGTAGAGCAACTTAACCAAGACCCGGAGATCGACGGGTTCATCGTCCAACTGCCCTTGCCCAAGCATATTTCTGCCGAGAAAATCATTTTTGCCATTGATCCGCGCAAAGATGTAGATGGGTTTCATCCGGTGAATGTGGGTAGAATGGTGCTCAATGCCCCGACTTATCTGCCCGCTACCCCTTTTGGCATTTTGCAACTGCTGGCGCATTATCGGATCGAGACCAGCGGCAAACACTGCGTGGTAGTGGGCCGGAGCAATATAGTGGGTTTGCCGATGAGCATTTTGATGGCCCGCAATACCTACCCTGGCAATTGTACCGTCACGCTCACCCACAGCCGCACCCGCAATTTGCGGGAGGAGACCCTCCGGGCCGATATTTTGATCGCTGCCCTGGGCCGGCCCGGTTTTGTCACGGCCGACATGGTGAAGCCGGGCGCAGTGGTGATCGATGTGGGCATTACCCGCGTGCCCGATGTCAGCAAAAAATCGGGGTTTGCCCTCAAAGGGGATGTAGACTTTGAGTCAGTCGCTCCCAATTGCAGTTTTATAACGCCTGTTCCTGGCGGGGTCGGCCTAATGACCGTCGCCTCCCTGCTTCGCAATACGTTGTTGGCGGCCAAAGGGGGGCTATAAGCAACAACACTTGGCGGTATCTGATAAAGTTGGTTGTCAGCCCACGACGTGGAGCACTATTGGGTGTGTATGCTTTGGTGGCCAATAGATTGAATATTTTTTTGCCAATCAATAACGTGGAGAAATTTCTCGCTGGGCAAAGTCTATAACTTTCGTCAACCGAAGGAAGCCAAGCCCTACTGTGCCAATAGAAAAGTCGACCGGCTCACGACTCGGGTATCACAAGCGTGGGAATTTGATATAGCGGCTTGGCTGGGAGAAATAGAAAGGGATAATACGAATTAAGGGGTGGCAAAAGACCAAATTATTTGCTTGCCTCGTCTGCAATACGCTCTTCCCTCACCAACCCATTTTTCTCAAAAAGGCTTTTTACACCAGCATAAAAACGCTCATGATCAAAGTTTTTCATGCGCATTTTTTTGTAAAGTAGGATAGAATTGAGGAAAAGCCTAGCCATCATTGCTTTTACTTCTTCGGGCGTAGCGGCCATGACCTCAAAGTAGTCGAGCTTGTGTTGGAAATCCAAATAGCGTTTTTGCCTATAAAAGCGGTGATGTTCGGTGTGAACTTTTGATTTGGCAAGTGAATCAAAAACACAAAAAATAGGTAATCAATCTCATCTCTATAACTTTTGAGGTTGAGGTGTTCGTTTAATAATTCTTCTACCGCTTGATAACAATCGACAGATTTTTCTTCTGAAATTTCGTGCAAAGTCTGCGACTTTGCACCAGAAATAAGCGAAAGTCCGTGACTTTCGGCAGCCGAGTACAGCTAGGCCCTGTTGTGCCAACAGAAAAGTCGGCTGGCTCACTGCTCGGGATCGCGGGGGGGGGCAGGCCGCCGCGATTTCAATTGGTGGACCGAAGTGCGGTGGTCGGCAATGGTGACTCCCTGGATCAGATAAAGCCCCACCCCGAAGAAAACCACCAACAGCAACGCCCCGTTGCGCATGTCACCGGTGAGTTGGGTCAAGATGCCAAAGAAGGCCGTCCCAAAAACAATGGACAATTTTTCCATCACATCATAAAAGCTGAAAAAGGAAGCGGTATCGTGCGTGTCCCGGGGCAGGAGCAGGGCATAAGTGGAGCGCGCCATGGACTGGATGCCGCCCATCATCAACCCCACGATGGCGGCCAAGCCAAAGAACTGGGTCTTGTCGGTGATGATGAACGCTATGACGCACACACAGATCCACACAATGAGCATAGCGTGGATCGTGGATATGTTGCCTTTGCTTCCCGCGGTTTTGGCAAAGGCCCAAGCCCCCGGAATGGCCAACAATTGGATCAACAATATGGTGGCCACCAACTCGAGGTCAGTCAATTTTAGTTCCACTTTGCCGAAGGTGGCCGCCAAGAGCATAACCGTCTGGACACCAGTGCTGAAACAAAAAAACGCAAAAAGGTAACGACGGGCACCGGGCAGCTTTTTGAGCATCCGCCACACATTTCCCAGCTCAACAAAGCCTTTGGTGAGCAAGTTGCCGGAGCGGGTTTGCTCCTGCAACTTGGGGGGCAAGCCGCTAAAACTGTATAGACCAAACAAGAGCCACCAAGCCCCAACGGCGACAAAACTGGCCCTTTGAACGACTAGATCGCTCTTGAACCCGAAAGTAACGGGATTGGCAATGACGGCCAAGCAAACGACCATCAACAGGACGCTGCCGATGTACCCGAAGGCATAGCCTTGGGCACTCACTTCATTAAAGCGTTCTTTTTTAACGATTTCTGGCAGGTAGGAATTGTAAAAAACCAAGGCCCCGGTGTAGCCAATATTGCCGATGGTGAAGGCCAAAATACCAAACCAGACATTCTTCCCCTCAAAAAAGAACAAACTCATGCACGCTAGGCTGCCCACATAGGTGAATACTTGCATGAAGAATTTCTTTTTATCGCCATAATCGGCAATGCCCGACAAGATGGGCGACAAGATCGCTGCAAAAAGATAAGCGAATGACAGTGAAAATGAATAAAGAGCCGAATTGTTGATCAGGTTTCCCCCTATTGGCACCAGCCCGTCCTTGAAAGCGGCCGTGGTCACGTTGGTGTAATAGGCAGGAAATAGGGTTGAGGTAATCACCAAGTTGTAGGCCGAATTTGCCCAGTCGTACATGCACCAAGCCGTAATTGTTGCTTTATTGTCCTTCTGCATCTAAAAAATATTACCAGTTTGCCACAGTTTTGTTGAAAATATCCAGGATTACTTGGTCAAAAATGGTGCGGATCAATTCCTGCTCGACTTCTGATAAGTTGCGACCTTGCGCAAAGTCCTGAAAGAAGGAAAATTCTTGTTCAAAGCTTTGGGTATCGTCTTTGGAATTAACATAGTTGACCTTGATCGAGATGGTAAGCCGTTGTTGGCCAGCTAATTGAGCAAACTGGGTGCCATCTTGTCCCGGCTGGGAGACGGTGCCAGCGGTTGGGGCCACGGGCGACACATCATACCTGACAATGGTGCCACTGAAGGACAAGTCGCCGTTGTCCTTGACCAAGGCCAGACGGGTGTTGCGCATGAAATACTCGCGCAGGTCCTCGGTAAACCGCAGGCCAAGATTGGCGGGGCCGGCGGCCACATCGGCATAAAAAGTTTCCATGGACATGGTCTTGATCACCGTGTAGTCGATCACCCCGCCCTGAAAAGTAAAACTGGGGCGCTGGGAGCAAGCCAAGGTCAATACACAAATCAACCCCCAAAGACTATTCCTCATCAATTTCATATTGCTTGATTTTACGGTAGAGGGTACGTTCGGAAATTCCCAGGTCTTGGGCTGCATATTTTCGTTTGTTGTTGTTTTTCCGCAAGGCTTTGAGAATCATTTCCTTTTCTTTTTTTTCCAGCGAAAGGTTGTCCTCCTCAACTTCGTGGTGGGTGATGTCCTCCACTTTGGTGTCATAGTAAACTGTTTCGCCATTGTCTTGGTTGGTGCTCTTGGGCGAAATCATCAGCGAACTGGCTTCGGGCCGCTCGGCGGGCCGGCCGTGGAAGTTGGAAAGCGGCGAGGTGGTGCTCTCTTCGTCCAAGTTGCGGAACAGCCCCTTGTGCTCTTGGATCACGGAACTGCCCTCGTGCTCGTTCTGCAATACCTGCAACATCAATTTTTTTAGTTCGGTCACATCGCGGCGCATGTCAAACAATACTTTGTAGAGCAATTCCCGCTCTGAAATGTCCTCTTTGCCACCATTGGGCAACAGGGCGGGCAGGTAGCTGTCCTGGGCTTGGGGCAAATATTTGGTCAACATTTCGGCGTTGATATCACGCGAGATCTCGAGCACCGATACCTGTTCAGCAATGTTTTTCAGTTGGCGGATATTGCCCGGAAAGCGGTAGCGGAGCAGCAAGGTCTTGGCCTCTTCAGACAAGTTGACCGACTTGACGCGGTATTTTTCGGCAAAATCATTGGCAAATTTGCGAAAAAGCAGTTCAATATCGCTTCCCCGCTCGCGCAAGGGGGGAATATAGATGGGCACGGTATTGAGGCGATAATAGAGATCTTGCCGAAATTTGCCCTTGTCCACGGCTTTGGCCAGATCTACATTGGTGGCGGCCACCACCCGCACATTGGTTTTTTGTACTTTGGATGATCCGACGCGGATGAAGTCGCCGTTTTCCAGTACGCGCAGCAAGCGGGCTTGGGTACCCAGCGGCATCTCGCCGATCTCGTCCAGAAAAATAGTGCCGCCATCAGTTACTTCAAAATAGCCCTTGCGCGCCTCCGAGGCTCCAGTGAACGATCCTTTCTCGTGGCCAAAAAGCTCCGAATCAATGGTGCCTTCCGGGATAGCCCCGCAATTGATGGCAATGAAATGGTTGTGTTTCCGGGTACTGAGGTTATGAATGATCTTGGAGAACGACTCTTTGCCACTGCCGCTCTCGCCCGTGATGAGCACGGTCATCTCGGTGGGGGCCACTTGCGAGGCCACTTGGACTGCATAGTTGAGGGCTGGTGAGTTCCCAATAATGCCAAATCGGAGCTTGAGTGCCTGAATATCCACTACTGACATATTAAAAGGAGAACGGTTCGGTTTGGGAACAAAGTTAAGCAAAAGGACCACAAGTGTGACAAAATGGCACACTTGTGACCGTTAAAAAAAGCCAAAAAAGATTAGTGGTTGAGCACAAGGCGGGTATTGAGCACTTCCTTGCCAACCACGAGCTGCACAATGTACACGCCCCGGGCGTAATCTTTGAGCGAGATGGGATAGTCGCGTTGCAATACCGATTCATCCTCGTAGGCCAATACCAATTGGCCGATCACGTTGTACACCCGCACGGAGACCCGGCTAAACTGGCCAAGGGTGATGCTGATGTTGACATTACCGTCAGAAGGGTTGGGTGTCACCCGGAAATTGTGGATCACGGTGGGGGCATTGGCCAAAACGACGGGCAGTTCCATGACCTGATAGATTTCGCAGCCTTGGGCGTTGCGCACGGTCAGCTTGACGCGATATACCCCCGGCAGGTTGTACCTTACATTGGCTGTCCGGCCATTGACTTTGAGGCCATTGCCCAAATCCCATTCCCAACTGGCCGCATTGCGTTCACCCGCTTCAAAGAAAAGGCTGTCATTGACCACTACCCCGGCCGGGCCAGTACGGAAAGTAAAATCGGCCGAAATGCGATCCACTTTGATCGTTACTTCCACGGCCTCACTTTCGCCAATGGAGTCGGTTTGGGTTACAAAGACCGTTCTGTCCTGATAAAGTGCCCCAATGTTCCAGACCATTCCGCTGGCCGCCATTTGGCTGGGTGGCCGAGTGCTGTAGAACCGAAACGGCCCATTTCCCTGGGGAACGAGCACTATTTCTTTGCCGGGGCAGGTGCGAAAACCCTGGATCACGGGCAACGGGGTGACATGTCGCACCTGCACGATTTTGGTAAGCGTGGCCACACAGCCCTCGGCGGAACGCAAGGTAAGCGAAACTTGATAAGTGCCCGGCCGGCGGTAAGTATGAGCGGGGTTGGCCGCATTGCTTCCGAACGAACCATCGCCAAAGGCCCATTCATAGGTAACCATTGGAGTGTTCGGGCCTTGAAAACGGATTTCGTAGCCCGCGCCCGCCCCAAAAGTAAAATCGGGGCTAAGAATGGTCACATTGATGACTACCTCGCGATAGGCACTCTCGACAATGGAATCAGCATTGGTCACATACAAGCGCATGGACTGCGCTGGGACAAAACGATACTCCCTACCCGTAAAAACCGGTTGGGCCAAGGTAGGGGAAGTATAAAAATTGAACCGGGAGCCGTTCATCGGGCGCACGATCGCGCTGTTGCCCTGGCAAAGTGCAACTGGGCTGGCTACCACTGGAGTCGGGCCGCGCCTCCCCACCCTAAAAGTGCGGGTGGTGCTGTCGGTGCAGCCCAAAATATCGGTCACTTTTAGTTTGACCGAATACACGCCCTGCGCTTGGTACATGTAGGTGAAACTTCGTCCGGTTTGACGGCGGCCATTGCCCAGATCCCATTCCCAGCGCACTAGGTCAAAATTGGCGGTGCTTTTGTCGGTAAAAGTGATTTGGTCGTAAATAATGGTGTCGGCCTTGGGCGAATAATCAAAATTCGCTTGGAGCTTGCTGCGGTTGAGGTTGACCAAAACCGGCAAACTCTCGATGGCTGAATCGATGTTGGTGATCCACAAGCGGGCAATGGTGGTGTCGGTAAGCGTATAGGAACGCCCGGTGAACACCGGATTGTTGGCGGGTGGGCTGATAAAGAAGCGGAACTGGCTGCCTCCACCGGGGCGGAGCACGACCGGGGCAGTGCGGCACGCATAGATGACCGGCGCAATGACTGGCTGCGGCCCCCGTACGATCCGCACTACTTTTACTTTTTTGTTGAACACCGCCGCACAGCCGGCGCTGTCGGTCATGGTCAGGGTAACAGTGAACAGGCCGGGCCGGGAATAGCTGTGTTTGGGGTTGCGGGTGGTGGCCATGGGGGCGCCATCCCCAAAATCCCAGCGCCAAGCCAATGGGCGGCGGCTCTGATCGCTGAATTGCACCACTGCCGAGTCCACCATGTTGAGTGAATCAACCGAGACGAAACGAGCAGTGGCCCAGCGTGGGGTAAACCGATACGGTAGCACCTCGCTCTCGATCAGGGAGTCGACACTGCTGATGTAAAATTGTTGGGCGGTATCGGCCAAAGTAATGGGCAAAACCGAACCAGTGGCCACTGGTTCTGACACTTGGGGTGCCCGGTAGAACCGGAAACGCTTGCCGTTGGTCGGTTGGATAAACAAAGCCGGCTGGCTGGCGCAAATTTCTGCGGGCACGTTGGGCATTGGTCCCCGTGAGGAACGAGGGTCGAGGAACAGTTCGGCTTGTTGCGTGGCGGCCTGCAAGTCGGCCAAGCTGCTGGCCCCGGCCACAATAAAGGTGATGCGCCGCTTCTCGCCCCGGCGGAAATTGTTCAACCTAGTGCCAACCACTTGGGCCACATCGCTGCCCTGCGGCCCGCCCACTTGGCTGTTGGCAATGCCGCTGGAAAGGGCGATGTTCTTTTCGGTGGTGGAAAAACCATCGGTATAATTGATGGGGCCGCTGGTTTGTCGTTTATCGATCCCATAATAGGCCGTTCCGTTCCCCAAGATCTTGATGCCCATGAAACGGGTGTTGGCCTGATTGGTCACGTAACCGGTCTTGGTTGCCCGATCCCAAAGTGCGCGATCCTTGGTACCATCCAAGTCCCAATCGGCAAATAGGCCGACGAGCAGGCTGTCCATGTCCCCGTTGCCAATGTTGGTCACATCGTAATGGACTATGAAATAAGTGTGGTTTGGGGTGTTGGTTCGCCCATAGATGCGCTGTTCCACAAACACGCCAATTCGGTTGGCAATGGTGGTATCGGCAAAAGCGGAATAAGTGCCGATGTGCTGAATGCCTTTTTGTTCGATCCGAATGTTGCGCACGGGGACGAAATCACCGGATTTGCGGCCGGGCGAGCTGTACACGCTGTTGGACACGGCTTCATTGCCCAGCCCGATCAGCAAGCCGGCATCTTGCAGCACGGGCTGGTTTTCGTACCGGATGCCCAGTCCTTGTTTGTTGGCCTCATCCACAAAGCCCAGTCGGCCATTGGCCCCCGAAGTGAGTGAAAATTTGTTGATCTGTAAATCCAAGTGATCGGGTGCAGCCTGGACGAAGAAGTATTGGTAATCGGTGTAGCTGGCATCAGAAAATCCCAGTCGGAACAGGATCATCGCGCCGGGCGGGGTATCGGAGCTTAGGCGGATTCGGAAGGGTGCCCGCTGATTGCTCACCGAATCCATCGTGCCCAAGGGGCCCAGTCCAAAATCGCCCTGCATCACGGTCGCGTATGGCGAAGTGGTGGAGAGTTGGACCCGGGCAGCACTGGTACTGGGTTTCAGATAATTGATAAAACGGGCATTGATCATCAGGGTATCGCCGGTAAAGGCATATTCCCCAAAACGGTTGGTGACCGTATGGGATTTTAGGCGGATGGATTGGGCGGTATTGCGCTCTTGCAAGGCCCGCAAAACGTTCAGCCTTCCCTTGCCCAGCATTTCTTGGAAAGGGGCATTGGCGGCCACTCCATATACATTGTCGGCCGTGGCCCGCAGCAGTTCCCCCACTTGCAAGGCTTTGAGTTCTGGGTACTTGGCCATGATCAGTCCCGCGGCCCCGGCCACATAGGGAGCGGCAAAGGAAGAGCCCTGCAAATTGAACTGGTAGTTGATCGGCGTGGGCGAAGTGGTGGAAACAATACCCGGGGCCAGCAGATCGATAAACCGGCTGTAAATCCCGTCGGCCAGCCGGGCATCATTGAAGTTGGAGCCCCCCACTGAAATCACATTGTCGTACGAAGCCGGATAAACATTGTCTTCCCGGCCGGTCGCGCCGTTGCCATTGCCCGAAGCAGCGACAATCAACACATTTTTTTGGAGGACGGCATAGTTGATCACCTCCTGCTGCCAGCGCAGGGGCTGGCTCAAATTGTAAGCGTAGGAAATATTGATAATGCTGGCTTCATTATCGGCTGCATACCGAATGGCTTGGTAAATGTGGGTGGCATCGAAGCGCAACCGTTTATCAACCACTTTGAGGGGCATAAAACGACAGTTGTAGCCCACGCCGGCCAGTCCGATCCCGTTGTTGGGGGTGGCACTGGAGATGCCCGTGACCCAAGTGCCATGTGGGCCCGCATTGAGGTTTTGGCCATTTTCCCGGTCGGCGAAATCATACCCGACCGAGTCATCGACATAACCGTTCCGGTCATCGTCCACCCCGGCTTGGCCAAAACGCTCCGCCCGGTTATAGTACACCCGATCTTTGAGGTCTGGGTGGGCAAAGTCGACCCCGTCATCGATAATGGCGATCACGATGCTCGGATCACCCTTACTGATTTCCCACGCGGCGGGGGCCTTGATCATGGTGTGGCCCCAAGTCTTGTCAGCCTCGGCGTTGAGCCAGGGGTCATTGGGCAGGCTGGTTGGCCCACCAGTTGGTTTGGCATACGGTACCGGCTCTACATAGACCAGTCGCGGGTCTTTGCGCAGCTCATGAAGGGCGCGCTCCAGGTTTACTCCGGGGAACAGCCGCAGTTCAATCAGCGCGGACAATGGGTGGGGCGAAGTCAAAACGGGAAAGAGTGGGGCCACTTCCTTGACCAGTGCGGGGGCAAAGTCCAATTTGGAAACCCCAAAATGGGGCTGGGGATTGCGCAATTTGGCCACCAACTTGCCGGGCACAAAGGTGGACGGCGCTGGCTCACCCAGCCCCAAAGCGGGAGCGAACTGGGCCAATGCCGAAACAGTGGGCAATAAAATTACACAAAGGTGGCGTAAAAAGGATTTCAATTGGTTGTGTTGGTTTGGTTGTTTGGGATGTGCATAACGTCACTGTAACGGCGATTAACGGGCCGGTGGCTCAGCTATATTCTTTGGTCTGGGCCAACCTGTACCACCTGTAACGCTTGGCCGAACTTTGTTATTTTACTTTCCAAAAGTAAATTTACTTATAAATATCGAACTTCGCGTTTATTAACCATGATTTAACGTACCCCAAGGCAAATGGAAGTAGTCATCATTGGCGGGGGAGCCGCAGGTTTTTTTGCGGCCATCCATTGCGCGTTGGCCAATACCGATGCAACGGTCACCCTTGTTGAACGTACCTCCAAGCTGCTGGCCAAGGTAAAAGTTTCGGGCGGGGGGCGTTGCAACGTCACCCATGCTTGTTTTCAAGTGTCCGAAATGAGCAAAAATTACCCACGCGGCGAGAAACTGATGAAAAAAGCCTTGGGCCAGTTCATGACCACCGACACCGTGCGCTGGTTTGAGGATCGGGGAGTGCCGCTCAAGGCCGAAGCTGATGGGCGGATGTTCCCCGTCTCTGACAATTCACAAACGATCATTGACTGTCTGGTGCACCAAGCCCGACAAGCAGGTGTGCAGATTGTCACCAATTGCCCGGTTGAGGCCATTGCCCAAACCCCCACTGGTTTTCTCTTGACGATCAAAGACCAAAAAGGGTTGCACTATGACCAAGGGTTGCTTGCCACGCCCCAATCTGTGGCCGTTAAGGACCAAATACGCTGTAATCGACTCATTGTGGCCTCGGGGGGCAGCCCCAAGGCCAGCGGCATGGATTGGCTCAAAGCCCTCGGCCACCAGGTTGTCGCGCCAGTGCCGTCGTTGTTTACTTTCAATATGCCGGCCAATCCCATCACAGCCCTCATGGGCGTGAGCGTGCCCCAAGTGCGGGCCAAAATCGTGGGCAGCAAGTGGGCGCAGGAGGGGCCGCTGCTCGTCACCCACTGGGGTATGAGCGGGCCGGCCATTCTCAAGCTCTCGGCGTGGGGTGCGCGCGACATCGAGCAGGTGGATTATCAGTTTGCGGTACAGATCAACTGGTTGCCCAGTTGCCCCGAGGATACGCTCCGGCAAAACCTGGGCCAGTACAAGATCAGTTTGGCCCAGCGCCAGCTCGGCAACCGCAACCCGTTGGAATTGCCCGCCCGCCTGTGGGATTTTTTGTTGAAAAAGGTGGAAATACTCCCCGAAAAGCGTTGGGTCGAGCTGGGGAAAAGCGAGATGAACCGGCTGATCAACGTCTTGACCAACGATGTGTACCCAGTGGATGGCAAGACAACTTACAAAGAAGAATTTGTGACTTGTGGGGGAATCAGCCTCGATCAAATCGACCCGGCCACGATGCAGAGCAAAGTATGCCCCGGCCTTTATTTTGCTGGTGAGGTACTGGACGTTGACGGCATCACGGGAGGCTTTAATTTTCAGGCTGCGTGGACCACCGGGTATTTGGCGGGCCAAGCGGCAGCCAAGTAAAACCCCCCTGCCAAAGTGGATGGGTATTATTGGCAAGAGGGGATTTAATGCTTATAATTTGCTGCCTTTGGCCATTGCCCCGATCAGAGTATCGGTGATAATTTTGGAAATGCCCCCACCAAGCGCTTGGTTAAGACTGCCCAACGGTAATTTTTGCATCAATTGGCCCATCAGATCGTTTTGGAGGCTAGTCTTGCCTTTTGCATCCAACTCGATTCCCTTGTTGGGGTCGCTGATCGCGGCGGCTTGGTTCTGGCTGAGCACTCCGGCCAAAATGGGCCCCAGCGAGCCCAGCGCCGAGGTGATGAGGGTTTTTTCCATTTCCTCGCCCAAAAATGGCAAGTCCACCGAAGCATTGATTTTATCGGCGATGGAACTGATTTGTTGCTGAGATAACATTGGGGTTGATTTTTGTGTTTAAATCATTGATTTTCGTTGCCAAACTTATTCGGCCACGGCAAATATAAAAATCATTTTTGGGCAAATGCAGTAATATGCTAAAAACTTATCGCCACCTCTTTTTTGATCTGGATCACACCCTGTGGGATTTTGAACGCAATTCGGACGAAACCCTGCTCGAACTGTTTACCGAGTTTACGTTGCACAGTTCGCTCAACTACGAAGCTTTCCGGGCTGAGTTTGCAGTGGTCAACCGCCAATTGTGGCAGCGCTTTGATCAGCACAAACTGGACAAAGAAGGCCTGCGGCAGCTCCGGTTTCAGCTAGTACTGGCCAAATTTGGGATTCAAGACGATGACTTGGCCGAGCAACTGACTGGAGTGTATTTTGCCCGCTGCCCCGCCAAGCCCCACCTGATGCCCCATTCACGGGAGTTGCTCGATTACTTGGCCCCCCGCTATCAATTGCACATTATCACCAATGGGTTTGACGAAGTACAGACTACCAAGCTGAAAAGCGCGGGTATTGACCATTATTTTGACAAAGTGCTCACTTCCGAAAACAGCGGCCACCGCAAGCCCCAGCCCGAGATTTTTGCGCTGGCCCTCGAGTGGGCGGGCGCGGCGCTGCCCCATTCGCTCATGATCGGGGATAATCTGGACACCGATATGGCCGGGGCCATTGCGGCCGGGATGGACTCGCTGTATTTCAACCCGGCCAAGCTGCCCCACCAAAAGGCGGTCACTTTTGAGGTGCATTGCCTGAGCCAGATTGCAGGGCAAATTTTGTAGGGGGAACACCTACCCCAGAACGGCCAATGCCAAGCGATTGCATTCGCAAAAAGTTGAGCGCAAGGCCCTTCGCGGCATCAATTGTTGCGCCCTTTTACCCAACCTAGTCCCGACTACGCCGGGGCCGGACCAATAGAATTGAGGCCACTGGGCGTTCGCCTGTTTTGTCGGAGGGGGAGTTGATAATTTGCCCGTTGATGACCAAAGTAGTTGAGCCGCCACCGTCGAGGTTCAGAGCTTCGTGGGCCCCCAAGCCGAGGAAAATGTCGGTCAGT
>Ga0105045_10000342_pt1 | contig 32502 bp, 33 predicted proteins | sample MAT02_FD_78089 | JGI IMG/M metagenome (GOLD analysis project Ga0105045, IMG submission 78089) | Freshwater microbial communities from Lake Fryxell liftoff mats and glacier meltwater in Antarctica - MAT-02 (megahit assembly) | ecosystem: Environmental > Aquatic > Freshwater > Ice > Liftoff... | reverse complement strand
TTCCTTGAAATAGTTTGCGAAAAGGATAACAAATATTAGAAGCTTCTATAAAAGCTGTAGCCACCTGATAAAGCAATGGTGAGAAGTGATTATAGTTGTTGCTGTCTACCAAAGTTATTCGAAAATTAGGGTTGCTTTTCATACTTGAAATAAAGTTGAGTCCTGCAAAACCACCGCCAACTACCACTATTTTTTTAGTATTTTGTTGCATTGAAATAAAGTTTAGAATCTGTTGATAAATAAAACAATAGGCGTTTATAATTCTTCCAATTATTTGTGCTGCAACGTTAACATATTAGGTTAGCCATTCTATTCTGAATAGTTTGATTGGAAGATTCTGTATTTAAAAAGTGCTACTACTATAGACCCACCGATCCCATTGCCAAGCAATGCCAATATTAGAAACCATAGATAGTCAAATATTGAGATAGTATCTGAATGTAAAAAAGCTCCAAATATCTCAATGTTACCTACAATGCTGTGGTGGAAACCACCAAAACCTATGACACCAGTGACCATCAAAATTAGGAAAATGCGAGCGAGTGAATTCTTGCTGCTGTTAAGTAACCAGTTTAATAAGCCCATTAACCATCCGGCAACTATAGCACTCAAAAAAATAACCCATGCATCATAGTCTAATATATGACTTCCAATTACAACCATCGTTTCATGCGTAAACAATCCTAGATGTGGTGCAAGAAGGCTGATAAAAAGAGTAAATATAATTCCACCAACGATATTGCCGCTTATCACCAGTCCCCAAACTCGTAATAACTCCCAGATATTTCGTTGGCCGTTTAGTACTGGTAGTGCCAATACTGATGTCTGTTCCGTAAAAAGCGCTGACTTTCCTAGAATTACTAATATAAATCCAACAGGATAGACTACGCTGAAAAGTTTGAAAATAGAATCGTCTTGTATCTTACCAGAGAGTAAATAGTGAAGTGTACAGATGAGAAAATAGCTGACTCCTATTTCAAGTCCTGCAATAACAGCACTTAGAATCATCGCTTTATTTTTAATCTTAAATATCTCTTCACCTTCATGAATAACACGGCTCAAGATATCGAGATACTTATTAACCCCACCTACTTTTTTTGATGTTTTCTCTAAATCCTCTTGGTATTTTTCTTGATCTTTATCGTCAGATTTCATAAGTTTATGTATTAAGATTATTAATGTTTTCAGATATATTATCCACGGTTATTTCATCATCTTCCGTTCTCATTTGGATATCTTCTTGGTGTTTTGTGCTTTGATAAAGCAAATAATAACCTAAGAGCCCACTAAATAAAGAGGCTGTTAAAATTCCAATTTTGGCATCTTGAAGAAATATTTTGTCACTAAAAGATAAATTAGCTATAAAAAGAGACATCGTAAATCCGATACCGCAAAGCAGCGAAACCCCTAACAACAATTTCCATATAGCACGCGATCTAGGCATATCTTTAAAGAAGAACGTAACTAGTACCCACACAGAGATTAAAATACCTAGAGGTTTACCCAAAACCAATCCTAAAATAATTCCCCATGTATTTGATGTTTGAAAGGCTTGGCTCAAAACTTCACTATCCATATAAATACCGGCATTCACAAAAGCAAATAGTGGCATAATAAATAAGTAAACAGGACTATGCAGTTTTCGTTCCATACGTCTCAATGGAGATTCCATTTCGCGCAAGGTTTTTTCTAAGTAAAAATGAGCCATTTCATTCGTATAAGAAAGGGTATGTTCTCTGGCTTTTTTGAATTGATTGAGACCTACTTTTGCAAAATCTTGAATCCTTTCTAACTTCCATTCGCGGCGAAGTGGAATGGTAAAAGCTAATATTACTCCAGCTATAGTAGCGTGAATACCCGATGCTAAAATTGCCCACCACAGAAAAAACCCGATAAAGAGATAAGGGGTAAGACGGTTGACTTTTCGATAATTGAGTAGCAAAAGCGCAAGAACACATACACCTGCCAAGCCGAGTGAGTACCAATTAATATGTTCTGTATAAAATATGGCTATAATTAGTATCGCTATGAGGTCATCTACTACCGCAACGGTCGTTACAAAGACTTTCACCCACGATGGTACACGAGATCCTAGCATAGCTATAATGCCAATAACAAAGGCTATATCAGTTGCCATAGGTATTGCCCAGCCATGATTGTATTGGGTATTTTGATTCAAAGCCCAGAATATCAATGCAGGAAATAAGGCACCAGAAATGGCGGCAACTACGGGAAATACTGCCGATCTGAAGGAGTTTAAACTCCCGAATTTTAATTCCCCTTTTATTTCAAGACCTACTAAAAGAAAAAATATGGCCATTAAGCCATCGTTGATCCAATGAATAAGAGATTTTGAAATATTTAATTCTGGAAATCCCATAATAAACTCTAACTCCATAAAGTGAAGGTAGTTATGGCGAAAAGATGTATTTGCAATAATTAAGGCTGCAACAGTAGCTATGATCAACAAAAAACCAGTTGAAGAGTCTTTCTGAAAAAAGTTCCTAAACAATGTAATTGCTCTGTCCATATGTAATTTGAGGTATTGACTTTTATTTTTCATAAAACTTATAAGACATACTTCTGATTCTTAATGATATACACAATTTTTACGATATCGTGCTACTTTACCACCTACTTCCTTTAAACAAAATATTCAACTGTGTCCCTTTAATTTTGGACTTAATGTCTGATTTTTTAGTAGGGAGGTTTTTCGAATCTACCCAGATATGTATAAAAAAGAGATTTGATCTGACCAGTTTCTTCCGCCTTGTTCTTTTCTGAAACATCGATTCTATAAAAATAATTTGAGTAAGGTGTTTTTACCTCAAATGTTTTCTCGATATTATATTCTTTGTATTCAGAGCTTTTGAAAGCATCCATCACAATATTGGGTACTTCGGTTTCATTGATTTCTCTTGCTGTTGCCACAAGTAGCATATCTTTGCTGCCAGAATTTACAACTGCCTCAAATTGCTGATTACCTATCTCATAATATACTTTTGATTGGGTTGGATTTATTTCTTGTACACCTCTAATCTCTACTTCTGTAAATGCGCCAGGATAATTCTCCATCAAAACAGTTTTCTGCCTTGCTAAAACATCTACATCGTTTATCACTGTACCCTCTTGTGCAAGAATTGTACAATATGTCAAAATATGTAAAACCAAGAAGCTAAAGATAAACTTAGCTGATATACTATTATAAATATGCTGTCTCATAATGATTTTTTTAAATTTAATAATTAATTTTTTAATTGAATTAGTCTAATTTTTCTAATATTCGAATGCTTTGACAAATGATTTTGATTCTCACTTATATTTAGTTTGAAACTAAATTTATTTTACGTAATGGTCAGAAAGTGCCGCCTCATACTGATCCGTTAATACTTCTTTTGGGTCAAAGCCTGGACTGCTCATAACGCGTGCTTTTGTAGTATCAATAATCAATGTACCATTTTTCCAATCAATTGTTTTTATCCTCTCTGGTGAGAAAAGCACCTTTTTTTCCGAAAACCAGCTACCAGTCTCAACCACAAGAAAATGAATTTTCCATGTGATATCATCAAATATAAAATCTACCACCTTGCCGATATCACCATCCGTGGCATCAATACCATACCCAGTAACTTCGTGGGTACTACGCAGATGCGGATTATTGTTTCCGTGATCGATTAGTTCCTCTTGTTTGATTTCCTTTTCAGGTTTAGTGGCCTTTAAAATGGGATAACCCCACATCCCTAAACCCCAATAACCATACATGCCTGGACCGTAATAGCCTGGCCATGTATAATACCCACGTAAGAACTCTTCCTGCTGCTGCGAAAAAGGCTTATCTGTATCTATATCAGGACTATTTTTTATTGTTTCTTGGGTAAGATTGACTGATAGTGTTTCTGATTCCCAATCAGCATTTAAAAAGGCTTCGGGCGAAATCAAAACTTTCTTTTCAGAAAACCATCCACCTGTTTTTACAACTATGTACCTAATGGTGGAGGTGCGGTCATCAAAATAAAATTCCTCTACTTTTCCAATATCACCGTCCGTTCCTTGAATGGTGTAGTCTAATAAACTATTTATGCTCCGTTTCATTATATTTGATTTTGAATGTTATTGAATATTAAAATTAGATATTTTTTCTTTTAAATTTTTTAAATTTGTTTCACTATTTGACATTGTAAAAATTTTCCAAAAAGGTCAATCTATCTTTTTTAAATATTTACATAATTCGCTGTCTGTTGAGATCAATATGGATGTTTTGCCATCAAATGTTTTCTCAAATGTTTCCATTGATTTCAGAAAACTATATAAGCTTCTAGATTGACTTGACTTATCATATGCTTTTGCATAAATCGAAGCTACGGTGGCATCTGCCTTACCTTTAATCATCTCAGCATCCCTGAATCCTATGATTGTATGTTTTTAAGCTCTCTTTCCTTCTCACCATTAATACGTGATGCTTCACCCTGACCTTCTGAGCGAAATTTATCAGCGATTCGGAAACGTTCACTTTTCATTCGTTCATACACCTGATCCTGTACTTCCTGCACATAATTGATGCGTTTAAACCTAAAATCGAGTATCTCAATACCTAGGTCTGCCGTTTGCCTATTTGAATAATTGATGACCATAAAATAGTAATCAAAAATAGAGAGATGACAATAAACCTCCAACGATCCAAAATTTGTCGTACTAGTGGCGATATATTTAATATTTCTCTATTCATTTATATTAATTTGGAAATTGATTATTTCTGTGACTATTGCTACTTCTGACAATAAACAAAAACATTTGACCGTACTACCTCGAAGGAGGCGTAGCCCGCTGATTATTTATCCCACGTTATTTAAATTTACTACCTTAGATTGAAATTACGCTATTACTAAGGAGTACTCAGATTATGAGGTGTCCCAAGTGTTAAATTATTTGATTTACAAAACCGAGCATTTCTTGTGGGTTAGTCATCATACTAACTTTATCTCCTTTTATTACAACAGGTGCTCTTAGTATTTCAGGATTGTTTATCAGAAGTTTTAACCAGTCTTCAGATGATAATTGGTCCGACTTCCCAAATTTTTGCGAAAAATTAGGATGCTCCGTATTGACAAAATCTCTTATCTTAACATTCATCATAGTAGCTAACTGTGCCCAGTGTGTAGCTGTTAATTTCATGAACTTCAAATTTATATCACGAACAGGTATATTCTCAGAATGGGCATAAGCCAGAATTTTTTGGCCAATGTGATCATCAGAATTATATATCAGTGTTATTTCTTTATTACTTTTTGAAAATGTGGTCATATTAATTTTGATTTAGGATTGAATAAGAAAAAAAATTATTTCTTTATTTACATACTTTTTATAAAAGCATAAACAAAACAAGGCTGACAACTACACCCAATACTAGACATAGACTATCAAATTGATATTATTATGTCATTCACATATACCAGAAAATCTATTATCGGGATATTATGGAGTGAGCTCTTGCACCGAGCTAACAAAATTATTTGACATGATGTCCATCGCTTAAGTTAGTATTGGATGCTAATTCATCAACTTCGTGTATCGCATGATCATATTTTGATTTACCTGTGGAAAGAATTGTTTCCGTTTTATAAATTATATTTTGATACTTTCTATTCATATAACCTATTATGTCATCAAATTTGTCTTTGACGTCATCGGCGTAATCTTCCCCTTTTTGTTTAATTTTTTTTCTTGTTTTTGAGCCCTTTTTAGGAGCAAACAGTACACCAACTAGTGCTCCAGCCGCAAGAAGAGTCAAACCACCTAATAATATTTTTTTTGCATCCATGTTTATGGTAAATTTAAGTTTATAAAATAATGCTTTTAGTATTTTTGAAGGACGTATAATCTATCCAATATTTATATGACAAAGGTGAGCATAAAATTAATAATAAGCATTACATAATTTTTGATGATTATTACATAAAGTCCACCTTTTTCCTCATGATATATTAGTGACAATATTAACTTCAAGAATTGAGGTGCACTAATTCATTTAAGGTGCATCAATACTACATACTATTCAGATTCATCTTACATAAATCATCTGTTTTTTGTCATCTGTGCCGCTTATTATCTTAGAAACTATTCCTTTTTGGTTGGTAAATTCTGCTATTAAAACACCAGCCAAATGGATTCCGATAAATGCTAAAAGGTAGTAAATACCTAGCACGTGGATTTCTTCTATTGAATTTTTAAATTCACTTGGCCCTAACACAATAATAAGTCCAGTGATTAGCGAAACGGTGACGCAGATATAAAAAATGATATACGCCCATTTCTGAAATTTCATTTTGATAGATAAGTTTTTATCCATTTCAACTAAGATTACCTCTAATGTATGAATGGCTCTTTTGAGCACAGAAGTGTAGGCAATGTCTGTGATATAATTTTCCAATAGTACAGCAGCGTGTCTTGCTTCTTATTCCCTCAATTTAGTGAGGTCCACATCTACAGATCCCGTAAATCTGTTTTCAAAATTTCAAGCAGACTGTCCATGTCTCAAAAGAATAAGTAATGGCACATTATTATTTAATTTGGAATTAAATCTATAGACATCTGCTTTTACCAATGATTAATACATTATCTCTATGAAACGCTGTCACGCAAACACTAAAATTAGACATTATTTTGCCTTTCTATTTCCAATAAACACTCACAATAATTTCATTTTTCCTTCCCCAAAACTGGAAAGGTGCATTGTAACCCAAAAATCGAAAATTACCATAATATTCTATTCCATTCGCTTTCAAAGCGGTTTCTAAAAGGGCTGCATACTTTTTGATTTTGTCATCATCGGCATATCCACCGAAGCTTGTGACTGCAACGTATTCTTCCACAGTGGTATTAATGGCTATCGTTTTATCATTTGGTTTGGGCAAATTTTCTATATTGTAATCTGCTGGCATCACAAAACTCATCGACGACAAGCTATCATTGATGTCCATGTGCACAGGACTCGTCATAGCTATACTTTTTTCGTCTTGATTGCCTCCAAAAATGTAAGAAGCTAACTTTCTGAAACCTGAGTTTGATAACTCTTTATATGATTTTACATCCATCGATATAGTTGCCACCGTAGCTGCGGGATACAACCGAATCTCATAATTTTTTTCGGTTTTAATGACTTGATATGGTTGAGTTTCTGTTTTTGCCATTGTAAAATATATTTGAAAAATAATGATTAAGCCTATTAATATGGCGATAATGATGAAAGTATTTTTCATAATGACATTTTTTATAACTGTTATAAATTTAGTAAGAGATTTTCTCAATTTTATGAGTGTTACCAACCACTCTGTTTTTTATCTCTATATTCTAATACAAAAATGACTTTAATTTTTAATCCTCTTTTTTTAAATCAAGCGGCTCATCCAGTGCTTCCATTGATGTGTTAGCTACTTGTTTTTAGCAGCTGTAATAGTCATTATCCCCATCCAATGTCTGAGTATTTGCGGTTGAAATTCCTATTTCTGTTTTATTTTAACATATTTGTTTCAATATTGAATTTTATTTTGGTAAAATGATAGCACGTGTATGGTTATGATACCTTTCATACTATTCTTCCATTTTACATTTGTTTTGTGGCCCGAAGCTTTTTAATATCGAATCCTTTTTCTGATAAGCGTCTTGTTATATTATTATAAGTAACGTCATTCATTTTTGAAGTTCTGGAGAGTATCCACAAATATTTTTTATGTGGATGACTTACTACAGCAAAACTATAATCATCAGCCAAGTCTATAATCCAGTACTGACCCGTTAAAGGCCATATAAACTGAATCTTTAGTTTTGCATTACCTGATTTTTTTTCAACAAACGCCTTGCCTTTAATCTGCGCTAGCTTGCCGTTGATTGACCCCTTATTGCATCTGTTATGGACTAGAATGTAATCTTTATTAGTAACTGTATATTCTACAACGGTACAGTGACAACCCTTCTGGAAGCGTTGAGGATATGATGCGATCTCATACCATTTGCCAGCATACCTATCTAAATCTACATGTGGAACTGTCTGCAAAGGTTGTGCGGTAAGGTAACTCGCATTCATGATCCCTATAATAAGTATTGAAAGTATTCTCATGTATTTATATAAATTTAAATTTTATTAATTTTACGGTAAATTAAGACTCAATTTTAGGCATTGTTTCATTCATTTTGACCTGTTATTACTTTATGATCATAGGCGTGAGTCAGCGCAGGCTCATCGCATCTTTAAAAAGCCTTGCTTTTTCAAGATATCCTTCTTAAATAGCTCGTTTGCTATTAGCCGCATATTCAAAGTATGCTGATGTCTCTCCTCTGAAAGCAGCGCTTACAATTCGATTGACGAACTTTTGTGACGCTTAACTTTGCTGATTTTCGAGTATAATGACGTATGTTTTTGACATGATAGAGAGTCTTAGCGGTTTTGTAGTTTCCCCAAAATGGTATCTAAAGCCGTTTTTAGTTTTTCAATGGCTCCAGATACGGCTTTTTCTATCGAGCCCGCTTGATCAGATACCGCTATGGGTCGCATACCTTCTAATCTTGCTTCTATGGTACAAAACTTGTCATTAAGACCTTCTTTATTACCGTTTTCATCTTTTATATGAACCTCTATTCTAGAGATATGAGACTGAAATCTCTTAAGCTCCTTAGCTATCATTGCGTTGTAATAATCCTCTTTACTTTCTTCTCCGCTGATAGTTTTGTCTGTATTAAATTGAATCTTCATTTCAAAATTATTTTTATGATTTAATGTTATAATTTACCCGTTATTTTCATCTAGATCATTATGACTGTCGCCACCTAAACTGTAATAATTATTTTCTTCATCTTCACTTCCCACGCTTTCTAGCTGATCATCTAACTCGGACCCTGGCACATCGAGGTCATCTCCCGCCATATCATCACTAAAGCTTTTTTCGTTCATTGAGCGATCTTGCTCATTAAGTGTTTTTCTTTTTGAAAGATCCGCAGGATCTATCTCAGTTATTTCCTTACTTTGTTGATAAATATCCTCAGAAGGTGGATAAATTGGATAATACACATCGGCAATATCATCTTTGTATTCATTTTTGATCTTTATCTCACTAGCTTTTCCATAACGAGAAATAATCTCTTTTAAAGAATTATAATATTCTTCGAGGCTATGCGCATTTACTTCTTGATCTTGTAAATTACTTATTCTCATTTCGGAAATATATTTTACTAATTCAGGATAGTCTCTTTGAATAATATTAGTGATTTCGATAATATTTCGTTCCCAATCTTGTTTTATTTTCATATTTATTATATTTTAGAATTAATACTTTTATTTAAAATTTTAGGTCAATAGCAAATCGGACGAAACGTCTCTTCCTCAAAACAAAGCTATTCTTCAAGCTCATTAATTTCCTTTTTATTCATAACAGGCTCATAAAGTATGATATTTACACCGATGATTATAAAGACAACGCCATAACCTTCAATGACATTTGTATCGGACAATTCTTTGTAAAACATGAGAAAAATAGAAGCCACACCTACCAAGAGCCCAAGAAAAACTCGAATAAAAACGATTTTCAAAACTACCCCTCTACTTAAATTAAATAACCAATTGGAGAATATAATTTCTGAAAATGTGTAGAAAATAAATAGAAAAAAAGAAAACTTTCTAATGTCTTCTAGTGTCTCGACAAGCGATAATATAGACAAGCCATAAATCAGCAATGCCAAAGCATGCATTGCGTGATATGAAAATTCTACTTGCTTGCGCCGACGGGACATAGCTTCAAAAAATGCAATTATTGCACCTGCAACCATTGAATAGCCTAGCCCGTTCTTTAAAGGGATAAAAGACGAATATCCTGCGAAAAAGAGAAAGGCACCTATTATAACTATAAAAGTACCATAGATGTAATTTACTTTATTTTTCATTAGTGATTTAAAATTATTGATTTTCGAGTATTGATTTATGTTCCTGATTTGCTTCTTTTGAAGTCTGAGCTGATGCAAAGCGCTTTGGTAAGATATCCAGAGGTGAATCTTTTTTCATTCTTTGACCAGGCACATTGTATGGGAATGCAAAAATCCAAAATAGAAAAATCATCCAAATGAACCAACATACTAGGTGCATTCCCCAAAAAATATCATTGCCGTAATACAGAAGTTAACATTTTAGTTTATTGTTAATAATTTATATTTTTAAATACTTCTGTTTATAAAATTTTATATATTAATCCTGCTTTCTTACCTTTGACTTGATTTATCAATAGTTGCTTTTTTAGTTTATCGTTTTGCATTTACTTTAAGACTTTTTGAGGGTTTGTAGATCTGATTACACTTAATGTATGGATCTTAAAATATGAAATACTATTTTTAAATTATTATAGATTCTGAGATAATTATAATTTTGACTGAATTAGCAATTGCACAAGCTTTTTCACTCATTCTAAGTGGTCGATTAGCGGTGAGACTGAATCTATATTATTATTTATCGCTGGTGAGCTTGATGTTCCCTTTACTATTGGAAACTCCCATTTTAGATTGCCTCTGTAAAAGTATGTATCATTCATTCTAAATCATTTTTTTAAAAAAAAATGAAGGGGAATTACCCCTTCACTTTTTGCCTACTTTAGTGTGCCAAAGTAGTATAGTAATCCAAAGTCGAATCGTTTTTCACGCGCCAGATCCTTAGTGTATTCCATAGTAATTCGTCGTCCAGAGTAATCGAGTCGTTTTCTACTTTTGCAATTATCTTGTGTTTTGGGACGGCCCAGTTTGATTTTAAAGCAGACAAAGTTTCCTCAACAATTTCGAGATTGGTATTAATCCATGGATTTAAAAATCTTACTTCGATATCATCGACTAGGCCGCTGACAACAACGGCTCTTTTTGATGCATTTCCAACTTCCATTTTTTTTGCATAACTATCCACCGTTCCTTCAAATATAACCAAATCTTCCTTGTAGGTTACAGCTATTTCTACAGCATTTAATAACGACTCCCATTTGATTGCATTTTGAACGTCTGAATGCAATACTGAATTATTTTTCATCCTCACTTATTTATGTTATTTATCTGATTTTAATAACATTACAAAGGTAGGTACATTGCAAACAGAAAATATTACACAATTGTGGAATCATATTACATTATTCACACATCAAGGCAAGCTCACAGGTAATTAAGCATATATAGATGTAGCGTTAAATCTACAAACATACAAAAGTTAGTCAGTTATTTTGAAAAACGCTAGTTAAAGTGACCCTGTGTAAAAGTACAATTATTAATCTTTTTACTTGCCCCGTCAAACAATTTTTCAATCTCTGATAACGCTTTGACGCTTCCACTAGTTGGACTACAAAAGCTAATTCCCCCTAGATGTCAATCGTTTATTAAATACTGCAGTTTTTAAACTGTCATCTGATTTGATTTTGGCTAAAAAATCCTCTGCACTGATTTTTGATTTACTATATGTAATAAGCCAAAGGTTAGATTCAGGTGCTACCTTTTTGATGAGATATACATCATACTCTTTGTATTTTTTAAACCATTCAGATAAAAACGTATTAGGATTTGGTTCTATGATTATTTCACTATCTATGATTACTTCTTGTTTTAGAGAGTCCGCTTCTATATCACCTCCTATCTCCTGCGTGACTTTGGCAGAAGCAGGTTTTACTAGTACCCAGTCTGTTCCACTGACCATTTTTTCTAATCCTCGTTGAAGATTAAGGAGAGGTACAGGTCTATCCATTTTTCCTGTTATTGTTTTAGAATTTATGGCACTATTATAAGTTAGTTTTACGATTGGCTGTAGGATTTGTCCACTTGGATAGTTGTCATCAAAATCAAAAAACTTAGTATTATCAAAATCCCTAATCAATGATTGGTATTCTGCTTTGGTCATTTTTCGGTAATAAACTCCGTAGCGTTCAGCATTAGCTTTACCTTCATATACAGCATATTGGTTTTTATAAATTTTTAAGTTATAAACAGAGCACTTACCTTCGCAGGGTTCTTTGGCCATACTAATCACTACATCTGTGTCTTTAAACTTCAAAACGTTTTTTGTACCACAGCTTATAATCGCTACGACTATCGTCAACAGGACTAAGAACTTAAAAAACTCTCTCATAAATCTTTTATTTTGTGCAAATGTAATAATATTCTAACATATTAAAAATATTTTATATATTTTATCAACTTTTTATAAAATTTTATTAGATATATCTTCAAAATATACTTATTATACACAACCCATTACATATTATAGATGTTGTAGTATTAATATATTTTTAAATATTGCACTACACTAAGTGTGCCTTTAAAAGTGTGTATTGTGATTTTTTTTTATAAATAGCTTATGCTAAACATTATATAGATGAAAGAGTTTTTGTATATATTGGTAATAATTTTTGTGATTTTTGGTGTATCATTTTTATTAATAAACCTTCGCCATATCATCAAAGGTGAAGAATTTAGAGGTTCGTGTTCGAGCAATAACCCACTGATTAAAGACCAATTTGGAAATTGTACTATATGTGGCAAAACGGGTGAGGAAGTTTGTAAAATGCCTGAAGCTAAAGCTTAGTTAAATACTACTTTACTATCTTAGTTTGTATAAAATTGAGAACCGCAAAGACTATAAAAACTACTACAACAAGGATAATAATAAACATCTTAAATTTTTACTGAACTACAAAGGTCGCAAATATTATCCTCATAACCAAATATTTATAGTTTTTAGAAAAGATAATAATGTTCTATGGTATCCAGATTTAGTATATACAAATTAAAAGTTAGTTTTGCCATTTGGCTGTTTTTATCAATAATATGCGTTAGCAATTCTTTTGGTCAACCGCCAGCTAAACTCACTTCTGGTCAGATATATAATGGGATTGAGAAACTAGGTGTGCTAGGTTCAGTCTTATATATCGCAGCACATCCTGATGACGAAAACACCAGACTAATCGCTTACCTAGCTACAGGTCAAAAAGCTGAAACTACCTATCTATCACTTACTAGAGGTGATGGCGGTCAAAATCTCATAGGTACTGAGATGAGCGAATTGCTGGGCGTACTTCGTACACAAGAGCTACTCATGGCGCGTACAGTTGATAATGGCAATCAGATGTTTTCAAGGGCAAACGACTTTGGGTATTCAAAAAATGCTGAGGAAACCATTAAAATATGGGATACAGAAAAAGTCAAAGCAGATGTAGTTTGGGCGATTCGTACAGTCAGACCTGATGTCATCATCAATAGATTTGATCACAGGACCTCAGGTGAGACTCACGGACATCACACAGCTTCTGCTCAGCTATCGTATGAATTATTTGAAAAAGCTGGTGATTCCACTGTATATAAGGAGCAACTAAGTCTAGTGTCACCGTGGACACCACGCCGACTTTTTTTTAATACGAGTTGGTGGTTTTATGGTAGCGAAGACAAGTTTAATAAGGCCGACAAGTCTAGGCTGATGAGCATTGATGTAGGAACTTTTGAGCCCTTACTAGGAAAGTCAGTCACCGAAATAGCCGCCGAGTCTCGTAGCAAACATAAGTGCCAAGGTTTCGGCTCTACAGGTACACGAGGTAGTCAACAAGAATATCTAGAATTGCTAAAAGGTGACCTTCCGACCAATAAAGAAGATATTTTTGAAGGAATTAATACTACTTGGACTAGAGTAAAAGGTGGCCAAGGCATAGATAAAATGATAGAAGTTATCAAAAAAGAATATGACTTTAATGCCCCATATAAAAGTATAGAAAAGCTGATAAAGCTGTCAAAAGCTATAGATAAGACCAAAGATGATTTTTGGAAACCTAAAAAACAAGAAGAAGTTAAAAAACTCATTGCTGCAGCTGCCGGATTATTTATCGAAGCCAAAACCAGCACCCACAAAGCCGTAGCTAATGAAAGTATCACCATAGATTTAGAGTGCGTCAACAGAAGCAAAGGAATCATATCTCTGGTAAAAATCAAAGGTATTGGATTCGAATTAGATACGACGATGGCCACTCCGTTGGAAGAAAATGAACAACTAAAATGGTCAAAAACAATCTTTATTCCCGCCGATACCAAGCTGACTGCACCATATTGGCTGACCAGTGATGGCGAATTAGGTATATATCAGGTCGATGAGCAAGCATTGATCGGAATGCCCAATACACCACGTTCACTCAAAATCACTTTTACCCTCAAAATAGGAGATCAATTAATCGATTACACCAAAGATCTCATCTATAAATATAATAGTCCAGAAAACGGTGAGACCTATCGCCCTTTTGAGATCGTGCCGGAGATCACCGTTAAAGTTAACGAACCCGTTTATATATTTAATGACGTGCAGCCTAGAGATGTCGTCGTAGCAGTTACTGCGTGGCAAGAAAACAAAAGTGGTACGCTGACCCTTCCACTTCCAAAAGGATGGACATCAATACCTAAAAAAATTGATTTCAACATCAAACAAAAAGGCGAAACTAGCCTATTTACATTCTCAGTATTTCCACCCAAAGAAGCTTCCGAGATTCAAATCACGCCACTAGTCACAACCTTAGACCCTAACGGAAAGAATCAATCTTTCACACAAGAAATCATAGACATCAACTACGACCACATCCCGTTCCAAACGGTAGTCAGAAAAGCAAAAGCTAAGCTTGCAAAGTTAGATATCAAAGTACAAAGTATCATGAACAATACTGCACCTAGAATCGCTTATGTCATGGGCGCAGGAGATGAAGTTCCACAAGCACTCAAGCAAATAGGTTATCAAGTAGATATGCTAAAGGCGAGTGATGTCACAGCAGAAGCATTGCAACCATATCAAGCGCTGATCCTGGGTGTACGTGCTTATAACACACAAGAAGATCTCAAATTTAAACAAGCAGAAATATTCAAATATATCGAGCGAGGTGGTAATGTAGTCGTTCAGTACAATACAGCCAACGGATTGGTTACTAAAGAACTAGCACCGTTTCCACTCAAACTTTCTAGAAACAGAGTTACTGTGGAGGAAGCAGAAATAAGATTTATTGCACCCAATCATGCTTTGCTCAACAAGCCAAATAAAATCACAAGTAAAGACTTTGATGGGTGGGTTCAAGAGCGAGGTTTGTACTTCTCTAACGAGTGGGATTCAGCTTTTACACCTATCATATCATGCAACGATCCCAATGAAGACCCTAATGATGGTGCTATCCTAGTGGCAAACTATGGCAAAGGGAGTTTTATCTACACATCATTGTCGTTTTTTAGGGAGCTGCCCGCAGGAGTTTCTGGTGCATACAGACTTTTTGCTAATCTGATTTCTTACCGAAATGATTCAACTGAGCCATGATAAGTACATTTATACAAAAAGTCAAGGCAAATTGGAATCCACTTTTCACTATTTTGATTTTGGTCAACGTCATCTATGTCACTATATTTTTGATCATCCAGTATATTTGGCAATGATACAAGACTATACCGAAAACAAAAAACAATGAGTAATATAGACTGGATTATACTGACGGTAACCATAGCATTCATTGTGATCTACGGCTATTGGCGTACACGAGGCGCTCACACCATGGCGTCTTATGTACTCGGCAACAATGAAGCTAAATGGTGGACTGTCGGCTTATCAGTTATGGCGACACAGGCAAGTGCGATCACTTTTATGTCCACACCTGGGCAAGCGTACCATGATGGTATGGGCTTCGTTCAGATGTATTTCGGTTTGCCGTTGGCGATGATTATTATTTGTGCTACATTCATACCTATATACCACAAACTCAAGGTTTATACAGCTTACGAGTTTTTAGAAAACAGGTTTGACCTCAAAACCAGAACACTTACTGCCCTACTCTTCTTAATCCAACGTGGACTAGCCGCCGGAATTACGATTTATGCACCAGCCATTATATTATCTACGATACTAGGTTGGGACCTCAATCTACTCAATATCATCATCGGATTACTAGTGATTGCATATACCGTCAGTGGAGGTACCAAGGCTGTCAGTGTCACCCAAAAACAACAAATGGCCATCATCCTTGTAGGTATGGTTGTAGCCTTCGTAGTTATCATTCAGAAGCTTCCGCCAAATATTAATTTTAGCAATGCTATGCAAATAGCTGGTATGTCAGGCAAGCTCAATATGATTGATTTTAGTTTTGATATCGAAAATAGATATACTTTTTGGTCTGGTATCACAGGTGGATTATTCCTTTCACTCTCATATTTTGGAACGGATCAGTCTCAAGTCCAACGCTACTTATCAGGCAAGTCTGTCAGAGAGAGTCAGTTGGGTTTATTGATGAACGGAATGCTCAAAATCCCGATGCAGTTTTTTATATTATTGGTTGGTGTGATGGTTTTTGTATTTTATCAATTCAATCAAGCACCTCTATTTTTTAACCCTACCACAACTCAAAATTTAAAAAATAGTGCAGCAAGTGTTCAATATTCCGCTATAGCGGAAAAGTATGAATCCGTCTATCAACTCAAGCAACAGGAGTTAGCACAGATAGGAGCGTCTGAGGCCACAGAACAACAGCGAGCCAACTTCATAAGTTACCTCAATGACGAAAAAATACTCCGTGGCGAAGTAAAAAAACTTATCAAAGAGAACCTACCTGACGAAGAGTCCAATGACAAAGATTATGTTTTCATAACCTTTATTTTGACTTATCTACCTCGAGGATTGATAGGTCTGCTGCTAGCCGTAATATTTAGCGCAGCCATGTCATCCACAGCTTCTGAGCTCAATGCCTTGGCTACCACCACCACAGTAGATATATACAAACGAAGTATATCCAAAGATAAAAGCGATCAACATTATGTACTTTCGTCAAAGGCTTTCACAGTGATGTGGGGAATTATTGCAATTGGATTTGCTTGTTTTGGCAGTTTATTTGAAAACCTCATTCAGTTTGTAAATATCATCGGATCTATTTTTTATGGAACGATATTGGGAATTTTTCTCATTGCCTTTTACTTTAAGTCTATTCGGGGCAATTCAGTATTTATAGCAGCCATTATATCCGAGATACTAATAATAATTGTATTTAAAATGGATGTGATCGGCTATCTTTGGCTCAATGCGTTAGGTTGTACCCTTACGATAGTGATGAGTTTTATATTTCAGCATACATTGTTTAATAAAACAAAAGGAGACAAAAATCTAGGTTAATAATACCCAAATTAGTAATTTAAAAAATACTTAAAATTTTAGCCATTAGATGTTTTACAGATACTATAGGATAATGTACATACGTCGGCAATAGATATAAATTCTAGTTAACAACACAAAAAAAATTAGTATGCTATATGCCTAAGCAGGGTGGATATCATGATGAATAAACACAAATAATATCAATTGTATTGATAAAATAGTACAAAATATATGAACATGTTTTTATTCAGTTGAAAAAAATACTTACATATCACTTTCTATAGAGATATCATAAAGTAGAATCGATGAAAAAGATGGGGTTTATTGGACTATTTTTCATGTACAATTGGTAAAACTTAAGGTAATCTTAAGATATAATGTATCAAGAGGTCTTAAATAATTAGTTTTTTTTGCACTAAACCATATTTTTTTATACTTTTGGCACTTTGCAAGAATTTTTCATCATTCAAAATGTTAAAATTATGAAGTTTCAAAAGGTATTATTATCCATATTGTTATTGTCTATATCTCAATTTGGGCTTGCCCAAGATAAAGGAATCGACGAAATTATAAATGAAAAATTCACACCTTTTGCGAGCTTTATAGAAAACTTAGTACTTTATCCCATAAGTATAGGCGGTGTGGATGTTCCTATCATAGTGATGATATTGAGTTTGAGTGGACTCTTCTTTTCAATTTACTTTGGTTTCCCGAGTATTACCAAGTTTGGATTAGCAATCAGAGTAGTACAAGGCAAATATGATGACATAGAACTCGCAGAAAAAAAAATATTAATTCCTCAAGTCAATGTAGTAGATGGTGATATCGTAGGTACTATTAGAAATGAGGCTGTTAATGATGAAGACAATGTGGACCCTTCGGGAGAGGTCAGCCACTTTCAAGCGTTAACGACAGCAGTCTCTGGTACTGTAGGTCTGGGAAATATCGCAGGTGTAACCATAGCGATTGCTATAGGTGGCCCGGGTGCTACATTCTGGATGATAGTCAGTGGTATATTAGGTATGACCCTCAAGTTCGTAGAGTGTACACTGGGTGTTCAATATAGAGATGTAGCAGCAGATGGTGTGGTATATGGTGGCCCGATGTATTACTTATCAAAAGGTCTGAAGGAAAAAGGATATACTACATTAGGTAAAATGTTGGCAGTATTTTTTGCGATATTGTGTATAGGCGGTTCGTTTGGCGGAGGTAATGCTGCACAAGCCAATCAAGCTGCTGCACAGATATCTTCAATGTTTGGCATGACAGGAGGCAACTCTGGTTTTTATATAGGATTATTTTTAGCAGTTTTGGTCGGTATCACTATTATCGGTGGAATCAAAAGAATCGCAGTAGTTACAGAGCGCTTAGTACCTTTCATGGCTGGTATTTATTTATTGGCATGTCTGATTATATTAGGTATGCACTTCGATGCTATTCCAAATGCAGTCTATCAAATCATCACAGAAGCTTTTAATCCTACTGCAGGATTAGGTGGATTGTTAGGTGTATTAGTAGTAGGATTTAGAAGAGCTGCGTTCTCCAATGAAGCAGGCGCAGGTTCTGCTTCTATAGCACACTCTGCCGTGAGGACTAAGTATTCTGCATCAGAAGGACTGGTGGCTTTATTAGAGCCTTTCATAGATACAATCGTGGTATGTACTATGACTGCATTGGTTATCATTATATTTAATTCAGAAGGCGCATTTGCTTATGGTAGCCAAGATGTGATCATAAATGGTCAGAACTTAAGCGGTGCAACTTTGACCTCTTACGCATTTGAGCAATCGATCTCGTGGTTTCCCACCGTTTTGACTGTAGCCATATTCTTGTTTGCGATATCAACGATGATCTCATGGTCATATTATGGATTGCAGGCGTGGATGTACCTGTTTGGTAAAAGCAAAATTGCCGAAATATCATATAAAGTCATATTCCTGATGTTCATTGTAATAGGTGCATCTGCCAATATGAGTGCAGTTTGGGGGTTTTCTGACGCAATGATCTTAGCGATGATATTTCCTAACATTATAGGTTTATTTTTCCTTTACCCTGTAGTGAAAAAACAAATGATGCGTTATGAAAAAGCAATTAAAAAGCAGTTTTAAACTTTTATTTTTTAGTATTTCTAATAAATTGTCGTTTAGTTGAGAGTACACATTGAATATCTACCACTTAAGGAATCTTGTGAAGACCTTGTTCCAGGTTTTATGATAGCTAAAATAATAGAATTCTCTTAATTCAACGATATTGATATATTTTTTATAATTATTAACCAGAAAAGCAATGAATTATTATTTACTACTCGGCAGTAACCTAGGCGAGCGCATGCAGATGCTAAGTGATGCTGAGGAGTTGATTGAGCAAAAAATAGGTGAAGTCCAACTCCGCTCTAGTGTTTATGAGACTTCGCCCTGGGGCAACGTAGATCAAAGCAGTTTTCTCAATATGGCACTACTAGTTAGCTCAAGCCTTCAACCTGACGAAGTGGTGTCCCTAACTCAAAATATAGAGTTAGATCTAGGTAAGAATACCATCGAAAAATGGGGTCCCAGAACCATCGATATAGATATAATTTATATAGACGATCAGATAATAAATAGCGGCAGCTTAGTCGTTCCGCACCCGAGAATGTATGATAGAAATTTTACTTTGATCCCATTGATGGAAATAGCAGGCGATTTTATCGATCCAATCAAAAGTATGAGTGTAGAGGATTTATATGATATTTGTGAGGATGAAACCGAAGTAGTTTTATACGGAGAGGAAGAATAAATATTGAAGTAAGTAATAATTCTAATTAATTGAACTTGTAATTATTGATTAAATTTAATAATTTTATATATTTAGTTTTCATATTTGTATTTTTTAATATACTTTTGCAGACTAAATAGTACTTATCAAAATCGAATTTCCATATAATTATATTTGCATAGAAGGCAATATAGGCGCAGGCAAGACTACTTTTTGTAATTTATTGAGAGATGAGTACGATTGCCAATTGATCTTAGAAGAGTTTGCTGACAACCCATTTCTTCCTCTATTCTACAAAGATCCAGATAGATTTGCTTTTACTGTGGAGCTATTTTTCATGACCGAGCGACACAAGCAACTTCAAAAGAGCCTTTTGATGCAGGATATGTTCAGGTCGTTTACTGTAGCAGATTATTCGTTTGTAAAAACACTGCTTTTTGCACGTAAGAATCTACCAGATGATGAATTCAGGTTATTCCAAAAGATGTACAGTGTCCTCAATCAATCATTTCCAAAGCCAGATCTGATGGTTTATTTTCATAGAGATGTGCCTTTTTTGCTAGATAATATAGCAAAACGAGGTAGAGAATACGAAAAAGACATCACTGCAAAGTACCTTACTCAAGTACAACAGTCTTATTTTGAGTACTTTAGAAATATACTTTCCTACCCTATTTTAATCATCGATCTCAATACTATAGACTTTAAGGCAAACCCTAATCATTACGAGCAAGTCAAATATATCATATCAAAAAAATATCAGCCTGGTGTGCACAGGATTAGTATAGTTATTTAAAAAGATAACATAAAAAAAGACCTAGAAATGAATAATCAAATCTAGGTCTTTTTTTTAAAAACTATTGACTGTTATTTCAACTTCTTAAGTTTATTATTAATGCTATTATCATTTTTAAAAGTAATTTTACCACACTGCTCTTTGGGAGCTTTAAAGTCTGGTTGAACTTTATAACCAAAAGCCGCTTTATTAAAGTTTTTTAATGTCTCTCTATCTCTAATTGTGGATTCTGTTGGAAGCACTTCTGCAAATGTTACTGATCCAGCTCTATTTACGCAAATTTTGACTGTTACTGTTCCACTCATACCCAAAGCGACTTTAGCCGCTTTGGTATCTCTAAATATAACTTTTCTACCGAAAACTCCATCACCAGATCCATCATAATCTCCAGTACCATCACTAGAGTTTCCCGCTCCTGCATCACCGTCATTACCTTTATCTTTTCCTGCACCAGTGCCAGCATTTGATTTGCCTGTGCCACCATCATTGCCATCTACCGTAGATGCCTTATTGGGTGAGTTGCCAGATGTAGATCCACTTGTAGAAGAAGTAGATGTAGTACTAGATGAACTTGAGCTAGGAGTAGGGATACTTACCTTGGTAGGTGTACTTACTTTTATAGGTGCCTCCTCTACAGGTGTAGCCGTCGGTATAGGATCATTGTTGGTGGTAATGACAGGTGTCGGCACCTTGATATCAGGTCTAGGTACAGTGATCACTTGAGGTGTTGGCGTTTGTATAACTTCCGGTTTTACTTCTTCCTTTATCTCAGTATTTTTTGTTTCTTGAGGTGCCGATTCAGATTTAGCTCTTTGAGCGCCCGCATCGTCATGAGCTATCTTACTCATCGAACTCTCCTGAAAAGTAAAATCTACTTTTACGGCATAAGGTGGTTTATCTTCTTCATCGAGTGCTTTATCGATCTGAGGTAAATAATAAAAGAAGGCAATCAGAAGGATTAAGGCATGAATAATCAAAGAAATTCTCATTCCTTTATTTTTATTTTCCCTGTCTATGGTTATTGAGTTATACATATTTATTAATTATGGCAATGATTTCGATACTTTTACTAAGTTTTAATTAAATACTTTGAACATTCATAACGATATAAGTATTCTAAAAATTCTTAAGAAACTACTAAATTTTATAAAGTAGGTCAAAATTACTAATTTTTTGCATTTCATCGCTAATACATTACAAATAATCTATATTTATAGCGTTTTTTATGCTATTAATCATTCAAATCACAACCTGAAACCATAAATACAATCTATCTAGATCATTAAATAAATCTAAAAATCAACAAAAATATCACTCTTTGGTATTCCTTTTTATATTTTTGCATCAAAATATAATCAGAAATCTTTTAACTCATGCAGCAAGCTTATATAATTGATGGACTTCGAACACCTTTTGCAAACTTCAGAGGAAGCCTCTCCTCCATACGAACAGATGATTTATTGGCCTTTATCATAAGAAAACTCATAGATAAATATCCAGACTTACCACTAGAGGCCATTGAGGATGTCATAATCGGCTGCGCTAATCAAGCTGGAGAAGACAATCGTAATGTAGCCCGAATGTCTGTACTATTATCGGGACTTCCTTACACCATACCTGGAGAGACGATCAATCGACTTTGCGCCTCGGGCATGTCAGCAGTGATCAGTGCATCTAAATCTATAAATGCTGGAATAGGAGATTTGTTTCTGGCAGGGGGCGTAGAGCACATGACTAGAAGTCCGATGGTATTATCTAAATCAAACCAACCTTTTGGTGGCGACAGTGAGCTATTTGATAGTAGTTTTGGTTGGAGATTTGTCAATCCTAAAATGAATGCGCTATATGGCACTGATGCTATGGGCAATACAGCTGAAAATTTAGTAGCGAAATACGGAATCTCTCGAGAGGATCAAGATCTTTTTGCTTTCAGATCTCAAATGAAAGCAGCTCTTGCACAAAAAAATGGGCGACTTGCACGAGAGATATGCCCTATACCTATTCCGCAAAGAAAAGGTAATGATATAGTTTTTGCAGATGACGAGTTTATAAAATCTAGCACTACCTTAGAAGTACTATCTAAATTGAGACCTGCTTTCAAAAAGAATGGTACCGTCACAGCAGGTAATGCAAGTGGTCTAAATGATGGTGCTGCGATTACACTGATAGCCTCCGAAGATGCTGTAGTAAGATACAATCTTAAACCCATAGCGCAAATCATAAGCAGTGCTGTCGTAGGCGTAGAACCTCGTATTATGGGCATAGGACCCGTAGGTGCCACACTCAAAGCTCTCAACCGCGCGGGTCTGACACTAGATCAGATAGGAGTGATAGAACTAAATGAAGCATTTGCAGCACAAGCACTCGCATGTACAAGAGCTTTAGGTTTGAGTGATGATGACCCACGTATCAATCCTAACGGAGGTGCCATAGCTATAGGTCATCCATTAGGTGTATCAGGAACTAGAATCTTGCATAGCTTAGCACTCTCTCTCCACGATAGTAATCAGGAATACGGACTGGCGACTATGTGCATAGGCGTAGGTCAAGGATATGCGACCATCATTAAAAAAGTATAATTAGAACAAAAACTAAAAATCACCATTAATATTGTTCATTGCATTGTAAAGTAGTATTCGTCAAAAAACTTAATAGATTCCCATCATTATTTATAATAAAAAAAGCCCGACATTAATTAAAATGTCGGGCCAAATTTTATATGCTATTAATCTAAAGATTATTTCGCAGTTGCCGATTCGTTAGCAGACTTAAGCATACCTAATGCAGAGTCAGCGGCAGTTTTGATCTCACCTTGTTTAGCAGTCCAAGTAGCCAATTTTTCTTGACCTTGAGTAACTAAACCATTCAATTCAGCTACCTGTGCAGCAACATCACCTTCGATTTTACCAGCAGCAAGACCTTCGTTCAATGCAGTAACTGAAGCTGATTTCTCAGTCCACATAGTTATGAAGTCATTTAACTCAGCTTGTAATGGAGCATAGGCATCATTAGTTGCAGCTTTGTAAGCAGTCATAGCCTCATTCCATTTAGCAGCAGCATCTGGCTTAAGCGTAGCAACTTGCGCCTCAGTCATAGCTAATCCTGAAGCAGCTTCAGTGTATGAGTTGACATCTGCAGTTAAACTACCAGCAAAATTAGTTACGGCCTCTGTAGTAGCAGTCCAGCTAGAATCTAATGATTCAATTGCAGCTTTGTGCGACTCAACACCTGACTTGCATGAAAATAAAAATAACGGTAATACGAATACTAAAAGATTTTTCATTTTTAATTGGATTTAATTGTAAATAATGATGCAAAGGTAATTACAACTTATATTGCTTGTTAGTTATTATTAAGTTATTTTTATCTTGTTAACGAAGTGTAAAACACCTTAATTTACTTATATACAACGATTTAAATATTAAAATTAAATTACTTTAATTTTGATTAACAATCATTAACATCATATACAACAAAATTAATATATTTTAGTAATGAATTTGGTTCTTTTTGCAAAAAAAGAGGAGAACAAATACACCAATTTTTAAATTTTTATCATCACCAGAAGTCATTTTTTGCAATGTTACCCTTTTTATCTACCTTTGCAAAGCTTTTAAAACTATTGTTAGGTAAATTCTAATCGCATCGTTTGGAAAAGTACACTATACAATAATGAAGTTTATTTAAATTAAAACAACTTAAATCAAATATGAAACCGACATTATTAATATTAGCTGCTGGAATGGGAAGCAGGTATGGCAAACTAAAACAGATGGACGCTTTTGGGCCTAATGGAGAAACGATTATCGAGTATTCGATCTATGATGCGATTGCAGCTGGATTCGGCAAGGTAGTATTTGTGATTCGTGAAAGCTTCAAAATCGAGTTTGAAGATTATTTCAGAGCTAGGCTAGGTGATAAAATAGAAATGGAATTTGTCTGCCAAGAGCTAGATATATTGCCGAGCGGTTTCCAATTGCCTGAGACGAGGATCAAACCGTGGGGAACCGCACATGCTATCTGGGTATGTAAAGACGCAATCAATGAGCCTTTTGGTGTCATAAATGCAGATGACTATTATGGTGTGGAGAGCTATCGACAACTGCATGACTTTTTAATAGAACCAAACAATAAGGATTACAGTGTCATAGGTTACTACCTCAAAAATACACTTTCAGATCATGGTACTGTCAATCGTGGGGTTTGTCAGTCTAATGATCAAGGTAATCTAATAGATGTCAAAGAGTGTACTAAAATCAAAAGGGATGTTGACAACATCATACGTTACCCTGGCATAAACGAAGACCATGTACTAAATGACGATGATCTAGTGTCTATGAATATGTGGGGATTCTTGCCTAGTTACTTTGCGTATTGTGAAAACAGTTTTATTAATTTCTTAGACAATTATATAGATATAGAAAATTCAGAGTTTTTCATTCCCACGCTTATAGATGAACTCATTAAAAGTGGTGAAATAAATGTAGAAGTTATAGGTACTGATGCAGATTGGTTCGGGGTAACATACCAAGAGGACAAGCCATTCGTAATGAAAAAAATCGAAGGTTTGATAGGCTCTGCTGTATATCCTCCATCATTGTGGCACTAAAATCAATTCAAGATGCATAACCACACTAAAAATCACCGTGATCACTGGCAGTCATATTTTTATCGTAGGTTTAGCTTATTCTATCATGGTTGATAAGGTCAGGTTTATAGGCAATATTCTTGGTGCTATCAGATACAAGGATGATAACTATAATTTTTACTTTCCGTTTACCACAATGTTGCTTTTGAATATCAATACAAATATTGTCATCGGGTTTTAAAAAACACTATTTTAATATATTAGAAATAGCTTATAACATAAATTTTTAAACCTTTGCAATAGGTAGTATGTTTTAAGTGTTGTTATAATTCAATATACATTAGGAGTTAAACTTCCGCAATTTTTTAATTTATTTGCACATTGCAAACAGCTAATCAAATATGACATTAATAACTTTACTTATTTACATAGCAATCGCAGCAGTCGGATTATCACTTTTTTTAATATTGGGCTTAAAAGTATATAAGTCTATTTTGATGACTTATATTCAGAGTTTTTGCGGATTATTGTTAATCTTTTCGGGTTGGGTTAAAGCTGTAGATCCACTTGGGACAGCCATCAAAATGCAGGATTACTTTGCTGAGTTTACAGTTACTTTTGAAAGTTCTGGTTTCAGTTTTTTGGCACCTTTGTTTCCTATGCTTTCCAATCACTCAACAGCATTTGCACTAATTATGATTATATTTGAGATCATACTGGGAGTCATGTTGATCATCGGTGCAAAGCCCAAGCTCACAGCTTGGTTGTTTCTGATATTAATGATATTTTTCACGATATTGACAGGATTTACTTTCTTGACGGGTTATGTGCCATCTGATGCTAATTTCTTTTCATTCAGCCAATGGAGTTTATATAACGAGAGCAATATGAGAGTAACTGACTGTGGTTGCTTTGGTGATTTTATAAAACTTAAGCCAGAAACTTCTTTTTATAAAGATATATTCTTGATGATACCGGCTGTCTATTTTCTATGGAGACACAAGGATATGCACCAGTTGTTTTCACCAAGCACAAGGACTAGTATATTGACAGTATTTTTCGTAATATTACCTCTATACTGTACTTACAATTTCTATTGGAATGAGCCACATGTGGATTTCAGACCATTTAGGAATGGAACTGATGTGCGTGCTATCCGGAAATCAGAAATGGATGCTACCGCACAAGTCAAAGTGATTGCATACAAACTCAAAGACAAGAAAACAGGTGAGTTAATAACTTTAAGTTCAGAAGATTACCTCAAAGATTTAGCGAAAGTTCAAGAGCAATACGAAACAGTAGATCAAGTCAAAACCGTAGCAAATGTAGAAGCTACAAAGATCAGCGAGTTTGACGTAACAGATTTTAATGGAGACGAAAAAACTGACCTTTATTTCGACAATCCTAAACCACATTTTATGATCAATATCTATGCAGCCAAATACAAAGCCATACCCACAACCAAAATGATCTCAGATACTACTTTTACAATTGACAGCTTTGCTGTAGTAGGCAAAAAAGATAGTTTCCAAGTGGTCAAAAATTTAAAAAATGTGGAGCAGAAAGAAGTAAAAACTTATGATTTCGTCTGGGATGAAGGTTTTATCAAAAGCATAGTCGAACACATAAAACCAGTCTATGAGGGAGCACAAAAAGATGGTATTATGATGACAATGGTCATAAGTGGCATAGATCAAGAAAAGGCTGATTTACTCAAAAAGGAAGTAGGCATGGATATAGCCGTGTTTACTGCCGATGAGAAGTTGCTTAAAACAATCATGAGGTCAAACCCTGGATTGATCTTATGGCAAAATGGCGTGTTAGTGCACAAATGGCACCACAAACACATACCTAGCTATGCAGAGATCAAATCTACATATCTCAAATAGCACAGAAAACTTATCAAAATTATAAAACCGACCAATCAATAATGGCAAAAATAAAATTTTCGTTTGAAGACAAAACGATAAAAACTATAATAGTAGAGAATGCAGAAGCTGGATTCTCAATACTAGAGATCACAGAGGATTATGACGTACACCTCAACCATAATTGTGGTGGTGTTTGCGCTTGCTCTACTTGTCATATATATGTACCAAAAGGAATGGATGAATTAGAGGAAATCTCTGACAAAGAAGAAGACTTCATAGACCGTGCTATCAACCCTAGAATAGAATCTAGATTAGCATGTCAATGTATCATACTGGAAGAGGATGCAGAGATAGAAGTAATCATCCCAAACCAAAAAAATATCATCGGTCATGAACACTGATTAATGAATAATGTTTAATGGATAATGATGAATGCTTAATCATGAATCAAAAGCGGAATCTGGGGATTGTGAAACGGTAAGTTGAGATGGGAATGGAAAGCGGTAAACGGAATGAATAATATCAAATAGAAAAATTAGAAAAATAAATATGGCTTTTGAAGAAATAGATAATCTACCTATCGGGTGGAGCGATCATGAAGATATTGGAATGAAACTATATGAAAAGTTCGGTGATGATTTTAGCGAAGGTAAAATCTATCGTATTAGATTTACTGAGCTACTAGAGTGGATCATGGAAATTTCCAATTTTGTAGGTAAGAAAGAGGATTGTACCGAGGCACACCTTGAGCAAATCCAAGCAAAATGGGTATATGAATGGCGTGATAATCAATAAAATATGGATTACTCAAATTTTGGAAAAATAGATACATTCATTTTTGATGTAGATGGCGTCTTTACTAACTGTGAAGTAATCGTGATGGAAAATGGCGATCTTGTACGCACCATGAGTCTCCGAGATGGACAAGCAGTGAAGTTTGCACTAGAGCGAGGTTATAATATTGCTATCATCACTAAAGGCTGGTCGTTAGGAGTTCGAAAAAGGTTTGAAAACCTCGGTATCAAGCATATCTACGACAATTTAACAACTAAGTTAGATGCTTTTATCTCTTTTAGAGAATCGCTAAATCTATCTAAAGAGACTATACTCTATATGGGAGATGATATACCTGATTTAGAGATATTTCCGCATGTAGCCATATCTGTTTGTCCTAGAGATGGTGCTATAGAAAACTTTCAACGTGCAGACTATGTAACTATACTTGACGGAGGCAAGGGATGTGTACGCGAAGTCATAGAAAAAGTGCTGCGAGCTCAAGGCAAATGGGTTGTTTAATTTATTAAGATAATGGCCAACTCTATTTCTACAGCACAGTTATTTGATATCTCACCGGTTTATAGCTTTTATAAATGATCAATAGTGCCTACCTAAATATAATTAGACCTAAAAACTTAGTCATCGTTGCACTTTGTCAAGTAGTGTTGTATTATTTTGTAATCCAAAAATACTTAGTCCAACCCGCATTAGATATCATTATGTTTAGCCTGTTGGTACTTGACACTGTAATAATAGCAGCCGCAGGTTATGTTATCAACGATATCAAAGACTATGATTCGGATAAGGTCAATAAACCCAATAGCACATTTATACCTCAACAGATACGACCTAAAAAGGCATGGTTATATTATTGGGTTTTGGTTGTCGCAGGTGCTGTAATCGCACTTTTTATTGCTATCAGTATCCATAATTTTTCTTTATTTTTTATATATCCGTTAGCTGTAGTATTACTGTACAGTTATTCTGTCTATTTCAAAAGTAGTGTCCTGACAGGCAATGTGATTGTAAGTTTATTTGTGAGTTTGGTTGCAGGTATTGTTTTTTTTGCCGAAAGGCAAACCATCGTTTCAGCACCATCGGTTATCAAATATTTTTTGATAGAAATATTGAGCGTTTATATGATATTCTCATTTATGATCAACATGATAAGAGAAATCATCAAAGACATAGAAGATGTCAGCGGTGACAATCTATATGGTATCCGAACGATAGCAACCGTGGTAGGTATATCTAAAAGCAAGCAAATAGCATTAGCTTTCACTATTATGACTATGGTAATCGTTGTGTTGTGGTTAATGCTAAGTCCTATACATTTTGATTTTAGATTTGTAGTATTTATTATACTTTTTATAGTTTTGCCATTATTATTAGTAGCACAAATCATCCTTAAGCATAGTGAAAAAAGAAATTTTACTAAGATCAGCAAAATACTGAAGACGATAATGTTGGTAGGCTTATTAAGTTTAGTTTTTCTTACAAACAGTACTCAAATCCTATAGATAATGAAATCAAAAAATCTACTTTCACTTAATTACAAGCTCGTATTAGGAAGCAAATCACCAAGGAGGGCAGAAATCTTAAGAAATGCAGGTCTTGAGTTTGTAGTACGTACGCAAGATGTTTCAGAGGATTTTGATGAGACAACTCCTGTGACTGATGTTGCAGAAATATTGTCTGTTAGGAAAGCCAATGAACTACTTCTTACCCTAACCCAAGACGAGCTATTAATCACTGCGGACAGCGTAGTCATCCTAGATGGCATCATATATAATAAACCCGCAGATTTTGATGATGCAGTACGTATATTGACACTTCTCTCGGGACGTACACACACAGTAGTCACAGGTGTCACGCTGATTACAAAAGATAAAATACACTCATTCAGCTCTGTGAGTAAGATAACTTTTGATACGTTAACAAAGGAAGAAATCCACTACTACATCCACAATTATCAGCCTTTTGACAAAGCTGGAGCTTACGGTATCCAAGATTGGATAGGTCTCTGCAAGGTGAGTAAAATAGAAGGTAGCTACTCAAATATAATGGGATTGCCGATGCGAGACTTATATAAAGCATTGAAATTCAATTTTTAGTAAATGTATTTTAATTATAATATAAGAAATGTCTCTTCCTGCTTAGACAGCTATCTAATATCGTGTAGGTGATGAACTCAATTATGCTCTAAGCAAATCATAAATCCAAAATCACAAAAAATATATTATCTTTGCGCATAATTTAGAATATTCTCTCGCTTCATTTTCAAATATACTATCCATGCGTCGTCCTAAAGAACCCCAACAAGGTATCGTCGTTATCTATGAAGATAACCATTTAATAGCTATCAACAAACCCGCTGGTGGCTTAGTACATGGTGACGAAACTGGAGATGATACACTTGCCGAAGAAGTGAAAAGGTACATCAAAGTACGATATGGTAAACCAGGAGACGTGTTTCTAGGTGTGATTCATAGACTAGATCGTCCAGTGAGTGGTGTGGTGATATTTGCGCGTACCACAAAAGCACTGATTAGAATGAATAAAATGCTGCAAGAGAAAACCATACAGAAAAGATACCTAGCTATCGTCTCTCAGAGGCCCGAAGAGTTCGAAGGTACATTGCGCCACTTTATACTGAAAGATGAACAAAGAAACATCGTACATGCTTACACGAGGTCAAAACCAGGCTCAAAAGAGGCCATACTCACTTATAAGCTCACAGGAGAACTGGATGGCAAAGTGATCCTAGAAGTAAATCCACTTACGGGTAGACCGCACCAAATCCGTGCACAATTAAACAAAATCAATTGTCCTATCGTTGGTGATCTTAAATATGGAGCTGAATACCCTAACCCTGATAAATCTATTTCACTTCATTGTAGGTCAATGTCATTCATACATCCTGTTAAAAATGAGCCTGTTACAATAGAAGCCGAGGCGCCCAGAAAGTTTCCTTGGAATCTTTTTTCAAGAGAATCTTTCGAATAGTTTGTATATTTAATAAAAACATCTTACTTTTGCAACGTGAGGGACATACGGTCAGCTCCTTCTGAACTTCCCCAGGGTAGAGATGCAGCAAGGATAAGAGGTTGAGCGACTCGGTGTGTTTCCTCACATTTTTTTATTTAATTATCACACAAAATTTTGTTGGAATAATTGTAATAATAGGTATTTACATACTATCTTTACACTTATATTTATCGAGTTTATTTTTGCATAATGCAAAAGTAAGCATATAATCAATCTGTTATAGTTAAAACTACTTTATGAAGTCCTTACTTTTTAAGGATGAATGAATCATAGAAGCAAAATCGTTAAACGAAATCACGATTTAATTAGAGAACCACGAATATCGGCTCGTGGCTAACTTAATAAGATTGAGTAAAATGAAATATGATATGCTTAATTAAACGAAATTGAATCTTATATTATTAATAATTAATTAAATCGAAATTTTATGAAGTTTTTTATTGATACAGCCAATCTTTCAGACATTCAGGAAGCTATGGACTTAGGCATACTAGATGGCGTTACGACCAATCCATCTCTCATGGCAAAAGAGGGAATAGTAGGAGAAAAAAAAATCCTAACTCATTATAAAAAAATATGCGACATCGTTAACGGGGGTGATGTGAGTGCAGAGGTCATCTCTACAGATTTTAAAGGTATGGTTGCCGAAGGTGAAAGACTAGCAGATCTCGCCGAAAATATCGTCGTTAAAATACCAATGATAAAAGAAGGAATTAAAGCTATTTCGTACTTTTCTGAAAAAGGAATCAACACCAATTGCACACTAGTTTTCTCAGCAGGTCAAGCAATATTAGCTGCTAAAGCTGGTGCAACCTATCTGTCTCCATTTATAGGGAGGATAGATGATATGTCCTGGGATGGAATGAAGTTGATAGAAGAGATTGTATCTGTATATTCGATACAAGGTTACATGACAGAGATTCTAGCTGCTTCTATACGCACACCGCTACATATCGTTCAAGCTGCAAAGGCAGGCGCAGATGTAGTTACTTGTCCACTGTCGTCTATAGTAGGATTATTATATCACCCACTTACAGATATAGGTCTGGCAAAGTTTCTAGATGATCATAATAATGCGAATAGGTAGTTTGACCTGTCTAACTGATTTAACTGTCGGACTGATTGATTTGTCTGTTTATTTTAGAGCGACTTAATAGATAGCTAATTTTAATTGCTAATAAAGCTAAAGCGGTATCGGAAAGGTATGTCTAAATTATGTCAATTATGCTTGTACTAATAGCTAAGGACTACCCAATACTAGAAAACCAGTCGAACGATTTTTTAAAAAATAATCTAAATAAAAAAAAAAGAGGTTCAATAATCATATTGGACCTCTTTTTTTAATTGAGTGTATCTTAGTTAGTAAGATTATTTCTTAGGCGCATTTGGCGCTTCCATAAGCTTAAAGAATTGGTCTAACTTAGGCAACACGATAATCTCCGTTCTTCTATTAGATGATTTACCAGCAGAGGTAGCGTTAGATGTTTTAGGTGCATACTCAGACCTACCACCA